>Ga0207647_10003295_pt1 | contig 12129 bp, 11 predicted proteins | sample KBSCornC2_FD_184295 | JGI IMG/M metagenome (GOLD analysis project Ga0207647, IMG submission 184295) | Corn rhizosphere microbial communities from Kellogg Biological Station, Michigan, USA - C2 (SPAdes) (version 2) | ecosystem: Host-associated > Plants > Roots > Rhizosphere ...
GGATGCGGCCCGACATCGTCACCTTCTGGCACGGACCGCTCGATCCCTTGCGGACCCTGTGCCTGAGATCCCAGCTTGCCGCCGGTCACAACGTGACTGTTTACAGTTTCGCTCCGCTTGCGGGATTGCCTGAAGGCATTGGCAATGCCGATGCCGAATGCGTGCTGCCGCATTCCTTTTCCGAAAAAATCCGGCCGCCGCAACCTGACGGCAGCTGGCGCGACTGGACTATCCTGCAATTCAGCGACTTCTTCCGCATGCGTTTGATGGCAGAGGCCGCCGGGCTTTGGCTCGATCCGGACGTACTGCTGTTCAAGCCCATCGACATCGATCCAGCCAAACCCTATTTCGCCTGGGAACGCCGACGCCAGCTCGGCAACTCCGTTTTGTTTCTGCCGCCCGATAATGTCATCGTCCGGGCGTTTGAAGAATTAATCGAGCAAGACGAACTGGTGCCCGAGTGGCTTTCACTACGCCACCGGCTGAGCTTTGTGCTGCGCCGATTAAGCGGCGGATCCAATCGCCTGGCCGACCTTCGCGTGGCCATCTTTGGGCCCCCTGCGATCACTGCGCTGGCGCGCCGCGCCGGCCTGCTGCGACATGCGCTGCCCAAACAATCCTTTTATGCAGTTCACGCAGAGCCGAAACAGTTTTTCGAACCGCACGACTTTTCTCGCCTGATCGTCGATCCCGACATAATCGGGCTGCACATTTCACCGAAGGGCCGAGGCCGCATGCCGCCGGTTACCGGCAGCCTTTATGCTTGGGCTGCGGATCGCTGGTAGCCGCAAGCGGCCGCCGCCCAGGATTCCATGACCGGTCCCCGACTTTGGACGAAAGCGCCGTGATTTTGATCTGACGGACCACTACCGCAAGTTCTGCCTGAACACCGAGACGCTTGATGCGCTCAAACTCACAGACCGGGCGTAAGAGGTTTCGGTGGAGCGAGGCCACGCTCCCTTCAGTGGCGCTCCGTCGCGGTAATCGCATCCGCGATCGCAATCGTGCGCCGGGCGATCTCGGCGTGTAGCCGTTCGACCATCTGTCCATCGAGCTGAATGGCTCCACGCGAAGCGTTCTCCGGCAACGAGAATGCTTCGACGATTTTCCGCGCGCGCGCGACTTCCTCTGCCGGCGGCGTGAAGGCCGCGTTGCAGGCAGCGATCTGATTTGGATGGATCAACGTCTTGCCGTCGAAACCGAGGTCGCGGGCCTGCGCGCATTCCTCCTCGAGACCCGCAGCATTGGCAATATCGCCATAGGGGCCATCGAGAATTTCGATCCCGGAGGCCCGCGCCGCCAGCACGCAATGGGTGATGAGCGGGATCATCGCCGCGCGACCCGGCCGCATTCGGATGCGGGTTTCCCTGGCGATATCGTTCGGTCCGAAAACAAACCCGGCGAGCCGGGTCTTGCCGTCTCGGGAGGAGGCGGCGATCTCCTCTGCATGCAGGATCGCATGTGAAGTTTCGACCATCGCCCAGACGCGGATGGAGCCCGCGGCATCATGCGGGCTCAGATGATCGGCAACCGCGTGCAGGTCGGCCACGCTGGACACCTTGGGAATTAGAATCCCATCGGGCCGGGCCTCGCCCGCCATCGCGACGTCCTCGGTCCACCATGGCGTATCCAGCGCGTTGATCCGGATCAGGACCTCGCGGCCAGCGAACCGCTTGGCGGAGACCGCCTCGGCAACCTGCTGGCGCGCGCGCGTCTTGGAATCCGGCGCCACCGCGTCCTCAAGGTCCAGGATCAAGCCATCGGCCGCCAGATCGCGGGCCTTTTCCAGCGCGCGCGCGTTTGATCCGGGCATGAAGAGCAGGCTGCGGCGCGGGCGTATCATGGGTGGGTTCCCTTTGTGATGGACCACTTTCGCGATAGCATCTCGGGATCGCAGCCGAAAGGCTTGTGCCTAAAAACCGATTATGGTTAGTCAAGTTCATGTCAGCATTTCCCGACCGCCTGCTCCAAGGCTATCAAGCCTTCACCGCCGGACGTCTGCCCACCGAACAATCCCGCTATCGGGAACTGGCCGAACACGGCCAGTCACCGGAAACGATGGTGATCGGCTGTTGCGATTCCCGCGTCTCGCCGGAGGTGATTTTCGACGCCGGCCCCGGCGAACTGTTCGTGGTGCGCAATGTCGCCAATCTGGTGCCGGTCTATCAGCCTGATGGGGGCGTTCATGGCGTCTCGGCCGCGCTGGAATTCGCCGTTCAAGTGCTGCGCGTGAAGAATATTGTCGTGCTCGGCCACGCCCAATGCGGCGGTGTCCGCGCCCTGATTGACAAGATCGCCCCGCTATCGCCTGGCGATTTCGTCGGCAAATGGATGTCGCTGTTTATCAAGCCCGGCGAGACCATCGAAAAGCGCGACCACGAGACTATGCAGGACTTTGTGGTGCGCATCGAAAAAGCGGCGGTGTTCCGCAGCCTCGAGAATCTCATGACCTTTCCCTGCATCAATATCCTGGTCGAGCGCGGAAAGCTCCGTCTGCACGGGGCCTATTTCGGCGTCGCCGAGGGGTCGCTCTCGGTGCTTGATCCCGTCACCAGGCAATTCCAGCCCGTCGACATAAAGACGGCGGCGGCCTGACTTTCCGGCGTTGCCGGCTTGATCAAACCGCCGGCAGTATCTTCAACGCGGGGGCGCCCCCTTTTTAATGATCGCTTCCCCAGCGATCCGACAGGGCGAGCACCAGGGTTGAAATCACAAATACGAGGTGCACGGCGACCAGCCAGCCCATCTTGGTGCTGTCCAGCGTCGCATCGAGATTCATGAAGGCCTTGAGCACCTGGATAGCCGAGATCGCGACAATCGAGGCCAGCGCTTTCTGCTTCAGCCCGGCGAAATCCACCTTGGTCATCCACTCGGGCCAATCCGGGTGGCCGCGCGGATCGATCCGTGACACGAAGTTTTCATAGCCTGAGAACACCACGATCAGGATCAGATTGCCCATGAGGGAGACGTCGATCAGGCTGAGCACACCGAGGATGATGTCGGATTCCTTGGCCGAGGAAGCGTGCAGGATGAACTCCCACAACAGCAGTACGAATTTATAAAGCAACACCGCTAGGCTAACCACGAGACCCAGATAAAACGGCGCCATCAGCCAGCGGCTGTTGAACAGGATGGTCTCAAAGCCGCGTTCAACGCGCTTGAGCGACGGATTGGGCCGGTACGGCGTCGAAGGGTCGGTCATCGAAGAGGTTTTCCGAATCCGAGTGCATCCGCCCGGAGGCGTCGAGACGGGATACGCAATCCCGCCTCACACCTCACTCGAGCCCGTTCACTTTGGCTTATTTATGCCGCCCGTTTCTTGGCGCTGATCAGCTTGCGGTTGATCAGGCATTCGGCGATCTGCACGGCGTTTAGCGCCGCGCCCTTGCGCAGATTGTCCGATACGCACCAGAACGAAAGACCGTTGTCGACCGTCGCGTCCTCGCGGATGCGGCTGATATAGGTCGCATCTTCACCGGCCGCTTCGTACGGCGTGACATAACCACCCGGCTCACGTTTGTCGATGACCAGGCAGCCCGGCGCCTTGCGCAGAATTTCCCGGGCTTCGTCGGCCGTGATCGGCCGTTCGAACTCGACATTGACCGCTTCGGAATGGCTGACGAATACCGGGATCCGCACGCAGGTCGCGGTAAGCTTGATTTTGGGATCAAGAATCTTCTTGGTCTCCATCATCATCTTCCACTCTTCCTTGGTGTAGCCATCCTCCATGAAGACATCGATATGGGGGATCGCATTGAAGGCGATACGCTTGGGGAATTTGTTATTCACCAGTTCGCTGTTGGTGTAGACGGCCTTGGTCTGCGAGAACAACTCGTCCATCGCCTCCTTGCCGGCGCCAGAGACCGACTGATAGGTCGCAACCACCACGCGCCTGACTCCGGCGCGGTCATGCAGCGGCTTCAGCGCGACGACCAGTTGCGCGGTCGAGCAATTCGGATTGGCGATGATGTTCTTCTTGACGAAGCCAGCAATCGCGTCCGCATTGACCTCCGGCACGATCAGGGGAACGTCCGGATCCATCCGCCACGTCGAGGAATTGTCGATCACGACCGCGCCGGCTGCAGCGATCTTCGGCGACCATTCCTTGGAAACCGCCCCGCCCGCCGACATCAGGCAGATATCGACGTCACTGAAATCATAATGCTCGAGCGCTTTGACCTTCAGGGTCCGGTCGCCATAGGAAACCTCGACCCCGGTGCTGCGGCGGGAAGCCAGCGCAACCACCTCATCGGCGGGGAATTTCCGTTCGTCGAGGATGTTGAGCATTTCCCGTCCGACATTGCCGGTCGCTCCGACCAGCGCGACTTTGTAACCCATCGTTCACTCTCCGAAGAATCCCCCTCGCCCGCGCACGGCTAAATCCGCATCAAAAAGGCTGGGAGCCCGTGGGTTCTAGCCTCCCGACGGGATTAAGACAACGCCGGAAAACCGCTCAGGGATCACTCGACCGGACCGTTGGCAACCATGACGCCTGACGGAAGTTTACCGGACAAGATGCTGATTCCAATGCAACCTTTTAAAAAGACGGAGTATTATTGTGGCCACTGTGGCCCGAATGACCTTGTGACGGTATAACCGCGCCGGCTAACATGGATGACGCAATCAAAATGGGCGCGCGCGCCCCCGTGAGGACGTGATGACCTTGAATTTCCCCACCAGAAACAAACTCGCCCTGGTACTGGCGGCGAGCGCGGCAATTGGTCTCGGCCTTGCGGTCAGCCCTGCCGAGGCGGCGGGGAAACGGCGCCCGGTCACCGAGACCAACTCGGCCTATGGTCCGGGCGGACCCAACGTGTCTTACCAAGCGGGTCCGCGAACCCGCGTTTATATCAGCAAGCGCTCCTGGCTTGACGCCGGCACCGAGGTGCTCCCGGGCGACCGCAAGTTCACCGATTACGCGTTCCCGCCGGGCCGGTCGTTCGGCCAGCAGAACAACAATCGTCCGCTCGATCGCCAGCCGCTCAACCCGGCCTCGGATCTCGGCGGATACCCGCAGACTTTTCCGCTTTACTAAGACGGCGGGATAAGCCTGGGGCTCGACCAAAACGACCCCCAAGGCAGATCAAATCGGGCGGACCAATCGGCGGGCATTTGCCCGCCGTTTTTGTTCGACTCTGATCAATCAGGCGTGGAGCGCTTGCAATTCGCCGAAGATGGCTTCGCCCATTTCAGAAGTGGACACAGCCTGGGTGCCATCGGCCTTGATATCCGGAGTGCGCAGGCCACGGGCCAGCACCGCGGCGATCGCCGTATCCACCTTGTCGGCCAGCGCGCCCATGTCGAAGGAATAACGGAGCGCCATTCCGAAGGAGGCGATCATCGCGATGGGGTTGGCCATTCCCTTGCCTGCGATGTCCGGCGCCGAGCCATGCACCGGCTCGTACATCGCCTTGCGCTTCTTGCTCTTGGAATCGACTTCGCCGAGCGAGGCCGAGGGCAACATGCCGAGCGAGCCGGTCAGCATCGCCGCGATATCGGACAGCATGTCGCCGAACAGATTGTCAGTGACGATCACGTCGAACTGCTTCGGCCATTTGACCAGGTTCATGCCGCCGGAATCGGCGAGCTGGTGATCGAGCTGGACATCCGGATATTCGCGGTCATGCACCTGGTTCAAGACTTCGTTCCAGAGCACGCCGGTCTTCATGACGTTGCGCTTTTCCATCGAGGTCAGCTTGTTGCGCCGCTTGCGCGCCAGATCAAAGGCCACGCGGGCAATGCGCTCGATTTCATAGGTATCGTAGACCTGGGTGTCGACCGCGCGCTTCTGGCCGTTGCCGAGATCGGTGATGGTTTTGGGTTCACCGAAATAGACGCCCCCGGTCAATTCGCGAACGATCATGATGTCGAGTCCCTCGACGACTTCGCGCTTCAGGCTCGAGGCTTCCGCCAGCGCCGGATAGCAGACGGCCGGCCGCAGATTGGCAAACAGCCCGAGATCCTTGCGCAGCCGCAACAGTCCGGCCTCCGGGCGCGCATCGTAGGGAACGCGATCCCATTTGGGGCCGCCCACCGCGCCGAAGATCACCGCGTCGGCGGACTGCGCCAGATCCATGGTGGCATCGGTAATGGCCTGCTGACTGGCGTCATAGGCCGCGCCGCCGACCAGACCATGCTCGACTTCGAAACGCGCCAATCCTGTGGCGTTCATCCAGTCGATCAGCCGCCGAACCTCGGCCATCACCTCGGTGCCGATGCCATCGCCGGGAAGGAGCAACAATTTGTGGGACGCCATGGGTAAATCCTGTTCGAAAATGAAGGGCTCCGCGGGCCAATGATCGCGCGAGATTGGCTGTAAAGGGGCCTCGCGGTCGCCTCGGCGGATGCGAAGCCCTGTCCCCGCGACCACTAGAGCCACGCTGCACGCTTGGCAAGATACCCTTGCAAGACAGCCCTGACCGCCGCTTGCTGTCCAAGCCCGGCCAATTCTGCCAGATTCGGCCACGGCCGGAGATTCGCGTGACCTCGCCGCACCCTGCTCGGACGATTCTGATCCTGTCGCTGGCGCCTGCAATCGGTCTCGGGATCGGCCGATTTGCCTATTCGCTGGTGCTGCCGGACATGCGCGATGCCCTCGCATGGTCGTATTCGGCTGCCGGGTTCTTGAACACGATCAACGCTGCCGGCTACCTCGCCGGCGCGCTCATCGCCGGCCGATTGATCCGACGCTTCGGCCTGTCGCCTGCGATTCGCTGGGGAACCATCATTTGCGCGATGTCGCTCGCGCTCTGCGCGCTGTCCGGAAACTTCGTTCTCCTCAGCATTGCGCGTCTGATCGCAGGACTTGGCGCCGCCGCCGTGTTTATTGCCGGCGCCGCATTGGCAGCGACCGTCGCGCAATCCCGCCCGCGGCAGGCGAGTTTTCTGCTCAGCCTGTTTTATGCGGGTCCGGGCATCGGGATTCTCGCCTCGGGCCTGGTGGCGCCGTTTGTCCTCGAGGTGAGTGGGCCGGGATCATGGTGGATCGTCTGGTGGGCGATGACCATCTTGTCCGTCATCATGACGGTTCCAATCCTGCTGACAGCGTTGCCGGAGAAAGCCGGACTCACTGACCAGCATCTGGTCGCCTTCTCCCCATTGCCGATCCTGATCTATCTCGCCGGCTATTTGCTGTTTGGCGCTGGCTATATCGCCTACATGACCTTCATGATCGCCTATATCCGCGACACTGGAGGCAGTGCTGCTGCACAGGCCTCGTTCTGGGGGCTGATCGGCGCCAGCGCGTTCACCTCGCCGTGGATCTGGCGGAATGTGCTGGCGCGCGATAATGGTGGGATCAGTTCGGCGATCATTCTCGGCGTCAACACCGTCGGCGCGGCGCTGCCGCTTCTCGGCCATTCATGGCCATGGCTGACGGCCTCGGCTCTCATATTCGGCGTTTCGTTCTTTGCGGTGGTAGGTTCGACCACCAGCTTCGTGCGGCTGAATTATGCGCCAGTGAACTGGCCGACCGCGATCGCAGCCATGACCATCGCATTTGGGATCGGCCAGACGATCGGCCCGTTCTTGACGGGCGCGCTTACCGATGCGCTGGGCAACCTGTCATGGGCATTAGTCGCCGGCGCTGTCATGCTCGCCGCCGGCGTAGTCGCCATGGCGCTTCAGAACAAGATTGGGCCAATTCGCAGCTAACTGCCGCTGAAGGAATTGTAGCCCTGATCTTCCCAATATCCGCCCTTGTAATCGTTGGTGACTTCCATCGAGATCACATATTTCGGATTCTTGAATCCGAGTTTGGTTGGCACCCGGATTTTCATCGGAAAGCCGTAGGCCCGCGGCAGGATTTCCCCGGCGAATTTGAAGGTCATCTGGGTCTGCGGATGCAGGGCGGTCTGCATATCGAGCGGACTGTTGTAACCGTCGTAGTCGGCGCACTGAAACCAGCAATATTTCGCCCGCATGTCGGCGCCAATCAGCTTCAGAAAGTCGCGCAGCGGCGTGCCGGTCCAGCTGCCGATCGCGCTCCATCCCTCGACGCAGATATGGCGCGTGATCTGGGTGACCTGCGGCAGTTGATAGAGTTCATCCAGTGTCCATGACTTCTTGTTATCGACGAGCCCGCGTACTTCGAGTTTCCAGTCGTTGGCATCGATACGGGGCGCGTTCTCCAGCGCATAATAGGCATTGAAGGGAAACGGCTTGGTGATCGCGCTTTCCGGAAACGTGGGCGCCAGCGCATTCGGATTGAAAATCAGCGATTGCACGCCGTCGTTGAACTTGGAGACCTGTTTCAGCATCTCTTCCGCCGAGAAGCTGTCCGATACATCGCAGCCGGTCAACAATGTCAGCGCGCCGAGGCTGGCGCCGCCGGCGATGAAGCGCCGACGCGTCAAATCGGGCATCAGCCTTGTGGCATCCCGGACCAGAAGCTTCTGGTCGACGCCGGGAATCAAAAGCTTGCGAAGACGTCCCATGATCTCTTCTCCCCGGCCCGAGCTAACGGCCGATCAGCATGGCGCGCAGGCTCCTGGGTACCAACAACGCAAGCGCGACATGCACCACAAGAAACGCGACGATCGCGGACATACAGATGAAATGAACATAGCGGGCGACGTCGTAGCCACCGAACAGCGCAGTCAGCCATTGCAACTGTACCGGCTTCCAGATCGACAGGCCGGACAGCACGATCACTATGCCGACAACAATAATCCCGGCGTAAAGCAGTTTTTGGACGTAGTTATATCGCGTGAGATCGTCATGGGAGAGCTTGCCCGTGAGCGCCGCGCGGGTGTCGGCGATCACACCGGACGGGGTGATTGGCAGCAGCTTGCGGGCAAACCGGCCCGTGGCAAGTCCCGCCACCAGATAGACCAGGCCGTTGACCATCAATAGCCACATCGCCGCGAAATGCCACAATAGCGCGCCGCCCAGCCATCCGCCGAGGGTGATGGCGCCGGGAAAGCTGAAACCAAACAGCGGCGAGGCATTGTAGATCTGCCAGCCCGACATGATCATCAGGACCATCGCCACCGCATTGGTCCAGTGCAGCACCCGGACCCAGGCGGGCTGGATGACCTTTTCCCGAGAAGACAAGTCAGTGACGGTGACGCTGGTCATTGCTCCCATCCCTCGAATGTCGGACGTCCTCTGGAACGTCCGCACCATACCTTACGGGGTAAATCATCGTTTTGTTACGCCCGAAATCGCCCTATCAGACCGATCCTGACCCCGGATGACAATCACAAATCAGCGAGCCGGATGGCTCCGGCCCGCTGCCGCCTCCCTCAGGACGCCGGCATCAGAACGGTATCAACAACATGGATCACGCCGTTCGACTGGTTGACGTTCGAGATCGTCACCGTGGACGAAGCGCCCTTGGCATCCACGATCATCACCTTCTCGCCCGACCGCTTGACCGTCAGTTCTTCGCCTTCGACGGTCTTCAGTTTTTTGCCGTCGGTGAGGTCGGAGGCTTCGAGCTTGCCCGCCACCACGTGGTAGGTGAGAATCTTGGTCAAGGTCGCCTTGTTCTCGGGCTTTACCAGGCTATCGACCGTGCCCGCCGGCAACTTGCCGAAGGCGGTATTGGTCGGCGCGAACACGGTAAAAGGCCCCTTACCTTCCAGCGTGCCGACAAGGCCCGCGGCTTTCACGGCCGCGACCAACGTGGTGTGATCCTTCGAGTTTACCGCGTTCTGAATGATGTTCCGGGAAGGAAACATCGCGGCGCCGCCGACCATCACGGTCTTCTCGCCCGACATCTCGGTCTTCATCTTGTCTTGGGCGAAGGCCGGCGTCATCACCACGGGTGTCAGAGCCAGCGCTGCGATCGCGCCAGCCGCGACGTGCTTGGAGATCGAAGATACGAACAATGAGTATTTGGACATGGAGGTCTCCCGCTTTCTAAAGGTTGGCGAAAATGCCGGGCCTTGAGGGTTCGTAACGGCCGAGGTGATCCCGTTTGAGGGTGATTCCAGCCGTTGCTCCAACTACGGGAGCTTTTCCCGCCGGTTTCAGACGATAAATTTTGCCGGATTTGAAACTTTTCGATTACCCGCACGTGAGGGGCGCCGTGATGCGGTTGCGGGGCCAGAAGCGAGTCTGCTATTCGGAGATTTCTTCGGCTTTGTCGGCCGTCTTTTGGTTCTTGGCCGGACCTTTGGGCAGGCCGCGCCAGCGATGCGAGGCATCATGAACGGCAATTTGTTTGCGCGGCTTTTCGATCGGCTTGATGATCCCTCGCGACTCGCGATCGAAACCGCCGACGGACAACGCATCAGCTACGGCGAGCTGATCGCTCGCACCGGACAGATCGCCAATGTGCTGGTCGCGCGCGGCGTCAAGGTCGGTGACCGCGTCGCTGCGCAAACCGAAAAGTCGGTGGAAAGCCTCGTGCTTTATCTGGCAACCGTGCGGGCCGGCGCCATCTATCTGCCCCTCAACACCGCCTATACTCTGAACGAGCTGGAATATTTCATCGGCGACGCCGAGCCGGCGCTCGTGGTCTGTGATCCCGCCAAGGCCGGCGGGATAGCGCTGCTGGCGGCAAAGGTCGGTGCCGGTGTCGAGACGCTCGATGCCGCAGGCAAGGGCACCCTCACCGAGGCGGCCAAAGCCGCTGATCCGGCGTTTCAGACTGTTCCACGCAGTGACGACGATCTCGCCGCCATCCTCTACACCTCCGGCACCACTGGGCGCTCCAAGGGGGCGATGCTCTCCCACGACAATCTGGCCTCGAACTCCTTGACGCTGGTCGACTATTGGCGCTTCACCGACAAGGATGTCCTGATCCACGCGCTGCCGATCTATCATACCCATGGATTGTTCGTGGCGAGCAATGTCACGCTGTTCGCCCGCGCTTCGATGATCTTCCTGCCCAAGCTCGATCCGGAGCTCATCATCCAATTGATGGCCCGCGCCACGGTGCTGATGGGCGTACCGACCTTTTACACGCGGCTTCTGCAAAGCCCGGCGCTTTCGAAAGAGTCGACACGCCACATGCGGCTGTTCGTCTCCGGCTCCGCGCCGTTACTGGCTGACACGCATCGAGAATGGGCCGCGCGAACCGGCCACGCCGTGCTGGAGCGTTACGGCATGACCGAAACCAACATGAATACGTCCAATCCTTACGACGGCGACCGCGTCCCCGGCGCGGTCGGCTTTTCGCTCCCCGGTGTCTCGCTCCGCGTCACCGACCCGGAGACCGGCAAGCCCGTGCCAACCGGCGGCATCGGCATGATCGAGGTCAAGGGACCCAATGTCTTCAAGGGCTATTGGCGGATGCCGGAAAAGACCACGGCGGAATTTCGGGACGATGGCTTTTTCATTACCGGCGATCTCGGCAAGATCGACGACCGCGGCTATGTGCATATTGTCGGCCGCGGCAAGGATCTCGTGATCTCCGGCGGCTTCAACGTCTATCCGAAGGAAATCGAAAGCGAAATCGACGCCATGCCGGGTGTGATTGAAGCCGCAGTCATCGGCGTGCCCCACGCCGATTTCGGCGAAGGCGTCACGGCGGTCGTGGTGCGCGAGAAGGGCGCCGAGCTCGACGAACAGACAGTGTTGAAGGGACTCGACGGCAAGCTTGCCAAATTCAAAATGCCCAAACGGGTGATCTTCGTCGACGAGTTGCCACGCAACGCCATGGGCAAGGTGCAGAAGAATATCCTGCGCGACAGCTTCGCGGACATCTACAAGAAATAGACCGTCAGGCCCGCAGCGCCGCCCTAGAACAGGCTGACGAGAAACCGGGCGCCGACCAGCAGCAGAAAACAGCCGAAGGCGATTTCGAGCCGCCGCTTTGATAGCGCATGCGCCACCCTGACGCCGAGCGGCGCGGTCAGAAGCGTGGTCGGCATGACGAGGATGGCCCCGATCAGCGAGACGTAGCCGAGTGCCAGCGGCCACTGCAGCATGGTGACACCAGGATAATGCGCCGCCACCGGCCAACCCGCATAGACATAGCCGAAGGCACCGGGAATGGAGATCAGCACCGCCAGTCCCGCCGAGGTCGCGACGGCCTGGTGGATCGGACGGCCATAAAAGGTCATCACGAGATTGGCGAACAACCCGCCACCAATGCCCATCAGCGTGGAGACTAGGCCGACCGCAAATCCGATCACCTTCATGACCGGACCGCTCGGAACGTCGTCGCCGAGTTTCCAG
>Ga0207647_10003298_pt1 | contig 12124 bp, 9 predicted proteins | sample KBSCornC2_FD_184295 | JGI IMG/M metagenome (GOLD analysis project Ga0207647, IMG submission 184295) | Corn rhizosphere microbial communities from Kellogg Biological Station, Michigan, USA - C2 (SPAdes) (version 2) | ecosystem: Host-associated > Plants > Roots > Rhizosphere ...
CTTCTTGAGGGCGTCGTCCAGGGCGGCGCCGTCGGCGAGGTGGACGAACAGCGGCATCCAGTAGCCGCCGTCGGGGAGTTCCACACCGATCACCAGGGATTCGCGGATCTCCGGCAGCTTCTCCACGACCTCGTAGATGTCCGCCGAGCCCATGCGGACGCCCTGCTTGTTCAGCGTGGAGTCGGAGCGGCCGTGGATGATGACGCCGCCGCGCTCGGTGATGGTGCACCAGTCGCCGTGGCGCCAGACGCCGGGGAACGCGTCGAAGTAGGCGTCGTGGTACTTGTGGCCGTCCGGGTCGTTCCAGAACTTCACCGGCATCGACGGCGTCGGCGCGGTCAGCACCAGCTCGCCGACCGCGCCGACGTGCGGGTGGCCCTCCGGGTCCCAGGACTCCACACGGCAGCCGAGGGCGCGACACTGGATCTCGCCGGAGTACACCGGCAGCAGCGGGTTGCCGGCGACGAACGCGGTGCAGACGTCGGTCCCGCCGGACAGCGAGTTCAGCCAGATGTCCGAGCCCACCGCCTCGTAGACCCAGCGGAAGCCGGTCGGGGGCAGCGGGGAGCCGGTGGAGCCGATCGCGCGCAGCGCCGACAGGTCCAGGTCGCGGCCCGGGCGCAGGTCCGCCTTCTGCGAGGCCATCAGGTAGCCGGCGCTGGTGCCGAGCATCGTCGCGCCGGTCTTCTCAGCGAGCTGCCACAGCCCGCTCACGTCCGGGAACGCCGGGCTGCCGTCGTAGAGCACGGCGGTCGCGCCGAGCAGAAGCGAGCCCAGGACGATGTTCCACATCATCCAGCTCGTGGAGGAGTACCAGAAGAACCGGTCGCCCTCCTCGACGCCCATGTGGAAGGCGATGGCCTTGTAGTGCTCCAGCAGGATCCCGCCGTGGCCGTGGACGATGCCCTTCGGCAGGCCGGTGGTGCCCGAGGAGTAGAGGATCCACAGCGGGTGGTCGAAGGGGACCGCTTCGAAGAGCAGCGCCGGCTCCGCGCCGTCCTGGCCGCCCGCGGCTCCCGGTCCGGCGACAGCCTCGGCCCAGCGGATGCTCTCCGCGCACGCCGGCCCCTCCGGGAACTGGTAGTCGACCCAGACCGTGTGCTCGACCGACGGCAGCGCGTCGCGCGTCTGCATGCACTCGGTGCGGCGGTCGATGCGCTTGCCGCCGTAGCGGTAGCCGTCGACGCCGATGAACACCTTCGGCTCGATCTGCGCGAAGCGGTCCAGGACGCCCTGAGTGCCGAAGTCCGGGCCGCACGCCGACCACACCGCGCCGACCGAAGCGGTGGCCAGCTGCGCGACGATCGCATGCGGCGTGTTGGGCAGGAAGGCCGCCACGGTGTCGCCGACTCCGACACCCCACGCGCGCAGCGTGGCGGCCAGTCCGGCGACCTGGCGGCGCAGCTCGGCCCAGGAGACCTCGGCCGGCTCGGCGCCCTCCTCCACGAACAGCAGGGCCGGGCGGTCGTCGGAGGCGGCGCGGAAGACGTGCTCGGCGAAGTTCAGGGTGGCGCCGGGGAACCACCGCGCGCCGGGCATGGCGGCGTCGGAGAGGACGGCGCTGTAGGGGCTGGCGGCCTGCACGCCGAAGTACCGCCACAGGCTCTCCCAGAACTCAGCGGGATGCTCGACGGACCACTGCCAGGCGTCGGCGTAGGCCGGGAACGGGCCGACGCCCTCCTGCTTGGGGAGCCAGTCCAGATACCGCTGGAGGGGCGAGCCAAGGCGCTGCGCGTCGCTCGGCGTCCAGAGGAGCTCCCCGAACGCGGCGGGCTGATCGGCTGCGGACTCGGCTGCGGACATCGTCGTCCCCCAACTTCGCGGTGGCTGCGTGCCGCTGGCTTCTGGCCGTGATCACGCCTGACAAGCGTCAGATTAGCGCCCCTCGCCGGGCTCCAAAAACGACTCCTGGCAGCCCACGCCCTCCGGCAGCGGCGGGAGCTCGATCCACTTCTCGGCCCACTCGGCGAGCTGCTGGAACGCGGGTTCCAACTCGGCACCCTTCTGGGTGAGGTGGTACTCCACGCGCACCGGGGTCTCCGGGATCACGACGCGCTCGACGATGCCGACCTGTTCGAACTCCTTCAGGCGCTCGGACAGCAGGCGGTCGGAGAGCTTGGGCACGGAGCAGGCGATGTCGGTGTAGCGGGTGGAGCCGGCGAGCATCGCCCGGAGGATCGCTCCGGACCAGCGGCGCCCGATGATCTCCACCGCGGTGTGGAAGCGCGGGCAGAAGGAGCTCAGGTGCTCCTCCTGCGGCGTCGCGGTGTTCTCGGCCATGACTCAAGCTTACCTTCCGTAGGCGACTTGACAACCGTAAGCACGCCGCCTACCTTCATCCTTACGAAAGGTAACCGGCTCACACGGCGTTACCGACTACGCCCGAAGCAGACCCGTCCCGGTCGGCATCGGCGCACGTCAGACCCGCAAGACCACGCTCGACCACCCCAGAACCCACACCCCGGGAGCTCAGAAGTGACCACCAAGATCCTCGCCTTCTCCGGCGCCCTGCGTAAGGCCTCCACCAACACCGCCCTCGTCCGCGCCGCCAAGCAGCTGGCCCCCGAGGGCGTCGAGATCGAGATCTACGACGGCATCGCCACCCTGCCCTTCTTCGACCAGGATCTGGAGTCCGACGTCCCGGCCGAGGTCGCCGACTTCCGCGCCAAGATCGCCGCCGCCGACGGCGTCCTGATCGCCAGCCCGGAGTACAACTACTCGATCCCCGGCGTCCTGAAGAACGCCCTGGACTGGGCCTCCCGCCCCTACGGCGAGTCGGTCCTGACCGGCAAGCCGGTCGCCATCATGGGCGCCTCCGGCAGTGGCTTCGGCACCGTCCGCGCCCAGAACCACCTCCGCGACGTCTTCCACTGGCTGGACGCGAAGGTCGTCACCAAGCCCGAGGTGCACGTCGGCAACAACTGGGAGCGCTTCGACAGCGAGGGCAACCTGGTCGACGAGACCAGCCGCAACCTGGTCGCCGGCCTCATCGCCGCCCTGGTGGTCCTGATCGAGGAGACCGAGAAGGTCAAGGCGAACGCCTGACGCTGAGGTTTTGAGGTGGGCCCCGCCGCGGATGCGGTGGGGCTTGCTTTTTGCGTCCGCGGCGCAGTGGTCACGGCCGCATCTGGATCAAGGCGTGCTCGCCGCTGGTCCGCCACGCGGTGCCGGTCGCGTCGAGCTTCGCGACCGTCTCCGGCGTGAGCCCGACGGCCACGTCGGACTTGAGCGTGCGCAGCGTCGCGACAGGCGCCGGGAAGTACGCGGTGAGGTCCGCGAACGGCGTCGTGGGCGCCCAGGCCCGATCGCCGACGAGGCGGCGGTAGTTCAAGTCGCCCTTCAAAATGGCCAGCGTCGCCTGCGACAGCTCGTCCTCCAGTTCCGCAGGCAGGTCGTGGAACGACAAAGGCGCGCACCAGAAAGCATGCGTGCGCAAAGTGATCGTGCCGTCGGCCAGGGCCGCCCAGAGCCGCTGGCCGGTCCCGGCCGAAGCGCCCGGTTCAGTCCTGATGCGCCGCACGACCTCAACGACGTCGGCACCGCCCGCATCCGACACGTAGTACGGCTGCGGCTTCACATGCATCACCACACGCGCCGCGGCGCCCGTAACCACCAGGTGGTCGACGAGGATCAGGTCGGAGAGCAGTTCGCGGCCGGCGTTGTCGGTGACGAGGTGGACGGTCGGCTCGGACGCCGCGCCCAGAAGCTCCCAGATCCGTGCACTGTCGTCGGCCAGCAGGTCCGTCGCGGGGCCCTCAGCGGCCGCGGTGATGCGGAACCCGAGATCAGCCCGGTTGCCCCACAACGCGGCCTCCAGCAGCGCGCGCCGCTGCTCGGCCAGCGACAGCTGCGCGACACCGTCCAGCGCCGTCAGCTCCGACGCCACCGCGGGCGTCGCCAGCTCGGCCTGCTTAGCCGGCCCGAACAGATCGACCCCGCGCCAAGGCCCCGGCCGGAAGTACCCGACGGCCTCCAGCAGCCTGCGATAGAAGAACGACTCGGCCCACAGGAACGGCGCGCTCAGCCACGGCTGGCCGTACCAACCCCGATCCCATTCCTGCCAGAGCCCATAGTCATGGGCATCAGGCGACAGCTGCCGGATGTCGCCGGAGATCGTCTCCACCAGGAGCGCGTCCAAGGCCCGATGGGCCTCCGCCGGGTAGGGGAACGCGTCCTGGATCTGCTTGATCAGAACCGGATGCCGCTTGTTCCACACGCTCCAGGCGAACGACTCAGGCTGGTCCGAAACGATCGCGTCAGCAACATTCGTCACCTGATAACCCTACGCGGGAGGCGTGGGCGCGCCGCGCAAAGACGCGCAGCGGACGGCGCACGGCTGAGGTCCCACGGACGACGCACGGCTGAGGTCCCCCAACGACGGTCGCCCGACGGCCGCCCGGCGCTCCCCAGCGCCAGACGGCCACTCCCCGTCGCCCATGAACCCTCAGGCCCCCGGCAACCCCATGTCCCGAGCGATCAGCATCCGCTGCACCTCGCTCGTCCCCTCGCCGATCTCCAGGATCTTCGAGTCCCGCCACATCCGAGCGACCGGGAACTCGTTCATGAACCCGTACCCGCCGTGGATCTGCGTGGCCTCGCGCGCGTTCGTCACCGCGGCCTCGGAGCTGTACAGCTTCGCCATCGCGGCCTCGGCCTTGAAGGGCTCGCCGGCCAGCATGCGGCTGGCGGCGTCGTAGTAGGCCAGGCGGGAGGTGTGGGCTCGCAGGCGCATGTCCGCCAGCTTGAACTGGATGGCCTGGTTGGCGCCGATCGGGCGGCCGAAGGCCTCGCGCTCGTGGGCGTACTTCACCGACTCGTCGACGCAGCCCTGGGACAGGCCGGTGGACAGGGCGGCGATGGCGATGCGGCCCTCGTCGAGGGTGCGCAGGAAGTTCGCGTAGCCGCGGCCGACCTCGCCGAGCAGGTTGGCCTCCGGGACGCGGACGTTCACGAACGACAGCTCGCGGGTGTCCGAGGCGTTCCAGCCGACCTTGCTGTACTTCGGCGCCACGGTCAGGCCGGGGGTGCCGGCCGGGACGATGATGCTGCTGATCTCCTTGGCGCCGTCGGCCCTCGTGCCGGTGACCGCGGTGACGGTGATCAGCCCCGTGATGTCGGTGCCGGAGTTGGTGATGAAGCACTTCGTGCCGTTGATCACCCACTGGCCGTCCTGGAGCACCGCGGTGGTGCGGGTGGCGCCGGCGTCCGAGCCGCCGCCGGGCTCGGTCAGGCCGAAGGCGCCGAGCATCTCGCCGGAGCAGAGCTTGGGCAGCCACTGCTGCTTCTGCTCCTCGGTCCCGAAGCGGTAGACCGGCATCGCGCCCAGCGACACCCCGGCCTCCAGCGTGATGGCCACCGAGGAGTCGACGCGCGCCAGCTCCTCCAGGGCCAGGCACAGGGCGAAGTAGTCGCCGCCCATGCCGCCGTACTCCTCCGGGAACGGCAGGCCGAACAGACCCATGCGGCCCATCTGGGCCACGATCTCGTACGGGAACTCCTCGCGCTCGTAGAACGCCCCGATCTTGGGCGCCACGACGTCGTGGGCGAACTCCTCCACGGTGACGCGCAGCGCTTCGTACTCTTCACTCAACCGGTGATCCATGGGAGGTCCTCCGCTCAGACCGGGGTGACGCCGTGCCGGCGCCGGGAGAAGAAGCGGTCCTTGCCCTCAGCCGCGCGGTAGCGGGCGATCAGGGCGGACCGCAGGTCGGACGGCTCCACGATGTCGTCGATGACGAGCTCGCTGGCCAGGCGCACGAAGTCGATGTCGGTCTCGTACTCGGCGCGCTTGTCGGCGACGAAGGCCTCGCGCTCGGCGGGGTCCTCGATGGCCGCGATCTTGTTCGCGTACACGGCGTTCACCGCGGCCTCGGCACCCATGACCGCGATCTTCGCGGTGGGCAGCGCGATCGTGGCGTCCGGCTCGAATCCGGGGCCCGCCATGGCGTACAGCCCGGCGCCGTAGGCCTTGCGGACCACCACGCAGATCTTCGGCACCGTGGCCTCGGAGACCGCGGTGATCATCTTGGCGCCGTGCCGGATGATGCCCTGCTTCTCCACCGCCGTGCCGACCATGAAGCCCGGCACGTCGGACAGGAACAGCAACGGCACGTTGAACGCGTCGCAGAGCTGGATGAACCGTGTGGCCTTGTCGGCGGAGTCGACGAAGAGCACCCCGCCCTTGAACATCGGGTTGTTCGCCACGATCCCGACCGGCTTGCCGTTCAGGCGCGCGAAGCCGACGGTCAGCTCCCGGGCCCACAGCGCGTGGATCTCGAAGAAGGAGTCTTCGTCCACCAGGCCCTTGACGAACCGGCGCATGTCGAACGCCTGGCGCTCGCTGGCCGGGACCAGGGCGGCGAGGTCGATCTTCGCCGGGGAGTCGGCCGGCTCGGCCGCCGGCGCGTCCTGCTGCCAGTTCGACGGCAGGTAGGACAGGTACTGCTTGACCGTCTCCAGCGCGTCCTGCTCGGTCTTCACCAGGAAGTGCCCGACACCGGACTCCGCGCAGTGCACCCGCGCGCCGCCCATGTCCTCCAGCGTGGTCTTCTCGCCGGTGACCATCTCGACCATCCGGTCGCTGCCCAGGTACATCGAGGCGTTGCCCTCGACCATGATCACGACGTCGCAGAACGCCGGGATGTACGCCCCGCCGGCCGCCGAAGGCCCGAACAGCGCGCAGACCTGCGGGATCGAGCCGGAGGCCCGGACCTGGGTGTGGAAGATCTTGCCCGCGCCGCGCCGGCCGGGGAACAGGTCCACCTGGTCGGTGATGCGAGCGCCGGCGGAGTCCACCAGATAGACCATCGGCACGCCGGTGCGGTACGCGGTCTCGATGATCCGGATGATCTTCTCGACCGTGCGCGCGCCCCAGGACCCGGCCTTCACGGTCGAGTCGTTGGCCATCAGGCACACCGGGCGGCCGTCGATCCGGGCGGTGCCGGTGACCACGCCGTCGGCGGGCAGGTCGCCGGCCATGGCGTTGGCGAACCGGCCGTCCTCGACGAACGACCCCTCGTCGACCAGCAGCGCGACCCGGTCGCGGGCGAACAGCTTGCCCTTCTTCTCGTTGGCCGCGTGGTACTTCTCCGCCCCGCCGCGCAGGATCTCCGCGGTCAGCTCGGGCAGGTCATGGTGCGGAAGGGTGTGCGGTGGCACGCCGGATTCCGTCATAGGGGGCAACTCCTTTGTTGCAAAAAGTCACGTGTTCACAAGGACACGCTCGCACTCAGATTCTGCCAGCGCGCCACTACTTCGCTAGTGCCCGGATGGTGTGCTCAATCACACCTGCGTCATAGGACTCCGGCAGCATGACGATCTCGTCGACCCCGGCCTGCCGGTAGTCCTCGAACGCCGAGCAGACCTGGTTGAGGTCGCCGACCGCGGCTATGGACCGCAGCACGTCCAAAGGCATCGCGGCCAGCAGCGAGCGCTCGTGCGCCCCGCCGCGCGCCAGGTCGATCAGCTCGCCGTGCCCGGCCTCGGCGAACATCCGGCCGAAGCCGTCCGCGTCGAGATACGGCAGCAAAGAACGCCGGATCCAGTCCAGGGACTCGGCGTCCGGGTCGACGACGGTCGGCAGGAAGACGGCTAAGCGAGGGACCGCGCGGTTCATCCGGTCGGAGGTCAGCGCCAGCCGTGCCTTGATGCGCGCGGCGTGCTCGACCGTCGCCAGCGGCACCGCGACACGGTCGGCGCGCCCCACGGCGACCTCGCAGGCCTCCAGCCCGAAGGCAAGAACCGTCAGCGAAGCGCGCGAAGGCTCCAGCCGCGACCGGAAGCCGCGCGAGCGCACCGACACGCCCTGGAAGCTGACCGGCTCGCCGCGGGTCAGCGGGCCCAGCACCGACAGGCTCTCGGCCAGCGCGGTGGCCGGGTCCGTGCGCGGCCGGCCGTGCCAGTCCACGACCACCAGGCCGGTGGAGGCGGTCAGCGCCAGGCCGATGTCCCGGCCGGTGAGCGCGGCCACGCTCGCGGCGCCGCGCGCCGCCGTGACGGGATCCCGGACGGCGGCCGGCAGGGGACCGAGAGTGAGCGAGGCGTGGGGCCGTTCCGGGCCGCTCTTGCGGTGGAGTTCATCGGCGGTGGCGGGAGCGCCGCCTGAGGGCTTGGCCTCAGGGCCGGAGTACCCCGAGGGGAGCTCGCCCGCCGCTGCGGCCACCGCCACGGCCAGAGCGAAGGCATCGTGCCCGGTCGACTCCCCCAGCCAGATCTCCTCATAGCCGAGCTCGTCGGCGAGGCACGCCAGCCGTACGGTCAGCGCTGGGTCGCTGTCCGTGCGGTTGCCGAGAAGTACCCCGTCCACGATCACTTGACTCACTGCCCCCTACTAGCCCTTGAACCAGACCGCGTGTGATCCGCCCCGGTGGCAGAGTACCGTTCGGGGGTCTCGCGGTGCGATACGTTGGATCGATGCGCATCACGTCGATTGGTCACGCCGGCATGCTGGTGGAGACCGCCGCCGGCCGGATCGTCTGCGACCCGTGGTTCAGCCCGGCGTACTTCGCGTCGTGGTTCCCCTTCCCGGACAACTCGGCTTTCGGCTCCGAAGCCGATCCCGCCGGGATCCGGGACGCGGAATACCTCTTCGTCTCCCACCTGCACCACGACCACTTCGACCCGCACTGGCTCGCGGCGAACATGTCGAAGGAGACCACGGTCCTGCTGCCCGACTTCCAGGTCCCGGACCTGCGCGACGAGCTGGAGAAGCTGGGCTTCCGGAACTTCGTGCAGACCCGCAACCGCGAGGTCACCGAGCTCCCGGGCGGCCTGAAGATCCTCATCGACGCGCTGATCACCCCGACCGACGGCCCGCTCGGCGACAGCGGCATCGCGATCGACGACGGCGAGGTGCGCATCTTCAACCAGAACGACGCCCGCCCGGTGGAGGACGGCCCGGTCGCATCCTTCGGGCCCTACGACGCGCACTTCCTGCAGTACTCCGGCGCCATCTGGTACCCGATGGTCTACGACTTCCCGGAGCGGATGAAGGCCACCGTCGGGCGCCGCAAGCGGGAGAACGGCATGGCCCGCGCGCTGCGCTACGTCGACCAGTACCAGGCCAAGCAGGTCTTCCCCTTCGCCGGCCCGCCCTGCTTCCTGGACGAGCGCGACGGCCTGTTCGCCATCAACGACTTCGACGACGACCCGGCGAACGTCTTCCCCAGCCAGCTGGCGTTCCTGGAGTTCATGCGCGAGCAGGGCCACGACAACGGCCACCTGTTCGTCCCCGGAACCACCGTGGTCCTCGGCGCCGACGGCAAGTGCGAGATCGAGCAGGTCCCGCAGGCCCAGATCGACGAGATCTACGGCGACCGTCGCGCCTACCTGACGAACTACCAGAAGCGCGCGCAGCCGAAGATCGACGCGATGCACGCCGGTCTGCCGCAGGACAAGTCCGATCTGGTCGGCCAGCTCAAGGAGTGGATCGAGCCGCTGCTGGCCTGGGCCGACCACACCTGCGCCGGGCTGAACGGCCGGATCCTGCTGGAGACCGTGGATCCGGGCAGCGGCGAGGTGGACGACCAGATCGTCTTCGACTTCCTGACCCGCACCATCGGGACCTGGGACGGCGAGGCGGAGTGCCGCTACAAGTTCCGCACCGACCGGCCGCTGATCGAGCACCTGGTGCGGACCCGGACCCCGGACTGGGTGAACGAGCTCTTCCTGTCCTGCCGGTTCCAGGCCTCGCGCAAGGGCCCTTACAACGAGTACATCTACACGTTCTTCAAGTCGCTGTCCGAAGAGCACATGACGTACGTCGAGGGCTACTACGCCGAGTCCAGCGACGTCACCGACCTGGCCAAGGCCGAGGGCTACGCGGTGCAGCGGCACTGCCCGCACCTGAAGGCGGACCTGACCCGGTTCGGGACGGTCGACGGCGGCGTGCTGACCTGCTCGATGCACGGCTGGCAGTTCGACCTGGCCTCGGGCCGCTGCCTGACCAGCGACGACCGCAAGCTGGTGGCGCGGCCGCTGACCGCTGAGGACGGGGAGCTCCCGGAGGTTCCGGCGGGGGCCTCGGCCCCGGCCGTGAGCTGAGGGCAACAGAGCGCAGAAGGCGGGCTGGGGGCTGACGGCAACCGGCCTCGGACAGCGGTCGGCCGACAGCGCCTTTCCGTCAATCAGGACACCGTGCCGGGAACACACGCTCCCGGCGCGGTAGTTGCGCCCACCCGTCTCCCACCACCGCCCGTTGAGGAGACGCTACGCGTCGCGGTATTCATTAAGTGGTCCGGTACGGACCACGAAGCGAGCGGAAGGAACAGGCCCGTGCGGCTGGGGGTCAACGTCCCGAACTTCGGGGCCGCCACGTCGGTGGACGTGCTGGAACGCTGGGCGCACGTGGCCGAGGGCCTGGGCTTCGACCTGCTGATGATGTCCGACCACGTGCTGGTCACCGAGGACGTCGCGAAGGCCTACCCCGGGCCGTTCCACGACACCTTCACGACGCTGGCCTGGCTCGCCGGCCGCACCTCGCGCATCCGCCTGGGCACCACGGTGCTGATCATGCCCTACCGCCAGCCCGCGCTGACCGCGCAGATGGCGGCGAGTCTGCACCGGCTGTCCCGGGGACGCTTCGTGCTCGGGGTCGGCGTCGGCTGGGCCCGGCAGGAGTTCGCGGCCCTGGAGGTCCCGTTCAACCGGCGCGGAGCCCTGACCGACGAGTACCTCGACGAGATGCACCAGATCTGGGGCGGCGGCGTGGAGGGTGTGATGCCCGCCCTGGCGCCCGACGAGCTGCCCGGACCGCCGGTGTGGATCGGCGGCAACAGCGATGCGGGCATCCGGCGTGCGGTGGTGTCCGGCAACGGCTGGCACCCGCTGGGCGGCTTCACGATCGACTGGATCGAGGGCGCCGTCGGGCGGCTCAAGGCGTTCGCCGACGAGGCCGGGCGCGCCGTCCCGACGCTGGCGCCGCGGATCAAGCTGCGGCTCACCGCCAAGCCGGTCGCCGACGCGGACCGCGATGCCGGCATCGGCACGCTGGAGCAGGTGCTCGACGACCTCGACCGGCTGCGTGCGCTCGGTTCGGAGGTCGTGGTGCTGGACCCGTACCACGGCGACCCGGCGGAGCTGGAGCGGCCGGAGGAGTCCTGGCGGGAACTGGCGATCGTGGCCGCCGCCTGGGAGGCTTTCAGCGCGGCGCCGCCCTCGGTGTGAAGGACCGAGGACGGCGTCGCCCTGTGCTCAACCGGCCGGGCTCGGGGCTGGACCTCAGCCGCTGGTGCCTGACGGTCGCCGACGGTTGACGTGGATCACGCCGCGACCATCCCGGCCAGCTCCCGCTGCATGAGCGTGACCGGGGCGTCGGTCCACCCCGCCGCCAGCACCGCGGCCGCCGGGTCGGGGAAGATGTCCTCGACCCCGTCGGCCACCGCCGTCAGGATCTCGGCGGCGACCGCGTCCGGCGCGGTCTTGGGGATGTCCAGGTCCTGCGACATCTCGGTGTCGATCGGCCCGGCCAGGACCGCGTGCACGCTCACGCCGTTCGGCGCCAGCAGGGCCCGCAGCACCTGGGTGAACGAGTACGCCGCCGCCTTCGAGATCGAGTAGCCGGGGATCACCGGCACCGCCGCGAGCGAGGCCGTGGACAGCACGTTCACCAGCGTGCCCCGGGAGGCGCTGAGCCGGTGCCGGAAGGCGTGCGAGACGTCGTAGGGGCCGTAGAGGTTGACCGCGAGCATCCGCTCCAGATCCGCGCGGTCGCCGATCTCCGCGTAGGAGGCGGCCCCGGCGTTGTTGATCAGGACGTCCAGCTCCTCGACCGTTTCGGCCGCGAGCTCGATCTGCGCCGCGTCGGTGATGTCCAGCCGCAGCGGGACGACGCGGTAGTCCGAATGGACCACCGGCTTGCGCGCCCCGGCGTAGACCCGCGCGGCGCCGCGGTCCAGGGCGGCGTCCACCAGCGCGCGGCCCAGACCCCGGTTGGCGCCGGTGACCAGGACGGTCTTGCCGGTGAGGAAGTCGTTCGACATGGTGTCTCACTCCGATCGGAGGCAGTTCTTCGTTGACACCTGAACTGACCCGGCGCGCGGAAGAAACTGGGTGCTCGCGGACCGCCCAGTTTCGGCGTTCGCTGGTGTCGGGTGAAGTAAGGCGGGCTGTCGGGCCCGCCCGCGAC
>Ga0207647_10003300_pt1 | contig 12122 bp, 13 predicted proteins | sample KBSCornC2_FD_184295 | JGI IMG/M metagenome (GOLD analysis project Ga0207647, IMG submission 184295) | Corn rhizosphere microbial communities from Kellogg Biological Station, Michigan, USA - C2 (SPAdes) (version 2) | ecosystem: Host-associated > Plants > Roots > Rhizosphere ...
TGGCGGACCATCCCGCCCCAGCCGCAGCCGAGGTCGAGCAGGCGCTGCCCGGGCTGGAGGTCGAGCTTGCGGGCGACCAGGTCGTACTTGTAGAACTGCGCCTGCTCGAGCGTCGCGTCCTCGGTCGGGAAGACCGCGCAGGTGTAGGTCATCGACGGGCCCAGCACGTACTCGTAGAACGTGTTGGAGACGTCGTAGTGGTGGTGGATCGCCTCGGAGTCCCGCTTGCGCGAGTGCCGCAGGCCCTCGGCCGTACGGCGCCAGCGGGGCAGGTGCTCCTGGGCAGGAGGGGCCGGCGGCTTCAGGTGGGAGATGCCGAGCCCGGTGACGAGCCGAACGGCCTCGGCCGGCGACGGCCGGCGCATCCGCAGGCTCACCTGGAGCTCCCGGAGCGCCTCGTAGGGGTCGCCGGGATGGACGCCGCTGACGTCGAGGTCGCCGGCGACGTACGCCCGGCCGAGTCCGAGGTCGCCCGGTGCGGTCATCAGGTAGGACAGGCCCCGCTCGGTCTTGACGTCGATGCCGAACGGCGCGTCCTCGGGACCCGCCGCACTTCCGTCGTACGCCGTCACGCGGAGGGGCGCCGGCCCGTCCAGCAGCTGGGTGAACGCGTCCGCAATCTTCACGCTCGCCATGGTCCTATCGTCTCCTCACTGCCTTGTCGTACAGAGTGGTGAAGCGGTGGTCGGGGTCGTAGCGGTCCTTGACCCGCGCGAGGTTGTCGCCGTCGTAGAGCCGGTCGAAGGTCTCCCGGTCGTAGAAGGCCTCGGAGTACAGCGACTTGTGGCCGTCGAGCTCGTGCACCTTGGCCTCGATCGCACGGTTGCGTGGGGCGTGGGGCGCGTCGGGGCCCACGCCGACGTTGCCCCAGAAGCCGACGTTCACGTAGACCTCGCCGGGCCGCAGCGGATAGGTGGGCCACTTCTTCGCCGCGAACAGCGGGCACAGCCAGACCGGGCGCATGCCGACCTCGGCGTCGAACCAGTCCAGGAACTCGCCCAGGCGCTCGACCGGGATCTCGACGTCCTGCACCACGCGCTCGCCCTCGGGGTTGCCCTTCCGGCGGTCGAGCCAGGCGCCGACGTGGAACCGCTGGTCGAGCTGGACCATCCGGTAGTAGACGTCGCTGCGCTTGTACTTGCGCGGCCACAGGCGGCGCGCGAGCGGGTGCTGGGCGCCGAACGCACGCGAGCACCAGAACCAGTCGGTGTCCCAGCGCCACAGGTAGTCGTACATCGTCAGCAGGTCGCGGTCCTTCTGCTGGATCGAGCGGTAGTAGATCTCCCGCCCCACGTAGTCGCTCGGCGCGTGGTCGGCGGTCTCGCTCCAGGTGGCGAGCGTCAGGTAGTACTCGCCGGGCTGGAACGCCGTGCCGTCGAGACCGTCCACGCGGACCCCGTCGTACTCCTGGGTCTCCATGATCTGGCTGATGGTCTTGGACAGCAGCCCGGCGTCGTCGAAGCGGACGTGGCGCAGGGCGACGTACGACGGGACCTTCTCCAGCTTGATGCGGAGGCGGGTCGCGTATCCCAGCGAGCCGTAGCTGTTGGGGAAGGTGTCGAAGAGCTCCTCGCCCGGCCGGGTCGTGACGACCTCGCCGGTGCCGGTGAAGACGTCCATCTCGGTGACCGACTCGTGAGGCAGCCCGCTGCGGAAGCTGGTCGACTCGATGCCCAGGCCCGTGACGGCGCCACCCAGGGTGATCGTGCGCAGCTGCGGCACGACGTACGGGATGAAGCCGCGCGGCAGCGTCGCGTCGACCAGGTCCTCGTAGGTGCACATGCCCTGCACGTCGGCGGTCTGCGCGTCGCCGTCGATCGAGATCACGCCCGCCAGCCCCGAGACGTCGAGCCCCGGGGCACTGCTCCGGTCGCGGGGCCGGAAGAGGTTGGAGGTCTTCTTGGCCAGGCGCACGGCCTGACCCGCGGGGATGGCGTCGTACGACGCCTTCAGGCGCGCGACCGCAGCCTCATGGGCAGCCTCACCGGTGAGCACGGACCGCAACTTACTCCGCAGCCACCCCGAACGGAGAACGGGTCCGGTTGGTTTTCGGGTCGGGGAGGGGCGCTGCAGGGATCCCCGGACGTGCGGGGATTCCTGCAGCATCGTCGGCGTCGCAACGACCACTCAGTGACAGGAACCCGATCCCACCGCGCTCAGTGGGGCAGATGGGGCGTTGGGACGGTCACCCGGCGGCGAGCGCGGCCAGCGCTGCCAGGTCGTCGCCGTCCAGCCGCAGCGCGGCGGCCTCGACGTTCTGCTCCAGGTGGCGCACGTCGCCCGTGCCGGGGATGGCGAGCACGTGCTCTCCCAGGGCCAGCGTCCAGGCGATCCGCACCTGCGCGGCCGTCGCGTCGTGCCGCCGGGCGACCGCCTCGACGACGTCGTACTGCTCCTCGGCGCGTCCCTCGCGTGCGCGGCCGGCGATGGTGAAGAACGGGACGAAGGCGATCCCGGCCTCGCGGCACACGTCCAGCACGGATCCGGCGTCGGAGCGCTCGTAGCCGGGCGCGTGCCGGTTCTGGACGCCCACGACGTCCCCGGCGGCAAGTGCCGCGCGCACCGCGTCGGCCCCGACGTTCGAGAGCCCGACGTGCTCCAGCAGCCCTTCCTCGCGCAGGCGCTGCAGCGCCTCGACGGCCGCCGGTACGTCGTCCCGGCCGCTGCTGCGGTAGTTCACGACGTGCAGCCGGTCGAGACCGAGCGTCTCGAGGTTGTGCTCGACGTGGGCGCGCAGCCCCTCGGGCGGCACCCAGTCGCCCCACTCCCCCGTGACCAGGTCGCGGCCGGGCCCGACCTTCGTGGCGATCGTGAGGTCCTCGGGGTACGGCGCGGCGGCGGCGCGGATGATCTCGTTGGCCCGGGCGCTGGCCGAGAAGTAGAACGCGGCCGTGTCGAGGTGGTTGACGCCGAGCTCGATGGCGCGTCGTACGACGGCGGCCGACTGCTCCGGGTCACGATCCTCCCCGATCCCCATGCCGCCGGTCCCGGTCAGTCGCATCGCCCCGAACCCGAGGCGGTTCACGACGCGGTCGCCGAGTCGCCACGTCCCGGCCGCGGCCGCCGGAGCCGTCACGACGTGATCTGGCCGCGTGCGTCGCCGAGGTGCACGAGGACGTCGCCACCGAGCTCGCGCACCGCGGCCAGGTCCGGGGCGCCGTCCCCGCCGAGGCGTACCACGGCCTCCAGGCCCTTCGAGCCCGACGAGATCGCCATCGCGACGCAGACCTCGAGCGCGGAGAGCCGCAACGAGCTCAGCGAGACCGACGCCGCGGCGTACGTGCGGCCGTCCAGGTCGCGGACCGCGGCACCCTCGGGGGCCCCCGTCCGGGCCATCGTCGCGCGGGCGAGCGTCACGAGCTTCTGGTCCTCGGCAGACAGGTCGGGCACGCCGACACGCTAGCCGCTGGGCGGCGGAGCTCAGCCGGCCTCCCGCAGGGTCGCCGCGATCGGGCGTCGCGCCTCGAGGCGCGCGGGCACGGCCGTGAGTGCCACGGCGGCGATCACGGTCGCGACGGCCAGTCCGGCCAACTGGGACCACGGTGGAGTGGTCGGGTGGGAGGACGAGAGACCGTGGAAGAGCAGACCGCCACCCGCGCCGCCCGCGATCATGCCGACGACGACGGGCACGAGCTGAGCCAGGCCGATGGCGGCGGCCGCCTCCGCCGGGGAGACCCCGAGCGCCCGGACCACGGCCAGGACGCCGCGCGCGTCGACGGCGTTCGCGCGGGTGACGAAGAGCAGGTTGACGGCCGCCATCACGGTGAGAAGCACCGTCAGGGCCGTCATCACCGTGTGGAGCTGGGCGTTCTGCGGATCGGTCGGACCCCCGACGTTCCCTCGCTCGGCGTGCAGGCTGGCCTGGGCGTAGAGCACGACCACGGTCCCGCAGACGGCGACGGCGATCGACAGCGCGGTCAGGGCCGCCCGCCTGGGACGTCGCACCGACAGTCGGAACCCCAGCAGCGCTGGGGCAGGCAGCCTCCTCGTCAGCCCCACGACGAGCGCGCGTCGGCGTGGCTTCCGGCCGGTGTCGCCCAGGGCACGCACCGTGCTCATCCGAGCGGCGCGCCAGGCGGGCACCACCGCCGCGAGCAGCACGATGGCCAGCACCGAGCACACCACGACGACGGCCTGGGCGAGCGAGAGCGAAGTCGTGCCGGTGTGGCCGAGCAGTCCGGCGCTCAGGGTGATGAGGCGGGGCGTCAGCAGTCGCCCCGCGACCAGCCCGAGGAGCGCGGCGACCGCGCCGACCGCGAGGTACGACACGAGCAGCAGACGGACGACGAACCCGGGGGTCGCCCCGACCGCCTTCAGCGTCCCCACGCGGCGTACCTCGTCGCCCATGCGGCCGCCGACGAGCACGACCAGGGTGGCCAGTGCCAGCAGCACCAGCAGGGTGCTCCCGAAGACGACTGCCGCGCGCTCGTTGGCCAGCTGCTCGGTCTGACGATCTGCGATGTCCTGCCACGGATCGAGCTGAGGTCGCCCGTCGGGCGGGCCGTCGTCGGAGCGCCGGGCTGTGAACGCCGGCGCCGCGGCGGGATCGCGCAGCTGAAGGTACTGGAACAGGGTCACCGGTTCGCGTGAGGTGGCGAGCGCTCGCACGCGGCTGCGGGAGGTCCAGACCAGGCCCGGCTCGGCCGCCTCCCAGCCGGCTCGGTCGAGGATGCAGCCGATGGTGCACAGCTGGGGGTAGGGCGGCAGGGCTGCCGACACCGCGATCCCGACGACCGCGACCTCGTGGCCGTCGAGCCGCACACGGTCTCCCACCGAGAGGCCCATCGCCAGCGCGAAGGCGCGCTCCACGACGACGCCGTGGGACGGGAGCCAGTGTCCGCTGACGACCTCGGGACGGTCGACCGTCGAGGTGGCGCCGCGTCCCTGCAGCTCCGCGACCCCGGTCAGGCTACGGGTCGCGATGGAGGTCCAGGTCATCGGGAAGGGACGGCTCCGCCTGACCACCTCGGGTCGGTCGGCGACCTCGGCGAGCGAGGCACGTGAGGCGGCGGTCACGGTGCCGTCGGGTGGTGGGAACAGCACCGACACCACGTCGGGACCGTTGGTGCGTTGCCGGGTCTCGGCGTACGGCGCGGCCGTCTGGCCGTGCAGCACCAACCCGATGGTCAAGGTGGTGGACGCGACCGCCAGCGCCACGAACAGGAGCACGGTCTCGGTGGCGCGCCGACGCAGGTCGCGGACGGCCAGCCGCAGGCTCAGACGCAGCCGGCTCACTCGTGCCTGCCCGCTGACAGCACCTCGACGGCGCTCGCCGACCGGCCTCCGAGGGCGACGTCCTCGACCAGCGCTCCGTCGCGCATCGAGACCATCCGATCGGCGGTGGCGGCGGTCCGCGGGTCGTGCGTCACGACGATCAAGGTCTGACCGTCGGCACGGAGAGTCTCGAACAACCGGAGCACGCCCGTGGTCGCGGTGCTGTCGAGGTTGCCGGTGGGCTCGTCGGCGAGCAGGACGTCGGGCCGGTTGACCAGGGCTCGGGCGACGGCCACGCGTTGCTGCTGGCCGCCGGAGAGCTGACCGGGGAGGTGGCGCGAGCGGTCGTCGAGCCCGACCCGCTCGAGCAGGTCGCTCGCTCGGTCGCGGGCCCGGCGTGACGCCACGCCTGCGAGGAGGGCCGGGAGCTCGACGTTCTCGAGGGCGGTGAGCTCCTCGATGAGGTGGAAGTCCTGGAACACGAATCCGACGTGGTCGCGGTGTATCCGCGCCCGGGCCCGCTCGGAGGCACGGTCGATGCGCAGGCCACCGATCCACACCTCGCCCGACGACGGGAGGTCGAGGCCACCGATCAGCTGGAGCAGCGTCGACTTGCCGCAGCCGCTGGGACCGGTCACGACGATCGACTCCCCCGCAGCCACGACGAGGTCGACGTCGTCCACGGCACGGACCAGGGCCTCGCCCTTGCCGAAGTGCTTGGCGAGCCCGACCAGCCGCACGGCGTTCACCGGTGACCGCCCCACGCGCGCTCGCACGCGTCGAGCCAGGTGAGGTCGGCCTCGATCCGCAGCACCACGCCCTCGAGCAGGAGCGAGGCGTCGGAGTCGTCGGCCTCGGCCATGGCAGCGCGCTGCGCCTCACGCAGCCGCCGGACCAGCTCGCGACGCTGCGCTCCGATGACCTCGACCGGATCGGCGAGACCCCCGGCCGAGGCGACCACCAGCTTGAGGTGGAAGTTGGTCAGGTCGGGACGCGGCCAGGTCACGTCGGTGAGCCATCCCGCGACCCGGTCGCGGCCGGCCGGCGTGAGCTCGTACGTACGCCGCTCCGGACGGTCCGCCGCAGTCTCGCGGGCCGACGTCACGAGGCCGGCGCTCTCGAGCCGGCCCAGGGTGACGTACATCTGCCCAGCGTTGAACCCCTCCGCCAGCGGCCCCAGTGCCCTCTCGATGCGAGCACGCAGCTCGTACCCGTGCGAGGGCTCCTTGGCCAGCAGAGCGAGCACCAGCTCCTGTTGCATGCCTACCCCTAACCGTTAGTCCCAGAACGAGGATAACGGTTAGAGGTCAACGTGGCCAGGCCCCCGCCGTGGTCAGGCAACCGCCGCCCGCGCCTGGGCAAGCACCTCGGCAAAGTCCCGCGACGCTCCGACCCGCGACTCGAGGGCGATCTCGGTGTCCCGCAGGGTCAGGGTGAGCGAGGCGCCGAGCCCCACCCGCCTGACCTCCAGCCCGCCGACCTCCTGGAGGACGAGCTCGTTGAGCATCGCCTTGACGTTGCCGCCCCGCCCGGTCTCGAAGGTGAGCAGGCGGCGCGACGTGAGCACCAGGGCCATCGGCGAGGCCAGCTCGATGCCGGCTCCCTCCGCGGCCTTCCTCGCCCGCCCTGCCCGCGCGCCGCCGACGATCCCCGCGACTCCCCCGGCCCTCGTCTGCTGGTGCCCCCTCACCGAGACGACGAGCGTGGCGATGACGTCCTCGGACGGGTGCAGGAACTCCGCTGCCCCGGTGCGGATCGCGGCGTCTGACGTGGCTCCCATGGGAACTCCCTGTGTCGTGCCGCGACCCCGTGACCGCGGCTCTCGGGCAGGAAGTACGGCGCTCGCGCGGCGGCCGTTCACGGGGCCTGCTGACAATTGGCTGAGAGGCACAACCAAGCGCTCCGTCGCCCTCGGACCAGCGCACCCGGCCTCACGATCGGCGTCCTCTGTAGCGTCTGCGTCACCCGTCCCGATCGAGGCTCGCTCGACATCCATCGGAGAGGGCCGACATCCACCGGAGAGTGCCGTGACCACCTGGCTGCTGCTGGCCGCCGCGATCGTCTCCGAGGTCACCGCCACCCTGTCGCTGAAGCGAGCCCTGGACCAGCCGGGCTTCTATGCCGTGGTGGTCACCGGGTACGTCGCGGCCTTCGTGCTGCTCAGCCTCACCCTGCGACAGGGGCTGGGGATCGGGGTGGCGTACGGGATCTGGGCCGCCTGTGGGGTGGCTCTGTCGGCCGTGGGGTCGAAGGTGTTCTTCGGGGAGCCGCTGACCGGGCTGATGATCGCCGGCCTCGTGCTGATCATCGGCGGCGTCCTGCTCGTCGAGCTCGGCTCGGCGCACTGAGCCCGAGGTCCTACCCTGGCTCATGGCCACCTTCACCCTCGCCTGCGTGGGCGACGACCGCCCCGGACTCGTCTCCGCGCTGTCCGCGCCGATCAGCGCGCACGGTGGCAGCTGGGAGCGCAGCCAGATGGCCCGCCTGGCCGGCAAGTTCGCGGGCGTCCTGCTCGTCGAGGTCGCCGACGACGAGGCCGAGGGTCTGGCCGAGGAGCTGACCGCACTGACCGACATCGGGCTCCAGATCACGCTCGAGCGCACCGACGCTCCGCCCGAGCTCGCCTCCCAGCGCCTGGGGCTCGAGCTCCTCGGCGCCGATCATCCGGGCATCGTCGCCGAGATCTCCGCCGCCCTGGCCGAGCACCAGGTCGGCATCGTCGAGCTGACCACGGACGTGCGCGACGCGCCGATGGCCGGCGGGACGCTCTTCGAGGCCTCGGCAGTCCTCGCGGCACCGCCGGAGGCCAGCCTCGACGAGCTGCGCACGGTCCTGGAGGCCCTCGCCGACGAGCTGATGGTCGACCTGACCCTGTCCGACGCCCGCTAGCCGTCAGGCGGGACCCGCGAGGACGTCGAGGTCCCGGACGGCGTAGCGCAGGTGCTCCCACGACTCGTCCAGCACGACCCGGACGCATGCGGCGACGGTCTCGCTGTGCCGGGGGTCGTGGGGGTTGGGTCGTGGCTCGGCCAGCAGCTCGGGCGTGACGTCGGCCAGGAAGTCCCGCATCATCGACACCCGGCTCGTCCGGGCGGCGAGCACCTCGTCGTACGACGGCTCCTCGGCCGCGAAGACCGACATGTCGAACCCCTCGGCCTCCGCGCTCGCGTCAACCAGGCCGAGCGGGTGGAACGGACGAGCCAGCCCCAGCACCGCCTTCCCGAGCCAGGTGTCGGTGGCCAGCACCACGTGCCGCACGGTCTGCGTGAACGACCACTCCCCGGCCACCGAGACGTCCAGGGTCGCTGGGGGCAGCTCGGCCGCACGCACCAGCACGGCGTCCCAGGCGGCCTCGAGAGCTGCCCACGCCGCCCGTAGCCCGTCCGGGTCGTTCGCTCGGCGCAGCGCGCGCCCGGGGAACCGCCGGTCCAGCTCCGCCTCGACGAGCGGGATGACGTCGACGCCGTTGACCCGGAGGTACGTCGAGCCCTCGGACAGCCAGGGCGCGTCGATCTCCATCGCCTCGACGACCACCCCGCGCATCACCACACCCGACAGATCGGACCCGACGAACCGCGCCCCGCTCAGATCGGCGTCACGGAACTCGGCGCGTCTGAGGTCGTCACCGCTGAAGCTGGTCATGGTCCCCCTCGTCGAGCCTGCTGACGAGCACGCTCTCGATCTTGTTGCGTCGCCCCGTCGCCGCCTCGGCGACGAAGCGGAGACCGTGGGCCTCGACGTGGGACCCGGGGATCGGCACGCGGCCGAGGTGCTTGGCCATCAGGCCCAGCACGGAGTCGACGTCGTCGTCCTCGACGGCGACGCCCGCCACCTCGTCCAGGTCGTCGATCGGGAAGCGGGACGACACCCGGACCGACCCGTCGGTCAGCGACTCGGTCTCGACCTGGTCGGCGTCGTACTCGTCGGTGATCTCGCCGACGATCTCCTCCAGGAGGTCCTCGATCGTGACCAGCCCGGCGGTGCCGCCGTACTCGTCCACCACGACCGCGATGTGCTGCCGCGAGGCCTGCATCTCCGAGAGCAGCGCGTCGACCGGCTTGGACTCCGGCACGTAGAGCGCCGGCCTCATCACCTCGTCGACGCGCTGGGTGAACTCCACGTCCGGGTCCTCGAAGTCGCGGCGCACGACGTCCTTGAGGTAGGCGAAGCCCACGATGTCGTCGAGGTTCTCCTCGATCACCGGCACCCGGGAGAAGCCCGAGCGGAGGAACAGCGACAGCGTCTGGCGGAGGTTCTTGGTGCGCTCGATGTAGATGACGTCGCCGCGCGGCACCATCACCTCACGCGCGATCGTGTCCCCGAACTCGAAGACCGAGTGGATCATCGCGCGCTCGCCCGACTCGATGACCGCCGACGCCTCCGCGTAGTCCACGAGCTCGCGCAGCTCGGTCTCGGTCGAGAACGGGCCGCTGCGGAAGCCGCGGCCGGGCGTGATCGCGTTGCCGACCCAGATCAGCACCTGCGGGATCGGCCCGAGCACCCGGGTCGCGACGCTCAGGACCATCGCGGCGACGGGCGCCACCCGGTCGGGGTGCTGACGCCCGAGGGTCCGCGGCGCGACCCCGATCACGACGAAGGACGCGACCAGCATCACCCCGACCGTCGTCAGGATCGTCGGCCAGTGCGACCCTCCGTACCACCGGAGGACCGTCAGCGTGAGCACCACCGCGGCGCCGCTCTCGCAGAGCAGGCGGAGCAGGATCGCGGTGTTCAGGTACGGCGCGCGGTCGTCGAGCAGGGCGACCAGCCGCCGGGACCCCGCCCGGCCCTCGCCGACGAGCTCCTCGGCGCGCGCACGCGAGTACGTCGTGAGCGCGGCGTCGGCGGCGGAGAAGACGCCCGCGAGGACCACCAGCGCGGCGGCGGTGACGACACCCGCCACGCCGCCGCTCGGGTCGTTCACCTCGGGCTCGACCGCCAGGCGGCGAGGAGCTCGTCCTGCAGGCCGAACATCTCCTTGTGCTCCTCGGGCTCGGCATGGTCGTAGCCGAGGAGGTGCAGGATGCCGTGCACGGTCAGCAGCTCGATCTCCGCCTCCGTCCCGTGACCCGCGGTCACACCCTGCCTCTCCGCGACGGCCGGGCACAGGACCAGATCACCGAGCACGCCCTCCTCGGGGTCCTCGTTGACCATGCCGGGCCGCAGCTCGTCCATCGGGAAGGCGAGCACGTCGGTCGGGCCCTCCTTCTCCATCCACTGCTGGTTGAGGGTGGCGATGGTGTCCTCGTCGACGGCCTTGATGCACAGCTCGGCGAGCGGATGGACGCGCATGCGGTCCATCACGAACCGGCTCAGTGTCGCGAGGCCGGTGACGTCCACGTCGCGTCCGGACTCGTTGAGCACCTCGATGCTCATCCCGGGCTCAACGCTCGTCGCCGGCGCGGCCGGTGCTGACGCGCGGCTGGCGCGAGTCGTACTCGTCGTACGCCGCGACGATCTGCCCGACCAGCTTGTGCCGGACGACGTCGTGCGCGGTCAGGCGCTGGAAGGACACGTCCTCGACGTCCTCGAGGATGCCCTGCACGACCTTCAGGCCCGACCTGATCCCGCCCGGGAGGTCGACCTGAGTGACGTCACCGGTGACGACGATCTTGGAGCCGAAGCCGAGGCGGGTCAGGAACATCTTCATCTGCTCGGGCGAGGTGTTCTGCGCCTCGTCGAGGATGATGAAGGAGTCGTTGAGGGACCGGCCGCGCATGAACGCCAGCGGCGCCACCTCGATGGTGCCGGCGGCGAGCAGCTTCGGGATCGAGTCGGGATCGACCATGTCGTGCAGCGCGTCGTACAGCGGCCGCAGGTAGGGGTCGATCTTCTCGCTGAGGGTGCCGGGCAGGAAGCCCAGCCGCTCGCCGGCCTCGACCGCGGGCCGGGTCAGGATGATCCGGTTGACCTGCTTGGCCTGCAGCGCCTGCACGGCCTTGGCCATGGCCAGGTAGGTCTTGCCGGTGCCGGCCGGGCCGATCCCGAACGTGATCGTGTGCTTGTCGATCGAGTCGACGTAGCGCTTCTGGTTCAGCGTCTTGGGCCGGATCGAACGGCCCCGGTTGCTGAGGATGTTGAGGGACAGCACGTCGGCGGGGCGCTCGGTGGTCTCGGCACGCAGCATCGACAGCACGCGCTCGACCGTCTCGCCGGTGATGCCCTGCCCGGAGCGGATCAGGGTCACCAGCTCGTCGAGCAGCCGCTCGGCGAGGGCGACCTCGCCCGGCTCGCCCTCCAGGGTGATCCGGTTGCCGCGCACGTGGACGCGCAGGTCGAACGACCGCTCGATCAGGCCCAGGTGGTCGTCGCCGGGCCCGAGGAGCCGGACCATGTCGATGCTGCCGGGCACCACGACGGTGTGCCGGGTGCTGGCGTGCTCTTGGTCGGTGGAGGTCTCTGTCATCTCGTCTCTCATGCTACGGGCGCTCGTCCTGACCCACCCAACGCTTTGCGCCCGGCCGGGCTTCCCGGCTCACGGGTGCGTCACCGTCAAGATCCCCAGGCACATCTCGTCGGTCGTCCCCTCACCCCACACGACGTAGCGGTCGGGTTGACCGCGGAACGCCGGCAGCTGGTCGCGCAGCCACTGCACGTGCTTGCAGGTCACCTTCACCGTCTCTCCCCGGTGGAGGGTGACCGGCTCGACCCGGTGGGCGGCCTGGTTGTCGAAGTCCCAGACCGGGATGTCGAGGATGGTGCGCGCGCGTGGCGTCCCGGGATCGACCTGGATCTTGATCGAGCGCCCGAGGAGGTGCATGTGACCGGCCGCCGCCCGGATCGTCGTGGTCCGGTCGACGGTGCGGGTACAGGAGGTGACCTCGGTGTCGCGCTGCTCGCCGCACAGCACGTTGAGCCAGTTGTCGGTCGTGCCGACGGCCCCGAAGCGCTGGACGACGTCGTTGATG
>Ga0207647_10003301_pt1 | contig 12120 bp, 9 predicted proteins | sample KBSCornC2_FD_184295 | JGI IMG/M metagenome (GOLD analysis project Ga0207647, IMG submission 184295) | Corn rhizosphere microbial communities from Kellogg Biological Station, Michigan, USA - C2 (SPAdes) (version 2) | ecosystem: Host-associated > Plants > Roots > Rhizosphere ...
GGTCGGGTTGCCGTTCGGTGTGCCGCTCCAGGTCGGGTTGGCGATCCGATTCGACGTCGATAGCGGCGACGCAAACAGCGGCGCCGCGCCGGGCAGGTTCGCCGCGCCGTTCGCGGTCGTGCTCCACGGCGGCGGCGAAAACAGCAGCGACGCATCGAGCGGGTTCGACTGCACGCGCGAAGGCGGCGGCTTCACCGTCGCCTCGATCTGTGCCGCCTGGTCGTCGTACTGCTGCGCGAGCGATCCGCCGTACGCGACGACGAACGCGTCGTGCGCGAGGCTTGCCTGCTGCTTCGCCAGTTGCAGCTGCGTGTACGGATCGCTGGGGTCGTCGTCCATCCTCGTATGCTTGCCGTGGAAGTTCGCCTGCAGCGTATCCACCTGCTGTTGGGCGGCGAGCATCTGCAGATAGCTGCTGCTCGTGCCTGCCGCGGTCTGCGCGTGATCGAGCGCCGTCTTGTCCTTCGCGATCGCGCCGGGCACGACGACCGTCGGGCCTTCCTTGCCGTTGTCCGAGTCCGATTGCTGCTGCGCGTGCGCGAGCGTCAAGTTGTCGTTGGCCGCCGCGAGCGCCGCATTGGCGTAGTTCGCATCCTTCGCGGCGGCCGTGACCGCCTGCTGCGCGGCGTCCGTGGAGGCCGGCGCATCGGGCAGCGATACCTCCAGATCCTGCGACGCCAGCGCGTCGTTCAGCTTGCCGACGCTGGTGTCGACCGCCGCCTTGTAGGCGGGATCGGCTAGGTACGACTGAAACTGCGCATAGGCGAGATTCGAGTTCGCGATATCCGCGTAATACTTCGACGCCCCCGCGGCCGCCTGGGCGTCGGCGGTCTGCCAGTCGTCGTACGCGCGGATCTGGGCGGGATTCTTGCAGTCGCTCGCCTGGGGGGCCCAGTTCTTGTTATCCGGATCGTGCGGATAGTCGGGGAACAACGCCTGCAGCGCGGCGAGCTTCTGGTTGGCGAGATTCTGTGCGTCGCCCGGATTCGTCACTTCGCCCGTATCCGACTGCTCCATGCCGGCGGGCATGTCGTTCGTCGCCTGCTCGCCGTACAGGATCATGTAGCCCGCGTCGGTCGTTACGTTCAGGTTGCGCTGCGCGGTGTCGGCGGCGGTGCGCGCCTTCGCGTAGTCGGCCTCGGCGGCCTTGCGTTCGTCGGGTGTCGACTCGGGATCGTGGTTGGCGATATGCAGCACGTTCTGCGCGGCCTGCAGCGATTGCGACGCGTTGTCGTATTGGGTCTGCGCGTCCTGGATCGCCTTCTGCACCGCGCGGGTCTTGTCGTTTTCGACCGTGATGTCGGGCGGCGGCGGCGTGTATTGCGCGGCCATGCTCTGGATCAGCGACGTCGCGGACGCGATCTCCGGGTTGGTCGGCTTCGACGGATCGGTGGTCGGCGTTGCGATGACGGGAATCGGCGGCGCCACGGTCGGGTTGGCCGGGCCGGCCGACGCATCGTCCTTCTTCGGCGGGGGCGGCGGCGCGACGAGCGGGTCCAGCGTGTCGGACAGGAAGCGTTGCCAGTTGACGCCCAGTCCCATTCCGTCGATCGACAGCATGCTCGTTCCCCTTTACGCGCGATGCGCGTCCCGCACGGCGCCACGTGCGCCACGATGCGATTCGACGAGTGTAGGGACACGGATTGAGGCCGGATCCTCGCTGTTTCGTAGCGCAGCGTCCGGCCGCCGCGCGCCCGCGCGAAATGCTACGAGACGCGCGCGGCCCCGCGCCGGCGGCGTGCCCGGGGCGGGGCGGGCGCTGCTCGCGCCCCGAAATACGGGCCGCGCGCCGTCACTGATCGAGACACCGCACGCACAGCCGCTTCGCCTGACTTGCCGATAACCCGCGGCACATCATCACGACCGGTCGTGCATGGCACGACGGCGCGTCGGCCGATGCCGCGGGCGACGCGAGCCGGCGCGCGCGTTCGGGCGGCGTGGTGGCGGCCGCGTCCATGCGTCGCTGGCGCGCCGGCGGCGGCACGTCGCGCACCACCGGAATCGGCTCGACGCCGCCTTCGCGTGCGTTGCGCTGCGCGCTCGCGACGACCCGGCTCACATAGCCGCTCGAGAAACCGGTCGTGAAATTGCCGCTGTAGTAGCACGACAGCGCCGCGCGCAGCGCGGCCTGCGCGGGACGGCCGGTGTTCGACGAACGCGCGAAGCATTCGGTCAGGATCGCGCCGCCCGCCCGCAGGTTGCGGCACGGCTCGAACATCGTCGTGTCGTCGAGGCCGTATTTCGCGAAATTGCGCTCGTTCACCTGCGCGAGGCCGACGCTGTAGCTGAAGCCGCGCGCGGCCAGCTCGCTCGCGGTCGCGCGCGCTTCGTCGAGCGACGCGGGCTGGCGCGTCAGATGGCCGCCGACCACGCCGATCGCATACGGATTGAAACCGGATTCGGTGCGCACCAGCGCGGCGAGCGTGTCGGGGTCGATATTCGGCGCGCAGGCGCGCGCGAGCTGCGCGAAGCCCGCGGCGCTGCCGGCCGCGTGCGCGCTGCGCGGCTGCAGGCCCAACCATGCGAGCGCCAGTGCGAGCGTCGTGACCAGCGCGCACAGGCGCGCAACGGCGGAGCGCGGGCCGCGCGCGTTCATCCCGCCCCCGCCACGCGATACGACAGCACGAGCCCGTGCACGAGCAGCGACCAGCCGTCGAGCGCGACGAACAGCAGCAGCTTGAACGGCACCGAGATCGTCGTCGGCGAGATCATCTGCATCCCGAGCGCGAGCAGGATGTTCGCGACCAGCAGGTCGACGACGATGAACACGATATAGATCACGAAGCCGATCTGGAACGCCTTGGTCAGCTCGGCGAGCGTGAAGCTCGGCACCAGCACGAGCAGGTCGTCGTCCTTGATGCCGTCCGCGCGATTCTTCGGCCAGACCGACGTCGCGGTGCGCACGAAGAATTCGCGGTCGCGCTGCCGCGTATGCGACACCAGAAAATCCTTGATCGGCGGCAGCGCGGCATCGGCGAGTACGCCGATATCGGAAGTCGACAGCTGCCCCGATGCATCGAAGTGGCGCGACTGCAGCGCGTCGCGGATCGACATCCCGACCGGCGCCATGATGAACAGCGACAGGATCAGCGCGATGCCGTTCAGCACGAGGTTCGGCGGCACCTGCTGGATGCCGAGCGCGGAGCGCAGCAGGCCGAGCACGACCACGAGCTTCGTATAGCTCGTCACCATCAGCGCCGCGAACGGCGCGATGCCGAGCGCGGCGATCACCGCGATCAGCGCGACCGGATTCGGCAGGTTGCCCATCGTTCAGCGCTCGCGCGGCGCGGGCTGCGTCAGCGTGACGACGCGCACGCCGAGCTTCTGGCCGACCGCGATCAGCTGGCCGGTGCCGATCAGCATCCCGTTCGCGACGAGATGGATCACGCTCTGGTTGATCCCTTGCTGCAGTTCGATCACCGCGCCGGGCTGCAGCGTGCCGAGTTCGCCAAGCGGGATCGATGTGGGCGGCAACTCGAAACGCAGGTCGACCGCGAGGCTGTCGAGCGAGCGCGGCGCATCGTCGGCCGACGCGTCGTGCGTGGTCACGGACGGGGTATCGGTGCGGGTCGGTTCCAAAGGCATCTCCCTGATTCGTTCGACGGTCAGCCGGTTGCCCGACGGCCGTCCGGTGATTTCCCACGCCGGCGCGGCCGGCACCCGCGCGACGCACAGCAGGTTCTGCTCGTGCGCGCGCCAGTGCTCGATCGCGATGATGTCGCCGCCGACGACGTCGGCCAGCTCGGCCATCGTCAGCTCGGTCCGGCCGATCTCGAATACCAGCGGCACCGGCAGGCTCGCATACGCGGCGCGCGTATCGGCTCGCGTGGCCACCGGCGTCGCGAAGAACACCGCGAGCGCGTCCGGCGCATCGAACAGCAGCGCGCCATGGCAGCGCCACGCGCCGTCGGCGCGACGCAGCTCGAAGCGCAGCGCGGCCGGCGCGGTGCGCCACGCGGGCACGCTCGCGGGCGGCGGCAGCAATTCCACGCGCTGTCGCGTCGCGGCCTGCAGCGCGGCGGCGAGCGGCGCGGCGAGATCGGCGAGCAGCGCCGCGCGGATCACGGCCGGCACGGCCGGGTCGGCCGCGTCGCCGAGCCACTCGTTTTCCGCGAGCGGATCGATCCATAGCGTGCCGGCGGCCGGGCCGATGACGAAGCGGTACGCATGCGCGTCGGCGGCCGGTTCGGCGTCGACGCGCCAGCGCACCTCGTACGCGTGTTCGCCGAGCGTGACCGGAACCGCGGCCGTCGCGCCGTACGCATGCGACAGCCCGCGCGCGGCGGCGGCGGACAGGCGCGGCAGATAGGGCGACGCGTCGAGCGCGACCGCGGCGGCGGCCGGGGTGGCGGCGGCGGGCGGAGCCCGGTTCGCGGCGTCGCCGGCGTCGGCATTCGTCAGGGACAGCGCAGGCACGGCGGGATCGGGGCGGATTCGGCGTTGGTTCGACAGGTTGTTGTGGCCGGCGGCGCCGGGGCGCGCGGCTGCTGCGTCGATTGTAGGGACGGCGCCGGGCGCGTGCCGTGCCGGAATCCGTAGTCGCAGGTGTGCGGTGGGCGCGCGGGCGGCGGCGAGCTACGAAGCGTGTTGCGCGGCGGCGTGGCCGAGTGGCCGGTGGTGTCGCCCGCGCAAATGCGGCCGCCGCCGCGGAGGCGGCGGTCGTGTCGTTTCGTTTTCGTTTTACGGCGAGGAGGCGCGCGTGCCGGGCCGCGAGGCGCTGCATGCTGCACGTGCGGCGCGCGAGGAAGGGGAACCTTTCCGACGTGCCGCGTGATGGCGGCGCGCGGGTAAGCCGCTACGTGTTACGCGTAGTCGGCGGCCAGCGCCGACTGCGGTGCGGCGCGCAGGATCGGCGCCGCGTCGTGGCGCTCGACGTGCGTCATGGCCGCGCCGAACAGCACCAGCCGATAGCCGACCGCATAGATCGGGATGATCCGCAGGTTCTTGTCGTGATCGAGCTGCAGCTTCGAACGGATGCGCGAGATATGGGTGTCGAGCGTGCGCGACGACACGCCGAGCTCGCGGCCCCAGACCGCTTCCTGGATCGCCTGCCGCGGCACGATCTTGTTCATGTTGTCGAGCAGGAATTCGACGACATCGAATTCGCGCGGCGTGACGTCGACGATTTTGTTGTCGATTTCGATCGTGCGGCGCACGAAGTTGATTTTTATGTTGTCGATGTACAGGTATTTGCAATCCATGGTGGTCCTCGCATGTCCGTAAAGGAGTGTTTGCGGGTCATGTACTGCAACTTCCGGGCCAGGGAGGGCGTGGGGCAGCGACGGACGGTGGGAGCGGAGCGGGTGGCCCGCCGGCGTTGAATCTAAAAGAATTTTTAACGCGGGACGCGCGGCGCGCTCGGGAAGGGCCCGGCCAATATTGAAGGATTGTTACGTAGCATCGCGCGGGAACGTTACGGGCGTTACGGGCGGCGTAACGTGGGGGACGAGCCGATGACGAGGTCGCCGCAGTGCCGTTTCGGCCTGCGCGAAGTTTGGCCAAACAAACCCGACGTGGAACCCTACATTCGACCCGACTCCATGAAATGGAAATCGCATATAAATCATGGATATAAGTCGAAATAATCGGCGACACCAAACCCTACATTCAACCCTACATCAAACCCGACTCGCACCGCGGCGAGCTTTCCTTCGGGTTGCCGCTTGCGGCACTTCGATTTCTGTTCCCGAAGCTTTGGCCGGAGGTCGAACAGGAATGAGCGATCCGGGGCGATCGCGTCGCGGGCGGCGGGCGGCGGACGGCAGCGCGGCATAAAAAAACCGGCCGCGCGACGTTCCCGTCGCACGACCGGTTTTTCTCACCCCGCCCGTCAAGCCTTCGCGCTATCGCCCGAATCGAACGGCAGCACGTAATGCCGCTTGCCGGTCGCCGCGAAGATCGCGTTGGCGACCGCCGGCCCGATCGGCGCCACACCCGGCTCGCCGACGCCGGTCGGCGCTTCCGCCGACGGCACGATATGCACCTCGACCTTCGGCATTTCCGCCATCCGCAGCACGTGGTAGCCGTCGAAGTTGCGCTGCTCGACGTGGCCGTCCTTCAGCGTGATCGCGCTGTGCAGCGCCGCGCCCAGCCCGAAGCCGATGCCGCCTTCCATCTGCGCGGCGACGATGTCCGGGTTGATCGCGATCCCGCAGTCGACCGCGCACACCACGCGCTCGACCTTCACCTTGCCGTCGGCGTCCACCGACACCTCGGCCACCTGCGCGACATAGCTCTTGAACGCCTCGGCCACCGCGATCCCGCGCCCGCGGCCCTTCGGCAGCGGTTTCGCCGGATCCCAGCCGGCCTTCTGCGCGGCCAGCTCGAGCACGGCGCGCATCCGCGGCTCCTTCGCGAGCAGGTCGCGGCGGAACAGGTACGGATCCTTGCCTGCCGCGTGCGCGGCTTCGTCGACGAACGCCTCGACCGCATACGCGGTGTGCGAGCTGCCGACCACGCGCCACCACAGCACGGGCAGGCCGACCTTGGTGGTGGTGAGCTCGACCGACACGTTCGGCACCGCGTACGGCAGGTTCGCCGCGCCCTCGACCGACGTCGCGTCGATCCCGTTCTTCACCATGAACGCCTCGAACGGCGTACCGGCGAGGATCGACTGGCCGACGATCCGGTGGCGCCAGCCGACCAGCTTGCCGTCCGCCGTCAGCCCTGCGTCGAGCTTGTGGAAGTACATCGGGCGATAGAAGCCGCCCTGGATGTCGTCCTCGCGCGTCCACTGCAGCTTGACCGGCTTGCCGTCCGCACCGAGCGCCTTCGCGATCGACACGGCCTCGACCACATAGTCCGACCACGCGTTCGCGCGCCGGCCGAAGCTGCCGCCCGCGTACAGCGTGTGGATCCGCACCTGCTCGGGCTTCAGGCCCGCGACCTTGGCGGCATTGCCCTGGTCGACCGTCTGGAACTGGTCGCCGGCCCAGATTTCGCAGCTGTTCGCCGTCAGCTTGACGACCGCATCGAGCGGCTCCATCGGCGCATGGGCGAGATACGGGAACTCGTAGGTCGCGCTGATCTTGCGCGCGGCGCCGGCGATCGCCGCGTCGGCATCGCCGTCCTTGCGCGCCGACGCGCCGGGCTTCGCGGCGAGCTGCCGGTATTCGCGCATGATCTCGTCCGAGCCGCGCTTCTCGGCGTTCGCTTCGTCCCAATCGATCTTCAGCGCGTCGCGGCCCTGTTTCGCGGCCCAGAAGCCGGTCGCGACGACCGCGACGCCGCCCGGCACCTGCACGACCGAGACCACGCCCGGCACGGCCTTCGCGGCCGTCGCGTCGAACGACTTGACCGTCGCACCGAAGCGCGGCGGGCGCTGCAGCAGCGCGACGCGCATGCCGGGGAAGGTGGTGTCGAGCGTGAATTGCGCGGTGCCGTTCGATTTGGCCGACCCGTCGACGCGCGGAATGCGATGGCCGATCAGCTTGAAGTCGGCCGGCTGCTTCAGCGTGACCTTGTCGGGCACCGGCAGTTTCGATGCATCGGCGACCAGCGTGCCGTACGCGGCCGTCCTGCCGCTCTTCGCATGCGTGACGACGCCGTTGGCGGTGGTGAGCTCGCCGGCCGGCACCTTCCAGCGGGCCGCGGCGGCCGACACGAGCATGGCGCGCGCCTTGCCGCCCGCTTCGCGCAACTGCTGCCACGAGTTCGACATGGCCGAGCTGCCGCCCGTGCCCTGCATCGTGCCGAACGCGAGGTTCGCATAGCGCTTCGCATCGGCCGGCGCGCTTTCGACGCGCACGCTCGACCAGTCGGCGTCGAGCTCCTCGGCGACGATCGTCGCGATGCCCGTGTACGCGCCCTGGCCCATTTCGACGTGCTTGGCGATCACGGTGACCTTGCCGTCGGGCGTGATGCGCAGGAATGCGTTCGGCGCGAAGTCGGCGGCGGGCGCCGTCGCCGCGAGCGCGCGGCGGCCGAGGCCGGCCCATTCGAAGCCGATCGTCAGGCTGACGGCGGCCGCGGCGCCCGCGGCCTTCAGGAAGGTGCGGCGCGCCGGGCGCACCGAATCGGGATTGTCGAGTTCGATCGTCATGGTCAGGCTCCCAGCGTCGCGGCGGCGTCGTGGATCGCGGCCCGGATGCGGGCGTAGGTCGCACAGCGGCAGAGGTTGCCGTTCATCGCGGCGTCGATGTCCGCGTCGGTCGGCTTCGGATTCTGTTCGAGCAGCGCGGTGGCCGACATGATCTGGCCGGACTGGCAATAGCCGCACTGCGGCACCTGCAGCTTCACCCAGGCGGCCTGCACGGCCTGCGCGGGCTTGCTCTGCACGCCTTCGATCGTCGTGACGTGCTTGCCCGCGACGGCGGCGAGCGGCAGCACGCACGAGCGCACGGCCTGGCCTTCCAGATGAACCGTGCAGGCGCCGCACTGCGCCATGCCGCAGCCGAACTTCGTGCCGGTCAACCCCGCGTGCTCGCGGATCGCCCAGAGGACGGGCATCGACGGATCGGCATCGAGCGTGACACTCTTGCCGTTCAGGACAAACGTGGTGGGCATATTTTTGTCTCCGTGGGGAAAACCCGGCATAAGCCGGATCAGGTGGCAGTGTGCGCGAACGGTCGGTTTTTACGTCTACCCAATTCTGCAAATTTATTGAACAATCCTGCAAATCCCCGGCGCGGCGGCAAGCGATTCGCTATGCTCCCGCGATCCAGGGAAATGAAGCGAGGAATCCGTCATGGACATGACCGATATCGCGGCGTCGCGCGAATCCGGACGGCGCGAACTGGCGTCGCTGATCGGCCGTTTCGCGCCGGCGGACGGCTCCCACACGACCGCGGTGCCCGCGCTGATGCTGCACCGGCATGCGCATCCGGTCGATCTCGGCTGCGGCGTGTCGCGCGCCGCGCTCGTGATCGCCGCGCAGGGCGCGAAGCGCGTGATCGTGGCCGGCCAGACTTACGAATACGACACGCAGAACTGCCTGATTACGTCGATCGACTTGCCGATTCTCTCGCGCGTCACGCGGGCATCGCCGGACGCGCCGTATCTCTGCATGTCCCTGACGCTCGATCTGCAGCGCATCGTCGAACTCGCGGCCGAGATGCGGCTGCCGGAGCCCGAGGCGGGCCCCGAAGGCGAGGGCATCGCGCTCGCCGAGCTGACGCCGCCGCTGCTCGATGCCGCGCTGCGGCTGTTGCGGCTGCTCGATACGCCGGCCGATATTCCGGTGGTCGCGCCGCTGATCGAGAAGGAACTGCTGTACCGGCTGATGACGAGCGGGCAGGGCACGCGGCTGCGGCACATGGCCGTCGCGGGCAGCCAGACGCACCGGATCGCGCGCGCGATCGAGTGGATCCGCGATCACTACGCGGAGCCGATGCGCGTCGATACGCTCGCGCAGGCGGTCAATATGAGCGTGTCGTCGCTGCACCATCACTTCAAGCACGTGACCACGCTGAGCCCGCTGCAGTACCAGAAGCAGCTGCGGCTGCACGAGGCGCGGCGGCTGTTGCTGCGACAGGGCGGCGACGTTGGTTCGGTGGCCGCGGCCGTCGGCTACGAAAGCGCGTCGCAGTTCAGCCGCGAATACAGCCGGCTGTTCGGCGCACCGCCGATGCGCGACGTCGTGCATCTGCGCAAGACGGAGTTGCTCGGCACGTAGCCGGCGGCGTCGGTCATTGCGGTTGCGGTGAGCCCGACCCCTCGCGGGTCGCGCACGAACTTCGGTTTCATGCGTGTATCCCGCAGGCGCGCGGACGGACCCATGCGGCAACTGCCGGCCGGAAACGGGCCAGATGCAGGCCGGACGTGGGCCGACCGCTCGAGTCGCGCAAAAAGATCGCGCAATGACGGACCTTCCGCGTAGATCGCGCGTGGTACGACCGGGTTTCAGCGACGGTATGCGTGACCGATATCACTTCGGAAATGTTCGTCGCGCGCATCGCGCGCCGTCGTTTTTTCGATAATGCAGACGCATTGCCGGAGCCGAGGTGCAAGCTGCCGACGGTTACCGCGATACATTCCTGAAACAAAACATGCGACTCCCGACGATATGTCGGGCCTCGCGGACGGTATGCGACGCGCAACCGTCGATGGAATCACGCATGGCATGCCGCTTGCGATATTGGATGTACCGGCGAGCGGTCGATCCGATGCAGCAAGGATGGCGCGTGGCCAACTCGTCAATATGCACTCGGGGACACGATGATGAAGACCAGAAGCCATGACGTGATCCGCGCATTCCTTGCGCACCCTTGGCGTAGCCGCGCAGCGTGTCGTACGACTCGCGATGCAGTGCCTGCATCGCGGGTTCGTCGCTGCCGTTTTCCCGGCATCCGCGTGTTGCGCGTGCTGGAACGCCTGTCGTTCCGCACGACGACCTGTGGACCGCGGTGCGCGCCTTCATCCGGATGGGCCACGCTGTTCATGCCGGTCAGCTTGACGCCGATCCCGCTTCGGTCGTGCAGGGCCGTATCGATTGCGCCGGACACATACCGGCGTTGGCTGGACTAGCTCGAACGCCGTCTATTCGCGCATTTTCGGTCGTTGAAGCGGCTGCCGTGTGCCGGCATGCCACGGGAGTGAATGTCGAAAACGATTGATCCGGGAAGGCGAGTGCCGTGAACCATTACTGCCCGATCAGACTGTCCGGCCCGCACGACGGCGAACGGGCCGCGTGCATGCCGCCGTTCGTCCCGGGCCGGCGTCCCCCCGCCGCGCTGACGCGCCCGCTCGTCTATCTGTCGCAGCATCCCGATGCGTGGCTCGTCGACTGTCTCGCATCGCGCGGCTGGAACGTGTGGCGGGCGAAATCCGTTGCGGACGCAATCAATCTCGTGAAGGCCAACCGCCTGCACGCGGGCATCGTCGATTTCGACGGCTTCGCGTCACCCGACGTCGCGTCGTTCGAGGCGCTGCTGCGCGATCCGCGTATCGGCTGGGTCGCGCTCGCCGACGACGAGCGGCTGCGCGACGCCACCGTCGCGCGCCTGATTCGCCAGTGCTGCTTCGACTACGTGTGCAATGCGACGGCCTGCAGGACGATCGGCTATCTCGTCGGCCATGCGTACGGGATGCTGAAACTCGTGGACAGCGAAAAACCGGCCGTCGATGCCGCGCCGCCCGGCGGGGCGATGATCGGCGCATGCGGCGCGATGCGCCGGCTGTTCGCGACGATCCGCAAGGTCGCGAACACCGACGCCGCCGTGTTCATCGCCGGCGAATCCGGGACCGGCAAGGAGTTGACCGCGGCGGCGATCCACCAGCATTCGTCGCGCGCCGACGCGCCGTTCATCGCCGTGAATTGCGCGGCCATCCCGTCGACGCTGCTGCAGGCCGAGCTGTTCGGCCATGAACGCGGCGCGTTCACCGGCGCGCATCAGCGCAAGATCGGCCGCATCGAGGCCGCGCACGGCGGCACGCTGTTTCTCGACGAAATCGGCGACATGCCGTTCGAGAGCCAGACGAGCCTGCTGCGGTTTCTGCAGGAGGGCAAGATCGAGCGGCTGGGCGGGCGCGTGTCGATTCCGGTGGACGTGCGGATCGTGTCCGCGACCCATGTCGATCTCGAGGCCGCGGTGCAGGCGGGGCGGTTCCGTGCGGACCTGTATTACCGCCTGTGCGTGCTGCGCATCGACGAACCGCCGCTGCGCGCGCGCGGCCGCGACATCATGCTGCTCGCCGATCACGTGCTGCGGCGCTATCGCGACGACGGCGCGCACCGGATTCGCGGCTTCACGCCGTGCGCGATCGAGGCGATCCACAATTATGCGTGGCCGGGCAACGTGCGCGAACTGATCAACCGGATCCGCTTCGCGGTCGTGATGACGAACGGCCCGCTGATCTCGGCCGTCGATCTCGAGCTGAGCCAGTACACGTCGCACCGGCCGCCGACGCTCGCCGAGGCGCGCCGGCAGGCCGAGCGCCGCACGATCGAGGAAACGCTGTTGCGGCATCGGCACCAGCATGCCGACGTCGCGGCGGAACTCGGGATTTCGCGCGCGACGCTGTATCGCCTGATGATCGCGCACGGGCTGCATAGTCTGCATGGTTGATGCGGGTGGGGCCGGCGAGGCGCGGCGTCGCGCGGCCATAGGCTCTCTAGCTTATCGCCCGCTACCTCATCGGCGCTCTAGCACGTCGGCTCGCAGCCCACCAGCCCACCCATGC
>Ga0207647_10003302_pt1 | contig 12119 bp, 10 predicted proteins | sample KBSCornC2_FD_184295 | JGI IMG/M metagenome (GOLD analysis project Ga0207647, IMG submission 184295) | Corn rhizosphere microbial communities from Kellogg Biological Station, Michigan, USA - C2 (SPAdes) (version 2) | ecosystem: Host-associated > Plants > Roots > Rhizosphere ...
CCGTGCCGCCCAACCCCTTGATGGCCGCGTACAGGCGCTCGCTCTGCACCGGGAAGGTGCCGGAGTTGTTGTCCTGTTCGCCATGGATCAACAGCAGCGCGTCCTTGATGTTCTCGGCGTAATTGAATGGCGACATCGCCTGGTACACGTCCTGCGCCTGCCAGTAGTTGCGCTCTTCGGACTGGAAGCCGAACGGCGTGAGCGTGCGGTTGTAGGCGCCGCTGCGCGCGATGCCTGCCTTGAACAGGCGCGTGTGCGCCAGCAGGTTGGCGGTCATGAAGGCGCCGTACGAATGGCCGCCCACCGCGATGCGGTTGCGGTCAGCCACGCCACGGCGCACCACTTCGTCCACCGCCGCTTCGGCACTCGCCACCAGCTGCGGAATATAGGTGTCGTTGGGCTCCTTGCTGCCCTCGCCCACGATCGGCACCGAGAAGTGGTCCAGCACGGTGTAACCCATGGTGAGGAACGCCTGCGGCCCCCAGAAGCCGATGCTGTTGAAACGATACGGCGACTCGGTGACCTGGCCCGCGGCATCCGCCGATTTGAACTCGGTCGGATAGGCCCACATCAGCATCGGCCGCGGACCGTCCTTCTTCGGATCGTAGTTCGGTGGCAGATACAGCGTGGCGGAAAGTTCCACGCCGTCCTTGCGCTTGTAGCGGATCTGCTCCTTCTTCACGCCCTTCAACTGTGGCAGCGGATGCGGGAAGTGCGTCAGCGCACGCGGCTGACCCTTCGACGCCAGGTCGCGCACGTAGTAGTTGGTCGGTTCGTTGGGCGACTCGCGCGACACCAGCGCGCGCTTTCCTTCGCCATCCAGCAGTACCAGTGCCGCTTCGTAATACGGTGCCTGCGAGCGGAACAGGCGCGTGCTCTGGGCAGTGGCGAGATTTACCTTGTCGAGGAACGGACGGTCGCCTTCCGGCGAGGCGCCATCGCCGAGCCGGTAGATGCTTTCGCCATCCGCCGCGATGAGCAATCGCGATTCACCGCGCTCATCGATCATCGTCGCCGGTTTGCCCGGGTTTCGATAGCGATCTTCCGACGAGCCTTCGTGCACCAACGACGGGGCCAGCGACAGCTGGTCCGGCGCCACACGCCACTCCTTCACCTTGCGCGTCTTCCACCAGAACTCGTCGATCAATGCGAGCTTGCCATTGCCCCAGTAGGCACCCGCGTAGCGACTGCCGAGCCTGGCGAGCGTCACCGGTGCCTGATCGAACGGTGCGGCCTGCATCAGCACCCGATCGCGAATGTCCGCCGCACGCGCCGGATCGCCACCGTCCTGTGCTTCGGCCCATACCAGCGTGGCCGGCGCATCCGCGCGCCAGTCGATGTCGCGCACGCCCGTGGGCACGGCGTCATTGCCGGTCGGCAGGCCTTCCACCAGCGGCAGATGGGCGATTTCCTTCACCAGCTTGCCGTCTCGGTCCAGCACCTCGATGCGGCGAGGGAAACTTTCCACCGGCACCAGGTACGAGAACGGCCGCTCCACGCGTTCGCGCAGCAGGTAGCGGCCATCCGGCGAGGCGCTGATCGCCAGCGTTAGCTCGGGCTCACCCAGCGGCGTGACCTTGCCATCGAGATCCAATAGCGCGGATTGTGAGCGCAGGTAGTACTCCAGCTGGCGCGCATCGTCTTCGTTGCGCAGCATGTCCTGATAGGTGCGGATTGCCTTCACGCCGCTGCCGGCCTGCGTCTGCTGCGTGTTCGGGCCCGTCGGAATCACGCTGGCCACCGGCGGCGCGCCCTGTCCTTCGGGCTGCAGCTGCACCAGCAGCTGCTTGCTGTCGGGCATCCAGCGGTAGCCGCGGCCCGCCACCGTATTGAGCGGCAGCGTGGTGAGGCGGCGCGCCGTATGAGCGGCGACATCGACGACCCACAATTCGTTGCGTCCCTGCGCGGCATCCACCTGGTTGAAGGCCAGGTAACGCTGGTCCGGCGACCAGCTGGACGTGGCGATCGACAGCGGTTTCGGCAGCCCCTGCAAGCGGATGTCCTTGCCACTGGCAATGTCCAGCAGCCACAGGTCGGTGCCGAACAGGAAGCGACTCTGCGCGTGGACGCGCGGGTTGATGCGCAAACCGGCCAGCTTGAGTTCGGGCTGTGCCACCACATCGATGCCGGGCAGTGCGGGCGATTGGGTCAGGGCGAGCAGGTCGCGGTGTGGACTGATCGACACTGCAGGCGGGCGTGGCGCATCGACCAGCGCCTGCAGCGGCGCTGGGGGCGCGAGATAGCTGTTGATCGGTGCGACGACGGCGGAAGGTGCCTTATCGGCCAACGCCACCATCGGCAGCGCGGCGAGCAGGAAACCCACGAGGGCAAGGCGTCGGAGCGAGCGTTCCATGGCGTGGCAAAGCCTCTTGTCGTATGAACTTGCGACATTAGCGGTCTCCGCACCCGTGAGCCAAGCCTGTCTATCGGCAGGGCACGGCGACGCCCGCCACCCCAAAACGTCGGGTGCCTGACGCTATACTCCAGGGTCCCGTCGAGGGGCGCTGCGACCGAAGAGCACGCGAGACCGCACATGCCTGTGCCGTTCCCGCCTCCGGCCAGGCTCGATGGATTTCCTTTGTAACGGCGCCCGGACAACGATGCGGCCTTCTGGTCGCAACACCCGGAGCTACGCCATGAACGCAGTTACCAAAGATCCGTCCTTCCAGGACTACAAAGTCCGCGACATGTCCCAGGCCGAACTCGGCCGCCGCCGCATCCGCATGGCGGAAGAGGAAATGCCGGGCCTGATGCAGATCCGCGCCCGTTACGCCAAGGAGAAGCCGCTGAAGGGCGTACGCCTGTCCGGCTCCCTGCACTGCACCAAGGAAACCGCCGTGCTGGCCGAAACCCTGCGCGAGCTGGGCGCCTCGGTGCGCTGGGCCTCGTGCAACATCTTCTCCACCCAGGATGACGTCGCCGCCGCCCTGGCTGCCGGCGGCCTGCCGGTGTTCGCCTGGAAGGGCGAGACCCTGGAGGAGTACTGGCAGTGCACGCTCGACATGCTCACCCATCCGGGCGAGCTCGGCCCGCAGCTGATCGTGGACGACGGTGGCGACGCCACCTTGTTCATCCACAAGGGCGTGGAGCTGGAAGACGGCAGCGACTGGGTCAACACGCCCAGCAGCAACCACGAAGAACAGGTCATCAAGGATCTGGTCAAGCGCACGGAAGCGGAGCGTCCGGGCTGGTTCAAGAAGATCGCCGCCGAGTGGAAGGGCGTCTCCGAAGAAACCACCACGGGCGTGCATCGCCTCTACCAGCTCGCCGAAGCCGGCAAGCTGCTGGTGCCGGCCATCAACGTCAACGACTCGGTCACGAAGTCGAAGTTCGACAACCTCTACGGCTGCCGCGAATCGCTGGCCGACGGCATCAAGCGCGCCACCGACCTGATGGTCGCCGGCAAGGTGGCCGTGGTATGCGGCTACGGTGACGTGGGCAAGGGTTGCGCGCACTCGCTGAAGGGCTTCGGCGCCCGCGTGATCGTCACCGAAATCGATCCGATCAACGCCCTGCAGGCCGCGATGGAAGGCTTCCAGGTCACCACCATCGAAGACACGCTCGGCATCGGCGACATCTACGTCACCACCACCGGCAACAAGGACATCATCACGCTCGAGCACATGGCGGCGATGAAGAACAACGCGCTGGTGTGCAACATCGGCCACTTCGACAACGAGATCCAGATGGATCGCCTCAACGCCGCCAAGGGCGTGTCGCGCGAGACCATCAAGCCGCAGGTGGATCGCTACACCTTCGAAAAGACCAACCACAGCATCTACATGCTGGCCGAAGGCCGCCTGGTGAACCTCGGTTGCGCCCACGGCCACCCGAGCTTCGTGATGTCCAACAGCTTCTCCAACCAGACGCTGGCCCAGCTCGACCTGTGGGCGAACAAGGACTTCTACGACAAGACGGTCTACCGCCTGCCCAAGAAGCTGGACGAAGAAGTGGCCCGCCTGCACCTGGAGCAGATCGGCGTGAAGCTCACCAAGCTGACCCCCGACCAGGCCGCCTACATCGGCGTGCCGATCGACGGCCCGTACAAGCCGGACCACTACCGCTACTAAGCGGCATCGGTCTTTGCCTCAAGCGAAAGGGCCGCCCATGGGCGGCCCTTTTTTATGGACGAATCGCGCGCAGGACACGCCCCCATCGAGCGTGCCCTGCGCGCAATCGCTCCCCTAACCGCTCGCTGGGCCGCAGCCCAGCATGCCCAACACGCCATGCAGCGCCGGCACGTGCATCAACCAGGGCGCGGACAGCGTGAGCACACCGGCGCACATCACCAGCACTGCCGCGCCACGGCGTAGACCTGGACGCTGCAACCAGCGCCCCACACGCGCGCCGGACCACGTCAAAGGCAACATCACCGGCAAGGTCCCCAGCCCGAAGGCCGCCATGATCAGCGCACCATCACGCGCGCTGGCCGACAACCACGCAGCCGCCAATACCGTGGTGCTGAGGCCACACGGCAACCATCCCCACAGCATGCCCGCCGACAGTCGGCGCATTGGCGTGTTCGCCGGAAGCAACCGACGCTGCAGGGGTTGCAGCCATTTCCAGACGCGCGCCCCCGGACGCGCAAGGAACCCCAGGCGCCCGGTACGATCCAGCAGGCGCAGCGCCATCACGACCAGCACCAAGCCCACCGCGGTGCGCATGGCGAGCGCCAGCGCATCCAGTTCGAACAGCCGCAACACGCCATCGCCAACGCCGCCCACGACCGCGCCGGCCAGCACGTAGCCCAGCATTCGGCCCAGGTTGAGCTGCAGCGCGTTGCCCCACCCCATGCGCGGCGACCACACCGAGAAACCGGTGGCGATGCCGCCGCACATCGCGGCGCAATGCACGCCGCCGAGCACGCCGGTCAACAGGACAGCCGATAGCGCCGCGGCGTTAATCATGGCCGCGTCCGTCCGTCGTGCCATCGGCCTTCGCTCCAAGCGGCCGATCGTCGCGCAGGATGTCGATGGCAGGCGTGTCCATGTCGTCGAACTGCCCCTTGCGCACCGCCCACACGAAAGAGCCTATCGCCACCGCCAGCAACATCAGACTCAACGGAATAAGCATCAGCAGGATGATCATGGCGACGACTCCGGCACGGACACACGCATCAGGCGCAGCGCATTGGCGGTGACGATCAGCGACGACAAGGCCATGCCGAGCGCGGCCAGCGATGGAGTCACTTGCCCCGTGATCGCCAGCGGGAGTGCCAACAGGTTGTAGCCGACGGCCCAGGCGAAGTTCTGGCGGATGATGCGCTGTGTACGCCGCGCCAGCTGCACGGCGGCGGGAATGCGCAGCAGCGATGGTGCGGTCAGCACCATGTCAGCCGCACGCTGCGCCAGCGACGCACCTTCGCCCATCGCAAGCGATACGTCCGCACCCGCGAGCACCGGCGCATCGTTCAGGCCATCGCCAACCATGGCGACCACCCGTCCTTCCGCCTGCAGCTTGCGCACCAACGCCAGCTTATCCTCGGAGCTTTGCCGCGCATGCGAGTCGTCGATATCGAGCTGGCGTGTCAGGCGCTCCACGGCGCCCGCCCCATCGCCACTGGCGAGATGAATACGCAGGCTCAATGCGCGTAGTGCGTTGACCGTGGCATGGGCATCCGTGCGCATGCGTTCTTCCAGCGTGAAACACGCAACGGCGCTCGTGCCATCACCCAGCCACAATCGGCCATCATCATTCTGGCCTGCGGCGAAAGGCCCGCGACCCAATCGCCATTCCATGCCGTCAACCCGGCCGCTCAGGCCCTGGCCCGCGTGTACCTTCAGGCCGCTCGCCGTCCGAAGCGTCGGCACGGATGCAAACGCCGCCGCGATGGGGTGACCGCTATCTCTCTCGAGTACAGCGGCAATGGCCGTGGCTACATCGGCGGACATATCGCCGAATGTCCGCACTTCGCCGACCACGGGATCGATGCGCGTGAGCGTGCCCGTCTTGTCGAACACCACGTCGGTCGCGCGGGCGAGGCTATCCAGCCCTTCCGCACGCAGGGAAAGCACCCCCAGTCGCGCGAGTGCGCCATGGGTCGCGGCCAGCGCCGCCGGCACGGCGAGCGACAACGCGCATGGGCAGCTGATGACCAGCAGCGACAATGTCACCTCGAAGGCACGCGACGGATCGTGGAGGCGCCAGCCGATGAAGACCGCCACGGACGCGAGCACCAACGCCAGCACGAACCAGGTCCCGATGCGATCGGCCACACGCGCAAGCGGCGGCCTATGGGCCTGCGCCTGCTCGACCAGGCGGGTGAGTTGCGACAATCGCGTGGCGCTGCCCACGCGCGTGATCTCGATGCGTGCCGGCGTTTCCCGGCAAACCGTGCCGGCGAATACCTGGGCACCCTGTGTCTTGGCGACCGTGTTTGATTCACCCGTCAGCAGGGCTTCTTCGAACATCGCCTGTTCGTCCAACAGCACACCGTCCGCCGGCACCGCTTCGCCTGCGGCCATGCAGGCAATATCGCCGGTCTGAAGCGCCGTCAGCGGTACGGATTCGCGCGTGCCGTCGGGCCGCTCGCGCAGCGCCAGCGCAGGGCGCGCCCGCGCCAGCGCATCCACCTGCGAACTGGCGATGCGCCGGGCACGCTGCTCCAGCATGCGCGCGCACAGCAGCAGGAACACGAACATCGCCGCCGCGTCGTACCAGACATGCGCGCCACCGCGTACCGTCTCCACGGCACTCGCCAGATAGGCCAGCAAGGTCGAGCCAGCCACCAGCGTATCCATGCCCAGATGACGCTCGCGCCATTCGCGCCACGCGCCAAGCAGGAAGGGCCAGCCGGAATAGAACACCACCGGCGTGCAGACGAGAAAGGTCACCCAGCGGAAGAAGTCGCGGGTGTACAGCGCCATGTGGTGATTGAAGTCGAGATACAGCGCCTCGGACAGCATCATGGTCTGCATGGCGCCAAGGCCTGCGATACCCAACCGCAACAGCCAGCGCCGGCGTTCGGCAAGCTTCTCACGCTCCTGCACGGCGCCGCTGGCCAGATACGGCCGGTAGCCAAGCGACGCAAGCCTCCCCAGCACCGACGACAGCGTCACGCGCGCCGGATCCCACGCGATGCGGATGCGCCCCGTCACGGCATTCGCCCCGACGTCCAGCACGCCATCCACGCGTTGCAGGGCGCGATCGATCAGCCAGGCGCATGCCGCACAACGCATGCCATCGGTGAGCAGCGTGATCTCCAGGCCACCGGTCACCGGAAACGCATGATCGGCGAGCACATCGTCGCGATCCCATGCGGCCAGGTCGGGCAATTCCACATCCACCCGTGCGCCAGCTGCGCTGCGCAACCGGTAGTAGTCACCGAGATCGGATGAACGGATCCACTGCGCAGCGGCAAGGCAGCCCTCGCAGCAGAAACCCTTGACGCTGCCTTCGACGTCCGACAGCACGGGCGAGGCGGGCAAGGCCTCGCCACAGTGATAGCAGGCCTCGACTCCGGCCTGGCTAATGGCGTCGACTGCGCAATCCACGATCAGGGCATCAGTCGGATCGAACGAGCCTGCGGCGCCCAACGTCCATGCATCAGCCAGGCGCCGCTATCGGACGCCAGCCGCACCGTCCAGTCGCGATCGCGATCCAGCGATCCGACACCACGCCAGCCCAACTCGCTCGGCGAAAGATGCACCGTGCGCTGTTCGCCCGACGAGTCGGATAAGGTCAGGGTCAGCTTGCCGCCGCGCGGGAAATCGCCATCCATCGGCAACACCTCGACCATGTCGCCCTTGGTGCGCAGCACGACACCTTCGGTGGACACCTCGGCCGACGATGGCGCGGCCTCGGCGGACACCAGCAGCTTGCCCACCTTGGTCACCCGGCCGACGGTCTCCATGTCCTCGCGGCCCGGATGGACGGCGGCAAACAGCAGGGCGAACCCGATGGCGACCGAGGCGAGCGGCAAGCCCACCAGCATCCACACCATGGGTTCGCGCCATGCGCTTCGTATCGTGTTCATAGCGAAGGTCCGAAGAAACTGCTCTTGATGGTGGTGTCGGCATCCACATCGGTACCGCGCACCACGAACTGCACGTCATGCCGGCCGGTCACTTCGGACGTGGCGCTGACCGTGAGCGGAATCGACAGCACCTCGCCGCTCTCGGCCTCCACCGTCCGCGCGCCGCCGCGTAGCGCGATGCCCGGCATGTCGGCGGACACGACGTCAATGACAAAGTGGTGCGGCTGCTGCTCCTTGTTGACCAGCTTGAGCGTATAGCTGTTCTCGATGCGGCCGTCGCTGGCCTGGCTGTACATCGCATTGCGATCGCGCAACACCTCGGCAAGCAGCACGCTGCGGTGGGTCACGCCATACATCCATCCCCCCAGCAGGGCCAGCAGCAGGCAGGCATAGACGACGATGCGCGGCCGCAGGACATGCGCAGGCTTGCTGTCGATCTGGTTCTGCGTGGTGTAACGGATCAGGCCCTTGGGATAGCCCATCTTGCCCATCACGTCATCGCAGGCATCGATGCAGGCGCCACACGCGATGCACTCATATTGCAGGCCATTGCGGATATCGATGCCCACCGGACATACCTGCACGCAGATCGTGCAGTCTATGCAGTCACCCAGCAGTTCCGGACTGAACTTCGGCAGCGGCTCCGCCACCACGCCGCTGCCGACGAGCGCAATCGTGCCACCGGCCTGCGCACGATTGTCCGCTGCCGAAGGATGCTGGCTGGCGCGGAATACGTAGTCGTAGGCCGTGACCTTGTCGAGCAGACCACGCGCCCGTTCCATCACACTGGCCAGGCCGCGCTTGCGCGGACCGCGCGGCTCGCCGCGCATGGGGTCGTAGGCGATGATCAGCGTGTTGCGGTCGAACATGGCGCTCTGGAAGCGCGCGTACGGGCACATGTACTTGCACACCTGTTGGCGCAGGAAGCCCGCGTTGCCCCAGGTGGCGAATCCGTAGAACAGGATCCAGAAGGTCTCCCAGCCACCCAGGCCGAACGGCGTGCGGTGTGCGAGATCCACGATCGGACTGAAGTAGCCGACGAAAGTGAAGCCGGTCCACAGCGAGAACAGCGCCCACAAGCCGTGCCTGGCCGTCTTGCGCAGGATCTTCTCGCGCGTCCATGGACCTGCGTCCAGCTTCATGCGCTTGTTGCGGTCGCCTTCGCACCAGTGCTCGATCCACAGCGACACTTCGGTCCACACCGTCTGAGGGCAGGCGTACCCACAGAAGAGGCGACCCGCCAACGCCGTGAAGAAGAACAGCGCCAGCGCAGCGATGATCAGCAGCGTGGAGAGGAACAGGAAATCCTGCGGGAGGAACATCCAACCGAACACGTGGAACTTGCGCGCCGGAAGATCCAGCAGCACGGCCTGCCTGCTGTTCCAGTGCAGCCACGGAAACAGGTAGTACATGCCGAGCAACCAGATCACCGCGGCCACGCGCAACCGGTTGAAAGTGCCCGACACCTCGCGCGGATAAACCTTGCGCTCGCTGACGTAGTAGGAACTGCTTTCGTCGTCGACGACGTGCAGCGGTATGCGACGACTCATGGGGCGTTACCGGCTCGGAATCCGCGCTTCACCTGCCAGGATGGCCGCAGCAGGATCCAGGTGAACAGGCTGGACGAAGCGGTAGCCATCCAAAAGAGAAAGAAGCCCAGGGAATAGCCCAGTTCGCGGCTGAGCTGCAGCGATGGAAAAGTGATCTCCCTGAGTCGCTCGGGGTCCACGATGGTGAAAAACACCGTCGTGATGACCCCGGCGACGAAAAAGCTCGGCCAGAGAATGGCGCCGACGCGCTGCGAGGCAGGCGTCGGCCCCTGTTCCGGAGGCTTGGCGGCGCGCGCTGCCATCACTCGGCAACCACGGCGCCGGCGGGCGGCGGAGCCTTGTGCGGCGACAGCGTCCACACGTAGGCGCCGACCAGTCGCGTGCGGGTATCGCCCAGCTGGTCCTTCCAGGCCGGCATCACGCCCTGACGTCCTTCAGCCAGCGTCTTGTGCAGCGACGCCGAGCTGCTTCCGTACAACCAATAACTATCCGTGAGGTCCGGTGCGCCCATGACCTGGTTGCCTTTGCCCTGGGGACCATGGCACGCGGTGCAGATGCCGGCGAACAGCTTCTCGCCACGTGCGGCGGCGTCCTTGGGCTGATCCGAGCGGGACAGCGAGAGTACGTAGGCGATCGTGTCATCCACCGCCGTGGCACCGCCCTGCGCGGTGAGCGTGTCGGCCCAGGCGGGCATCACGGCATGGCGACCATTCTGGATGGTGTCCAGAATGCGCGAAGGCGTGCCACCCCAGTGCCAGATGTCGTCGGTGAGGTCCGGATAACCCGTTGCGCCGTGGCCACCGGATCCGTGACAGGCAGCGCAGCGATTGATGAAGATCGCACGACCGATCGACACGGCGCCCGCGTCCTTGGCCAGCTCGTCGACGGGCTTGTCCGCGTAGAGCTTCAGCGTGTCGTCCAGACGGGCGTTTTCTGCCGCCGTCTCCATCGCCCACTCGGATTTCGAGCTCCAGTGTCCCCAGCCCTTAAGCGTGCCCAGGCCGTACCACACGAGGTAGCCAACGGAGAACACCAGGGTGATGTAGAACAGGTTGATCCACCACCGCGGCAACGGCTTGTTGTACTCGGTGAGGTCGCCATCCCACACGTGGCCGGTTTCATCCGGCTTGGGATCGGTGGAGCGGCGCTTGACGTTGCTCCTGAGCAGCCAGACGCAGCCCAGCAGATTCAACACCGTGATGGCCACCACGTACCACGTCCATGCGGAAGTCATGCCCTCTCCTCCTTATCGTCATCCAGAGGCATACGGGCAGCGGCATCCAGCACGGGCTTCACACCCGGCCTCCATAGCAGGATGCAGCCCACGATAAACAGCACCAGCAAAAAGGCGGTGATCAGGCCAGGAATCATCACTCGGCTCCTTCTGCGACCTGCATGTCCGCCTGCGATACATGCGTTCCGAGGCTTTGCAGGTAGGCGACCACGGCATCCAGCTCGGTCTTGCCTTCGACGGCGGCCGGTGCGGCGGCAATCTCGGCATCGCTGTAGGGATCGCCGATGCGCTTCAACGCGCGCATGTGCCGGGCGACTTCCGGACCGTCCAGCTTGGCCTTGGCCAGCCACGGATAGGCCGGCATATTCGACTCCGGCACCACGTCGCGCGGGTTGTTGAGGTGGGCGCGATGCCAATCGTCGGAATAACCGCGCAGGCCGACGCGCGCCAGGTCGGGACCCGTGCGTTTGCTGCCCCACTGGAAGGGATGGTCGTACACCGATTCGCCGGCGAGCGAGTAATGACCGTAGCGTTCCGTCTCGAAGCGCAGCGTGCGCACCATCTGCGAATGGCAGTTGTAGCAACCCTCGCGGATGTAGACGTCGCGCCCAGCCAGTTCCAGCGCCGGATACGGCTTGATGCCCGGCAGCGGCTTGATGGTTTCAGCCTGGAACATCAGCGGGACGATTTCGGCGAGACCGCCGAAGGACACCGCCACGGCTACCAGGATGGCCATCAGGCCGATGTTCTTTTCGATCTTTGCGTGCATATGGCTCATGTCTGTTCCCTCAGGCACGCGCATCGGCAGCGTCGGGCGGCAGCACCGGCTGCGGCGCGGTGCTCGCGGCGGACAGCTGGAAGGTCCGCAGCACGTTCCAACCCATCACCAGCATGCCGCTCAGCACGATCAGTCCGCCGCCGAGGCGGAACAGGAAGTACGGCTTGGTGGCGTTGAGTGCCTCGACGAACGAATAGACCAGGGTGCCGTTCTCGGGATCGGTAGCGCGCCACATGAGTCCCTGCGTCACGCCGGCGATCCACATCGAGGCGATGTAGACGACCAGACCGATCGTGTGCAGCCAGAAGTGCAGGTCGATCAACTTGGTCGAATACATCTTCGGCAGGTTGAGCAGACGCGGCAGCATCGCGTAGATGGAGCCGATCGAGATCATCGCGACCCAACCGATGGCGCCCGAGTGCACGTGGCCGATGGTCCAGTCGGTGTAGTGACTGAGCGAATTGACCGTCTTGATCGACATCATCGGTCCCTCGAACGTGCTCATCATGTAGAACGAGAGCGAGACGACGAGGAACTTCAGGATCGGATCGGTGCGCAGCTTGTACCAGACGCCCGACAGCG
>Ga0207647_10003304_pt1 | contig 12108 bp, 12 predicted proteins | sample KBSCornC2_FD_184295 | JGI IMG/M metagenome (GOLD analysis project Ga0207647, IMG submission 184295) | Corn rhizosphere microbial communities from Kellogg Biological Station, Michigan, USA - C2 (SPAdes) (version 2) | ecosystem: Host-associated > Plants > Roots > Rhizosphere ...
GACGGCGAATTGATCGCGCTCACCGATGGCCAGCCCGATTTCAATGCCCTGCAGCGGACCTTGAGCGGCGAAGCCGTGTTGCCCTTGGCGTACGTGCTGTTCGACATGCCGTATCTCGAAGGCTTCGATCTCTCCCGTTCGCCACTCGTTGCACGCAAGCAGGCGCTCTTTGACCTCTTGGGTGAAAGCCCGCCCGTGCATCTCGCCTACAGTTCGCATCTGGTCGGGAACGGCGATGAAGCGTTCCGCGGCGCATCGCAGCAACGCCTCGAAGGCATCATGTGCAAGCGCGTGGATGCGCCGTATCGCGGCGGGCGCGGCGACAACTGGGTCAAGGTCAAACGCCTGGAATCCGATGAATTCGCGGTGGTGGGCTACACCGACGCCAAGGGTTCGCGCACGGGATTCGGATCGCTGCTTCTGGCCAAGCCGCAGGATGGCCACTGGTACTACATGGGCCGCGTCGGGACGGGCTTCGACACCGCCATGCTCGGCGCTCTCGGAAAGAAGCTCGACGCTCAGAAACGCGCCAAGATCGAAATCGACCATACGGACGATGCGCCGCGCGACGCGCACTGGATCGAACCCGAGATGGTGGCAGAGGTGTTCTATCGCGGGATCGGCAACCAGGGCCTGCTGCGGCAGGCGAGTCTCAAGACCATGCGCGAAGACAAGTCGCCGAAGGATCTATTCAGCAGCGATCGCGATGCGCCGCCCGCACGTGCCGCATCTTCGACACGCAAGCGCAAGGTCAAAGCAGCGGCACCGATCACCATCACCCACCCCGATCGGGTGGTGTATCCGGATGACGGCTACACCAAGCAGGACGTGGCGGACTACTACAAGGTCGTGATGGACTGGTTTCTTCCCGGTGTCCTGGGGCGGCCGACGTCGACGATCCGATTTCCAGAAGGGATAGATGAACCGTCCTTCTTCCAGAAGCACCTACCGGCCGGCGGCCTGAAACACGTCGGCTCAGCGCGATTGAAGGAAGAAACGGGCGCGGCCGGTGTGTACATCTATCCGGAAGGGCCAGATTCGGTTCTGGAACTGGTGCAATACAACGCAATCGAGTTCCACCCTTGGGGCGCGCACGTCGAAACGCCAGACATTGCCGATCGCGTGATCTTCGACCTCGATCCCGGCCCGGACGTAGCGTGGTCCCGCGTCATCGCCGCGGCACGTCTCACGCGCAGTCTCCTCGACGACCTGGAATTGCAGTCATTTGTTCGCACCACCGGCGGCAAGGGGTTGCACGTCGTGGTGCCACTGAACCCCGGCTCGGCATGGCCTCGGGTCAAGGGATTCGCGCAAGGCTTCGCGTCGGCGATGGCCGGCGCGCATCCGATGGATTTCACCGCGACTTCCACGAAGACCCTGCGCAACAAGAAGATCTACGTGGATTACCTGCGCAACGGCCGCGGGGCCACTGCGGTCGCGTCCTACTCCTTGCGCGGCCGGCCGGGCGCGCCGGTCGCCGTACCGCTGCGCTGGGAAGAACTGGGCAGGATCAAGAGCGGCAACCAGTTCGACATCAAGAGCGCGCCGGCGCGGCTGAAGCGATTGCGCAAGGATCCCTGGGACGGCCTCGACGCGGTGCGGCAGGACCTCGAATCGGTGCTGGAGAAACTCGCCAAAAGGAGCGATGCGTCATGACACCCTTGGACAAGCCGATCAAGCGCGCGTTGACCATCGACGGCAAGACTTACACGCTGGTGGTGGATCCCGAGGGCGTGAAGCTCGCAGAGAAGGGCCATCGACGCGGGATCGAGTTGCACTGGAAGGATGTGCTGAGCGGGGATGCCGGCCTCGCGGCTGCCTTGCAGGCTTCCGTGGCATCATCGAAAAAAAGCGGCGGCGAATAGGGGCACGGTCCGGGGCACCATCGCTGCCTAGGCGCTGCGGGGCCGTCACCGCCGGTCTGCATCCTGACCGATTGATGGCGTAACCCGCAGTTCATCTGGAGCGACGCCGAATGGACAAACAGGAACACCTGCGAAGCGAAGCCGAGGCTGCCCAGGAACCGGCCGCGCGTTCGATTGAATTCTGGTGGCTCAGTGCGATCTCGTTCCTGCTGGCCACCTACCGCGGCAGCCTGCTTTCGGGTAATCGGTCGCGCGCTGGCGTCAGAGGCGAGATACTTCAGGGCTCGATGTCTGGGCCCGGAGCCAGGCCCGGAACTGTGAGTCGCTCATCGGGGTGGGCTTTGAAGCGCTGGCCGCAGCGTCGAGGCACTACGATGTGTTCGCCCCGATTGGTGGCGATCCTGCCCTGTTCACCGCTCACCGTTATGTGGACTGATCGCGGCTTCGCGGCCAGCGGGTTTGGGTGTGAACGTGAAGCCAGCGCTCAGCACTGATTTGCCCGGGTTGCGATTGAACGTGAACCAGGTCAACCTGCACGGCGCCACTCATGGCGCTCCCACGGCGGCGGGTCGCCAAGCTTCTCGACCAGGAAATCCGTGAAGGCACGAACGCGCGGCGGGACCAGTCGACGCTGCGGCATCACCGCCCAGATGCTGCTTTCTGGCAGTGTGTAGTTCGGGAGTACTACTTCGAGGCGACCGTCCGCCAGTGGTTCGTGCACGTGCCACAGCGAATGCACGGCGATGCCTTGATCGGCGAGCACTGCATCGCGGATCAATTCGCCGAGCGTGGTTTCGAGGCGCCCCTTCACGCGCACCACCTGCTCGCGACTGCGACGGTCAATGAATCGCCACACGTCCTGCACACCGTTGCGACCGGTCAACAGCAAGCATTCATGCCGCGCCAGATCGGCAGGCGTGCGCGGACGGCCGTGCCGATCGAGATACGCAGGCGTCGCACACAGCAAGCGCCGGTTACTGGCCAGCGGTCGCGCTACCAAACTGGAATCATCCAGCCGACCGATGCGGATGGCTAGATCGAAACCCGCTCCAACCACGTCCACCACCTCGTCAGAAAGATGGGCGAACAGGCGAAGTTTTGGATGGCGCGCCAGAAATTCGGGCAACAGAGGCGAGACGTATTCGCGACCGAAGCCGGCCGACATGGTGACCCGCAAGGTGCCCGAAACAATGGTCGAGCCTTCCCGCAATCCTGCGGTGAGTGCATCCAGATCCTCCACCAGCAAGCGCCCGCGCTCAGCCAGCAGGCGACCTTCAGGCGTCGGGTGCAGCCGTCGCGTGGTTCGTTGGATCAGGCGCACACCCAAGCCACGTTCAAGTCGTCGCAGCCGCTGACTGGCCACCGCCACGGAAAGATCGAGGCTGCGTGCCGCCGCACTGATCGAGCCTTGGTCCAGCACCCGCAGGAACAGCGAGAGGTCGTCGAGGCGGTCCATGATTCTCAATGTTTCATTGAAAATGAATCAACATATTGACGGTTTCTGCTAGGGACGCAAGTGTCTACCCTGCGCGCTTTCCAAATCAGAGCGTTCACGCCATGGCTTCTGCTCCGCGCAATCCGCCCGCGCTGTACGCGCTGGCCGTCGGCGCTTTTGGAATCGGCACCAGTGAATTTCTGCCCATGGGCCTGCTGCCGCAGATCGCCAGCGACCTGAACGTTGGCATCGCCGTCGCAGGGTTGCTGATTTCCGGCTACGCGTTCGGCGTGTTCGTCGGCGCACCGCTGATCACGCTGGGAACAAGACGCTGGTCGCGCAAGACGGTGCTGCTGGCCTTGATGGCCACATTCACGTTGGGCAACATGTTCAGCGCGCTGGCCAGCGACTACACCATGTTGATGGCGGCGCGCATCGTGACCTCGCTGGCGCACGGCACCTTTTTCGGTGTGGGGTCGGTCGTGGCCACCTCGCTGGTAGAGCACGATCGCCAAGCCTCTGCCATTGCCACCATGTTCAATGGCTTGGCCTTGGCTACCTTGCTGGGGGTGCCGGCCGGTGCCTGGCTCGGCCTGCACTTCGGCTGGCATGCATCGTTCTGGGCGGTCTCGGTCATTGGCCTGGCCGCAATCGCCGCGCTGGCATGGCTGGCGCCAAACAATCGCGAAGACGCAAAACCGGTCGCCCTCGGTACCGAGCTGCGCGCCATCGCTGGCGCTCCGGTATTGCTGGGGCTAGCCACGACCGTATTCGGTTTTGCCGGAGTGTTCGTGGTCTACACCTACATCGCGCCGCTGCTGACCGAGGTCACCGGCTTTGCAGACTCCGCGGTGTCGCCGATCCTGCTGATGTTCGGCGTTGGCATGCTGATCGGCAACCCGCTCGGCGGCCGACTGGCCGACCGCCGTCTGGTCCGAGCATTGCTCGGCACGCTTGCGGCGCTGGCCGTGGTGCTTGGCGGGTTCGCGTGGGTACTGGACAACCACGTGCTGATGGTTCTGTTCACCGCGCTGCTGGGCGCCGCCATGTTCGCGACCGTGGCACCGCTGCAACTGTGGGTGATGCAAAAGGCGGTCGCCGCTCCCAGCCTGGCTTCCAGTCTAAACATCGGCGCCTTCAACCTCGCCAACGCGCTTGGCGCGTGGCTGGGCAGCGAAACCATTGCGCGTGGCTTCGGCCTTACCGCGCTGCCATGGGCAGCAGCCATGGTCACCGTGGTAGGTATCGCGTTGGCGTTGTTTGCGTTGCGCAGCGAACGCCGGCGCGCCGTCCGCACATCCGTGGCCTGTCCGCAGGCCTGAACTCTCCCTCCGTTGGAACCGTTCGCACCGCTGCACCAGGAAAAAATATGAACACGAGAACACGTCGCTGGACTGGCCTGCTCGCGGCCTTGTTGACGATGGCCAGCACCGCCCAGCCATCGCACGCCGCACCGGAACAGGTTCAAGCGCAAGCGCGACCTGCATGGATCACGACCTGGATAGCCAGTCCGGAAGCACGCTGGAACGGCGACTTCCCTTTGCCCACCAACCTGCCACACCAGCTTTGGGACCAGACGGTGCGTCAGGTCGCGCGGGTCAGCATCGGCGGTTCACGCGTGCGTATCCTGCTGTCGAACGCATACGGCACGCGCCCTCTCAAGATGGGTGCGGCCGACATCGCGCTGTCAGGGAAGGATGCCTCGATCGTGCCCGGCAGCAACCGCGTGCTGACCTTCGGCGGCAAGACCTCGGTGGTCATTCCGCCTGGCGCGCCGATGCTCAGCGATCCGGTCGACCTGGACATTACCGCCCTTTCGCACCTTGCCGTCAGCCTGTATCTGCCCGATCCCACGGCGCCCGCCACCTTCCACTGGGACGCACGCCAGACCGCTTATGTCGGGGCCGGTAATCAGGCTGCGGCGACGTTACTGAAGGTCGACTCCACCCTGACCACGCGCGTGTTCCTTGCCGCCATCCAAGTCGAAGCCGCGCCCGGAACGCGCACGGTAGTGGCGATCGGCGATTCCATCACCGATGGCGACGGGGCCACAATCGATGCCGACGCGCGCTGGCCGGATTTCCTTGCGCGACGCCTGGCGCCGCGCAACGTAGCGGTGCTCAACGCCGGCATTTCCGGTGCGCGCGTGCTGCGCGACAAAATGGGTGTGAACGCGCTCGCGCGCTTCCAACGTGACGCGCTGGCACAACCTGGCATCAGGACGGTGATCGTCCTGATGGGTATCAACGATATCGCCTGGAAAGACACGCCGCTGGCTCTGGCCGACGAATCGACCACCGCCCAGGACGTGATCGCCGGCTACGAGCAATTGATAGCCCGCGCTCACGCCCGCGGGGTGCGCATCATCGGTGCCACGCTGACGCCCTTCGAGGGCGCGCTTGAAGATACGCCAATGCGTGGTTACTACAGCCTGGACAAGGAACGCATTCGACAGCAGATCAACGACTGGATTCGCCACAGTGGCGCGTTTGACGCAGTCATCGATTTCGACGCGATTCTGCGCGACCCGACACATCCGACTAGGTTGCGGCCTGCATACGATTCCGGCGACCACCTGCATCCCGGCGACGCCGGCAATCGCGCCATGGCCGAGGCGATCGACCTGTCTGTCCTGCTCGGCGAATGAGCGATATCCCTGCTCGTCGATCGGCTCGTCCGTTGCTTGGCAGCGCTGCGACGGCACTCAAGCGGCGGTTGTACATCCACTTCTAGAATTGCCCGTCACCACACAAACGAGGACGCCTTTGATGGCCGACGCTGGTTATCTTCTCCAAAATCGGAAGAAAGAGGCTGCACAACGCCTGGCTTTGTTGTCGGCGTTGTTTGATCCAACCTCACTGCGACAACTCGATGCTTGCGGCATAGCCACGGGCTGGCGGTGCTGGGAGGTCGGGGCTGGAGGTCCCACCCTGGCACGGACGATTGCAGAACGCGTTGGAGCTACTGGCAGCGTTTTGGCTACCGACATTGATGCTTCCTGGGCGAAAGAAGCCACCTCCCACAACGTCGACGTGCGCACTCATGACATTGCGCAAGATCCACCTCCTGATGAATTGTTTGACCTGATACACGCTCGACTTGTATTGGTCCACGTTCCGGAACGGGAACGTGCGTTCCAAAACATGGTCTCTGCCCTGAAACCCGGTGGTTGGCTGGTGCTCGAAGATGCCGATCCCGCGCTTCAACCGTTGAGTTGCATCGATGCGTATGGTCCCGAACAGGAACTGGCCAACAGGATCAGGCAAGGCTTCAGGGCGTTGTTGTCAAGCCGGGGAGCAGACATTTCTTTTGGGCGAAGGCTCCCTCGAATGTTTCGCAACGCGGGCATGACCGGTCTGTCAGCCGAAGCGTACTTCCCGGTCGCCGTGCCTGAGTGCATCCCGCTGGAGATCGCAACGATAGGCATGATTCGAAATGATCTGTTGAACAACGGCATTGCCACGGAACTCGAAATTGAACAGCATCTCGAGAACGTCCAAGCCGGTATTCTGGATATCTCTCAACCACCCATGATTTCTGTTCGTGGACAGAAACCGGCGTAGTCGTGCTAGCGGACACCACGAAGCGGCCAACAAGTTGCCCCATCGGGCTTTCAACCCGCCACACGAACCATCGGTAGCCAAACCCAGGCATGAGATCATCTTCTGGCCCAGCACGTTGGTCGGTGAGCGGACTCATATACCGTCATGTCGATGTCTTCGCCCATCAACCGTTCTCCGGCAATGGCCTTGCCGTGTTTCCCAATGCTGAAGGGCTCAGCGCCAAGCTCATGCTTCGGCTCACGCAAGAGCTTCGTCAGTTAAGACGTGAAGCCTTGAACCGCGTTTGGAAGTCGGCACTGCATCGGGGTTATCACGTCCATCACCACATGACCAACCGCTCTCCGGACTCAGGGCGATGCGTCGCGAACTTGTTCGAGCATCCAGTCGCGAAATACGCGCGACTTGGGCGGTAAATCGAGTCGCTGCGGATACACGATGTAGTAATGGAATGTACGCAGCGAAGGCAGCTTCCGCATCAATCGGACCAATTGACCGCTGGCCAGCTTTTCGGCGATGAAGGCTTCCCGGCCAAGCAACACGCCTTGCCCGCGTTTCGCAGCCTGCACGGCCAGCATGTAATCACTGAAGCGCGGCCCGTGTAGCGGGCGTTCAAGCATTACGTTGGCGGACTTGAACCACTCTTCCCACGTCGGCAAGCCGCTGACGTGCAGCAAAATGCCTTGCAGAAGATCGGCCGGCTTGGCAGGCAACTTGCCGCCGCGGTAGTGCGGGCTGCACACCGGGAAAACAGACGCGCTCAGCAACTTTTCGGCATGCATCCCGGGCCATTGGCCGCGGCCGTAGCGCAAGGCCAGATCCACCTCGTCGCGATCGAAATCGGCCAGCGCGGTGGTGGCGCGCAGGTTCACCTCGATATCGGGATGGCGATAGTAGAAATCCGACAACCGCGGCACCAGCCATCCGGCCGCGAGTGATGGTGTTGCACTTATGTTGAGCGTCTGGGGTCCGCTGGATGTGCGCACGACTGCCACGCCCTTGGCGAAACATGCCAGCCCGTCACGGATGTGGGTGTAGAAACGTTGTCCTTCGCTGGTGAGCAGCATGGCGCGTCCGGCACGTCGGAACAGGCGCGTGCCAAGTTCCGCTTCCAGCGCCTTGATTTGATGGCTCACCGCGCTTGGGGTAAGAAAAAGATCCTTTGCGGCACGGCTGTAACTCGAGTGGCGAGCCGCGGCATCGAAGATTTGCAGGGCACGCAGGGCGGGTAGGCGATCCGGCATCGAAACATATTAGCTCAATTCATGTGTGGCATAAAAAAACGTCGCTGGTAGTGCCCGCGCATGCGACATACAGTGAGCGCCTCAGGAGTACACCTCATAGTAGCTAATGGTCAACATGCGCAGCCCGACATACCAAGTGCAAGTCCAATGACGATGCAAAGAGGCCTGGTTATGAACGTCGGACAGGTACCTGTGACCGGTCGTGAATCAGCGGCCGTGGCCAGCCCGAAATTGCGCGCTCTTTCGCAGTTCTATCGAGCACTGAACAACCGCGACCTTGATTTGATGGCGCGAAATTGGGCCCAGACCGATGAGGCAGTCATGGACAACCCTGTGGGCGGAATCAAAAGGGGCTGGCCTGCAATCAGGGCCGTGTATGAGAGGGTTTTCAGTCACGCGGCGTCATTCTGGTTCGAGTTCTACGACTACAGCCTCCACGAGACGGGAGACCTGTTTTACGTCGTAGGTCGAGAACGCGGCGAGTACGCATCGAGCCATAGCAGCCTCGCAATGTTGATTCGAACCAGCCGTATTTTTCGGTTGATCGACGGCGAATGGAGACAGATACACCACCACGGGTCCATCGATGACGCAGAGTTGTTGCGCCGGTACCAACGTACGGTCCTGGAGGACTGAAGTCGCACAGCAGTCGCAGACCCAGAGCTCAACGGCGACCTACGACTCGGAATCCGTGGCAGGCCGTCGCGATTAGCGTCGGGCGCGGAACCCATGCTGTTAAGAGTACAGATCGGACGCGTTCAAAGGAGATCGATCATGGATAACAACAATGACGCATACCGCCGCGGCATGGAATTGCTCGACACGCTGCATGGTGGCCATGTCGGGGAGGTCATGGTGGAGGAGATGAAAGCCATCTGCCCCGATTTCGCCACCATGACCATAGAGTGGGCGATCAACGGAATCATGGGAAGACCGGGCTTGGATCTTGCGACTCGCGAACTGCTTCTGGTGGCAAGTTGCGTCACCAGCGGCAATGCGCTGCCTCAGTTGCGGGCGCATATGGAATCCGCCGCCAAGCTTGGCGTGAGTCGCGAGACAATGATCGAGTCGCTGCTGACGCTGCTCTTTTATGCAGGCGGACCGTCAGTGCGCAATGCGTTGATGGAGGTCCCGAACATATACGGCACCCGTGAAACGTTAAACGCCGCGCCCGTGGGCTTGAGCTAAGACGCACGATCGACCTACTTCGGGTGATGATGCAATACCGACTCTACCAAGTGGATGCCTTCACGACCGAGAAGTTCGCCGGCAACCCCGCGGGGGTCGTACCGAACGCCGACGGACTGACTGATCAACAGATGCAAGCGATCGCTCGGGAACTGAACAACTCGGAGACGGCATTCATCTGCGAACCACAGCATGCGGATCACGACGTCTGGGTCCGCTTCTTCACGCCCACGACAGAGGTTCCATCGTGTGGACATGCGACCATTGCAGCGCACTATGTACGGGCCGTCGAGAACACACTGCCAACGTGTACGGTCGTTCAGAAGATCGGGGCGGGGATGTTGCCGGTGGAGATCATCCGGAAACATGCGAACTATGAAATTGTCATGACGCAGACGGAGCCGGCGTTCCAGGAGCCCTTGTCAGGAAGCGAGCGTGATCAGATCGTGCGGGCGCTCGGACTTGACGTTGGGGATCTCAACGACAACTGCCCCGTGCAAATTGTCTCCACTGGCCATTCAAAGATCATGATCGGCATTCGGTCATTGCACAAACTCCATGCGTTGCAGCCGGACCTGCCGGGCCTGGCAAAGATCAGTCGTCGAATCCGGTGCAATGGCTACTACGTATTCGCATTGACCCCAAGCGATGACTATCTAGTTCATGGTCGAATGTTCGCGCCGGCCATAGGCATAGGCGAAGACCCGGTGACCGGAAATGCCAGCGGACCCGTCGGAGCTTATCTCGTACGCCATCGCTTGGTCTCTCCCGTGAACGGCAAGCTGACGTTTCGTGCGCAGCAAGGTGAAGCCATGGGGCGACCGGGGGTCGTCGAGGTCTCCGTCGACGTCGAAGACTCGTCGCCAAAGACCGTGCGTGTGGCTGGAGGGGCGGTTATCGTGTACCAGTCAACGTTGGAACTATGAGTAACGAGCAGCATTGATGGCTAGGCGTCGACCTGGCGGAAACTTCTTGGAGCACAATCATGAAGTGCCTCGTCTGGTTGTTGGCTGCGGGTGTGGTTCTCGTGCATTCGCCAGCACACGCCTCGCAGTCATCGGGCGATGCCGCGCATGTAAGCGTGGATTCCTGCGGACGAAACGCGATATGCGGACTCAAGAACCCGGAGGATGTCGTACGGCTGGGTAACACCCGGTTCGCGGTTGCGTCCAGTTTGGCCCGTGCCCCCGATTCGCAGAGTCACCTGTATCTGGTGGACTTGGCGTCCAAGAATGCAGCACCGCTCCTCCCCACGATGGATCCAGCTACACAGCGCTCACTGGATCCCGACTGCGCCCCACCACAAAACTTCCGCACGCTGATCACTCATGGGCTATCGAGCCGGTCCGATGGTCCCGATCACGGCCGACTGTATGTGGTCAACCATGGTGGCAACCAGTCCATCGAGATGTTCGAGTGGCACGTCCATGGCAGGAATGTCGCATTGACTTGGCGGGGCTGCGTGCGCGTCCCGCCCACGGTCTTGGCGAACGCCGTGGCGCCTTTGCCTGATGGCGTGGCTGTTACGAGCTTCGGTTCACCCGATGACCCAAAACTCGCCAATCTCATGGCTGGTCGCCCGAGCGGTTTCGTCATGGTCTGGTCTAAGCGAACCGGGTGGGCGCACCTGAAGGGCAGCCATTTGCCCGGGGACAACGGCGTCGAGAGCTCCGCCGACGGCAAGACGCTTTACGTGGCCGCTTGGACAGATAACGCGTTATGGATTCTTTCGAGAGATGGACGTCGTGCACCGACGCGTGTTCCGCTGGGGAATTTCCATCCGGACAATATTCATTGGCAGCATGACGGTACGCTGTTGATCGCGGGCGAAGTAGGTAATCCGTCCACGATCTTGTCGTGTAGTCCGCAGAAGATTTGCGACACGCCATCGATGCTGGAGGTTTTCAACCCGGCGCAAGGCGGTATTGCCGCCCAGCAGTTCATTCCGCCGACTCCCCATTTTGGCGCAGCGTCCACCGCCATCAGGTACCAGGGCAGGTACTGGCTTGGCAGCTTTTTAGGGGATCGGATAGTCCAGACTCAGCTCGCCCCCGCTGCGAACAAACACGGATATGGCGCAAGATGACTGCACGGGACAGCGTAAAGCGCTCAAGGCAAGCACGTGCCCGCGGACTCCGGCGGAGGTACTACTTGATGGGTGACAGTACACGGATACTTCGTCCGCCAAATAGTTGCAGCGTCATGACCGTGTGCCACGCAGCATCCATACGCGGAAAACGGGCAAAGTGAAGAAGTGAGTGCTTCCAATTTCGATCTTGCATTACGCAGCTTGGGACGCCGCCCCATGCTCACTGCACTGGTAGTGCTCGCGATCGGCTTCGGGGCGCCCTCGCGTGCGCACGCCATGGGGGTGCACAACACGCAGCCTTCCGCGTATGAGTGCGTTGCTGGGCCGAACGTGTGGATCCAGATGGATCCTTGTCCCCGGATATACCTGAAAGACACCCGGGAGGATTCCGAGGACTATGCGCTAAAGAGGGAGCCCGAACACGACTTGTCCGTCCTGCTCGAACGTGTGCCGGTCCAACAGCAGCCACTGGATGCATCAGATCTGTGTCAGAAGCTGGATGAGCACAAGATTCCCCTGAAGCATGACGGCAGCAGTGACGTGTACGAACGCGCTGTGGCAACGGCCAAGTACTGCCCCTGAGGTTCCCTTCATTTCAAGAATGCGCCTCGACTCGGACTTATCGCCTCACTCGCTTAACGCCCAAGCCAACCCGAACTGCAGGAGACGACCCTTTGCTGTCATTGGGCTCGTTTGTCGGAGCGTCCGCTATCCGAAAGCGGGTACG
>Ga0207647_10003306_pt1 | contig 12105 bp, 5 predicted proteins | sample KBSCornC2_FD_184295 | JGI IMG/M metagenome (GOLD analysis project Ga0207647, IMG submission 184295) | Corn rhizosphere microbial communities from Kellogg Biological Station, Michigan, USA - C2 (SPAdes) (version 2) | ecosystem: Host-associated > Plants > Roots > Rhizosphere ...
TCGACGGTCGCGCCGCGGGCGCCGTCCAGTGCCGTCTCCGTGGCGTCCGGCGCCGGGGCCGTGCCTGCCGCGCGCCGCGCCTCGGCGATGAGCTGGGCCGTGCGCGTGGCGGTCCCGGACGGGGCGTCGACCTTCCTCGGGTGGTGCAGCTCGATGACCTCGACGGACTCGAAGTAGGGCGCGGCGATCTGCGCGAACTTCATCGTCAGTACGGCACCGATGGAGAAGTTGGGCGCGATCAGCACGCCCGTCTCCGGGGAGGCGGCCAGCCAGCCGCCCAGCTGCGTGAGGCGCTCGTCGGTCCAGCCCGTGGTCCCGACGACCGCGTGGATGCCGTGGCTCAGGCAGTACTCGAGGTTGTCCATCACCGAGGCGGGCGTGGTGAGTTCGACGGCGACCTGGGCGCCGGTCTCCGCCAGCGTCTCCAGCTTGTCGCCCCGGCCGAGGGCGGCCACCAGCTCCATGTCCTCGGCCGCCTCGACGGCCCGTACCGCCTCCGAGCCGATTCGGCCCTTGGCACCGAGGACCGCCACGCGCAGCTTGCTCATCTTCTTGCTTCCTTCAGGGGAGGAATTACGCGACCGCTTCGTGCAGACGGGACGCCTGCTTTTCCTTCAGCGGGCCGATGACCGACAGCGAAGGCCGCTGTCCCAGGATGTCGCGGGCGACCGAGCGCACGGCGTCCGGGGTCACCGACGCTATCTGGGCCAGCATGTCGTCGACGGACATCTGCTCGCCCCAGCACAGTTCGCTCTTGCCGATACGGTTCATCAGCGCGCCCGTGTCCTCCAGGCCCAGGACCGTGGAGCCCCGGAGCTGGCCGATGGCGCGGCCGATCTCGTCGTCGGACAGCCCGTGCTCGGCGACGTGGTCGAGCTCGTCGCGGCAGATCTTCAGCACGTCGTGCACCTGCGAGGGCCTGCAGCCCGCGTACACGCCGAACAGGCCGCAGTCGGCGAAGCCCGAGGTGTACGAGTACACGCTGTACGCCAGGCCGCGCTTCTCGCGGACCTCCTGGAACAGGCGCGACGACATGCCGCCGCCGAGCGCCGTGTTCAGCACGCCGAGGGCCCAGCGGCGCTCGTCGGTGCGGGCGAGGCCCGGCATGCCGAGGACGACGTGTGCTTGTTCGGTCTTGCGGCCGAGCAGTTCGACGCGGCCCGCGGTGCGGATGGTGCGGCTGCCGTCGCGCGGGGCGATGGGGGCCGCCGCGTCGTTCTTGAAGGCGCCCGCCTTCTCGAAGGCCGCGCGGACCTGTCGTACGACCTTGTTGTGGTCGATGTTGCCGGCGGCTGCCACGACCAGGTGGGTCGGGTCGTAGTGCTTCTTGTAGAAGCGGCGGATGCGGTCCGCGGTGAGGGCGTTGACCGTGTCGACCGTGCCGAGGACCGGGCGGCCGAGGGCGTTGTCGCCGAACATCGTGTGCGCGAACAGGTCGTGCACGCAGTCGCCCGGGTCGTCCTCGGTCATGGCGATCTCTTCGAGGATCGCGCCGCGCTCGACGTTGACGTCCTCTTCGAGTATCAGCGAGCCCGTGAGCATGTCACAGACGACGTCGATGGCGAGCGGGAGGTCGGTGTCGAGCACGCGCGCGTAGTAGCACGTGTACTCCTTGGCCGTGAACGCGTTCATCTCACCGCCGACCGCGTCGATGGCGGAGGAGATGTCCAGCGCACTACGACGGGCGGTGCCCTTGAAGAGCAGGTGCTCCAGGTAGTGCGTGGCGCCGTTCAGGGCCGGGGTCTCGTCGCGGGAGCCGACGTGCGCCCAGATGCCGAAGGTCGCGGAGCGGACCGAGGGCAGGGTCTCGGTGACGATGCGCAGGCCGCCCGGGAGGGTGGTCTTGCGGACCGTGCCGATGCCGTTCTCGCCCTTGATCAGGGTTTGGGTACGGGCGACGGCCCGCGCCTCCGAGGAGGTGCGGGCCGTCGCCTTGAAGCCACGGGGCGTCACTTGTCGCCGTCGTCCTTCTTGTCATCGTCGTTGTCTTCGCCCTCGATCACAGGGATCAGGGAGAGCTTGCCGCGGGAGTCGATCTCGGCGATCTCGACCTGGACCTTCTGGCCCACGCCGACGACGTCCTCGACGTTCTCCACGCGCTTGCCGCCCGCGAGCTTGCGGATCTGCGAGATGTGCAGCAGACCGTCCTTGCCCGGGAGCAGCGACACGAACGCACCGAACGTCGTCGTCTTCACGACGGTGCCCAGGTAGCGCTCGCCGACCTCCGGCATGGTCGGGTTGGCGATGCCGTTGATCGTGGCGCGGGCGGCCTCGGCGGCCGGGCCGTCGGCGGCACCGATGTAGATGGTGCCGTCGTCCTCGATCGTGATCTCGGCGCCGGTGTCCTCCTGGATCTGGTTGATCATCTTGCCCTTGGGGCCGATGACCTCACCGATCTTGTCCACGGGGATCTTGACCGTGATGATCCGCGGGGCGTTCGGGGACATCTCGTCCGGGGTGTCGATCGCTTCCATCATCACGTCGAGGATGTGGAGGCGGGCGTCACGGGCCTGCTTGAGGGCGGCGGCCAGGACGGAGGCCGGGATGCCGTCCAGCTTGGTGTCCAGCTGGAGCGCGGTCACGAACTCCTTGGTGCCGGCGACCTTGAAGTCCATGTCGCCGAAGGCGTCCTCCGCACCGAGGATGTCGGTGAGGGTGACGTAGTGCGTCTCGCCCTCGATCTCCTGGGAGATGAGGCCCATGGCGATACCGGCGACGGGGGCCTTCAGCGGCACACCGGCGTTCAGCAGCGACATGGTGGAGGCGCAGACCGAGCCCATGGACGTCGAGCCGTTGGAGCTCAGCGCCTCGGACACCTGACGGATCGCGTAGGGGAACTCCTCGCGCGTCGGCAGGACCGGCACGAGGGCGCGCTCGGCGAGGGCGCCGTGGCCGATCTCGCGGCGCTTCGGGGAGCCGACGCGGCCGGTCTCGCCGGTGGAGTACGGCGGGAAGTTGTAGTTGTGCATGTAGCGCTTGCGGGTCACCGGGGAGAGGGTGTCCAGCTGCTGCTCCATGCGGAGCATGTTGAGGGTGGTGACGCCCAGGATCTGGGTCTCGCCACGCTCGAACAGCGCCGAGCCGTGCACGCGCGGGATGGCCTCGACCTCGGCGGCCAGCGTGCGGATGTCGGTGACACCGCGGCCGTCGATGCGCTTCTTCTCCTTGATCACGCGCTCGCGGACCAGCTGCTTGGTGAGCGAGCGGTACGCGGCGGAGATCTCCTTCTCGCGGCCCTCGAACTCCGGCAGGAGCTTCTCGGCGGCGAGCGCCTTGACGCGGTCCAGCTCGGCCTCGCGCTCCTGCTTGCCGGCGATGGTCAGCGCGGAGGCGAGCTCCGGCTTGACGGCGCCGGTGAGCGCCTCCAGGACGTCGTCCTGGTAGTCGAGGAAGATCGGGAACTCACCGGTCGGCTTGGCGGCCTTCGACGCGAGGTCGGCCTGGGCCTTGCAGAGCACCTTGATGAAGGGCTTCGCGGCGTCCAGACCGGCGGCGACGACCTCCTCGGTCGGAGCCTCGGCGCCGCCCTTGACCAGCTGGATGGTCTTGTCGGTGGCCTCGGCCTCGACCATCATGATCGCGACGTCGCCGTCCTCCAGGACGCGACCGGCGACGACCATGTCGAAGACGGCGTCCTCGAGCTCGGTGTGCGTCGGGAACGCGACCCACTGGCCGTTGATCAGCGCGACGCGGACGCCGCCGATCGGGCCGGAGAAGGGCAGACCGGCCAGCTGCGTGGACGCGGACGCGGCGTTGATCGCCACGACGTCGTACAGGTGGTCGGGGTTGAGCGCCATGATCGTGGCGACGACCTGGATCTCGTTGCGCAGGCCCTTCTTGAAGGACGGGCGCAGCGGGCGGTCGATGAGGCGGCAGGTGAGGATCGCGTCCTCGGAGGGGCGGCCCTCACGGCGGAAGAAGCTGCCGGGGATCTTGCCGGCGGCGTACATCCGCTCCTCGACGTCCACCGTCAGGGGGAAGAAGTCGAGCTGGTCCTTGGGGTTCTTGGAGGCGGTGGTGGCCGACAGCACCATGGTGTCGTCGTCCAGGTACGCCACGGCGGAGCCGGCGGCCTGCTTGGCCAGGCGGCCCGTCTCGAAGCGGATGGTGCGGGTGCCGAAGGAGCCGTTGTCGATGACGGCCTCGGCGTAGTGGGTCTCGTTCTCCACTAGCGTTTTCTCCGATACTTTTCGTCTTTTGTCCTGGTCTGCCCGTGTGGCAGGAGGACCGTCACGGAGAAGCGCTCCACTGGTGCGGGCCGGTCTTCGATCGAAGCACCCGGGGCTCGCTTTCCCCCGGGGGCCACTACCGAGGACCGGCGGCGGCGAGGTGCGCTTCTCGCTGTGTCGTACGTATTGCGTTGTGCTACCACACTACAAAGGGGCAGTGACACTCCGCATGTTTCCGTACGTACGGAGGGTTCCGCACGTACGGCAAAGGGAGCGGTCCCGACCCTTCGGGAACCGCTCCCCCTGCACGGCGTCCTACTTGGCGCCCGCCGCACCACGGCGGATGCCGAGGCGGTCGACCAGCGCACGGAAGCGCTGGATGTCCTTCTTCGCCAGGTACTGCAGCAGGCGACGGCGCTGACCGACCAGGATCAGCAGACCACGGCGGGAGTGGTGGTCGTGCTTGTGGGTCTTGAGGTGCTCGGTCAGGTCCGAGATCCGGCGCGTGAGCATGGCGACCTGGACCTCGGGGGAGCCGGTGTCGCCCTCCTTCTGGCCGAACTCGGTGATGATCTGCTTCTTCGTAGCGGCGTCGAGCGACACTCGTACTCCTCGTAGTCTTCAAAGATGCCACCGAGTGCCCCCGGTCTTTGTCTCGGGGGAGCTTCCGTTACTCGGGAGGCGGGGATCCGCTGGGCGCGGCCTCCAGGTCCTGCAGGTGAACCTGCGGGGGCTCCGGGGGTGCGTACACAAACGGCCGTCACACAGGGTACCAGCCGGTGGGGACGCTACTTCACGGCCATGCTCTCGATGCCCAGGACGAGATACACCCACTTGGGCTGCCCCTTGGCGGGCCCGTCGACCTTCTTGACGCCGAAGAAGACGCGGCCGTCCTGGACGACGATGTCGTTGTAGTCCGTCATCGTCATCAGATCGGCCTCCTGGGGGAGGTCGAAGTAGAGGTACGGGGTCTCCGTGCCGGTCCGCGGGTCCAGGCTGACCAGCCCCGAGGGCATGACGTGCTGGTCGCTCACGCGTACGGCGAGGAGTCTGCCGCCGCTCGTCCGGACCGGGTAGAGGAGGGAGCCGGGGCCGGAGTCGTACTTCTTGGTGGTCTTCCCGGTCGCGAGGTCGAAGCCGATGATCCAGTTGGAGTTGATCAGCTCGCCCGAGTCCTTGCTGCGCAGGAAGACCTGGCCGTCGCCGACGGCGATGGTCGGGCAGTCGTCGGCGGTGAGGAAGTCGTCGTACGAGCACTCGCCGACGTAGGTGCCGTTCTGAAGGCGGATGACGGCGCGGGGCCTGCCCGAGGTGTCGAGGGAGAGCATCTCGGAGATGCCGATGCCGCCGGCCTGGACGGCCAGTACGGGCGGCTCGGCGGAGGGGATGTCGAGGTCGCGGATGCCCTTCGCGGCGGAGTAGGTCCACAGGACCTTGCCGGTTCTCGGGTCCACCTTGCGCGCCTTGTAGGTGGTGGCGTCCGTCGAGTCGGCGGGCGCCTTGTCGTTCCAGCACTGCTGGCGAACGAGCAGAGCACCTCCGCCCGCTGCGCCCATGTCCTGGCAGGAGCCGTTGGAAATCGTCTCCCACGCGCGCGTGCCGTCCTTCATGCGGTACGCGTCGGTGCCGCCGCCCCAGGTGACGACGACCGTGCCGTGCACCAGGGTCACGCTGGGGGTGTCCTGGACGTCGCCGCCCGTCGCCATGCCGTGGCCGTCGCCCAGTTCGGACACAGGGAAGTCGCCGTCCCAGATCTCACGGCCGTCGTCGAGGTCGAGGAAGGCCACGTGGTTGCAGAAGGCGTTGCCGCGGTCGTTGGCCCGGAACAGCACGGCGGTGCGGTTGTCGCCGGTGACATGCCGGGTGTAGCCGCAGATCGGGCCGTCGAGGGGGAGCTTCCACTTCTCGTCGCCGGGGGCGGCGTCGGTGCCTATGCGCAGGCCGATGACGGTCTTGTTGATGCCCTTGGCGAGGATCTTGTCCGTGGCCCACATGCCGGGCATCTGGTAGTGCTCGCCCGGGCTGAGGTCGTCCACGGAGAAGCGGAAGGCCATCTTTCCGGTGGGGCTCGCGGGCTTCTTCTCGACGGTCTCCCGGACGTCGAGCGGTCCCTGGCGGGTGGCCTCCCCGTTCGAGGTCTTCGTGCCGCCGCCGGCGCCCCACAGGAGCCGGCCGCCGGTGCCGAGTGCCGCGACCAGCACGAGTGCGAGCAGCGCCAGGAGCCACTTCGGGCGGCTCTTCGGCCGTGGGGGCTCCGCGGGCGGGGCGGGCTGGGTGTACATGGGCGGGGGCGGGCCGAAGCTCACGCGTGGGTCCTTTTCCTGTGGAGTTTTCCTGTGAACGGGGTGCGACTTCCGTTGAACGGGGTGCGGCTTCCGTTGCAGTGCTCACGCCGACGCCCCACGCCCTGCGTGCAGGGTGTGGGGCGTTCAGGTTTTTTCGCCGGGTGGGGTCTCAGTTCCCGATGCCGCCGCGGACCTTGCCGTAGACGTCGAGGACCGCCAGGCAGACGGGGACCAGGGAGAGCAGGACCAGCGAGTCCGCGAGGTCGAGCATGCGGCCCCAGAAGGGGGACAGCCCCTTCTGCGGCACGATCAGGGCGATCGCGATCAGGAGCAGCACGCCGCCCGCGACCGAGGCGCCGAGCCACAGGGTCCGTACGTTGACCGGGCCGTGGTTGTTCTGGAGCAGCTGGATGATGATGTCGGCCGGCGGCGAGATCGCGAGGCCGAGGACCAGCAGGCCGAGCGTGATGACACCGGCCACGAACAGGCAGGTGACCTGGGCGGTGTAGCGGAACAGACGCGCCCGCAGCATCGCGGCGAGGCCGGTGAACAGGGCCAGCAGCTGGGCCCAGCCGCTGTCGCTGAAGCCGAGCACCGCGCCGCCCGCGCCGACGATGACGGCGGCGCAGCCGCCGACCAGGCCGAGCAGCAGTTCGTGGCCGCGGCTGGTCTGGGCGACGATGCGCTGGACGTCGACGGCCTCGAGGTCGCCCTCCTGACCGTCCCGGCGCGCCCTGGCCAGTTCCTCCGGGTTGCGGAAGCCGATCGGCAGCTTGGCGAAGCGGGCCGACCAGCCGGGCAGGAAGCCGACGACGGCCAGGGCGACCACCGAGGTGCCCGCGGCGATCTCGCGCGGTGCCGCGTCGGTGAGCACACCGCAGAACACGGCGAGCGTGCCGATCGCGGAGGCCAGCGCGGCGGCCACGAACGGGGCGTCGCCCTGCGGCAGCAGCATGATCAGCACGACGGAGAACAGCAGTACGGCGACGCAGCCGACCAGGAACTGGAGCCTTCCGGGGCCTTCGTGCGCGCCCTGCGCGATGACGCCGGAGCCCGCGATGAGCGCGTGCGGCAGCGCCGAGATGCCGAGTGCGACGGCGGAGCCCCGGTCGTCGTACACCCGGGCCCGGACGCCCGCGAGTGCCGTAAGGCCCAGTGCGGTCACGCCCGCGAGGATGCCCTGCAGGCCGTGCATGTCGTGCCGGATCGGGTCCGCGAACCAGAAGACGAAGCCGAGCATGACCAGCAGCAGCGAACCGGCGACGAGGCCGGCCACCCGCATCAGGTTGTCGTTCCAGCTGCGGATGTCCTGCTTGACCGCGGCGGCGATGGCGTCCACGACGTCGTCGTGGACGGCCGGCGGCAGGGAGTCGGCGAAGGTCCGCAGCAGCAGCACCTCGCCGTCCCTGACCCGGTGCTCCAGCAACGAACGGCTCGCGTCGAGCACCTGACCCTCGCGGGTCACAAGGTGATAACCGGCAAGACTGGTGTCCGACTGGACCAGGCCCGAGAGCCTGATGATCTCAGGAAAGAGGTCCTGGATCGGCAGGTCCTCCGGCAGCGCGACATCGACTCGGCTGTCCGGCGCTGCGATGGTGATTCGGCAGAAACCTGTCGAAGTCCCCGTGCTCACCTGGTGTTCCCCCTGCTAGACAAGGCTGCTTCATGCAGTTCGTACGACGCGAATCGCCACCCTATCCCTTGCCGTACGGGGTGTTGGGGCGCCCTCCCTCAATTTTCCCCGTACCCCCTCCGCATCTCCATCCTCCTGGCTCTCCTGCGGCCCGGGGGCATCAGTAGGATCGACGACTGCACGCGAAAGACGCCTACGCGAACGGGAACACGTCGCGGTACACGGGGGCGTCGATGCCAGGACGTTTCAATCACGAAGGATGAGTGCATCGGTGAGCGTCGTCATCATCAAACGGCCACCGCGGATACCACCCCCGGTGGTGCCGGACGGCGAGGTCAAACTGGAGACGCCCCCCGAGATCCCTCGTGAGGGCGACGAGAGCATGCTGATGAACCTGCTGCCCATGATGGGCATGCTGGGTTCCGTCGGGTTCTTCTTCATGCCCAACCTCCCCCCTTACATGAGGGTGGTCGGCGGGCTGATGCTCGCCTCGACGCTGGCCATGGCCATCGCGCAGTTCGCCAAGTCCCGGCAGGGCGGCGGCGCGGGGATGGCGCAGGACCGTCGTGACTACTTCCGCTACCTGGAGCAGGTCCGCAAGGACGTGCACAAGACGGCGGAACTGCAGCGGCGCAGCCAGCTCTTCCAGCACCCCGACCCGGAGCAGCTGTGGGCGGTGGCGGCCGACGGCAAGCGGCTGTGGGAGCGGCGCCCGACCGACGCGGACTTCGCCTCCGTACGGATCGGCCGCGGCGTCCAGCAGCTCAACACGCCGCTCGTGGCCCCGGACACGGCGCCCAAGGAGGAGCTGGAGCCGCTGACCGCGGCGGCCATGAAGGCGTTCCTCGACGCCCACGGCAGCCTGCACGACCTGCCGGTCTCCATCTCGCTGCGCGCCTTCTACCACGTGACGATCTGCGGCGACACGGACACCGTCTACGGCAACGCCCGGTCGACCATTGCCCAGTTGGCGACGCTGCACTCGCCGGAAGACCTGATGGTCGCCGTGGTGGCACACCCGTCCGCCGCGGCGGACTGGGACTGGATCAAGTGGCTGCCGCACAGCCAGCACCCGAAGGCCAAGGACGGAGCGGGCTCGTCCCGGCTCCTCTTCGACGACCTCGGGGAGCTGGAGGAGGCGCTGGCCGGCCAGCTGGACGACCGGCCCCGCTGGAACCGGGACGCGAACCCCGTCTACGACCAGCCGCATCTGATCGTGGTCCTCGACGGCGGCACGGTGCCGCCGGACTCCGAACTCGCCAGTTCCGAAGGGCTCCAGGGCGTCACCTTCCTGGAGATCGCCCCGGGCGAGCTGGAGGAGGAGCTGCGCGCCGGTCTGACGGCGTATGTGAAGCCGGAGCGGATGCAGCTGTTCGTCGGCCACGAGTCGGCGTACACCGGCAAGGCCGATGTGCTGAACCCGGAGCAGGCCGAGTCCCTGGCCCGGCAGCTGGCGCCCTTCCGGGTCGGTTCCGCGGAGGAGGGCGAACCCCTTCTGTCCAACCTGGACTTCACCGATCTCATGGGCATCGGTGACGCGGGCACCGTCGAGGTCTCCCGCACCTGGCGGCCGCGGACGCTGCACGAGCGGCTGCGGGTGCCGATCGGTGTCGGCGAGAACGGCGAGCCGGTCATGCTGGACCTCAAGGAGGCCTCGCAGGAGGGCATGGGCCCGCACGGCCTGTGTGTCGGTGCGACCGGTTCCGGCAAGTCCGAGGTGCTGCGCACGCTGGTGCTCGGTCTCGCGGTGACGCACTCCTCGGAGACGCTGAACTTCATCCTCGCGGACTTCAAGGGTGGTGCGACCTTCGCGGGCATGGCGGACATGCCGCACACCGCGGCCGTGATCACCAACCTCGCGGACGACCTCACCCTCGTCGACCGCATGCGCGACTCGATCATGGGTGAGACGCAGCGCCGCCAGGAGCTGCTGCGCTCGGCCGGCAACTACGCCAACCTGCACGACTACGAGAAGGCCCGGGCCGCCGGCGCCGCCCTCGAACCGATGGCGTCGCTGGTGATCGTGCTCGACGAGTTCTCCGAACTCCTCACCGCCAAGCCCGACTTCATCGACATGTTCATCCAGATCGGCCGTATCGGCCGTTCGCTGGGCATCCACCTGCTGCTGGCCTCGCAGCGCCTGGAGGAGGGCAAGCTGCGCGGCCTGGACACCTATCTGTCGTACCGGATCGGTCTGCGGACCTTCTCCGCCGCCGAGTCGCGTACGGCGATCGGAGTGCCGGACGCCTACCACCTGCCGTCGATCCCCGGTTCCGGTTATCTGCGTTACGACACCGACACCATGGTCCGCTTCAAGGCGGCGTACGTGTCGGGGCCGTACCACGGCGAGGGCCCCTCCCGGGTGCACCGCTCGACGCAGCTGCGGCCCGCGCTGTTCACGGCGGAGCATGTGGCGCTGCCCCCGCAGCCGGTGATCGAGGAGCCGGAGCCCGACAACCGGGTGGACGACGCGCTCGCCGACACCGTCCTGGACGTCCTCGTCGGCCGGATGGTCAACCAGGGGCCGCCCGCCCACCAGGTGTGGCTGCCCCCGCTGGAGGAGGCGCCCTCGCTGGAGCAGCTCCTCCCCCAGCTCGCCGTCTCCCCGGAGCGCGGCCTGACCGCGCCCGACTACACGGCGCTCGGCCGGCTCAACGTTCCGGTCGGCCTGGTGGACAAGCCGTTCGAGCAGCGGCGCGACGTGCTGTACCGGGACTTCTCCGGCGGTGCGGGCCACGGTCTGTTCGTCGGCGGTCCGCAGTCCGGCAAGTCGACGCTGCTGCGGTCGCTCATCTCCTCGTTCGCCCTCACCCACACCCCGTCCGAAGTGCAGTTCTACTGCCTGGACTTCGGCGGTGGCACGCTGATCGCGATGGAGGACCTGGCGCACGTCGGCGGGGTCGCCAACCGTCTCGACGCCGAGAAGGTGCGCCGTACGGTCAGCGAGGTCGAGGGGATCCTGAACGCGCGCGAGGAGTACTTCCGCGCGAACAACGTCGACTCGATCCAGACCTACCGGCAGCGCCGGGCCGCGGGCCATCTGCCCGACCAGATCTGGGGTGACGTCTTCCTCGTCATCGACGGCTGGGCCACCTTCAAGACGGACTACGAGCTGCTGGAGTCCACCGTCACGGAGATCGCGACGCGCGGTCTCGGCTTCGGTGTGCACGTGATCCTGACCGCGAGCCGCTACACCGAGGTGCGGCCCGCGCTCAAGGACATGCTGCAGAACCGCATCGAGCTCCGGCTCGGTGACCCGACGGAGTCGGAGGTCGACCGCAAGGTCGCGCAGAACGTCCCGGCCGCGGTGCCGGGCCGTGGTCTGACCCAGGACAAGCTGCACTTCATGACCGCGCTGCCCCGGGTCGACGGCTCCTCGGCGACCGAGGACCTCTCCGAGGCGACGTCGATCCTCATCCGCGGCATCAACGACAACTGGCAGGGCAACCATGCCCCGGCCGTACGGCTGCTGCCCACGCTGCTGCCGTCCGACCGGCTGCCCAAGGGGTTCGAGCACCCGGACCGCGGTGTCGCCATCGGCATCGACGAGTCGTCGCTCGCGCCGGTCTTCGTCGACTTCGAGACGGACCCGCTGTTCATCGTGTTCGGTGAGAGCGAGTCCGGTAAGTCCGCGATGCTGCGGCTGCTCGTCAAGCAGATCACCGAGCGGTACACGCCGGACCAGGCGAAGATCGTCATGGGCGACTACCGGCGTGCGCACCTGGAGGGTGTGCCCGACTCGCACCTGTCGCGGTACTGCGCCTCGGCGCCGGCCCTGACGGAGACGCTGGAGGGCCTGGCCGGTTCGATGCACCGGCGTATGCCGGGCCCGGACGTCACGCCCGAGCAGCTGCGCAACCGCAGCTGGTACAGCAGCCCGGATGCGTTCGTCATCGTCGACGACTACGACCTGGTGGCGACCGGCGTGAACCCGCTGGCCCCGCTCCTGGAGTACCTGCCGTTCGCCCGTGACGTCGGTCTGCGCATCATCATCGCGCGCTCCTCGGGCGGTGCCAGC
>Ga0207647_10003307_pt1 | contig 12104 bp, 8 predicted proteins | sample KBSCornC2_FD_184295 | JGI IMG/M metagenome (GOLD analysis project Ga0207647, IMG submission 184295) | Corn rhizosphere microbial communities from Kellogg Biological Station, Michigan, USA - C2 (SPAdes) (version 2) | ecosystem: Host-associated > Plants > Roots > Rhizosphere ...
CGGCGTTCGCGCCGGCCGAGGTTGCCTGCGACGCGCTGCCGGCCGCGTCCGTGCCGAGCGAGCCGGCGGTATCGGCCGACTGCGTGCCGGTGGCGGTGGCCTGGCGGGCTGCGCTCAGGCCGGCATGGGCCGAGCCCTCGGCCGCGCCTTCGGCGTTCGCGGACGCGTTGCCGGCCGCGCTCCGTGCGCGGTTGAGTGCGCCCTGGGTGTCGCGTTTGGCCGTCGAGACGGCTGAACGCGACTGGCCGATGGCCTGGTCCGCGGTGCCGGCTACGGTATCGCGCGCGCTGGAGGCATCGACTGCACCGGCCGCGGACGTGCCCAGTGCTCCCGCGCCATCCAGTGCAGCGTTGTTGCTGCCGTTGCCGGCGTTGGCACCGGCTGCACCGGTGAGGCCGGCGGCGGCGTCAGCGGCTGCCTGGCCGTTCACCTGGCGGGTGGCCTGGGCAGCCGTACCCGTTGCCGAAGCGGCGGTTGCGGCGGCACGCTGGCGCAGGCGTTCCGCGCGCCGCTCGACCGCACGCTGGTTGATGTCCGGGGTATTGAGATTGCCCATGCCGCGTGCGGAGCCGTCGATCCGGCCGCCGACCTGGCCCATCGTGGCATCGATGGGGCCGCGCAGGCCGCCGGTGATGCCGCCGCCGAGTGCGCCGCCACCCAGCACCTGGGCGTGGGCCGGGGCCATCGTGGCCAAGGCAAGGGCGCTGGCGAGCAGGGCGATGTTGAGCGTCTTGTTGTTGAGAGTCGTGTTGCGCATGTGAGGACCTCCTGCCTGCGGCCGATCCGCGGCTTCCGAGGTCCTGTACGTTCGCGCCGGAAAGATCCTTCCACGCCGGCGGGCTGCAGTTGGGCGGTGTTCAGATTCAGGGCGACAGCAAGCCATAGCCGCAGCGCGGGTCGCGGCCCACGGCGTCGGGGCGGCGGGCTTCGCCGATCAGGCGTTGCTGCACTTGCGTCGCGGCTCCTGCGCGGGGCGCGTCCAGCAGTTGCGCGGCTTTTCGCGCCACGATCGGCGCCGCGAACGAGGTGCCGCGCAGTGCGTTGCGGCCGCTGCCGATCACGCCCGACGCACAGAAGTCCACCTGGTCGCCACTGCCGGATTCGGGCAGCACGCGGTCGCGCGCGTCGACGCCGCTGACGCCGATCACGTCCGGGTACGCCGCCGGAAACAGCGGCGGTGCCGCGGGCCCATCATTGCCGACCGCGCTGACCAGCACGTGGCCGCGCGCGATCATCGCCTGCACCGCACGCGCGAGCACCGGGTTGTCGGGGCCGACCAGGCTGATGTTGACCACCGCCACGCCCTCGCGCGCCATCCATGCGAGCGCGTCCACGAGGTTCGAGGTGGCGCCGCCGACTGCATCGCCGCACCACAGGTCGGCGGCATACAGCGTGTCCGGATCGCCGGCGACGAGGCGGGCAGCGACCGCGGTGCCGTGCCGCGACGGATTCGCCGTCTTGCAGCCATGCCGCTCGATGCGCGCATGCGCCAGTGCAGGGTCGGCCGTATCGACGCCGCCATCGACCAGCCCCACGCGTTGCCCGGGTGTGCTGGAAGACGGCGCCGCCGAGGTCGTGGCGCCGGCCACGTCGCCATCGCCTGCGGGCAGGTAGAGATGCTGATAGGTGAATGCCGCGTCCGGCGCCGCCTGTCGCAGGGCGCGCATGGCCCTGGCCGTGCTGCGCCCGCGGGTGTCGTGCAGCACCACGAAATCCAGCCCCAGCGTCGCGTCCGCGGACGCCTCGCGATCCACTACGAAACCCTGCGCCTGCACGGCATCGCGCTGTGCCGCCGACAGCCCCATGGCGAGGAATTCGCCGCGCAGGATCGGTGCGCCGTGGGGATCGACCCCGACGCGCCGGGGTTCCCTGCGCAGCAAAGTATCGATCTGCAATTTCCGCGTGATGGCCAGCGGCCCGCGCAGCAGGTCGTCGACGCTGCGCAAGGGCGAGGCCGGAACGACGGCGGGCAGGTTCGTGCCGGGCACCTGCACGTTCGGCAAGCCTTGCACCGGCCCGAGCACCTGCGCCCGCGCAGGGGTCGCGCCGGCCACGGCAAACGCGATGGCCAGCAGCGGAACGAACAGGGCAGGCGGGCGGTGCAGCGGCATGACCAGGGCCTCGGGAGCAACGGGGCCGGATGCTAGCATGGGCCTGCTTTACGCCCTCGAACTGCGCCGATGCGCGCGAGGGAAGGAATCCTCCCCTCCGGACGTAATGGAAGGTGATGCGTGAATTCGAGCGACGCCGTGCGCGAAGGACTGATCCCGCTGTTGCCGCGCCTGCGCCGTCTGGCGCGGGCGCTGGCGGGGCAGGTTGCCGACGCCGACGACCTGGTGCAGATCGTGCTGGAACGCGCGCTGGCCCGTGCCGCGCAGTGGCGGCCGGATGCCGCGCTGGACAAATGGGTGTTCGCGATCGCGCGCAACGCCTGGCGGGACGAGTTGCGTGCACGCGGCCGGTCGCAACATTTGTTCGCGCCCGAGGAGGCTGGTGAGATGGCTGCCGACCGTGCCAGCGCACAGCCCGCGCAGCAGCTGGAATTGGCGATGGCGCTGGCGGCGTTGCCGCCGGACCATCGCGAAGTGGTGGCCCTGGTGCTAGTCGAGGGCATGTCGTACGGCGAGGCCGCCGAGCTGCTGGAGGTGCCGGTGGGCACCGTCACCAGCCGCCTGGCCCGCGCCCGCGCCACCTTGCAGGCCCATCTTGGGAAAGACACATGAATCCGATCGACGACGACATCTTGCAGGCTTACGTGGACGGCGAACTCGATGCGCCGAGTGCCGCACGGGTCGAGGCCGCGCTGGCGCACGACGCCGTGCTCGCCCACCGCGTGCAGCAGGCGCGCGACGTGCGCGCGCGGCTGCGCGCCGCGTTCGATCCGGTGCTCGATGAGCCGGTGCCGGCGCGTTTGTCCGCCTTGCTGCAGCCGCGACCGGCGCAGGCAGCGACACCGACCTCGCCCCTCGTCATGCCGGCGGCCGGGCATGGCAGGGGTACGACCCGCCGCCGCGCGACCCGTCGCTGGTTTGTGCCGGGCGCCGCGCTGGCCGCGTCGGTGGCGCTGCTCGCCGTGGCCTTGTGGTGGTGGCAGCCCGGTGGCGATCTGATACGCATGCAGGGCGGCCAGTCATTCGCCGCGGGCGCCTTGACTCATGCGCTCGATCAGGCACTGGCGAGCGAACCGAAGGCGAATGCCCCGGTCGCCATCGGCTTGAGTTTCCGCAGTACCGACGGGCGCATCTGCCGCACCTTCGTTCTGCGCACCCCGCCGGCGCGGGCCGGCCTTGCCTGCCATGAGAGTGCGGGCTGGGCGCTGCCCGTGCTCAGTGCGGTGACCCCGCCGGAAGGCGGCGGCGAACTGCGCCAGGCGGCGAGTGCCTTGCCGCCCGCGGTGCAGGCCGCGGTCGACGCGCGTTTGCGCGGCAATGTCTTCGATGCACAGCAGGAGCGCGCAGCGCGCGATGCCGGCTGGCGCTAGGCGCGGCGTGTCGTCAGGCGCCGTCCCTGCTGCCGTGACGGACAACGAGTCCTGAGCAGGACGTTGACTCGCACTTCGCATCGGCGCCGCTACCGTCAGGGCAAACGGCCCGATACGTCGGGTTGCGTCCTGCCGACAGCCGGCATCGCCGAAAGCCATCGAATGGCCGCCACATCCCGCCTGGAGGAACCGTCCCATGTCCGATGAAAATGCGAAGACGCCGGCCGACTACATCGTCGATACGGTGGCGCAGCTCAAGGAGATGCGGCATTACTCGAAGAACAATGTGGAAGCGCTGACGGCGGCATGGCTGCTGTTCGACGGCGAATTGTCCAAACTCAAGCAGGCGGAGAAGCTCGCCGACCTGATGGACCGCCAGGGACAATTGCACGAGGCGCTGGAAACGGTGATCGCCGATCTGGAAGAGGTGCTGGCGAAGATGCAGCCGGAACCGGAGGCGTAAGTCCCGGTGCAGCGGCGGTGCCGTCAAAGCTTGGCTTTCGGCGCCTTGGGATCGCGCTTCTTCAGCGTATCGGGCGCCTTCGGCCCGGCGGCCACGTCGACGGCGTAATGCTCGTAGGAGTAGGCGTTGTCCTCGGGGTGGAGGGTGGGGTAGCTCTTGTCCTTGACGTCGGTGTCGCCGCAGCCGCCGAGGTTGTGGATGACTTCATGCAGCAGGATGGCGCCGGCGTCCTTGCAGGTTTCCGAGCCGAATTGCGGATAGACGGTGATCTTGTTGCCGGGGCATTCGGCTTCGGCGCAGGGGTCGAGGATCTTGCCGCCCTCCGATGCCTTCACGTCCTTCGGGGCGCAGGTATAGATTTTCGAGGCCGCTTCGCCCTGGGCACGCTTGAAGCGGTCCTTGACGATGTCCAGGTCGCTCGATGGCAGGCTTCCGAAGTGTTTGTTCATGGCGGTGCCTTCCCAGCTCATCGGGAATTCGCGGTTCAGTGCGACCAGCGCGCGTGCGGCGAGTTCGCTTGCGCGCTGGATCGCCGACTCGACCAGTTTCTTGCGGTCGTCGTTGCAGCCCTTGAAGTTCGCCGGCGCGGCCTTGTCCTTGTCTGCCGGTTTGGACTTGTCGTCCTTGCGCTGCAAGCGGGTGCCCTGCGCCTGCTGCACGACGTGGGTCAGTTCGTGCGCCAGCAGGTGGCGACCTTCGCGCGTGTGCGGAGCGTAGCGCCCGGCGGCGAACACCACGTCGTGGCCGACGGTATAGGCCTGCGCGTCGACGTCACGCGCGGATTGCCGCGCCATTGCGTCGGTATGCACGCGGACGGTGGAGAAGTCGTGGCCGAAGCGTTCCTCCATGGGTTGGCGCACGTCCGCCGGCAGTGGGACCCCCGCGCCGGCGAGGGCGTGGCCGACGCTGTCGGGGACTTCTGCGCTGGCGGCATGGCCGCTGGCGTACCGCTGGATGGCCGGCGCCGCGATGCCGCGGGCAGACGTGGGGCCGCTCATCACCCGGTCGGCGACGCGGTCGGCTTCCCGTTCGAGTGCATCGTGGACGGGCCCGGTGGCGAACTGGCGTTGTTTCCTTGCGCACGCGCTGCATTCGGCTTCACCGTGGCTGTGCGTGCCGCAGCTGCATTTGCGCTGCAGCCGGACGGCCCTGGGCGGCGGCGCGAAAGTGGATCGTTGGGCAACGGTGACGGGTGCGTAATCGCTCATGGCGGTACCCCTCGGTTGACTGCCGCAGCATAACGCTGGCGGGGTCGTGGGGAGTGAAGATGCGGTGGCATTGCGCGACGGGTCTGTCCATCGCGGGACCGCTACGGCGCGTGCGCGTACGGAGGCTGGTGGAATTCCATGGCGGCGAGCCGGAACAGCTCGGGCGTCACCTCGAAATACCGATGGCCGGCGAGGCTGGGCGATTGCCGGGCGGTATCGGACGACCAGCTATCGAAGGCGGTCAGCGCGGCGACGTAATGCTCGTCGATCTGCTTCAGCGCTTTGCTCACGTTGTCGTCGACCAGCATCACGTCGCGGTCGCGCGGTGCAAAGGTGACCATCTTGGCCGAACGGTTGACGCACTGGCCCATCGCCGTAGGCGTCTGGAACTGTTGCGGTCCCATATTGGTCGATACCACCGGGCCCAGCGCGATGGTGATGCGCAGCTTCACCGCCTCGGCGACGTCGGCCGCCAGGCCTTGCCAGCGCTGGGCCTTGAACGCCTTGAACCCACCGAGCAGCTCGGCGGCGGCGCAGATCGCCCGCAACACCGGGTTGCTCATCGGCGCATGGCTGTCAAAGCCGGCGTAATGAAAGCGGATCAGCGTTCCGTCGCCATTGAATTTTTCGACGATGCCGGAAAACGGGCCGATCCGCTTGTAGATGTTCTGGCTGAAGCGGTTGATCAGGCGCGCCGCGTCAATCAGCGGCAGCTCATCGAACAATGCCGACGATTGGGTAAGGTCTACATACATGATCACCGCGTTCTCGAGGTTCAGTTCGTCCTGCAGCCCGAGCACACGCATGGTCTCGGGGTTGGACTGGAAATAATGCAGCGTGCCCGCCATGCCGGCGTCGCTGGTTTCCTGCAGGGTTTCGAGCAGCTGCCTGCGGTCGTCGCTCTGGAAGCCATGCTCGTCGAGGCCGTAGGCGTTGCCCGGCAGGGTCTTGTTGAAGACCTGCACGATGCCGATCTGCCGGCCCTGCCAGCGCACCGGCGACACCAGCGTGTGCATCGGCACGAAGCCGGACTGCTTGTCGTATGAAGCGACGTGGCGGACGTTGGCCTGCAGGTTGTTGCTGCCGATCAAGGCGGCCTTGTCCCAGCATTCGCCGACGATGGTCCAGCTCTCGACCAGTTTCATCTTGAGGATGGCGGCAGTGGCGCCGGGATCCATGTTCCAGGCGGCGACAAAGGCGAAGCTGCGCGGCGATGCGGTCTTTTCGTCGCCGGCATTGAACACCGGGATATAGAGCGACGCGGCCTGCGCACGCAGGGTGCCGGCCAGGCTCTCGATCATTTCGGTGAGTTGCGCGCGCAGCCGGATCAGGTCGCGGTGGCCGGGGACGCTGTCTTCCTCGGCGCTCTTGACGCGCGACTGCACCTTCAGCAGATCGGCCTCCAAGCGGGTGATCTCGGCTTCCTTGATCTTCAGCTCGGTGTCTTTGCCGGCCACAACCTTGTCGTGGTAGAGCTTGGCCAGCGTGGCGATGCCGCAGGCGCCGAGGAAGGCGCCGGCGATCTTGGCATATTCGATCCATTCGATCACGGTGCCTCCCGCGAAATCTTCTGGCGGCTCGCGACGGCCTGGGTGATGCGGCCGCGCGTGCCACGGAATATAGCGCGATTGCCTGTCGTCGACCGGCCGCGGTTCATCCGGCTGGCATGCGCGATCCCGGGCATGACTTCCGGCCGTGTCCGGCGGTGGCTCGGGGCTTCACTATCGTGCAGGGGAGGGCCGGCGGTCCTGCCCATGGCTGGCCGAACCCACTCCCCCACGATCCACATGGAAGAATTCTCAATGCGCAGTACGTTGCTGGTTTCCGCGATTGCCCTGGCGCTTGCCGGTGTTTCGATGACGGCCATGGCCGAAACGCCCGCTGCCGCGCCCACCGCGGATCTCGCCACCACCCAGTTGCCGCGCACGGTGGTGCCCAGCCACTACGACGTGGCGGTGGTGCCGCATGCGGACAAGCTGAGTTTCGACGGCAAGGTCACGATTACTGTCGATGTGCTGCAGCCGACCACCAGCATCACGCTGAACGCGATCGACATGGCGTTCTCTTCGGTGCACCTCATGCCGACACGGCTGCGGATGGCGATAGCCGATCCCAAGGTGACGGTGGACGCGCAGGCGCAAACCGCCACCTTCACCTTCGATCGCGCGCTGCCCCCGGGCAGCTACAAGCTGGCGATGAGCTATACCGGCAGGATCGGCACCCAGGCCACCGGCCTGTTCGCGATCGACTACGACACCAAGGCGGGCAAGCAGCGCGCGCTTTACACCCAGTTCGAGAATTCCGACGCACGCCGCTTCATTCCGTCATGGGACGAGCCGGCGTACAAGGCCACGTTCGATCTCGAAGTGACCGTGCCCAAGGGCGAGATGGCGGTGAGCAACATGCCGGCGGCGTCGACCACCGACCTCGGCAATGGCCTGGTCCGCGTGCGATTCCAGCCATCGCCGAAGATGTCCACCTACCTGCTGTTCTTCGGCCTGGGCGAGTTCGACCGCGCCACCACCATGACCGACGGCACCGAGATCGGCGTGATCACGCAGAAGGGGCTGGCATCGCAGGCCGGCTTCGCGCTGGCGTCGTCCTCGGCCGTGCTGCGCGAGTACAACGACTACTTCGGCGTGCCGTACCCGCTGCCGAAACTGGACAACATCGCCTCGCCGGGGCGCAGCCAGTTCTTCTCGGCGATGGAGAACTGGGGCGCGATCTATACCTTCGAATACGCGCTGCTGCTGAACCCCACCATTTCGACCCAGGCCGACAAGCAGGCGGTCTTCAACACCGCCGCGCACGAGATGGCACACCAGTGGTTCGGCGACCTGGTGACGATGCGCTGGTGGGACGACCTGTGGCTGAACGAGGGCTTCGCCTCGTGGATGGCCGCGCGCACCACCGAGAAGCTGCACCCGGAATGGAATACCGCGCTGGATGCGGTGGGCACGCGCGAGTCGGCGATGTCGCAGGACGCGGCGGTGACCACGCATCCGGTGGTGCAGCACGTGGAGACGGTGGAACAGGCCAGCCAGGCGTTCGACTCGATCACCTATTCCAAGGGCGAGGCGGTGATCCGCATGCTGGAAGGCTACGTGGGCGCCGACACCTGGCGCGCCGGCGTGCGCAACTACATCAAGGCGCACGCCTACGGCAACACCCAGTCCGACGACCTGTGGCGCGAGGTGCAGGCGGTGGCGGGCAAGCCGATCACCGCGATCGCGCACGACTTCACCCTGCAGCCGGGCATCCCGCTGATCCGCGTGGACGCCGCCGCGTGCAGCGGCGGCCGGACCACGCTGAAACTGAGCCAGGGCGAGTTCACCAAGGACCGCCCGCACAAGAAGCCGTTGAGCTGGCACGTGCCGGTGATCGCGCAGGGCATCGGCGGCGCGCCGGCGAGCACCCTGGTGACCGACGGCAAGGCCACCCTGACGGTGCCGGGCTGCGCCCCGGTGATCGTGAATGCGGGGCAGAGCGGCTACTACCGCACGCTGTATACGCCGGCCCAGTTCGCCGCGATCAAGGGCGCGTTCGCCAAGCTCGCGCCGATCGACCAGCTCGGCCTGATGAGCGACACCTGGGCGCTGGGCATGGCGGGCCTGCAGAACGCATCCACCTACCTGGACCTGGTCCAGGTCGCCCCGGCCGATGCCGACCCGCAGATCTGGGGCGAGATCGCCGACACCCTCGGCGGCCTGGACAACTACTACCGCGGCGATACCGCACGCCAGGCGCGCTTCCGCGCGTTCGCGGTGAAGCGGCTGGCGCCGGTGTTCGCACGCATCGGCTGGGAGGCGAAGCCGGGCGAGAGCGACCCGGTGGCGATCCTGCGCACGCAGTTGATCGGCGCGCTGGGCAACCTGGGCGACACCGGCGTCATCGACGAGGCGCGCCGCCGCTTCGCGGCACAGGAGCATGACCCGAAGGCCGTGCCCGCGGCGTTGCGCAAGACCATCTTCGCGATCGTGGCCCGGCACGCCGACGCCGCCACCTGGGACCGGTTGCATGCGATGGCGAAGGCGGAGAAGACGCCGCTGATCAAGGACCAGCTGTACTCGCTGCTGTCCTATGCCGACGATGACGCGCTGGCCCGGCGCGCGCTGGATCTGGCCGTCACCGACGAGCCGGGGGCGACCAACAGCGCCGGCATGATCGGCATCGCCGCCTACCAGCACCCCGAGATGGCGTTCGACTTCGCGCTGGCGCATCGCGCCAAGGTGGACACGCTGGTCGACTCGACGTCCCGCAGCCGCTACTACCCGCGCCTGGGTGGCGCCTCGTTCGACCCGGCGATGATCGGCAAGATCAAGGCCTACGCCGACGCTTACATTGCCGCCGGCTCGCGCCGGGCCGCCGACGCCGCGGTCGCGAACATCAAGTACCGCATGATGATCCGCAACGAACGGCTGCCGGCGATCGACGCCTGGCTGGCCAAGAACGGCGACTGAGCCGGCACACGGGCTGTCCGGCGGAAGCGGGGCCCTCCGCTGTCCGGGCGCTCGGTGCTGTGGAGTTTGCGCGCGGGATGGGGCCTGGCATGTGGCCTGATATATTTTGCGCAGGCCATGGCCTGCGCTGCGCAGACAGAAACATCCGGGGGGCGGCAAGATGGTGGATATCGACAATCGGATGGCGCCCGGCAGCGCCGTCTACAAGACGCTGCTGGAGTCGACCAAGGCGATCCCGTGGAAGATCGACTGGGACAGCAAGCAGTTCGCCTATATCGGGCCGCAGATCGAGGCGCTGCTGGGCTGGGCGCCGTCGAGCTGGGAGAGCGTGGGCGACTGGGCCAGCCGCATGCATCCGGCGGACCGCGAGTGGGTGGTGGATTTCTGCGTGGCGCAGTCGCAGGCGGGGGTGGATCACGAGGCCGACTACCGCGCGCTGACCCGCGACGGCCGCTACGTGTGGATCCGCGACGTGGTGCACGTGGTGCGCAACCCCGACGGCACGGTCGACTCGCTGGTCGGCTTCATGTTCGACATCAGCGAGCGCAAGCGCACCGAGCAGCAGCTGATCAGCCTGCAGAAGGAGATGGAGGAGCTTTCCTTCCGCGACGGCCTGACCGGCGTCGCCAACCGGCGGCGCTTCGACGCGATCATCGAGCTCGAATGGAGCAACGCGCGGCGCAACCGGCAGCCGCTGTCGATGCTCATGATGGATATCGACTATTTCAAGCAGTACAACGACCGCTACGGCCACCTGGAAGGCGACGCCTGCCTGAAGCACGTGGCGCGCATCCTGAATTCGGCCGCGACGCGCGCACGCGACCTGCTGGCCCGCTTCGGCGGCGAGGAGTTCGTGCTGGTGCTGCCGGAAACCGACGAGGCCGCCGCAGGCAAGCTGGCCGAACGCTGCCGCAGCTTGATCCTGGCCGAGCAGATCCCGCACGAACCCTCGCCGATCGGCCCCATGCTGACGATCAGCATCGGTGCGGGCACCGTGATTCCCGGCCACGACGACGAACTGCGGCCGTTCATCGACGCGGTGGACAAGCGCCTGTACCAGGCCAAGCAGCAGGGCCGGAACCGTATCGTGGCTGGATGAAAAAAAGGCCCCGCATGCGGGGCCTTTTGCTGTTCTGCACGAATCGGCGAAGCGGTTTACGCCTCGGCTTCTTCCTTGTACGCATCCACCGGGATGCAGGCGCACATGATGTTCTTGTCGCCGTAGACGTTGTCGACGCGGGCCACCGGCGGCCAGTACTTCTGCAGCTTCAGGCTGGCCAGCGGGAAGGCGGCCAGTTCGCGCGGGTAGGCGTGGGTCCACTCGCTGCCGCTGACCATGGTGGCGGTGTGCGGGGCGTTCTTCAGCGGGTTGTCCTCGCGATCCAGCTTGCCTTCCTCGACCGCGCGGATCTCGTCGCGGATCTGGATCATCGCATCGATGAAGCGGTCCAGTTCGACCCGCGATTCGCTCTCGGTCGGTTCGACCATCAAGGTGCCGGACACCGGGAAGCTCAGCGTCGGCGCGTGGAAGCCGAAGTCGATCAGCCGCTTCGCCACGTCTTCGGCACCGATGCCGGTGGCGTCCTTGAGCGGACGCAGGTCGAGGATGCACTCGTGCGCCACCAGCCCGTTGCGGCCGGTATAGAGGGTCGGATAGTGCGGCTCCAGGCGTTTGGCGATGTAGTTCGCGTTGAGCAGGGCGACCTGGGTCGCCTTGCGCAGGCCCTGCTGGCCCATCATCGTGATGTACATCCAGCTGATCGGCAGGATGCTGGCGCTGCCGAAGCTGGCGGCTGACACCATGCCGACCGGGCTTTCCTCGCCGAACTTCCTCGGCAGGAAGGGTTCCAGGTGCGACTTCACTGCGCACGGGCCGACGCCCGGGCCGCCGCCGCCGTGCGGAATGCAGAAGGTCTTGTGCAGGTTCAGGTGCGACACGTCCGAGCCCCACTTGCCGGGCTTGGCCACGCCGACCAGCGCGTTCATGTTGGCGCCGTCGGTATACACCTGGCCGCCGTGCTGGTGGACGATGTCGCAGATCGCGACGATGTCTTCCTCGAACACGCCATGCGTGGACGGGTAGGTGATCATCAGCGCGGCGAGACGGTCGGAATACTTCTCCGCGGCGCGGCGGATGTCGTCCACGTCGACATTGCCGTTGGCGTCGCACTTGGTCACCACCACGGTCATGCCGCACAGGTGCGCAGAGGCCGGGTTGGTGCCGTGGGCGGACTCGGGGATCAGGCAGATGTCGCGGTGATCTTCGCCGCGTGAGCGGTGGTAGGCGCGGATCGCCAGCAGGCCGGCGTACTCGCCCTGCGCGCCGGAGTTCGGCTGCAGGCTCACCGCGTCGTAGCCGGTGCATTCGACCAGCATCGCTTCCAGGCCGTCGATCAGTTCCTTGTAGCCCTGCGCCTGCGTGGCCGGGGCCAGCGGGTGGATGTTGCCGAACTCCGGCCAGGTCACCGGGATCATCTCGGCGGTGGCGTTGA
>Ga0207647_10003309_pt1 | contig 12102 bp, 10 predicted proteins | sample KBSCornC2_FD_184295 | JGI IMG/M metagenome (GOLD analysis project Ga0207647, IMG submission 184295) | Corn rhizosphere microbial communities from Kellogg Biological Station, Michigan, USA - C2 (SPAdes) (version 2) | ecosystem: Host-associated > Plants > Roots > Rhizosphere ...
GACCAATCCCGCCTCGGCACCGAGCAGTTCGAGCGCCTGCGCCACCGTCGCCAGATAATCGACCCGCGCGACGCCGATCAGTTGCCGGGTGACGCGGGCGGGATTGGCGAGGGGGCCGACGATATTGAAGATAGTACGCCGCCCGATCGCGCGGCGGATCGATGCGAGGTGCGCCAAAGCCGGATGATGCTTCTGAGCAAACAGGAAGGCGATACCGAGATCGGCCAGGCTCTCTTCGGCGCGTGCCGAGGCGCGGTCGAGGTCCAGGCCCAATGCCTCCAGCGTGTCGGCCGCCCCTGCCTTGGACGAAGCGGCGCGATTGCCGTGCTTCGCAACCGGCACGCCGCAGGCCGCGACCACGATCGCGACCGCGGTCGAGATGTTGAGGCTGTGCGCGCCGTCGCCGCCGGTGCCGCAGACGTCGATCGCCCCCTCGGGCGCATGGACCTCGATCATGCGGGCGCGAAGTGCGCGAGCCGCCGCGGCGATCTCGACGCTGGTCTCGTCGCGGATCGTCATCGCTGTCAGGAAGCGGGCTACTTCGTCATCAGCGACCTTGCCGTCGAGAATGTCGGCGAATGCCTGCTCGGCCGTCTCATGCTCCAGCGGCTCGCTTGGATCGGGCAGGAGCGCGAGCGTGGTCATGCCCTGGCCAAAATCTTCATGCCTGCCAGCGCCATGAAATTGGCGAGGAGGTCATGTCCGTGCTCCGTAGCGATGCTCTCGGGATGGAATTGCACGCCATGGATCGGCAGCGTGGCGTGGCGGAAGCCCATCACCGTGCCGTCATCGCTATGCGCGTTGGCAATCAGCGTATCGGGAGCGCCTTCCACCACCAGCGAATGATAACGTGTCGCGATGAACGGCGAGGGAATGCCGGCGAAGACACCGCTGCCATCGTGGATCACGGCCGACGTCTTGCCGTGCATCAGCGCCTTGGCGCGCACCACCGCGCCGCCGAAATGCTGGCCGATCGCTTGATGACCCAGGCACACGCCCAGCAGTGGTTTCTTCTGATCCGCGCAAGCCTCGACTAATTCTAGGCTGATGCCCGCTTCGTTTGGCGTGCATGGGCCGGGCGAGATCAGGAAGGCTTGAGCACCGCTCGACATGGCCTGGCCGATTCCGATCGCGTCGTTGCGCACGACCTCAACCTCGGCCCCCAGTTCCTGGAGGTAATGGACGAGGTTCCAGGTGAAGCTGTCATAATTGTCGATGACCAGGATCATGGTAGCGACGTAGGCATGTGCGGGCGCGAAGGCAATCGGACCCGCTCTTGACGGGCGGCAAGTCGCCCTATTGGCCGAAGCCCGCTTCGCTCGCGCGCACGACCGCTTCGCGTGCAGCGGCAAACAAGGCGCCCGCCTTGGCCTCGCATTCCTTCTGTTCGGAGACGGGATCGCTGTCGGCGACGATGCCGGCGCCCGATTGGACGTGCATGACGCCGTCCTTCACGACGGCGGTTCGCAGCACGATGCAACTGTCCATGCTGCCGTCGGGCGAAAAATAACCGACGCCGCCCGCATAGGCGCCGCGCGTCTCCGGCTCTAGCTCGGCGATGATCTCGCAAGCGCGCACCTTGGGGGCTCCGGAAACGGTGCCGGCGGGGAAGCCCGCGAACAGCGCATCGAGGGCATCCTTGGAGCGATCCAGGCGACCGACCACGTTCGAGACGATATGCATGACGTGGCTATATTTCTCGATCGTATAGCTGTCCGTGACGGCCACGGTACCGCGCTCCGCCACGCGACCCACATCGTTGCGGCCCAGATCGAGCAGCATCAGATGCTCGGCGCGCTCCTTGGGATCGGCAAGCAACTCGTCGCGATTGGCGGTATCTTCCGCGGCGGTCTTGCCGCGCGGACGCGTGCCCGCAATCGGGCGAATCGTGACCTCGCCGTCCCGCACCCGCACCAATATCTCCGGCGACGATCCGATCAGGGCAAAGCCCGGCAGGTCGAGGTGATAGAGGAAGGGCGACGGGTTTATCCGCCTCAGCGCACGATAGAGATCAAAGGGCGGCAGCGGAAAAGGCGTCGTGAAACGCTGCGCCAATACCACCTGAAATATGTCGCCCGCGGCGATATAATCCTTCGCCCTGGCAACCATCGCCCCGTAACGTCCGGGCTCAAGCTGCGGGTGCGGGATGGGGAGCGCCAGCGCGCCGGGATCGTGGCGCTGCTGAGGCACGGCGCCCGCCAATTGCGCGGCCGCAGCTTCGATCCGCTCGATCGCGCGAGCTACCGTGCGGGTTGGCTCGGCATCGCCCGGCCACACCGGAGCGACCAGGAACAGGGCGTCGGCGAGCCGGTCAAAAACCAGGATCAGCGTAGGCCGCACGAACAGCATATCGGGCAGGTCGAGCGGATTGGGCGCCGGCCGCGGCAGCTTTTCGACCAGACCGACCGTCTCATAGGCGAAATAGCCCACCAGGCAGGCCAACGCGGAGGGCAGACCCTCAGGCACTTCGGCGCGACATTCGGCAACGAGCGTGCGCAACGCCTTCAACGGGCCGCCCTCTACGGGCTTGAAGGCCTCGCGATCGAGCAGCCAATCGCGATTGATCTCCGCCGTCGTTCCCCGCGCCCGGAACACCAAATCCGGCGCAAGCCCAAGCAGGCTGTAGCGCCCGCGCGTGGCGCCATCCTCGACCGATTCGAGCAGGAAATCGCCCCGCTCAGGCTCGATCAGCTTGAGCGCAGCGGCGACGGGGGTTTCAGTGTCGGCGAGCTGGCGCCGCCAGACGAGCCCCGGTCGTCCCGAGGCGAGGCAGCGCAGCGCAGCGACATCCTGTTCGGCGTCCCCGCCGGTCGGTTCCACCTTATTGACCGCCGCGCAGCTGCTGCTCGAGCTGCGCGAGCGCCGCCGGATTGCGCTTGACCTTCACTTCGTCACGGGCCGCATTGGCGAACTGCTGCGCATATTCGTCGGCCAGGCTGCGCTGAAGCTCGCCGCGCGTGGCGCCGACGACCATCGGCAGAATCTTCGGATCGCCTGGGGCAATCTGGTCAAGCCGCACGATGAACCAGGTCCCGTTCGGCCCCTGCACTAACTCGGTCTTGCCCGGCGCCAGCCGGAACAAGGCGCGGATCGGCGTGGGTACGTTGGGCCCAGCGCGCGACAGATCGAGCTGGCTTAGGGCGATCGGCTTCGGGGCCTCGATGTGCGCAGCGGCAAAGGCAGCGGCCATGGGCTGCCCGCCATTGACCTTGGCCAGCAGCTGCTGTGCCACGCCACGTGCGCGGTCGGCCGCGCGTTGGAAGACAATATCCTGCGCGACGCGCGGCTTGATCTCCGCCAGCGGCACGGGGGCGGCCGGCACGACGTTGGCCACGCTCAGCAAAGCGAAATGAGTGGGATCGATCGTCTCGACGGTCGGCTCGTCGTCCGCCGTGGTATCCGCGGCCGCTTTGAGCAGCGGCGCGATATTCGCGTCGGCCTTGAAGTTGGGATCGCCCGGTGCGGTGCCGTTCGGGAGCAAAGGCGGCGTGGTGATCACCTGCAATTTGTGCTTGGCGGCCACCTCAGCGAAGCTCGCGCCGTCATTGACCGAATCTTCCACCTGCTGGACAATTTGGGCGAGTGCGTCGTCGGCCTTCTTCTTGGCGAGCGCGGTCGTGATCTCGCCGCGCACCTGATCGAGCGAGCGCGCTGGCGTGTGGGTGATCGTCTCGACGCGGGCGATCGTCCAGCCGAGCGAGGATTTGACGGGGGCGGTGTTGCCGGCGGCAGGCAGTGCGAAAGCGGCATCGGCGATCGCCTTGCCATCGCTTGCGGCGAAGGCGTCGTGCGTTACCGCACCAACCGTGATGTCGGATACTGCCAGGCCCGCCTCTGTCGCTGCCTGGGTGAAGCTGATGCCTTTGCCGAGCTTGGCGGCGAAGGCTTTGGCGGCATTTTCGTCGGGCAATACGACGCGCTGGATCGTGCGGGTCTCGCTTGCCGCATATTTCGCGGCATCGGCCTTATACTGCGCCGCGATGTCGGCCTCGGTCGGGGCCGGGGCGGTCACGGTCTCCGGGTTGATCAGCGCATAGCGGAGAGCGCGGCGCTCGGGCAGCGAATAGCGTGCGATATTGGCTTTATAGAAGGCCGCTACTTCCTGATCGGTCGGGGTGGCGATGCCGTCCGGCTTGGCCGCGACCACGCCGATCGTGCCCTCGCGCCGGTCTATCACGAGCTGGGCATAGGCCCGCAGCAGGCCGTCGGGCGCACGCGGCGCGGCCACGATCGGGTTCAGCAGCTGGCGGCGGATGAGCTCGTCGCGCAGCTCCCGCTGCAGCGACGCGAAGTTCATGCGCCGCTGCGACAAGATCGCCTCCATCGCCGTCTGATCGAATTTGCCCGTCGGGCCACGGAAGGCCGGGATTGACGCGATCTCGCCGTCGACCAGTCGCTTGCTTGCGGCGATGCCATGCTTTTCAGCCCAGCGCGTCAACACCGTCGCGCCGATATATTGCTCCACGATCGGCCCAAGCCCGCCGATGGCGGCGAGAAATTGCGGGGTCGTCAGCGAGGGCTGCTGCTGGCGTGCCTGGCGAAGCTCCTGATCCACGCGCTGCTGGATATCCGTCACCGGGATCGGCTTCCCCCCTACGGTTGCAACCGCGTCAGCGCCCGGCCCGCCCACCAGCCCGCCACCGGGCGTGCCGACGCCCGTGATGATGAAGGCAATCATGATCAGGGCAAGCAGCCCCACCGCCAGCCAGGAGGACAGGACGCGGCGGAAAAAGGCGAGCATGGATGTTCCGAGGATGCCGTGAAAGAGGCGAACCCAATAGAGGCGCGTCGGTCCGGCTTCAAGCGCCGGGGTTCAGCGGGTTGGCGCAACCCTTTTCGATTGCTACCCGGCACGTCAAAGGGGTCTGGCTCGTGCGCTTTCTGATCGCTGGCAATTGGAAGATGAACGGCTCGCGCCCGATGCTGGTCGAACTCGATCGCATTGCCGAGGCAGCGCGAACAGCCCCATCGGTGGATGTGGCGATCGCGCCGCCCTTCACCCTGCTGGCGGATGCCGCGCCGCGCGCGGGCGCCGTCATGCTAGGCGGGCAGGATTGTCACCCGGCGGCGCAGGGCGCGCATACCGGCGCCATTTCGGCAGGCATGCTGGTCGAGATGGGCGCGCGCTTCGTAATCTGTGGGCATAGCGAGCGCCGCGCCGAGTTCGGCGAAAGCGATTCGCTGATCCAGGCCAAGGCGGCGGCAGCCCAGGCGGTCGGCCTGATAGCCTGCGTCTGCGTCGGCGAGGACGAGCCCGAACGCGACGCCGGACAGGCAATCATGGTCGTTGCGGCGGAGCTCGACGGCTCTGTCCCGCCGGCCTCGACTGGGGCCAATCTGGTCATCTCCTACGAACCCGCCTGGGCTATCGGCACCGGCCGCACGCCGACATGTGCCGAGATAAGCGAGATGCATGGCATGATACGCGCCAAGCTGATTCAGCTGCTCGGCGAAGAGGGTGCAAAAGTGCGCATTCTCTATGGGGGCTCGGTCACGCCCGATAATGCGGGCTCGATCCTGGCATGTGCCGAAGTGAATGGAGCGCTGATTGGCGGCGCGAGCCTTACCGCAGACAAGTTCGGGGCCATTATCCGCGTCGCCGCCGAAATCGCTCGATAGATTTTTTCGCGTGGCCCTTCGGCTGCTGCGGGGCTAGGGGCAGGGCCGCGAACCTCAACGCCAAGGAGGACATGATGGCATTCGAACTCCCCCCGCTTCCCTTCGACAAATCGGCCCTTGAGCCGCACATGTCGGCCGAGACGTTCGACTTTCACCACGGCAAGCATCACAAGGCCTATGTCGACAAGACCAACGGCTGGATCGAGGAAAAGGGCCTCGCCGGTCTTTCGCTTCTCCAGGTGATCGAGAAGGCCAAGGCGACCAGCGACAAGGGCCTGTTCAACAACAGTGCGCAAATCTGGAACCACACCTTCTTCTGGAATTGCCTCGCGCCGGCCGGCTCGACCAAGCCTTCCGCAAAGCTCGCGGGCTTGATCGACGGCTTCGGCGGGCAGGAGGCGCTGCTGAAGGCGCTCGCGACCGAAGCGGTCAACCATTTCGCGAGCGGCTGGGCCTGGCTGGTGCTGGAGGGCGATGCGCTCAAGGTCACCTCCTATCATGACGCCGATACACCCGTGGCGCATGGCGCGACGCCGCTCTTCACGCTCGATGTGTGGGAGCATGCTTATTATATCGACTATCGCAATGCGCGGCCGAAGTTCGCCGAGACCATCCTCGGCAACGTGATCAACTGGGATTTCGTGTCGCAGAATCTGGACGGCCAGGGCGCGAGCCGCGCCGACCAGGGACAATAAGCCTACAGATCCTCCCTGCGCGAAGCGTGGGGAGGATCCTATTCCTCCGGCGGCAACACCACCTTGTTATCATCCGCCGCCAAACCGTGCCGCATCAACATCGGCACGTTGCACGCGGCGAAAATCACCGTCGCCGGCATCGATCCCCACAATTTGTAGGCGAGCCAGGCGCTGGTGGAGAAATTCCGCCAGACGAACTCGTTGGCGATCGCAAGCAACAGGAAGAAGAAGGCCCAGTTGCGCGTGAGCAGGCGCCAACCCTCGGCATCAAGGCCGGGATAAGCCTGCCCCAATACCATCTGAAGCGTCGGCCTGCCCGTAACGAGGCCCCACAGCAGCAGGGCGCTGACCGTCACATAATAGATGGTCGGCTTGATCTTGATGATCCAGTCCTTGTGCAGCCAGATCGTAAGGCCACCCAGGATCAGGACCATCACCGCGGAGAAGATCTGAATCGGCGAGATCTTGCCGAAGCGGATTAGCGAAACGATCATCGCGACCGCGGTCACGGCCATAAACAGGCCCGTCGCCAGGTAGATGTTGTGGCCGGAGAACGAAAAGGCGGCGAAATAGACGGCAAGCGGCCCCAGATCGAGCGCCAGCCGCATACCCACGCCAGGTTCAGCGGGTGCGGATTTGCTGCTCATCGGGCTTTCTCCGGTGCAAGGCGCTCGATCCCGGCAATCGCCCGAGCAACTTCCTTCGGATCGAACGGACGCAGGTCGTCGATGGTTTCGCCGATGCCGATCGCGTGGATCGGCAGACCGAATTTCTCCGCTGCCGCGACCAGCACGCCGCCGCGCGCGGTTCCGTCGAGCTTGGTCATCACCAGGCCGGAGACCCCTGCTTCCTTCTGAAAGATCTCGATCTGATTGAGGCCGTTCTGCCCCGTGGTGGCGTCCAGCACGAGGACGACATTATGCGGCGCGGCTGGATTGAGCCGGCCAAGCACACGCCGGATCTTGGCGAGCTCGTCCATCAGGCCCGACTTGTTCTGGAGACGGCCGGCGGTATCCACGATCAGAACGTCGGTGCCTTCGGCGGTGCCGCGCTTGACGCCTTCAAACACCAGGCCAGCGGCGTCGCCACCCTCTTTCCCTGAGATGATAGGCACTCCGATTCTCTCGGCCCAAACCTTAAGTTGACCGATCGCCGCGGCGCGGAACGTATCGCCTGCCACCAGCATCACCGAATAGTCCTGCTCGGTAAAAAGGTGCGCCAGCTTGGCAATCGTGGTGGTCTTGCCCGATCCGTTGACGCCGATCACCAGGATTACCTGCGGGCGTGGAAAGGCATCGATTTCCAGCGGTTTTGCGACCGGCGCGAGAATCTCGCCAATCTCCTCGGCAACGATCTCGCGCAATTTGGCCTCGGTCAGGCCGAGGGCGAAACGCTCCCCGGTCAGCCGATCGCGCACGCGGCGAGCGGTCGCGGGGCCGAGGTCGGAGGCGATCAGGGCCTCTTCGATCTGATCGAGCGTATCCTCGTCCAGCGCTGCCTTTCCGAACAAGCCGGACAGATTCTCGCCGAGTTTGTCGGAGGTACGGCGAAAACCGCCGAACAGCTTCTCAGTCCACGACTGGCTCATACCGACACCCCGACAAGGCTGTCGCCTTCGACGCCGATAATGCGCGTGGCGACGATGCTGTTCGGAATGGATTCGGGAAGTTTCACCCGCGCGAAGTTCTCAGCATGGCCGCTCATGCCATCCAGTTCGACCAGGACGTCAGTCACCGTTCCAATCTGCTCCTTGAGCCATGTCGTCTTGGCGCGCGCCGCTGTTTCGCGCAGCCGCGCCGCCCGTGCCTTCACCACATCGCGCGCCACCTGGGGCATGCGCGCGGCCGGGGTGCCGGTGCGCGGCGAATAAGGGAAGATATGGGCGAAGGCGATCGCGCAATCGTCGACCAGCCTCAGCGTATTGGCGAACATCTTTTCATCCTCGGTCGGGAAGCCCGCGATCAGATCCGCGCCGATGGCAATCCCCGGCCGCAGCCGCTTCAATTCGGCCACGAGCTCCACCGCCTGCGCGCGGCTATGGCGACGCTTCATCCGCTTGAGGATCATGTCGTCGCCCGCCTGCATCGACAGGTGGACATGCGGCATCAGTCGCGCCTCGTGTGCGATCAGATCGAACAGTCGACCGTCCACTTCGCAGGGATCGAGCGAGGAGAGCCTGAGACGCGGCAAATCGGGAACGAGGCGCAGGATCCGTTCGACCAATTGGCCAAGCGTCGGCTTTCCGGGCAGGTCGGCGCCATAAGCGGTAAGATCGACACCGGTCAGCACGATTTCCTTCGTGCCGCCATCAATCGCGGTTTTGATCTCATCGATCACCCCGCCCGCAGGCACCGAGCGGCTCGCTCCACGGCCATAGGGGATGATGCAAAAGGTGCAGCGATGGTCGCAGCCATTCTGAACCGGCAGGAAGGTTCGGGCGTGCATCGCGCCGGCGGAGGTCGGGGCCTCAGGCGGGTTGGCGCGTCTCTGGTGGAAGCCCGGCTTTCGCCGAAGCGACGGGAGATATTGGCCGAGGTCGAGCTTCTTCGTGTTGGGAACCACGGTAGCCACTTCGGCCATAGCGCGGAAGGTATCGGGCTCGATCTCGGCAGCGCACCCCGTGACGACAATACGCGCGTCGGGTCGGTCGCGCCGCGCTCGACGGATTGCCTGGCGCGCGGTCTTGACCGCCTCGCCGGTGACCGCACAGCTATTCACCACGACCAAATTATCTTCGCCCACCAGCATTGCTGCGATCTTTTCGCTTTCCGCGATGTTCAGGCGGCAGCCGTGCGAAATCAGCGTCGCCGTCACAGGCCGTGGGCCTCACCGGTGAAGACGTGGGTTGCAGGACCGGACATGCTGATGCTGCCCCCCGGCGCCCAGTCGATCAGCAGCTCGCCGCCGGGCAATGCGACCGTGACCGGGCTTTCCACGCGCCCCGAACGGATCGCCGCCACCGCCGTTGCGCAAGCGCCCGTGCCGCAGGCGCGTGTCAGGCCGGCACCGCGTTCCCAGACGCGAAGGCGGACGCGATCGGGCGCCTCCACCGTGGCGACGTTGACGTTTACGCGATCCGGGAAGAGCGGGTCGTGCTCGATCTGTGGACCGAGGCGTTCCAAGTCGACGCTGTCGCAATCCTCGACGAAGAAGATGACGTGAGGATTGCCAACGTTCACCGCGGCGGGGTCGCTGAGATCGTCCCAGCCGACCGGCAGATGGGCCGTATCCATCGCATAACCGAGCGGTATCTCGTCCCAGCCGAAGCGGGGGGAGCCCATATCGACGGTCGCAAGCGCGCCGTCGATAGCAAGCTGGAGCGTGCCCGCCAGCGTCTCCAGCGTCGATTGGCGGCCGAGTAGCAAGGCCACCGCGCGCGAGGCGTTGCCGCACGCTTCCACTTCGCCGCCGTCCGAATTCCAGATGCGCATGCGTGCATCCGCGACCGTGGAAGGCTCGATCAGGATGACTTGATCGCAGCCAATCCCTTCGCGCCGATCCGCGATCGCGCGGGCGCGCGCGGCGTCGATGGCGACCGGCTGCTGCCGCGCATCGATCACCACGAAGTCGTTGCCGAGCCCGTGCATCTTGTGGAAGCGGAAAGACATGCCCGCGATCTAGGGAGCGGCGGCCCCAGAGTCCACTTGAGAGGGCACAGGGGCCCTATCGTTTGCGCGGTAATAGCCAACCTTCGTCGCTGAGCCAGTCAAACAAGCGGTCCGGCCAATGTTGGATTGATACCCGCTCATTATGCATTGCGACGTTGAAGCCGTGATCGGTGTCGGCGAACATATGCAGTTCGGCCGACACGCCCGCGCTGCGCAATTGGCTGTACAGCGCAAGCGCGGGCGGTGCGCAGCACGTATCAAGGCTACCGGCGGCGATGAAGGCGGGTGGCGCGTTTGCAATCGTCTGACCGGGGATACCGAGCGGGCCCGGATAGACCAGGATCTGGAAATCAGGCCGCGCGCTCTGATGGTCGACCACATCGAGTTTCCATCGGCGTACCGGCTCAGGATTGTCCGCAACCAGCGAGACGAGTTCGCCACCGGCGGAGAAACCCATCAGCCCGACGCGACGCGGGTCGATGCCATAGTCCGCGGCATGCGCACGGACCCAGCGGATCGCCCGCCGCGCGTCGGCTGCGGCGTCTCCCTCGATCGAATAGGTCGATCCTTGCTCCCGTGCGAGGCGATATTGGAGCACGAAGACGGTGACGCCGAAGCGGTTCAGCGTTTTGGCGGGCATGATGCCTTCGTTGACGAAGACAAGCATGCGATGGCCACCGCCGGGCGCGATCACCACCGCTGCGCCATTGGCGTGCGACGGATCGGCACGGAAGACGGTGAGCGTCGGATTGTGAACGCTGCGGACATAGCTGTTTTCGACAATCTCAGGATCGTGCGCACGCGCTTCCGATCCCGGCGCGCCCTGAGGCCAGATGGAGATGCGTTCCGGATCGGCCGCGACCCCGGGGTCGGCGGCGAGCAGGAACAGAAGTGCAATCGCGAGCCGGATGAGCATGGGTGGTATCCCTCAGCCTGGCGCTATCGCGATCGCGCGCCCAAGCGTCATTACGACCTTCGTCGGGTATCTGTTCAGAAAGCGCGCCGGTAAGACGATCCGTTATGCGCACTGCATTCTGGTTGATGGCCACAGCCGCGACGTTTGGCCTGCCGATCGCTGCCTCGGCGGCTTCCATCTCTGTCTTCACTGCTGCGCCGGCAGAGCCGGGTGCGATCACGGTCAAAGGGGTCGGCGACGGGCGTGCGGACGATAGCGCGGCGATCCAGACGGCCATCGATGCTGCGGCCGCCAGCAAGAGCGGGGAGGGCATCGTCTTTCTGCCGGCCGGCCGTTACCGGATCAGCCGTACGCTCAGCATTTGGCCGGGCGTGCGCTTGTTCGGAATCGGAAAAACACGCCCGGTAATCGTACTCGGGCCCAATACGCCGGGTTTCGCCGAAGGCGTGGGGACAATGGTGATCTTTTCCGGCTTCCATCCGGGGCGGGCACTGCCGGGCGGCCGACCCTTCCGCGTCCCGGTACCGCCACAAGGCAGCGTCCCGTTCAATGACAAGCTCGCCGACGCCAATTCGGGCACCTTCTATTCGGCGATGAGCAACGTTGATTTCGAGATAGGGGACGGCAATCCGGCAGCGACCGCGATCCGTTTCCATGCGGCGCAGCACGCTTATCTCAGCCACATGGATTTCCACATCGGCTCAGGCCTGGCCGGCATCTATCAGGTCGGCAACGAGGCCGAGGATCTGCATTTCCACGGCGGTCGTTACGGCATCCTGGCAGAAAAGACCTCGCCCGCCTGGCAGTTCACGTTGATCGACTCGACTTTCGAGGGCCAGCGCGACGCCGCGATTCGCGAGCATGAGGCCGGCCTGACATTGGTCAATACGACGATCCGCAATGCGCCAGTCGGGATCGACATCGACGAAGGCTATGGCGACTGGCTGTGGGGCAAGGACGTCCGGTTCGAGAATATCGCCAAGGCGGCGCTCGTCATCAGCAACGAGAATAACGCCTACACCCAAATCGGCTTCGACAACGCGCTGGCGCGCAACGTGCCGGTGTTCGCCCGTTTCCGCGACAGCGGGAAGACGCTGGCGGGCTCCGGACCGAGCTATCGGGTGAGTGGTTTCAACTACGGTATGGTGGTGCCGGGGCTCGGTCAAACCGGCCATTACGCGACCAATATGCAGTCGACTCCGCTACGCTCGCTGCCCAAGCCGCGACCACGTGCCGTGCGGCTGCTGCCGTCGGTCACGCCATG
>Ga0207647_10003311_pt1 | contig 12101 bp, 11 predicted proteins | sample KBSCornC2_FD_184295 | JGI IMG/M metagenome (GOLD analysis project Ga0207647, IMG submission 184295) | Corn rhizosphere microbial communities from Kellogg Biological Station, Michigan, USA - C2 (SPAdes) (version 2) | ecosystem: Host-associated > Plants > Roots > Rhizosphere ...
CGATCGGCGGCTACGACCTTGCCGCCGTCGACAAGTGCGATGACCTGGAGCTTGTTGTTGCCGCCCGGGTTCTCACTCTTCGGCAACGAATCGAACGCGACGGCTGCGATCGTTGTCTGTGGCGCGTTTGGCATCGCCTTGCACGCCGATGCGATGACGAGCCTGTCCGCGTCGCGCGTGGCGATGCGTGCACTCGCGATGCCGGCCCAGCGGGCGACGGCCGTGATGGCTGCGTCGTCGCAGGGCTGGTTGTCGGTGGCCTGAGCAGCGGGAGCGAGGACGAGTGCCAACAGCGGGACGAAGTGGGGGAGTCTCATGGCGACGATGGAAAAGGTATTTCGCATCTTTCGATCAGAGATCTCCGCGCACTTCACCGGTTCCCAGCGCGCTCCGCTGCCGATTGACTTCCGCCCAAAGCTCATCGCTGTCGTCATCGCGCAGCACGATCATGCAGTCCAGTTGATCGTCAGTGACGCCGAAGTAGTCCAGGATTTCCCGGCGAACGGAATCGACGAACTGCGCGTATTCCGGGGTTGTCTGGGCCTCCGCGTGCAACGCGTCGTATGCTGCATCGTCCGCGCCGCCGCCGTGCTCGTCGATATAGCGCGAGATCCACTGGTCTCGTTCGTGGTCGTAATCGGCCTCGGCGCGCATCGCTTGCACAGCCGTGTAGAAGTCCAATTGGGCAAACGCGGCGATCGCCGCCGTTGTCGCCTCGTCGAAGGGAGTCGTCATTCCATTTCTCATGTCTGTCATGGCACAACATCGCACGGGCTAGGCCCGGCTTGGTGTTGCGGATCCGGACGGCATAATACGCCGTTTTGCACTGGTGTTTGGCCCGAGCAAAAGCACCATGATCGGGAAGTTTACGCCTTCGAGTGCGCCAGTCATCGGGGCCGCCCGGGCAACGGAGCACTCATGTTGCCGCACTGCAAGCCCGGCGATAGCGATGAAAACGAGCGGGCGCGGCAGATCGCAGAACAAGTGCCGAGCGTCTCATCGCAAGCGTCACTCCGGCACTTAAGCGCCAATGCGGGGCGTCGGTCGTGAAGGGCTCGTAATGGCCGAACCGAACTCCGACGGATACCTCGCTGGTGGTCCGTTACTGGCTCAGAACGACCCTAAGCAGCCTTATGTGCGCGCGGGTCGTTGACGGCAGCCTTGACCGGTCATCCGGACGTTCAAAGACATGGAGGAGGCGCTTCAAAAGCAATTGTCGTTGGCGGCAGCACCGCGACTTGCCCGCACGCGCGCTTGCCCCGCTTGATCAGTGACGTTCAACTTCGTGCGCGCGTAAGTGGCAATGCGGTAGGGACTCCAGCGAAAGCGCCCCCCGATTGCTGACAGCCGAGCGTCAGGCGCAGCAGCACCCGCTCCGGCGACGGTGTTCATTTCTTCAGTTTTACAGGAGGTTCCTGGGCGGCTAGCAATCAATCCCTACAGCTTGAGCGAAGGAATATTTTTGTTGAAAGCTGAAATCTTCGAAAATACGTCGGCGATGAATTCAATAAACACGATCGCCCGTGTTGGAAGAAGCCTGTTTGCAACGTAGACGATCTGAACAGGGACGGCAGGAGCGAAGTGTCCCGTTAGGATTAACTGCAAACGACCGCTTTTTAACCCTTCCTCGAACAGCCATTCCGGCCCATGCCCGACCCCTAACCCTGCTGTGACCGCTGCGCGAACGGCCTCGGGTGAGTTAACCCTCAGCCTGCCAGAGACCGGAATATCGCCGTCACGAAAGCGCCATGTCGCACCGGACGACAGCAAAGTGTAGACCACGCAATCATGTTCGCGCAGGTCATCAGGTGTGTCCGGAACTCCGCGTTTCGCCAGGTAGTCCTTGCTGGCCACGACCACACGCTCGTACATTCCTATGCGCCGAGCGCGTAGCGCACTGTCCTCCAGATGCCCGATGCGAATCGCGAGTTCGACTCCCTCGTCTACAAGGTTCACGTAGCGATCGCTGATCTGAAGATCCAGCGTCAATCTGGGATACCGCTCCAGAAAAACCGGGACCTGAGGCAACACATATGCATGCGCTAGCGCCGTGGGACAGGCCACGCGCAAGAGTCCCGATGGATCGACACTGTTCCTGAAAGACGATTCAGATTCGTCCACCGCGTCAAGAATCCGGCGGATATCGGCGTAGTAGCGTTCACCCTCGGGCGTCAGGGCAAGCTTTCGTGTGGATCGGTGCAGCAGCCGCGTCTGGAGATGGTCCTCCAGCGCGGCTACATAGCGGCTGACGTTGGGCTGGCCCAACCCCAAATCTCGCCCTGCAGCAGAAAAACTCCCCGTCTCGACTGCCCGTGCGAAGCACGTCATCAAGAGAAATCGATCCACGCGGCCCCCAATTCATGCAATGGAAGCATGAAATATATTCAAAGCAGACATCTTATCGCCAGATCAGCATAGGTGCACATTTCTCCCTGTCGACCACGGTTGGTTGTCACTTACAGGAGAAGTCAATGTCGCGCTTGCAAGGTAAACGCACCCTTATCACCGGCGGCACCAGCGGCATCGGTCTGGAAACCGCGAAGCAGTTTTTGGCCGAGGGCGCCCGCGTCGTCGTCACGGGAGTCAATCCCGATTCGATCGCCAAGGCGCAAGCCGAACTTGGACCCGAGGTTCCGGTTCTACGGGCCGACTCGGCCAGCGTCGCTGCCCAAAAGGAACTGGCACAAGCCGTCAAGGACCACTATGGCCAACTAGACGTTGCCTTTCTCAATGCTGGTGTATCCGTTTGGTTGCCGATCGAGGAATGGACGGAAGAGATGTTCGATCGCTCGTTCGATGTCAATGTCAAGGGGCCGTACTTCTTGCTCCAGGCGTTGCTTCCGGTGTTCGCTAGCCCGGCATCGGTCGTGCTCAACACGTCCATCAGTGCGCATGTTGGCGCAGAGCGCTCCTCCGTTTATGCGGCCACCAAGGCTGCGGTGCTGAATATGTCGAAGACGCTTTCGGCGGAACTGCTTGGACGCGGCGTCCGCGTCAATGCAGTCAGTCCCGGCCCGATCGACACTCCGCTGTACGACAAGCTCGGCATCCCCGACGCGTACCGCGAGCAAGCCAACAAGGACATTGCCGCCACCATCCCGCTCGGCCGCTTCGGTACACCGGAGGAGGTGGCCAAGGCTGTGCTGTATCTAGCCTCCGACGAGTCCAGTTGGACGGTCGGATCGGAAATCGTCGTTGATGGCGGCCGCATGCTCAACCGCTGATCGCGCAGCGCTGGAGTCCGGTGAAAGCGTCTTGAAGTCGGCAGGAGTCCAGGGCGTCGCGTTCGCCACAGGTCGTCGGATCATTTGCTTCAAGGACACAACCGACTCATCAAGCCGTTGAAATCTTCTCCGGACAACCGGCGCTGAATGGGCCTTCGGCCCCAAGCTTTGAGACCTCCGGCGAAACCACCGAAAAAGGGGGTACGGAAAACATCTCTGCGCCCCCTTCCTCTGGACAGGCCATTCGAGCCTCACATGACAATGCCCACGCTTACCCTGATTAGCCACCCGCTGTGCCCGTTCGTTCAACGGGCGGCCATCGTGCTGCTAGAGAAGCAAGTTCCTTTTCAGCGTATCAACGTTGATCTTAGTGACAAGCCCGCTTGGTTCTTGGAAATATCGCCGACGGGCAAGGTACCCGTACTTCAAGTTCAAGAAGCTGGCGGTTTCAATGAAGTACTGTTTGAAAGTGTGGCGATTTGTGAATACCTGCAGGAAACCCATTCTGGTCCGAGCCTGTATCCAGATGATCCACTGGAACGAGCCAAACACCGCGCATGGATCGAGTTTGGCTCGGCGACGCTGGCAGAGGCGTGGGGATATTTGAACGCCAAGGACCATGTCACTGCCAACGTGAAAGCCACTTCGCTCAAGGACAAACTGGCCCAACTCGAAAAAGTTCTGGGCCTTGGTCCATACTTCGACGGAGAGACCTTTGGCATGGTGGATGCGGTCTTTGCCCCCGTCTTTCGCTACTTCGATGTTTTGCAAACAGAGAGTGGCCCGTCGCCTTTCCCCGATTTTCCTAAGGTAGATGCCTGGCGTGAAAGGCTCAGGGTAAGAGCCAGCGTTATAGCTGCTGTTTCCGCCGATTATCCGGCGCTTTTTCGAGCGCACTTGCGGCGTCAGAAGGCCTTGCTGATGGAAGAAATTTACGGTGCGTCCCAACCGTATCCGGCCACATCCCACAAGCTCTAGCGCATACGGCCGCCACACCTCGGTCGTGAGCTTGGCATAAAATTTTGTTGTACCAGGCGACCGTACTGATGGCGGCGGGCAGCATTGAAGAGCAGGTCCGGCCACTCTAGCGCCCAGTTTTTCCGGGCGCCGAACGTCGCCTTCTGGCCAAATGCCGCCAGTCCTCCCGCGTTCCCCGTGATCCACGCGAACAACAAAAAAGGCCCTTGCGGGCCTTTTCATGGACGAACGTACGAGCAGTGCAACGCTTACCGCGTCAACTCCGTAAACCCATCCAGCAACCGCTCGACGTCAGCCGCGTGAATCGCGCCCATTGTCGAAATCCGGAACAGTTCCTTCGACAACCCGCCTTGCCCCGCGTAGATCACGAAGCCGCGCGCCTTCAATCCGTCATGCAGCGTCTCATACGTAACGCCTTGCGGCAGCCGATACGCACGCAGCACGACCGACGAAACGCCTTCCGGCAGCACGAGCGACATCCCACGCGCCGCCAGCCCAGCCTGCGCCTGATCAGCGAGCGCCTTGTAGTGCGCATGCCGCGCACGCCAGCCACCGGCCTCATCAAACTCGCGCAGCGCCTCCACAAGCGCGTAATACGCATGCACGGAAGGCGTAAACGGCGTATTCCGCTGATCCTGCAGCTTCGCAAGCCGACCGAGATCGAGGTAGTACGTGCGGCTCGCGGCCTTGGCAAGCGCGCTACGGCGCACGATCACGAACGCGGCCCCCGGCACACCGTGCAGGCACTTGTTCGCGGTAGCGGCAACAGCATCGATCACACCGCCGGCAAAATCGATCGCCTCAGCCCCAAAGCTGCTCACACCGTCAACGAGCATCTTCACACCACGCGCACGGCATACGTCGGCGATCTTACCGAGATCATTCAACCGGCCCGTCGTCGTTTCATGATGAATCACCGCGACGTGCGAATACCCACCCGCATCGAGCTTCGCACCAATCTGCGCGGGATCAGGCGCCTGCATCCACTCATGCTTCAGCACATCATGCGCGATCCCGTACTGCGTCGCGATCTGCGTGATGCGCTCGCCGTACACGCCGTTCTCGATCACGAGCAGCTTGCCGTCCTGCGGCACGAGCGCCGCGATCATGCTTTCGACGGCGGCGGTGCCCGAGCCCGTCATCAGCACGGCGGCCCATTCGGCCGGATCGAGCTCGTACGCGGCGACGAGGCGCGCACGCGCTTCATCCTGCAGATCGAAGAACTCGCTTTCGCGATGGCACAGGTCGGGTTGCAGCAGGCTGCGGCGCACGCGTTCGGTGAGCGTGACCGGGCCGGGGTTCAGCAGCAGCATCAATGAACTCCTTCGGCGTGGGCTTCGGCCTGTGCGGCGCCGATATGCCGCATCAGGCGGGTCTTGACCTCGACCGGCGTGACGGTCGGGCGGGGCAGGCCGTCGGGCACGCCCGTGCGGATCGCAACGCGCACGAACTGCGTACCGTCGGCCTCCGCAGCGAGCGTCGCATCGAGCACGTCGAGCGTGTCGCCTTCGACGGCGGACGCATAGCCGCACGCGGCCGCGACACCCGCGAACGACACATGCCGCGACACGGTCGCCTGGCCGCCGGTCGATTCGTGCGCGCCGTTGTCGAGCAGCACGTGCGTGAGGTTGGACGGACCGTAGGTGCCGAGCGTCGCGAACACGCCCATGCGCATCAGCGCGGCGCCGTCGCCGTCGACGGCCACCACGCGCAGGTCGGGGCGCGCGAGCGCGAGACCCAGCGCGAGCGGCGTCACGCAACCCATCGAGCCGACCATGTACAGCTGGTTCGGACGGTCGTCGATTGCATAGAGTTCGCGGCCGCAGAAGCCGGTCGACGCGAGCACGACGGTCGAGTCGACCGGCGTGTGCGCGATCACACGTTGCAGCGCGTCGTGGCGGGTCGGCCACGATGCGGGCGATTCAGCACGTGCCGCCGACTGTGCGGCGACGTGCGCGCGCGGCGTCGCCGCCGGGTTCGCCTTCAGTTCATACGGCGCGACGCTGCCTTTCTGCATCACGAGCGCGTACGGGCGGCCGGTTGCGTCCATGTGCGCGATCGCGCGGTCGAGCGCCGGGCCGACCCGTTCGGGGTCGGTCGGGAACGTCTCCCACGGGATCTCCATCGTGTCGAGCATGGCGGGCGTGATCGGCCCCATCAGCGCGTGCTGCGGCTCGTCGGACACACCCGGCTGGCCGCGCCACGTGACGATCAGCAGCTGCGGCAGCCGGAACGTCCAGGTCAGCGACGTGAGCGGGCTCACCGCATTGCCGAGCCCGGAGTTCTGCATCATCGCGATCCCGCGCTTGCCGCCGAGCGTGGCTCCGGCGATCAACGCGACCGCGTCGCCTTCGTTCGCGGCCGACAGGTAGTGCAGCGTCGGGTCCTGCAGCACGTAATTGATGAACGGCGTCAGGTACGAGCAGGGCACGCCCGCGTACCAGTCGAAACCGCGCTCGCGCGCGGCCTCGACGAACTGGGCCGCTTCGATCATTGCGCGCCCCCGTTGCCGGCGCCCGGCTCGGACAGCGGCGTCTGGCCGTGCGCGAAGTCGCCCGCGCGGCGGAAGTCTTCGAGATCGTTGACGCCGCGCCAGTGGCCGTGCACGTACTGCACCTCGATCTTCTCGCCGGCGGCGATCAGTTCGTTGAGCAGCGACGGGATATCGAGCGTGTCGAAATCAGGACGTGCCTGCAGCGTCGCGAGCATCGCCTTCAGGCGGTCGACGCCTGCGCCGCGCACGTTCAGCAGGCCGATCCAGCGGCCATGCGGCGTGCCTGCGGCGACGTCGCTCGATACGCGTTGCAGGTAGGTTTTCTGGCCGAACAGGCCGCGGTCGTCGGCGGCCGAGCAGAGCGCGAAATCGCGCACGCTCTGGTTGGTCTCCGTGAGCGACGAGTCGACGACGACGCTGAACTCGGCCTCGCTCTCCGCGAGGTCGCGCACGATGTAGCTGCGGAACAGCAGGTCGCCGTACGAGATCACGGTGTCGCCGGTCAGGCGTTCGGCCGCGCACGCGAGCGACGCGAGCTCGCCCGTCTGCGCGTGACGCTCGTTGACGACGAGCTTGATGCCCGACGTGTCGATCGCGTCGGCGCGATAGCCGCCGACCACGGTGATGTCGTTCACGCCGTGCGTCTTGAAGCCGTCGACGAGCCAGCGCAGCAGCGGCTTGCCGGCGACCGGCAGCATGACCTTGGGCTTATCCTCGGTGACGGCCTCGAGCCCCTTGCCGCGGCTCGCGGCGAGCACGATCGCGGCGTTCGACGCGCGCGACGACGACGACAGGTAGATGCGCTCGGCTGCCGAGTATTCGTCGGCGTCCTGCAGGCGGAAGATCTCGTTGACGGACGCGACGCGGTCCTCGACGTTGATCAGCGTCTCGTTTTCATGAATCTCGCGCGCGACGGCCTGCATGGCTGACGCCGATGCGCGGATCAGGTGGTTCGCCCAGATCACGGTGCTGATGCCGGCCTGGCGGAACACGTCGGTCGGCGTGCTGTAGTACTTGGTCGGCACGATCACGAGCGGCGCCTTGCCGCTCCATTCGCGTGCGAACTGGAGAATTTCGTCCGGGCGCGACAGCTTGCTGTGGATCAGGATCGCGTCGGCACCGGCTTCCGCGTACGCGTTCGCGCGGCGCAGCGCCTCGTCCATCCCCCAGCCCGCGATCAGTGCCTCGACGCGCGCGACGATCGAGAAGTCGGCGTCGCTCTGCGAATCCTTGCCGGCCTTGATCTTGCCGCAGAACTCGTCGATTTCCGCGAGCGGCTGGCGCTCGCCGCCGATGAAGCTGTTGGTCTTCGGGAATTGCTTGTCTTCGATGCACACGCCGGCGATGCCGCGCTGCTCGAGCTTCTTCACGAGGCGGCGCACGTTGTTGAAGTTGCCGTAGCCGGTGTCGCCGTCGAGCAGGATCGGCAGATCGCTCGCGTCGGCCATGAACTCGAGCACGTCGACGACCTGCGTCCAGCTCGCTTCGTTGTTGTCGCGCACGCCGAACTGCGCGGAGATCGCGAGGCCCGATGCCCAGATCCCCTTGAAGCCGGCTTCGCGGACGATCCGTGCGGACAGGCCGTTGTGCGCTTCCATCAGGAATTCGAGTTCGTTGCTGACGAGCATGCGGCGCAGGCGTGCGCTGCGCGATTCGGAGAAGTTGGGTTCGCGAGCGTTCATCGTGCGGCTCCTGCCGTGGTGCGTTGAATCAGGGGAAGAATGTCTTGTGTCGCGCGTGCGACGTCGTTCGGGAAGTCGATCTCGATCCACGGCGAACCCGTGACGTCGGCGACGTCGAACGAATGGCCGCCTTCGAGCAGCAGGTCGCGCACGGCTTCCTCGTGCGGCATGTTCGCGCGGCCGCTGTCGACGTAGCCTGCGACGATTTTCGCGAGGCGGCGCGCGGTGCCTTCGGTGAAGCGGAAGAAGCCGACCGATTCGCCGATCGTGTCGTAGTCGAGGTCGACCGCGAGCTGCTTGCGCAGCTCGACCGGCACGCCGTTCTTCAGGCACAGCTTGACGGGCTCGTCGCCGGCTTCGAAGTCGCGATCGATCAGCAGGCGGTCGACCGCCTTGTCCGAGTCGGCCACCAGCGCGTGCAGGATGTTCTCGTCGTAGAGCACGTCGGCGTCCATCAGCAGCACGTCGCCGCCGCGCGTCATCGCATCGGCGACAGTGTGTACGGTCAGCACGCTGCCGAGGTCGTAGCGCTCGTTGATCACGATCTCGGCAGTGCGGCCGAGGCGCTTCAATTCCTGCTCGACCTTCTCGGACTGGAAGCCGAGCCCGAGCACGATTTCATCGACGCCCGCGGCGTCGAGTACGCGCAGATGGCGCTCGAGCAGCGACACGTCGTCGAAGCGCAGCAGGCACTTCGGGAATTGCGCCTCGGGCGGTTGTTGCAGGCGCAAGCCGAGGCCTGCCGCAAGAATGATGGCTCGCATGGGTTCTCCAACCAAAAAGCCGGCGGATCTGAACGATCAGTCGGCGAGAGGCTGCGGCGCATGGCGCCGCTGCCAGTTTCTTTCACTGAAATGCAGATAGAGCAGGCCGGGCAGGCCGAGCGCGAGTTCGCGCGCGCGCTTCGCGAGCGACAGCGCGAGCGCCGCGTCGGGCGGCAGGCCGACCAGCGGGGCGAGCAGCAGGTAACCGCCTTCCTGTGCCCCGAGCGAGCCCGGGATCGCGAACGCCGCACCGCGAATCGCCTGGCCGACGCTCTCGAGCAGCAGCGCGTCGAGCCAGCTGACCGGGTGCCCGAGGAAGTGCAGCGCGAGCCACACTTCCGCGGTGCCGGCGATCCAGCCGGCGAGGCTCAACGCGAAGGTCTTCGCGACCTTCGCACGATCGCGGTACAGCGCGGCGACCGCGTTGTCGATCGCATCCGCGCGGGTCGCCAGCGACGACCAGTCGCGCGGGCCGAGCAGCTTCGACGCGAGACGCATCCCGCGGCCGAACAGCCCGCGCCGCTGCGCCGCGTAGAACGCGACGGCGAGGGCGCCGAGCACGCCGGTGGCGATCAGCGCGGGCGTGCGCAGGTGAGCGACCGAATCGTGCGTCGCATACAGGCTGAACGCGGCGATGCCGATCAGCGCGAACGCCATCTGCGCGAGCGCCTGCATCGTCGTGCCGACGGTGATCGCGGCGGCCGCATCGGCCATCCGCGTGCCGCGCTGCGCGAGGTAGCGCACCATCAGCACCGGGCCGCCGATCTGCCCGGCGGGCAGCAGGCTGTTCACGGATTCGCCGACCCAGCGCGCACGCAGCGCATTGCCGAGCTCGGCGGCCGGTTGGCCGCGGCGGAACATCACGGACACCGCAAATGCGTCGATCACGAGCGGCACGACGTGGAACGCCGCGACGAGCGCGAGGCCCCAGCCGGCCGCGAGGAGCGTCGACGCGACCGCGCCGACGCCCTGCCACGCGAGCAGGGCGATGAAGAGTGCCGTTCCGAGGGACAGCAGGATCAGGCCGGCGCGTGTCATGACCCGCTCGACCGTCGCGTGGCCAGCTGCTTGAACACCTGGCGGAAACCGAAATACGCGATCGCGTCCTTCATGTTCGAAATGAAGCGCTTCCACGGCCGCATGCCGGGGTTGGTCACGTATTCGAAAGTGAGCGATACGCGCGTCTCGTTCTGGCCGAGCGGCGTGATCCGGTGGCGCAGCTTGTCGCCGTCGAACAGCACGATGCCGCCGTCGGCGATCTGCACGGAGCCCGGTTCGTCGGGCACGTCCGGATTGCGCGTATGCAGCTCGTAGTCGAGCCGGCACGACGATTCGTCGATCACGCCGATCAGCAGCGTATAGCGGCGGCCGTCGTAGTACGACGTGTCGTAGTGCCAGCCGATGTGGTCGCCCGGCTTCGTGTAGTAGTACAGCGCGTACGCGTGCGGATCGTTCTCCGGCGACACCATCAGCTTGTCGCCCGTGATCTTCTCGAGGAAGCCGATCAGCGCCTTGGAGCGGTACAGTTCCGCGATGTACGGTGCCTTTTCGTCGATCGTGTGCCGGCTCACGCTGCCGCCCTGCTTGTGGCCGGGCAGGTAATTGCGGTTCAGGCCGGGCTGCAGCGCGCGGGCGGCGGCCGCGAGTTTCGCGTGCGCGTCGGGCGGCAGGAATGCGTCCAGATACAGGAACGACCCCTGGCGCGTGTAGTCGCTGCGCAGGCGGTCGAGGTCGAGTTGGCCGACACGGCCGGCCACGGTGCGATCGGGATCGGCCGCCGCCGCGCGCGCAGGCGCGGGGCGTGCCGGGCTCAGCACGGAGTCGTCGCGCGTGCTAGAAGTCATTTGGAAGCCTGGATTTCGGTTGAATTCTGCGGGGTGTTGCCGCGGCGCACGATGCGCCACCAGTCGAGCACGACCCACGCGGCGAACAGCGGGGCGCCGATCGACGCCGCGAGCAGGAACGGCTGGACGCTGTCGGTGAGCGTCACGAGCGGCAGCAGGTAGAGCACGTCTTCCGTCTCGAAGCCGCCGGCGAACGCCTGCTTGGTGCCGGCCTTGCCGGCGACCGACTCGATCCGCATGCGCAGGAAGAAGATCAGCGCGACGGCACCGCCGGCCAGCGCACCGAGCAGCACCGGCGACGCGGCCATCTGGCCGCCCTGGGCGACGATGCCGACGCCCATGCTGACGAACAGCGCGACCGTCACGAGCGCGTCGGCCGCGAGGTCGTAAAAGTGACCGATCTTGCTGGACTTGCCGCTGATGCGCGCGAGTTCGCCGTCGGTATGGTCGACGAAGTTCGACAGCACGATCAGGAATGCGCCTGCGTTGCTCCAGCCGAAGCCGCCTTGCGCGAGGCACCAGGCGCCGGCGAGGCCGATCAGCAGACGAAGGGTAGTGAGGTGATTCGGGGTGACCGGCGTGTCGATCAGCGGCCGGACGAGCGCGCGCGCGAGCCGCGCATCCCAAGTGCGTGGCAGCGGCGGTTCCGGGTGTTTGGCGGTTTTTCTTTGGTCCATCGGCGAAATATATACGGAATTGTAATTTGTTGCTTTTTCTTCGATCAATGTCCTGACATGCGGGAGTGTTAACGCGATTCCGCGCATCGGCCGGTTACGCGCCGAATGCACGAAACGGCGTTCGCCCACCCGGGCCATATGTAATCCAGTGTGGTTCGGATGGCGCGACTGTCAAGGGCGTGCGGGCCGCGCCCAGAGGGCCGCTGACGCGGCGCGCGCGTCGCCGCGTTGATATGCATCAGGCCCGAAAAAGCGGCGCCGGGCGACAATTGGCCGCGTTGATCTCCGATCGGCCGCGGCATGTTGATTCCCTGCGTTCTGGCAGTCAATCCGGAAACGTCGCAGTCGAGCGACCTGCGGTCGTTCGTCATCCGCGGGCGGCAAATCGGCGATTCGCTTTCGCGCACCTTTCGGGTGCATCCGGCAGATCGTTCCGCC
>Ga0207647_10003313_pt1 | contig 12095 bp, 8 predicted proteins | sample KBSCornC2_FD_184295 | JGI IMG/M metagenome (GOLD analysis project Ga0207647, IMG submission 184295) | Corn rhizosphere microbial communities from Kellogg Biological Station, Michigan, USA - C2 (SPAdes) (version 2) | ecosystem: Host-associated > Plants > Roots > Rhizosphere ...
CCGGTCACAGATGGCGTCTTCCCAGAATCCAAGGAATTTCTCGCCGGCTACTGGATCGTCGATGTCGAAAGCGAGAAGCGCGCCCACGAAATTGCCGCCCGCGCATCCTCCGCGCCCGGCCCCGACGGTAAACCATTCGTCATTCCCATCGAAGTCCGCCAGGTCATGAGCGGTCCGCCCGATGAGTTCGCCGCCTGATAGAGAAGCGTCGGTGACGCCGCATTCGCTGGATGTGAACACTGAGCATCTGCTGCGCGACCTCGCGCCGCAGGTGCTCGGCATCCTACTCCATCGCTTTCGCGACTTTTCCGCCGCCGAGGACGCTGTGCAGGAGTCCTTGATCGCAGCTGCGAATCAGTGGCCGCGCGAAGGCACTCCTGACAGTCCGCGTGCGTGGCTTATTCGCGTCGCTACACGCCGCATGACCGACTCGCTGCGCAGCGACCGTGCACGCCTCGATCGCGAAACCGCTGTTGCGTCGGAGCAATCCCTCTTCGTCCTCCCGTCGTTCGATCTCGACGACGCGCACGACGACACGCTGGTCCTGCTCTTCATGTGTTGTCATCCCGCGCTCACTCCGCCCTCCGCCATCGCGCTCACGCTGCGCGCCGTCGGCGGCCTCACCACGGCGGAGATCGCCAGCGCCTTCCTGGTACCGGAATCCACGATGGCGCAGCGGATCACGCGCGCCAAGAGCACTATCAAGTCTTCCGGCGTGAGATTTCAGCCGCCCTCCAGCAAGGAGCGCGCCGGGCGCCTCCGCGCCGTCCTCCACGTCCTCTATCTCATCTTCAACGAGGGCTATACCTCCAGCGCCGGACCCGACCTTGCGCGTACCGACCTCTCCGCCGAAGCCATCCGTCTCACCCGCGCCACTTACGCAATGTTGCCCGACGATGCCGAGGTAGCCGGTCTGCTCGCGCTTATGCTCCTCACCGATGCCCGTCGCACCGCGCGCACCGGACCCGCCGGCGAGCTCATCCCGCTCAACGAGCAGGACCGCTCCTTGTGGGATCAGCACGCCATCAAAGAGGGCATCGCATTGCTCACGAACGCGCTTCAAAATGGATCCGCCGGCAGTTACACATTGCAGGCAGCCATCGCCGCGGTCCACGATGAAGCGCCACGCGCCGAAGACACCGACTGGCCACAGATCCTCGCGCTCTACGATCTGCTCCGGCGCATGTCCGACAACCCCATGGTCCTGCTCAACCATGCCGTCGCTGCCGCCATGGTGCACGGCCCCGCCCGTGGACTCGACCTTCTCAACGCGCTCGACAAGGACGACCGCGTCGCCAGCCATCACCGGCTCGACGCCGTCCGCGCTCATCTGCTCGAGCTGGCGGGCGAGACCGCAGCCGCCATCGCGCATTACCGCGCGGCTGCGAAAAAGACCGCCAGCATCCCCGAGCGCAACTATCTATTGACCCAGGCCGCGCGTCTCGCCGAAGCCCCCGCCATCACACGTACGCAATCACCAACTGGCTGAATCCGATCTCCCGCGGTGGGTCCACACGCTCAAATCCCGCATTCTTCGCCATGCTCTCAATCTCCCGATATGTATACGCATCGCCGCTGGTTGTATTCGCGAGCATGATCATGCTGAATGCAGCCGCCGTGGGTGGCGACACGCGATCATCATTCGGAACAAACTCGAGAATCGCTGCGCGTCCGCCCGGCTTCAGCACTCCACGCACCTTCTTCAGGAACGTCGTGCAGGTCGGGACATCGAAGTGGTGCAGGAAATTCGGGACCAGCACAACGTCATAGCCGCTACCAAAATCCGTATCGAACGCGTTTCCCGGAATCAGATGATAACGGTCGCCGAGGCCCATCGTCTCCGCATTTGCCTTCGCCACCTCCAGCACATTCTTCCAGTCCGCCGCGTACACCTGCGCGCCGGCGTTTTCTTTCCCAACGCTGATGCCGTACATCCCATGACCCGCCGCAATGTCCAGCACCTTCTCTACAGCGCCGCCCTTGCGCAGCTCCGCCGCCAGCATCTGCGCCGGCATTCGGCTGATCGGCATCATCGCGCGCGCAAACGTCACCCAGTCGGGGTTCTCCGCCACCGTCGATCCCTCGCCCATCGCGGTGCCTCCGCGGCGCACCGCCTCCGTCAACTTGCCAAAGGCCTCTCGCAAATGCGGGTTCAGCAGGAACTCCGTCGCGCCGCCTATATACGCCGGCGACTTCTTGTTCAGGAACACTGCCGTGTCCGGCGCCAGCCCATACTGTGTTCCGTTTTTGGTCAGCAACCCGTGAATCGTCAGAAAATCGCATAGCGTCCGCACGCCGCGTTCCGCTGCCTTGCAGCGATCGGCAATCGCCGCGGCGGTTGTGTTGCCTTCGGCGATGGCGGTGAAAACTTCCAGGTCTACGGCAGCCTTCAAAGCCTCTGTCTGCTGGTGCGCATTCATGATGTTGAAAAAGCGCTCCGGTGTCGGTTGTTGCGGTGTCACTGCAGTGGACATAAATCATTCCCCCTCGAAATATGCGCAGCTTAAATCAACCATATGAACGTTGGATATCCGGGCATTTTCTTGCCACGTGTCTTCCCTCTTCCTATTGACATTCGATAGGAGCCCGGCCCATCATACCTATAGGCATTCGATAGGACGCCACCTATGAGTCCCAGCCAGACCAATCTCCTTCAGGGCACGCTCGATCTGCTCATCCTCAAATCACTCAACACCGGCGAGTTGCACGGCCTCGGTGTCTCCCGCCGCATCGACCAGATCACCCGCGGCACTTTTCAGGTCAAGCCCGGCTCACTCTTCCCCGCTCTGCATCGCCTCGAGGAAGCCGGCTGGCTCATCGGGTTTTGGGGAGAATCGGAAAACAACCGCCGCGCCCGCTTCTACCGCCTCACCAAAGCCGGCGAACGCCAGTTAGGGCACGAAACCGAGGAGTGGCAGAAGATCGCCGCCGCCATGACTAACGCACTCAAAGCTACATAGGAGGCGCCGATGCCTCTCTGGTCTCGTCTCAATAGCCTCGCCCGCAATCTCGTCCGGAAGTCTGCAATCGAAAGCGACCTCGAAGACGAGCTCCAGACCTACGCTGCTCAACTCGCTGATGAAAAGATCGCCGCCGGCATGTCCACATCGGAAGCCCGTCGCACTGCCCTCGCCGAGCTAGGCGGCATCGAGCAGGTCAAACAATCCGTACGCGACCGCCGCACCGGGACAAGCCTCGAACTTCTATGGCAGGATGCACGCTACGCCCTCCGCCAGCTCGTCCGCAACCGCGCCTTCACCCTCACCGCCGTCATAACGCTCGGCCTCGGCATCGGCGCCACCACGTCGATCTTCTCCGCTATCTATGCGTTGCTGCTGCGCCCGCTGCCTTATCCCGACGCTGGCCGACTGATGTACGTCTCGGCACAAACGCCTCGCTCCCACTTCGAAGTGCTTGCCTCGCAGGACTTTGTCGCGGGACAGACAAGCACGAAATCCTTCGAGCAGTTCGCGGGCTACTACTACTTCTACAATCAAAATCTCACTGGCCCGGGAGGACCTTCGCGCGTCACGAGCGTCAACGTAACAGCAAATTTTCTCCCCATGCTCGGAGCCGTCCCGCAGCTTGGCCGTCTTTTTGCAGAGGATGAAGATCGACCCGCGGGACCACCCGTCATTATCATCAGCAATCATTTTTGGCGTACCTACTTTCATGCCGATCCTACGGTCCTGGGTAAGTCCATCACGATTAACGGGAAGCGTCTGACTGTCATTGGGATATTGCCGCCTCAGTTCAGCTTTCCCGATCTCACTTTGGAGCCGGATGTCTACGCTGCCGCCGACCTTGACCGGGACACAACCATCGCCATCGACAAACCCATGATCGGCATCCAGCCCATCGTGCGGCTGCGTCCGGGTGTCAGTGCTGAACATGCGCAAGCGGAGTTGCAGGCCTTTTACATGGCGCGTCTACACAAAACCGCGGCTGAACTCAGATCATTTTTTGCCGGTCGCAAGATTAGCCTGCAGCCCCTACAGCGCCACATAGTCGGAGACAATCGCAAGCCGCTCTTCATACTTCTCGCCTGCGTCGCGGCCGTGTTGCTCATCGCCTGTGTCAACGTTGCCAACCTGCAGCTCGCCCGTGCCGTCTCCCGCCGCCACGAAACCGCACTCCGCGGCGCTCTCGGCGCCTCGCGCCTCCGCCTCATCCGTCAGTCTCTCGTCGAAAGCCTCATGCTTTCATCGCTGGCTGGCGTCCTTGGTCTCCTCATCGCCTTCGCCATCACGGCGCTCGTCCGCAATGCCGCCGCATTCCCTACGTCACCATCATCGTCACGAATCGCCCAATTGCTACAGCTTCCATTTGGCAAGCTGAGCGCATCGATCTACGTCGACGGCTGGGTCCTCGCCTTTACCATCGGTCTGGCGGTCCTCTCCACGTTTCTCTTCGGGCTCGTTCCGGCCATCAGCGGCACACGTCTCGATCTCCGCAACGCCCTCCAGTCCGCTGCGATGCGTGTCACCCAGGCGCGCGAGCAACGACTGCTCCGCCACGGTTTGCTCGTGGTCGAGATCGCCATCGCCGTGCTACTTCTCGCCTCCGCCGGACTACTCGTTCGCAGCTTTGTCAATGTCATGCGCTACGACTCCGGCTTCGACGCCTCCGATACGCTCACCGGTACAACGCTTCTCTTCGGTCCGCGCTATCAGCATCCGGACGACCACGGTAATCCGACACCCTCGCCAGATCTCATTCGCATCTTCATCGGCAATCTGCTTCCGCGATTGCAAGCCCTACCTGGCGTTCAATCGGCTGCTATCGCCAGCGCGCTGCCTCTTGGCGAAGTTCACGACACCGCCATTACTTTTGGACCGCCCACACCTCCGCCACCTGCAGCAACCTGGGAGACCGCGCCCGGGATTAGCGTCACTCCGGATTACTTCCGCGTCGTCGGCAACACCATCGTTCAAGGGCGTAGCTTCAGCAGCAACGACACTGCAGCCTCGCCCGCCGTTGCCATTGTCAACCGCGCTCTTGCCATCCACTACTTTGCCGGCAATGCGCTTGGCAAGCGGTTCAATTGGATCGTGGGACGCGACCAGTTCGCACCGCTCACCATCGTGGGCATTGTGAATGATGTAAGGCACAACGGTCTGGAACAACAAGTGCAGCCCGAGTTTTACATCCCCGAGTCTCAGTCCCCGTCCGACACGCTCAATATCGCTCTCCGCAGCACCACCGATCCCGCCCTACTCGCGAACGCCATGCGTAAGGCCGTCCTCGCTGTCGACCCACAACAACCGCTCTTTGACATCCAGACCATGGACCAGCGTGTCTCGAGCCAGGTTGCGCAGCGCCGCCTCATCATGCTGCTCATCGCCTGCTTCGCCCTGCTCGCGGTCATCCTCTCCGCTGTCGGCGTCTACGGCGTCTTTGCCTACTCCGTCTCGCAGCGCACGCAGGAGATGGGCATCCGCCTCGCCCTCGGCGCATCGCGCCGCGGACTTATCGGCCTCATCGTCGCGCAAGCCGCCCGCCTCATCGCTGCTGGCGGCGTCCTCGGCATCGCCGGCGCCTTCCTCATCAGTAGGCTCCTCACTAGCATGCTGGTCGGCGTCAACCCGCACGACGCCGTCTCATTCTCCCTCGCTTGGATTCTCATGACGGCAGTCGCCCTCCTCGCCAGCACCATCCCGGCGTCAGCCGCCGCACGCACCGACCTCGTCTCAGTGCTTCATACGGAGTAGCAGGGCGCCCCCCAAGAGCGCGCGGGCAATTCGATTGGTCATCTTTGTTCCCGGCTCGTCCTTTGCTAGTAGAGCCATCACCAAAAATCGCAAATCGGCGGCGTATAGTATTCGGTAATCATGCGAGGAGTGAGCCGCGACCGGGCAGGCAAAGCTTTCGTGCTCGCCGTCCTGTGCACTATCCTTTTCGTCTTTGGCACAACTGTCCAGCAGACGCATTTTCATCCGGATGGTCTCTCGCATGCGGACTGCACCATCTGCCACACGGCGCCTCATGTCGTGCAGCCATCAACTTCCTGCAGCATCGGCCAAGCTCCTGTCCCCTCCACTCGCGTTGTTCTTTCAATGGAACCGGACTACCGCGAGAATCTCTTCTCCTGCTGCCGCTGGAACAAACCTCCGCCTGATCTCACTGCTAGCGCCTAGCACTGCCAGCAAGACAATCAGTAACTTTCCAGGAGGCCTTCCATGCGCGGACCTGCGCGCAGCATTTTCACTTTCCTTTTCATCTTTCTGACTGTCCTAGTCTTCTCGGATCTGTACGCACAATCGAACTCCGGTTCCGTCGGTGGCACCGTTACAGATCCATCCGGCGCAGTCGTGCCAGGAGCCACCGTCTCTATACAGAACCCGGTCAGCAAATACTCGAAGACCGCAACCACGGACAGAACCGGACACTTCCAGTTCCCCAATGTGCCTCTTAATCCCTACCATCTCACCGTCGTCATGACTGGATTCGGTTCCATCGTCCAGGATGTCGACGTCACCTCGACCGTACCCATCAGCTTGAACATCCCTCTCCAAGTGAGCACGGCATCCACCACAGTGACCGTACACGGCGAGGACCTCGTCGAAAACGACCCCACCTTCCATACAGATATCGATCGCGACGTTACCGAGAAGCTGCCGCTTGAAAGTCAGTCCTCGTCGCTCAGTTCCCTGGTCACCCTGGCGTCGCCCGGTGTCTCTGCCGATTCAAACGGGCTCTTTCACGGACTCGGAGATCATGCATCGAACTCCTTCTCCATCGACGGTCAGCCCATCACTGACCAGCAGAGCAAAGTATTTTCCAACCAAATCCCTTCAAATTCCGTGCAGTCGCTTGAGGTGATCGCCGGCGCACCTCCGGCCGAATATGGAGGCAAGACCAGTCTCGTCATCAACGTCACCACTCGCTCCGGCCAGGGGCTCACGAAGCCGACCGGCAGTATCACGACCTCGTACGGCACCTTCGGCTCCGCAGCAGGCTCCTTCGATATCGGCGACGGCGGCCAGAACTGGGGCAACTTCTTTGAGTTCGATGGCCTAAACACCGGCCGATTTCTTGACGCGCCGGAGTTCGTCGTATTCCATGCCAAAGGCAACGAGCAAAATCTCTTTGATCGGATCGATCGTCAGGTCACAACAGCGGATTCCATTCATCTCAACCTGAACTACTCCCGGTCCTGGTTCCAGACCCCGAATTCCTACGACAACCTCAATATCTCCAACGTGATCAGCGGAGGTGCCGGCCCTGATCCTGTCTTCGGCGTCCTCGGCGATACCGATCAGCACTCCAAAATTGAGACCTTCGATATCGCGCCAACCTATACGCGCCTCTTCGGAACGAACACCGTCTTTAACTTCGGCCCCTATGTCCGCAAAGATGCATACAACTACTACCCAAGCCACAATCCGCTCGCCGATCTTAGCCCGCTCCAGAGCGAGTCCATCTCTCAGCAGCGAACGCTCTTGAATGCGGGCGCCCATACCGACGTCACCCTCCAGAAGGGGAATAACAATATCAAGGCGGGCGTCGTGTACCAGCAGACCTTTCTCCGCGAACATGACAACGTCGGCGTCGTGAACTCAACCTTCAACTCGCCCTGTGTCGACGCAGACGGGAATCCGCAACCGGGCTTCACGAAACCCGCTCAATGCGCGAGCGCTGGCCTCATCCCGAACGACCCCTCCGTCGGCGGCACCTATGATCCCATCCTCGCGCCGTATGACCTGACCCGTGGCGGCACATACTATCTCTACTTCGGCCACACCGATATCAAGGAGCTCGCGCTCTATCTGCAGGACCAGCTAAAGGCTGGGAACTGGGTTTTCAATCTCGGCATCCGTGGAGATCTTTATAACGGCCTGACCATTGCCCGCCAGCCCGAACCGCGACTCGGTGTCGCTTACAGCGTCAAGCGCACAAACACCATTCTCCGCCTCTCCTACGCGCGAACGCTGGAAACTCCTTTCAATGAAAATCTCGTTCTCTCCAGTCAAGGCTGCCTCAACGCCGTGCTCGCCCCGCTGCTGGATTGCTCGCCTGGCGTCTCCGGTGTGCTGCAGGCAGGTTTTCGCAATGAGTTCCACGCCGGATTCCAGCAGGCCTTCGGCAAGTACGCAGTCGTCAGCGGCGAGTACATCTGGAAGTACACACATAACGCCTTCGACTTCAGCGTCTTTGGAAACACGCCCATATACTTCCCCATCGACTGGCATAACTCCAAAATCCCCGGATTCACCATCCGTGCGGACATCCCCACCTATCACAACTTCACCGCCTTCGTCGTCATGTCCTCCGTGGCCGCCCGCTTTTTCCCCCCGCAAACAGCCGGTGCAGGTGCAACCGTGGGACAGAGCGGATATCCCTTCCGCATCGATCACGACGAAGTCTTCAACCAAACCACGCATATCCAATACCAGGCACCATTCAAACGCGGCCCATGGGTCGGCTTCAATTGGCGCTATGACAGCGGAGCCAATGCAGCATCGACACCCTGCTACAACGTCACGGATCCAAACAGTCACTGCGGCGCCATTTCAACCATGCTGGACGGTCAGCCTGCAATCGACCTGAGCGGATTCACAGCGGATCAGGAATTCCAGGAAGGACTCGCGTGTAACGGAGTAAGGGCGACCCCCACGCAAGCGCTTCCCACGCCCTGTTTGGCAACGCAGCTGACATCCAGCCTGGCCAGCATCCCCGCACCGGGCACCGAGAATGACGACCGCAAACCCACGCGTATTGCGCCTCGAAGCCTCTTCGATGCCTCCGTCGGCGAAGACAACCTCTTCGACGGCGACAGGTACAAATGGAGTCTCCGGCTCACCGGAGTGAACCTGACAAACAAGACTGCGCTCTACAACTTCCTTTCCACCTTCAGCGGAACGCACTATGTCACTCCGCGCGCGCTGACCGCAGAGCTCGGCTTCCACTTTTAGGCCCAGGAAACGTGCGGTTTACAACTTTTTGCAACTTGTTGCGTCGACGTGACACACCTTGGCGCCGTTGCGGCTATGCTCCATTGTGATGGAAACCGGGCCTATCCCTGGACGCCTATCTATGTTGAAGCTGCAAGTTCGACGTTGGTCCGAACGGCCTCGCGTGCTCCTATTGATGCTGGCTGTCATGCTGCCCGCCGCGGCGTTGATCCTCGCCAGTGCCTGGCACCTCCGTTCCCTGCAACGGAATAAAGAGATTGAGGCGGTATTACAGAGGGAATATCAGCAGGTTCTGGCGATTGCGGAAAAGCGCATCGACGAGCGCGCCTATAGGATGACCGAGGAAATCAGACAGAAATTCCCTGATGGGGACCAGCCTGAAGATCTGGACTCCTTCCTCACCGCACACCCCAACATCGCCTATGCATTCATATGGAACGGCAAAGGCCACTTTGAGTGGCAATCTCAGCCCGGCCTGATGGACGATCACGAGTTTCGCGAGGAAAGCAAAGACCTCTCCTCGACCATCGAAACCTGGCTGGGGCTTGAATCCGAGAGCTACCTCTACAAGCTGAAGAAGATGGAAGCCGGCGATGGACACCGCGTTTTGATCGACCACGAGTGGGGGCACAAGGGCGACAAAATGCAGTACCTCACCGTCGCGTACTTCAAGCCTCACGGTTCCTCCGCTGAGCACCCTGCACTGGCCGGATTTGTCTACGACCCCGACTTCATAGCGAACACCTTCTTCCCACAGGCGCTGAACGAAGTGGTGCCGGACGAGGGTCATAGCGATTCTTCTCATCCTCAACCGGCAATCACCGTACGAACCGCCAAAGACCAGACGCCGCTCGCTGCATCGGCCTGCTGGGATGGATCGCGCCCCGAGGTGGAGCGCCCCTTCGATAACGTCTTTCCTGGCATGATTCTCGGCATCGGTCTCCACGGAACGACCATCGCGGACATCAGCCGTCGCTACGCACGCTACCAGTTCCTCATCCTGGGTGCATTGTCGCTATTGATGGGCGCTGGCATGGTGCTCACCTACCGCAACGTCTCACGCGAGCTCGCGCTGGCCAAGTTGAAATCTGATTTCGTCTCCAACGTCTCGCACGAGCTGAGAACGCCTCTGGCGCTAATCCGTCTCTATGCTGAGACCCTGGAGCTGGGACGCATCTCAAATCCCGGCAAGCATCAGGAGTACTACGAGATCATCCGCAAGGAGAGCGAGCGCCTGACCTCGCTGATCAACAACATCCTCGACTTCTCGCGCATCGAAGCGGGCAAAAAGGAATACAGCTTCTGCGAAACCGATGTGGCAGACCTGGTGCGCAGCACATTGGAATCCTACCGCTTCGAAATCGAACACAACGGCTTCCACTTCGAACAGAAGATCGATACCAACCTGCCACCGCTCCAGGTGGATCGGGAGGCTATCGCCCGCTCGCTGCTCAATCTGGTAAACAATGCCGTCAAGTATTCAGCGAGAGACAAGTATCTGGGCGTCTATCTCTACCGTCAGAACGGCAGTGTCCACCTTGAGGTCGTGGATCACGGCATCGGCATTCCCGTCAAAGAACAGCCCAGAATCTTTGAAAAATTCTATCGAGTGGGCGATCCGCTGGTACACAACACCAAGGGAAGCGGGTTAGGGCTCTCGCTGGTGCGACACATCGTTCGCGCCCATGGCGGCGAGGTTACGGTGGAAAGCGCACCGGGGCACGGCAGCAAGTTCATCATCACTCTGCCGCTACAAGCTTCGGAGCTTCAGCATGGGGAGGCGTTGCCGGCATGAAACTGCAAGAGCGAACCAATCACAACGAAGAACAAAACCGGGCAAAGATTCTTGTTGTCGAAGACGAACCCAACATGGTGGTTGGGCTGCGCGACAACTTCGAGTTCGAAGGCTACGAAGTGATCACCGCAAGCGACGGCGTCGAAGGCCTCGAGCGCGCGCTGAACGAATCTCCCGACCTGGTAGTCCTCGACGTCATGATGCCCCGCATGAGCGGCCTCGAGGTCTGCAAGCAGCTGCGTGCCAAGCGCGCTTCACTTCCCATCATCATGCTCACAGCGCGCGGTCAGGAAGTCGATAAGGTCGTGGGCCTCGAGCTCGGCGCGGATGATTATGTGACCAAGCCGTTCTCGATTCGCGAGTTGCTGGCGCGCGTCAAGGCCGTGTTGCGCCGCACCGCGGTCCTCCCGAAGGATCAGGAGCAGCATTCCTTCGGTGACGTTGAAGTGGATCTGCGCCGTTGCCGCGTAGTCAGGTCAGGCAAGGCTCTCGATGTCTCTTCCAAGGAATTCGAGCTGCTGAAGTACTTTATCTGTCACTCCGGCGAAACTTTAAGCCGTCATCGTCTCCTCGAAGATGTGTGGGGATACGAGCACTATCCGACCACTCGAACCGTAGACACCCATCTGGTGCGCTTGCGCCAGAAACTGGAACCCAATCCGGAAGAACCACAATACTTCCTTACTGTGCATGGAACCGGCTATCGATTCGTCGGTTAATGGACCGACGATTATTCTCCAGAGTGTCACAGCCACGTTTCACGAAAGATGGCCGGACTCAAGCCAGGTGAAACGCTCTAGAGCACGATCAAAATCGAAACGAGGTGGATTTTGAGCGCGGAGAGAGTAGTGCCAAGAGGCAGCGGCGATTATCGGACCACCATCAGACGTCCGGGCTGGAGCATGCCTCCAGCATCCATGATCCCGCCGGCGATACCCGTCTCGCCGATGGCGCCGCCCATCGAAGTACCCGCTTTAGCGGAGATATCTCCGTCCGCCTTGCCGCAGCATGAGGATGTGTACTCGCTGCTCCGGGAAAGATCGGATCTGCATGCGCAGATCTTCGATGCCACGCAGATTCAACGCAAGCTCAGTGGCCCGCGCATGTTGCGCTCGGGTGACCTTGAGTTTGCCAGCGAGGTCTTCGCCGCCCGCTTCCTCTCCGGCGACTTCACCACTCTTTCGCAAAGCGGCTCCACCATCCTTACCGTGCTTGGAGATATCGCAGGCAAAGGCATCGCGGCTGGCATGTGGTTCACCCATCTGGCAGGGCTCCTGCAGAGCTGCGGGCGTCCGAATTCTGATTCGTCGAACTCTGACCCTTCGAAGATCGCCGCTGAAATCAACCGTCACCTCTGCTACCTGCGGCCCGTTGCACCAGTCGTC
>Ga0207647_10003314_pt1 | contig 12095 bp, 8 predicted proteins | sample KBSCornC2_FD_184295 | JGI IMG/M metagenome (GOLD analysis project Ga0207647, IMG submission 184295) | Corn rhizosphere microbial communities from Kellogg Biological Station, Michigan, USA - C2 (SPAdes) (version 2) | ecosystem: Host-associated > Plants > Roots > Rhizosphere ...
GGACCTCGTCGGCCTGGAGGGCTGCGGTATTGTTGGTGGCGATATAGCCGGGCGCGATCGCGTTGACCTGCACGCCCTTGCCTGCCCATTCGTTGGCCATCGCCACCTTGCCCGAAAGATCGAACGGACCCGGCATCAGGCGAGCTGACAGATGTCGAGCACGTTCATGTCCTCATAGTCGAGATTCTCGCCCGCCATCGCCCAGATGAAGGCGTAGGCCTTGGTGCCCGAGCCCATATGGATCGACCAGGGCGGCGAGATCACCGCTTCCTCGTTCGCCATGACGATGTGCCGAAGCCCGTCGGGCTGGCCCATATAATGAAAGACCCGATCTTCCTCGGGAAGGTCGAAATAAAGATAAATCTCGCTGCGCCGCTCGTGGACGTGCGGCGGCATCGTGTTCCATACGCTGCCCGGTCTCAGCATCGTCAACCCGAGACACAGCGAGGCGCTCTGGCAGGTGTGCGGAAGCACCAACTGATAGATCGTGCGCTCATTGGAAGTCTCTAGGCTTCCCCGTTCCATCGGGTTTGCGTCGGCCAGGCCCAGTTTGCGGATGGGAAAGACGCGATGTGCCGGCACGCTGAGCAGATAGAAACGCGCACCTTCGCCGCTGAAGCCGATATCCACTGCGCCCATCGGGATATAAAGACATTCATATTTGGCGAGATCGAAGGTTTCGCCGTCGACGACCACGCGGCCGTCCCCTCCACCAACGTTGACCACACCCATTTCCCGGCGCTCAAGCAGCGGCTTTCCCGCCGCGCTGGAGGGCTCTTGCTGCACAGGCAATGCGAGTTCGGCCCCGTCGGGGACCGCGCCCCCGATGATGAAGCGTTCGCCATGCGAATAGGTCAGGACGATCTCGCCGGCCCGGAAGAGGCCGTCCACCAGATAGCGGTCGCGAAGGTCGTCGTTCGATGCCCCTGACATCATGTCCGGATGGGTCGCGTAGAATGTTTTCGAGAACACGCTGATCTCCGGCTTAACGCTGGTGCAGACGGTTGCGGCGTTCGAGATCCGCCACCTGTGTCGCCGCGAGCAGAAACGCGCCGACGCCATAATATTGAGTGTCCTCAGCCGCGACGCGGTCCGGGCGATCGCTGACCTGTTGGACCCAGCCGAGACGGCCGTCGGACTGGATGGCGCCAAGCAGCGCGTTCCAGCCGCGCCGGACTGTAGGGCCATAGACTTGCTCATCGAGCAGGCCTGCGGAAATTCCCCAGGCCATGCCGTAGGTGAAGAAGGCGGTTCCGCTAGTCTCCGGCGGCGAGCCTTCGGACGCGAGCAGCGAAGGCGCCCAAAATCCGTCGGGCTTTTGAAGATCCTTGAGCCGATCCGCCATCTGTACGAACAGCGCCTTCATTCGGCGCTCGTCGGGACTGCCTTTCGGAAGCAGCGGGAGCAGACGGGCCATGCTCGCGAAGACCCATCCGTTGCCGCGGCTCCAGAATAATTTGCGCCCGCGGTCGTCGCGGCGTTCGAAGAAGCGGCTGTCGCGATAGAAAAGCCGTTCCGCCGGATCGAACAGGAAGTCGCTCGTCGCCCAGAATTCCTGCATTGCGTAGGTGCGGTACCGGGGATTCCCCGTCTGTCGCGAAAGCTCCAGCATGGCGGGTGGCGCCATGAACAGCGCGTCGGCCCAACACCAGCGCTTGAGGCATTCGGTGGCCTCGTAACCTTCGGGCGGCTGATAATAAGCAAGGCCGACCCGCGGCGGATTGGCGATGATATAATCGAATGCCCTGCGCGTCGGTACGATAGCCGCCTGGCCTGCGCCGTGCCGCGCGGCCCATAGGTAGGACTGGGTGATGGCAAGATCGTCGGCGTGGTAGGGCCGTCCGCCCTTCTGCCAATCGTTGCGCTGGCCCATGTCGAGCAGCGCTTTTCGGATGTCCGGCGGTCCGCCGGCATCGGCGAGCGCGCTCATGCCCACCCAAAAGGCGGCTTGCTCCCACCCGCGGGAATTCGCCGTCTCTCCAGTCGCCTGCGAGATATGCGAGGTGTCGCGAAGCCTCGCCAACTGCCAGCGTGCCAGGTCGGTCGCGACCGTGATGGGGCTTTTCGAAACCGTGGCCTGGGTCGTCGCAGCCGACGGCGACGGCAGGACAAGCTGGAGGGACGCAGCCATTGCGAGAGCGATCATTCGGTGGTTCACGCAATATCCTCCCTGGAAGCTGAAATGGCCTCGCCCTCGAGAGGGGCGAGGCGGGGACTGATAAGATGGAGTGCGAGCAGGGCGATCAGATAGGCGCTCCCGGCGACGCCGAATATCGGCCCGTAGCTACCCGAGACGTCAAGTACGTAGCCGACGAACTTGGCGATGAGCATTCCGCCGACGGCGCCTGCGGCGCCGCCGATCCCGACGACAGATCCAACCGCCGATCGGGGCACCAGATCAGAAGGTAAAGTGAGCAGATTGGCTGAGAATGCCTGGTGACCGGCGGCCGCGAGGCCGATCAGCAGGACGGCGACCCAAAGCTCGTCTATATTTTGGACGAAGACGATCGGGACCACCGCGCAGGCGCAGCCCAACATCACCAGCTTTCGGGCGCGATTGACGCTCGCGCCCGATCGGATGAAACGCGATGAGGCCCAGCCGCCGATAATGCTTCCGGCGTCGGACATCAGATAGATGATGACGAGCGGAGGGCCGAAGCTCTTCAGGTCCAGCCCATAGCGTTTGCCGAGAAAATCGGGCAGCCAGAACAGGAACATCCACCAGACAGGGTCGGTCAGGAATTTCGGAATCGCATAGGCCCAGGTCTGACGCCTGAAAAACAGCGAACGCCACTTCGTGTGCCCGGTCACCGGGGCAGGATCGCTGCGAATATAAGCTAATTCGGCTTGCGTTAAGCGCGCCGACTGTTCCGGGCGTCGATAGATCGTCACCCATGCGACGATCCAGACGAGGCTGAATATGCCTGTTGCCACGAACGCCATGCGCCAGCCATAGGAAAGCGTGATCGCGGGCACGATCAGCGGTGTGGCGATCGCGCCGACATTTGCGCCCGCATTGAATAGGCCCACCGCGAACGCCCGCTCGCGTTGCGGAAACCATTCGGCGACCGCCTTCAGGCCGGCAGGGAAGTTTCCGCTTTCGCCGAGACCCAGCGCAAACCGCGCCACGGCGAACTGCACGACACCGCTGACCAATCCATGCGCGACATGCGCGATGGTCCAGAAGCCCACCGCGAGCGCATAGCCGATCCTGGCGCCGACCCGGTCGATCAACCCGCCGGCAATGAGGAAGCCGGCTGCATAGGCTGCCTGAAACCAGAACACGATGTCCGCATACTGGTCTTCACGCCAACCGAGCTCTGCCTGAAGGACCGGCTTCAGGACGCCGATCATTTGCCGGTCGATATAGTTGATGGCCGTCGCCGCGAAGAGAAGCGCACAGATTGTCCATCGGTAGCGACCGTTTGGCTCGTGGGCGTTGCGGAGGGGCGTCATTGGGCTTCTCGGGGACGACAGGCGGCGCGGCGTTGGCGCCTTGAGATCAGGCCTGCGCCCATACGGCCATCTCTCCATTGTCTAATAGAACTTGTATGACAAGCTCGATTGCCACGGTCAAGACGTACCTGTTGAGCGGAACGTGCGCTTATCATACAACCATTACCGCGTGGTCCGTATTCCGCAGAAGTCCAATCCTGCGGCTCCGGCGTGAGGTCTGATCGTCATTTGCTTCGGTTCGGCGGCTTGGCCCAGGTTCTCCCATCCGCCGCGCAGGATCTGCCCGCGAACACCGCGCCCTAGCAGCGGGAGCAGGGTATCCTCTATGCGGCGGAGTGCCGGAATCGTCGTCGCGAAAAAGGGCCGAGCGGGTTTCGAAACTTGGCGTTGCGGTGGCTCCGGTTGTGGCCGGACGGTGTCCCTGTCAGCGTTTTTCCCGTTCAAGCGCCGAAGCAAACCGGAATGCGCACCCGATCAGATAATCCGGCTGTCAGTTCGTCTTTACCGGACGAAGGAGCGCTGTCTCGCTGAGCTGCGAGTGCCGGCTGAGGCTTTCCTGCATGTGGTGGCGTGCCGCCTCCCGGGCCCGCCCCACGTCCATCCGAACGATCGCGTCCAGTAGGTCCTCGTGTTCTTTCCGAACCTTGCCCGCATAGGCCTTGTGCGCATCCTCGGATTCGTCCCGCAGATACATGTTACGAGGGGGTACGAGCCGTAGGCCGAGAAATTCGATGATGCGTTCGTAATAATGGTTCTGGGTGGCTCGAGCGATCGCAAGATGGAATGCGCTGTCGGCACGGGCTGCCGCCTGCGGATCGTTAAATGCGTCCTCCATTTGGCTGAGCGCTTCGCGGATCTCTCCGATGTCGGCGGTGGTACGCCGGGCGGCGGCTAGGCCGGCCATCTCGGTTTCCAGCGCCAGCCGCATTTCCAGAAGTTTGATGATGTCGGCCAGCTCCGCCAGTTCTTCGCGGGTAACCTGAAAGGCCTGGAATTGCGGGCTCTCGGCGACGAAGACGCCCGAGCCTTGCCTGGACGTTATCAGCCCTTGCGCGGCCAAACGCGCGACAGCTTCGCGGACCACAGTGCGGCTGACATTTTCCGCTTCGGCCACGTCCTTCTGGGCCGGCAATCGCGACCCCGGCAGGAGTTCGCCGGACCGGATCCGGGCCTCGAGTTTCCTGAACAGACTGTCCGAGAGTGATTCCGAGTTGTCCATTGCCACCCCAGCCGATGCTTGCTTGTCATACAAATTATGCGTCTATATCATCTTAGCCTCGAACCACGCGCCGGTCGACCCGTATGAAAACTTTGCGTGGCCGCGCGGGGTGTCGGGACGATGCAGGGCGTCATGCCGGTGGAAGGAGTCCTGTGTCCGTATCACGCCCCGTCGTCACATGCCTTGCTCTGGCCCTGCCCCTCCGGGCGCTGGCGCAGCCCGCTCCGGCGGAGCCGATCCAGCCGCAAGTGTCGGCCGCCCGACCCGATTGGGAAAATCCCGCCGTCTTCGCGATCGGAAAGGAGCCTGCACGCGCGACCAGCTTCCCGTTCGAGAGCAGGGAGAAGGCGATTGCCGGGCATCGGACCAAGTCGGACCGGTTCCAGTTGCTCAGCGGTCTCTGGAGTTTCTCATTCTCACCGAGCGCCGATCTGCTTCCGACGGGGTTCGAGAAGCCCAGCTACGACGTGTCGGGCTGGAAGAAAATCAAGGTTCCGGCCGACTGGCAGGCCGAAGGATATGATCAGCCGCGCTACTTCAATATCACCTATCCGTTTCCGGCCAATCGGCCGCTCATCCCGCATGCGGCAGATCCGGTCGGCTCCTATCGGCGCGACGTCGAGATTCCCGCGAACTGGCTGAATGAAGATGTGATTTTGCATATCGGCGCTGCCGGTTCGGCTTATTATGTGTGGGTCAATGGGCAGAAAGTAGGCTATTCGGAAGACAGCAAGCTCCCTTCCGAATTCAACGTCACGAAATACTTGCACGCCGGCAGCAATGTCGTGGCGATCCAGGTCTACCGCTGGTCTGATGGTTCGTATCTGGAGGACCAGGATTTCTGGCGCGTCTCCGGTATCGAGCGGGAGGTCTTTGTCATGGCCGCGCCGAAGACGCGCATCCGCGACTTCTTCGTGCATGCCGGGCTCGATAGCGCCTATCGCGACGGAAAGCTGTCGGTCGATCTCGCGGTCACACCTTCTACGAGGCCCATAACCGCCCGGATCGTCCTTCTTGACGGCGACGAGCAGGTCCTGGCCGCATCGCGGCGACTGCCCGAAGCCAAGTCCGAGCGGACGGTCACGCTCGATGCGACCTTAGCGTCCGTCCGGCCATGGACCGCCGAGACCCCCAATCTCTACATGCTCCTGGTGGAGCTTTACGATGCCGACGGGCGGATCATCCAATCGAGTTACAGCCGTATCGGCTTTCGCACCGTTGCGATCGTCAACGGCCTCGTCACGATCAACGGCAGGCCGATCACGATCCGTGGCGTCAACCGCCATGAGCATGATCCGGAGACGTTTCACGTGATCTCGCTGGAATCGATGGAGCGCGATATCCAGTTGATGAAGCGGAACAATATCAACGCGATCCGGACGTCGCATTATCCGAACGACCCGCGGCTGTACGAACTCGCGGACAAATATGGCCTCTATGTCATGGATGAAGCCGACATCGAGAGCCATGGCTATATGGACTGGGCGAACAAGCATCCTGAAGTCCGCGGCAAATACCAGATCGGCTTCGATCCGGCCTGGGATGCGGCCCATGTTTCGCGCGTCATGAACATGGTCGAGCGCGACAAGAACCATCCTTCGGTGATCTTCTGGTCGCTCGGCAACGAAGCCGGAATCGGTCCGGATTTCGCCCATGCTGCCGCCGCGGCCAGGCGGCGCGATCCCGGCCGCCTGATCAGCTATCTCGGCTGGGGAACCTGGGATAATCAGCGGGAGCACCGTCCCAACGATTTCGCCGATATCTATGCGCCGATGTATGACTCGGCGGCGAAGCTCGAGGATTATGCGACGAACTGGTCCTTCAGGCAGCCGCTCATCCAATGCGAATATTCGCACATGATGGGAAATTCGGGCGGCGACCTGAAGGAATATTGGGACGTCATCTACGCGCACCCCGACAAGCTGCAGGGCGGCTTCGCCTGGGATTGGGTGGACCAGTCGATGTATCGCCACACGTCGGACGGACGGCGCTACTGGGGCATGGGCGGAGAATATGGACCCAACCCGGGAGGGGAGTTGGAGTTCGGCGACGGCCTGACTCAGTCTGACCGCACGCCCAATCCGCAGTTGTTCGAACTGCGCAAGGTCTATGCGCCGATCCAGTTCGAAGGTTTCGACCCCGCCACCAGGCGTCTCACGATCGCGAACCGCTACGACTTCAACGATCTGTCGGGCTTCGACCTGAGCTGGCAGATCGAGGAGAATGGCGTCGTGGTCGCACAAGGGCCGCTCGCGACGCCCGCAATTCCCGCGCATGGCCGGGGCAGCGTGGTGGTCGAACTTCCCGGCCTCAATCTCGCACCCGGCGCGGAATATCTTCTGAACATTCTCGCCCGTGCGAAGGGTGGCAGCATTCCAGCAGTGGAGCCGCATGCGCTCGTCGGATGGGAGCAATTCCCGCTGACCGCGGCATCGACGCTGCTGCGTTCGCCGACGAAGGGAGAGGTGCGCACGTCGGAGGGATCCAAGGTCATCGTCGTGCGCGCCGCGGGCGCCGAGCTCGCGATCGACCGGAAGACGGGTCTCGTCGATCATTATTCGACGAACGGCCGGCTTCTCCTCAAGGGTGGCGCGCCGAACTTCTATCGGGCGCTGACGGACAATGACGTGGGCACCGGTGTCGAGAAAACGCACAACCTCTGGAAGGCGGCCTCGGAATCCCGCAAGATCGAGGCGATAGCCCAGGAGCGGCTGCCCAGCGGAGATGTGCGGATCAATGTGCGCTATTCCGTGGGAGACGGGACGGCGCGCTTCGCAAGCAGCTATACCATGCGGTCGGACGGCGCGGTCGACGTCGAGGGCGCCTTCTCGCCGGCCGCGGCGGATCTTCCCGATCCGCTGCGCGTGGGGCTGTCCTTCTCGATGCCGTTCAGCTTCGACATGGTGGAATGGTATGGTCGCGGGCCGCACGAGAGCTATCAGGACCGCAAGACCGGTGCGCCCATCGCGCTCTGGCGTGGCCGGATCGCAGATCAGAACCACGATTACATGCGGCCTCAGGAAACCGGTAACAAGGTCGACGTCCGATGGATGGAGGTCGACCAGCCGGGCGGAGGGTTGCGGGTCGAGGGTGCGCAGCCTCTGTCGATGAACGTTCTGGCCTTCCCCTATGACGACCTTTCGCGCCGCACGCCGGGAACGCGCAAGAGTTCGGACATCGTGCCGCACGACGAGGTGTCGCTCCTCGTCGATGCCGTTCAGGCGGGCGTCGGCGGCGACGATCAATGGAGTCCCAATGGACGTCCGCTGCCAAAATATCGGATCGCGCTTGCTCCCCTCCATTATGCCTTCACGCTCCGGCCCTTCGAGGGCGCCGGGACGACGCCGGAGAAGGCGAGGCCCGCGAGTGCAACCGGAATCGCGGAGGTGCTGCAATGAGGAAGAAGCTGGTCTTGTGCGCGGCGATGATGGCGTCGTTGGCGAGCACAGATGTTCTTGGCGAGGAGGCGGCAATGCCTCTGGTCCAGCATCCACTTCCACCGCCCGCGGATCGCGGCGCCCATGCGGTCGTGCAACTGGCGCCCTACCGTTACGACGACATCCTCTGGGAGAATGACAGGACTGCCCATCGTATCTACGGGCACGCTCTCGAAGCCGCCGAACCGCCCTCGGGGTCGGGCATCGATTCCTGGGGTAAAAACGTCTCCTGGCCTTTCGCGGATCGGCAACTGCGCAGTGGCGACCAGCATGCCAATCACGGCGAGGGCCTTGATTTTTACAATGTGGGCAGCGGGCGAGGCGCCGGCGGCCTCGGCATCTGGTTCGACAACAAGCTGTGGGTGTCGCGCAACTGGCGCACCTACCGTATCCTGCGAAACGGTCCTGATACTGCCGACTTCGAAGTCACCTACGCGCCTTGGCCCGTGGATGTCGGCCGCAAGGTCTGGGAGACGCGCCGCTTCACGCTCCCGGTAGGGACGCAGTTCACCCGGTTGGTATCGACGATCTCGTCGGACAAAGCGGGAGTGCTGATCGTGGGCATCGGAATAGGCAAGCGCACCACGATTGCGGACAAGGACGGCGAACTCACCGTCGACCGCGCGAGGGGCGTGTTGAGCTGGTGGGGGCCGGACACCGGCGATCATGGCAGAATGGCGATTGCCGTCCGCGTGGACCCGGCGATGATCGTCGACGTGAAGGACGACGCGGACAACCACCTCGTCCTTTTGCGTGTCCAGCCCGGCAAGCCCTTCGTTTATTATTCAGGTTCGGCCTGGAGCAAGGGAGAGGGCGGATTTCGGACGCGTGCCGATTGGGACCGATACGTCGCGAGCGAGGCGCTGAACTTCGTCCCGCCGCACGTTCCCGCAAACTGATCCGGTGGAGAGCACGAGCATGGAGCGTCGCGAATTTTTGGCCGCGGCCGTAGGAACGGGCGCATTGGCGTCGGCCGCCGCAGGCGCGAAGCGGGCTTCGGCTGGTACGTCGCCGGCGATTGCGGGGGGAGATCGAGACTATATGCTCGATCTGCTGCTGCGCATGGCGCGGCCGGTGCTTGGCCCCATGTCGCAAGGTCGGCTGCAATCGACTTTCAAGCCCGAGCTTAGTCCCACCTGGGACGGCCGCAACCCCAAGGTCGCTTATCTCGAATGCTTCGGCCGCCTCGCGGCGGGCATCGCCCCCTGGCTTGCGCTGCCGGCGGCGGACGACGCGGAGGGGCGGCTCCGCGCGACGCTGCTCGATCAGGCGCGGGTGAGCTACACGCATTCGGTCGATCCCTCCAGTCCGGACTATCTGCTGTGGAAGGGAGAGGGGCAGCCGCTCGTGGATTCAGCTTATTTCAGCAACGCACTGATGCGCGCACCGAAGGCGCTCTGGGACCCCCTCGACGGCAAGACCAAGGCGTCCATCGTTCGCGTCTTGAAGGGGCTTAGGGCAGTCTCGCCTCCCTATACGAACTGGCTTCTGTTCGCCGCGATGAACGAAGCCTTCCTGCTTTCCATCGGAGAGGAATGGGATCCGGTTCGGATCGACCTTGCCGTGCGGAAGATCAACGAATGGTATGCGGGCGATGGCTGGTACGCGGACGGCCCACGCTTCCACTTCGATTATTACGGCGCGTACGTCATTCATCCGATGCTCGTCGAGATACTCGAAGTGCTCGTCGTTACGGGGGCGAAGTTCAACAGTTTGCCTGCGGCCGAGTTGCTCGATCAGGCATATCGGAGAATGCAGCGTTTCTCGGAGAGCCTGGAACGGATGATCGGGCCCGACGGATGCTATCCGCCCATCGGCCGATCGCTTACGTACCGTACTGCCGTATTCCAGCCGCTGGGCTTGCTCGCTCTGCGCAAGCGGCTTCCTTCGGTTCTTTCCGAGGGGCAGGTCCGCGCGGCCACGGTCGCCGCCCAGCGCGCCATCTTTTCCAATCCGACGAACTTCGACGCAGCGGGTTATCTCACCTTGGGCTTTGCCGGTCATAACCCGACCCTGGCGGACATCTATTCCAACGCGGGAAGCATGTATCTGGCGTCATTGAGCCTGCTGGCGCTGGGCCTGCCCGCGTCGGACAGCTATTGGACCGCGCCGGCGCAGCCTTGGACTATGAGGCGCGCTTATGCGGGCCAGCAGTTCCCCAAAGACCATTTCGTGGATTTCTAGCTGTCGGATCAGCGGGTAGGCGCGCTTTTCGTACATTATTAGTCCGCCGGTCGGCCCGTCGGCCAAAGCAGCCATTCCTCGATCCTGGCGGTACATCACCCCACGATTGGAACGCGCTTTGGTCGAGCTCGCTGCTGATCAGATCAGCCCGTCTGCCGGATTTATATGGATAAAGTATCCGATTTGAAATAACGGCTCGGAATGAATCCCGATCCCAAAAGCGGGCATCCGCGCGGCCTGACCGTCCTGGCTACGACCGAAGCATGGGAGCGATTTTCCTTCTACGGCATGCAGGCGCTGCTCATGCTCTACATGCTGCAGGCTCTGCTGCCGCATCAGCCGGCCGAGCGGGTCTCGGGATTCGCGGCGTTCCGCGGAGGATTGGAAGCGCTGGTCGGCAGCCTGCCCGATGCCGCATTCGCGTCGCAGATCACCGGGCTCTATGCCGGGCTGGTCTACCTGACGCCTATCATCGGCGGCTATCTGGGGGATCGCTGGGTCGGCGGCCGCCGCATGGTGCTGATCGGCGCCGGGCTGATGGCGTGCGGCCATTTCCTGCTGGCATTCGACAGGACGTTCCTGCTCGCCCTTGCGCTTCTCGTGCTCGGGTCGGGAAGCCTGAAGGGGAATATCGCGGTGCAGGTCGGGCGGCTCTACGCGCCCGAGGATGAACGGCGCGACCGCGCCTATCTCTGGTTCAATCTGGGAATCAATATCGGGGCGTTTGCGGGCCCCCTCGTCTGCGGCGGGATCGGGGATCGGCTCGGCTGGCATTGGGGCTTCGCGGCGGCCGGGGTCGGCATGCTGATCGGCATCATCGTCTATGCCGCCAACCTGCGGCATTTACCGGCCGATCGGCCGAAACGCGCCGAGGCGGGGCAGCCGCCCAAGGCCCCTTTATCGCGCGAAGAGCGGCGGCGGATCGGCGCGGTGCTCGCGGTGATCGTGTTGTTGCTGGCCTACAACTTGCCGTTCGGGCAGGGCTACAACATCTTCCCGCTCTGGATCAGCGAGGCCGCGGACCGCCATGTGACCGCAGGCTTCGTATTGCCTATCCCCTGGTACCTCGCCGCCGACGGTTTCGTCACCGTGGCAAGCACGCCTTTGGTGCTCGCTCTGTGGCGGCGCCAGGCGGCACGCGGCCGCGAACCGGGCGAGGTCGGCAAGATCGCGATCGGCTGCGCGATGATGGCAGCCGCCGACCTGTTGCTTGTGGCTCTGGCGGCGAGCACCGCCCCGGGGAGGCTGTTCTGGGTATGGGGCTATGTCTATTTTGCGCTCGCATCCAGTTCCTACCTGTTCACGATGCCGATCCTGCTCGCGCTCGTGTCGCGGGCCGCGCCGCCGCGTCTGGTCGGCACGATGATGGGTCTGGCCTATGCCGGGCTGTTCGTCGCCAATGTCGGTGGCGGCTGGCTCGGCCGCTTCTACCTCATTCTCGGCGCTGCGGGCTTCTGGGGTCTGCAGGCGGCGATCGCGGGGGTGGGCCTGGTGGGAGCGACCCTTCTCCGTCGGCCGATCGGTGCTTTGCTTTCCGTGTCGACCGAGCTGACGATCAGCGGAACCGATCGAGACTGAGCGGCGCAAGGTCGAAATCCGCAGGCTCGCCCGCAAACATCGCGGCGACCGCTTCGGCAGTTGCTGCGGCGAGCGTCAGTCCGAGATGCTGGTGCCCGAAGGCGTAGAAGATCCCGGGATGGCGGCCGCTGCGGCCGATCGCGGGCAGATAATCTGGTAAGGTCGGCCGCGCGCCCATCCACTCGCGGACGGGTTCGGTCAGGGGCAGGCCGAGCGCGGCC
>Ga0207647_10003316_pt1 | contig 12090 bp, 7 predicted proteins | sample KBSCornC2_FD_184295 | JGI IMG/M metagenome (GOLD analysis project Ga0207647, IMG submission 184295) | Corn rhizosphere microbial communities from Kellogg Biological Station, Michigan, USA - C2 (SPAdes) (version 2) | ecosystem: Host-associated > Plants > Roots > Rhizosphere ...
CGCTGGTCGTGGGTCCGGCGGTGGCGGCGGCCGTGTCGCTGCCAGGGGCAGGCGTCTCCCTCGCCAGCAGTGAAGCGATGGTGACCGCGTCGGCCGGTCGGGAAGGTGCGGGGGCGTTGGCAAGGAACGGGAGACCGAACCGGTGCCATCCCGTCCGGGACCAGTAATGGACGGGGACGAGGAGGGCCGTGCCGCTGGCGGGCAGAGGGATACGGAGCGTTCCGTCGTCGGGGGCGTGGAGGCCGGCTTCGCGCACCCAGCAGCGCAGCAGGTTCTCGACCGCCGCGGCCTCGGCTGCGGTGCCCGGGTCGGGGTGCTCGAGGAGGTCAGCGACGGCGTGACGCGGGCTCTCGGTGACCAGGGCTTTGCGCTGCTCCGGAACCCGCTCCGGTTCCGGCACTCTCTGTTGCTCCGGAGTTCTCTCCTGCTCCAGGGCTCTCTGTCGCACCGGTGCCGACACGTGTCGCGGCACGCTGTGGGGCTGTCCGTCACCTCTCTGTCCCAGAACCCTGTCTGCCCCAGAGCGACCGCCCCCCGGAGTTCCGCCCCCGGCCGAAGCCCAAGCCGGCCCCTGCTCCGACTGCCGCACCGCCTCCCGGCCCTGTTCCGGTTCCCGCGCAATCGCTCGTCTCTGCCGACAAGGCGCTGACGGGGTCACCGGCGCAGGTGGAATCTGCTGGGAGGGCGGTGCCTCGAAGGGGCCTCGCTCTGGGGCAGGGGTGCGGGCGTCGGATGCAGGGGTGGGGTTCAAGGCGGTCCTCGTGGGTGGTTCTGGTTCGTGCGGTGACGAACCGGGGCCGTACTGCGCTACCGGCGAAGTGGAGGTATGGGCGTCCTGGTTTCAAGGAGTTCGAGAAGTTCAGGGGGTACGAGTCGTGCACAGGCATGGGGATTGGTGACGACGGCACGTACGAGCGGGCCGCATCAGTTGCCGAGGTGGCCCGCCTCGGCGCGCTCGCCCTGGCGTCGGTGCTGGGGATCGGGGCCGTGGGGCCGTCGTATTCCGGGTGGTCGGCCGGTGCGGTCGCGGGCCGCCGTCCCGACGGCATCGGCCAGTCGGTCGAGCACGGCGGCGGCCTGTTCGTCGCTGATCGTCAGTGGCGGGAGGAGCCGCACGACGCTTGCGTGGCGGCCTCCCACTTCGACGATGAGGCCACGTCGCAGACACTCCCGCTGGACGGCGGCCGCGAGTTCGGGATCGGCTGGGCGCGGGCTGCCGACGCGGGACTCCGGCGCCGCCGCCGGAGTCGTCCCGTGGCTGAAAGGCTCGCAATCCACCGAGGGATCGGCTCCGCCCCCCCGACGGCTCCGATCCAACCCATCGGCCGCCCAACTCGGCCCATCGGAACCTCGATCCGACCCCTTGGGCGTCCAACTCGTCCCGTCGGCAGCCGAATCCAGTCCCTCAAGCCCCCAATCGAGCCCTGCCGGGCCCCCAACTCCCACTCCGGAGCCCTCTCCATCGAACGTCCCGCCCTCGTACCTCCCGCGATCTCCTTCCGCATCCACGAGCTCCATCCCGATCATCAGGCCCCGCCCCCGCACCTCCCCGATGCAGGGGAACTCCCTTGCAAGGGCGCGGAGTTGGGTGAGCATGCGGGAGCCGAGGGTGGCCGCTCGCTCGGCGAGGTGGTTTTCGCGGACGTAGGCCAGGGTGGCCGTACCTGCGGCCATCGCGAGTTGGTTGCCGCGGAAGGTGCCTGCGTGGGCGCCGGGTTCCCAGACGTCGAGGCTGTCGCGGTAGACCACCACAGCGAGGGGGAGGCTGCCGCCGATGGCCTTGGAGAGGACCATCACATCGGGGGTGATGCCGCTGTGCTCCACCGCCCAGAAGGCGCCCGTCCGTCCCACCCCCGTCTGAACCTCGTCGGCGATCAGCGGGATGGAGCGGGCCGATGTGATCCTTCGGATGCGCCGCATCCACTCGTCCGGCGCGGGGATCACCCCGCCCTCACCCTGGACGGGTTCCAGGATCATTCCCGCGGGACGGGGCACCCCCGACTTGGGATCGTCGAGGACGGATTCGGTCCAGCGGGCGGCGAGTTCGGCGCCGCGTGGGCCGCCGACGCCGAACGGGCAGCGGTAGTCCTGGGGATAGGGAAGGCGGGCGACTCGTACGTCCGAGGCGCCCCCGGAGGCTTCAAGGGCTCCGGCGGTCATGCCGTGGTAGGCGCCGGTGAAGGCAAGGAGTCCGGTGCGGCCGGTCGCGGTGCGGACGAGCTTGAGCGCGGCCTCCACCGCGTCGGTACCCGCCGGCCCGCAGAACTGCACACGCGCGTGGTCGGCGAGGCCGCGCGGCAGGGTGTGGAACAACTCGGTGACGAAGGCGTCCTTGACGGGGGTCGCCAGGTCGAGGACGTGCAGCGGGGCACCCGAGTCGAGGACTTTGCGGATGGCCTCCAGCACCACGGGGTGATTGTGGCCGAGGGCGAGCGTTCCGGCTCCGGAGAGGCAGTCGAGGTAGCGGCGGCCGTCGGCGCCCTCGATGGTCAGCCCCCGGGCCCGAACGGGCACGATCGGCAGGGCACGCGCATAGGTGCGCGCCGCCGACTCGCGTGCCGACTGGCGCCGTAGGATCCCCTCGTGTGCGGCCCGCCCGGTCGCGGACACCTCACCGGCAGCACGCCGCCCAAGAGTCCCCTCGGACGCACTCCCGCCGCCTGCAGACTCGGCCACGACTCCCTGTCCTCCCACCGGGGACCGCACACGGACAGCAGAACCCCCACCGGTACCAACCCCCCATCGCTCACCGGGTTACGGGCTGCCTCAAGATCCTTTCCGTGACGGAACCGTTGCCGTTCCATCGGAAGTCCCCCACAGCGAACGCATAGTGTGTGATGCCGTTCCAAGAAGCGGTGGAGTCCCGTGAGATCACCTGTTCCGAGCGTGAGTTCACGGCCGCAGCACCCGTTTTGTTCAGTTCATCCCAGGGGGAGTCAGAGCATGCGATCCATAAGGCCGTCCGTTACCGTTCGCCGGGAGAGGGGTGCCCGCCGCAGAACCTCCCCCGTTCTTGCCGCCGTAGCCCTCGCATCGGCCCTGGCGCTCACCGCCACCGCCTGCAACTCGGGTGACGACAAGGCCGACGGCCAGGCCTCTGCCTCCGCCTCCGCGACCGACACCGGTGGCAGCGGCGACGGCAAGATCAAGATCCCGGACGACATCAAGAACAAGCTCAAAGAGCACGGCTTCGACATCGACAAGTGGAAGCACGGGGCCTGGAAGAACTGGAACAAGGACGACTGGCTGCGCGAGGCCGACGATTTCATCAACCCGATCATCAAGGGTCTGTGGAACCCGGACCGGATGCGGAAGGCGAACGACCCGGACAAGGGTGTCGACGACAGCGACCTCTCCGGTGACCAGGGCGTGACCGACCCCACGCCGGCGCCCGTGGACGCGAAGGCCGTGGCGCCTACGTACCACGCCAACGCAGCGGCGTCCGGGAAGGTGTTCTTCGACTCCCCCGAGGGCACGATGGTCTGCTCGGCGACAGTCGTGGAAGACCCGGCCCACCCCGGCAAGTCGAACCTCGTGTGGACGGCGGGCCACTGCGTGCATGCCGGCAAGAAGGGCGGCTGGTACCGCAACATCGCGTTCGTGCCGTCGTACAACAACGCGGGCAGGTCGGCCGCCCAGCTGCAGAACGCCACCAGGGAGGAGGCCGCTCCGTACGGCGTCTGGTGGGGCGACTGGGCGCAGACGTCCCAGCAGTGGATCGAGAAGGGCGGCGAGACGGGCGGTGACGGCGCCTCGTACGACTACGCCGTCATCCATGTGACGCCGGAGAAGGGCGGCAACGGCAAGTCGCTGGAGGAGACGGTCGGTTCAGCACTGCCTGTTGACTTCAACGCTCCGGCCGTGCCGAAGGTTCCCAGCATCACCGCGACCGGTTACCCGGCCGCCGCGCCGTTCGACGGCCAGAAGATGTTCCAGTGCACGGACAAGCCGGGACGGCTGTCGATCAACGCCTCGGACCCGACGATGTATCGCATCGGCTGCACCATGACCGGCGGTTCGTCCGGCGGCGGCTGGGTCGCAACGGGCTCGGACGGCAAGCCGGCGCTGGTGTCCAACACCTCGATCGGCCCGGTGACTTCGGGCTGGCTGGCCGGACCGCGGCTGGGTGAGGTGGCCAAGGGTGTGTACGACTCGGTGAGCAAGAAGTTCGCCGGTCAGTAGACCTGCTCTGCTCGTACTGAAGGCCCGCCCCCTCGGTGAGGGGGCGGGCCTTCGGCGATTCTCGACTCTGCGGTGATTCGGTCCGCGGCTCAGACGGCCGGGGCGGGCACATACGGCGCGAGGTCCGCCGCCAGTTCCTCGTGCACCCGCACCTTGAGCAGCGTGCCCTCCGGGGTGTGCTCCTCGGAGATCACCTCGCCCTCGTCGTGCGCGCGGGCGACCAGCTTGCCGTGGGTGTACGGCACCAGCGCCTCGATCTCGACGGACGGCCTGGGCAGCTCGTTGTCGATGAGCGCGAGCAGCTCCTGGATGCCCTTGCCGGTGCGGGCCGAGACGGCGATGGAGCGCTTCTCGATCCGCATGAGCCGCTGGAGGGTCAGCGGGTCGGCCGCGTCCGCCTTGTTGATCACGACGATCTCGGGTACGTCGATGGCACCGACGTCTCTGATCACCTCGCGCACGGCAGCCAGCTGCTCCTCCGGCGCCGGGTGCGAGCCGTCGACCACGTGCAGGATCAGGTCGGACTCGCCGACCTCCTCCATGGTGGAGCGGAACGCCTCGACCAAGTGGTGCGGCAGGTGCCTTACGAAGCCGACGGTGTCGGCCAGCGTGTACAGGCGGCCGCTCGGGGTCTCCGCCCGGCGGACGGTCGGGTCCAGGGTCGCGAACAGGGCGTTCTCGACCAGGACGCCCGCGCCCGTGAGGCGGTTGAGCAGCGAGGACTTGCCGGCGTTGGTGTAGCCCGCGATGGCCACGGACGGCACCTTGTTGCGCTTGCGCTCCTGGCGCTTGATCTCGCGGCCGGTCTTCATCTCCGCGATCTCCCGGCGCATCTTCGCCATCTTCTCGCGGATCCGACGCCGGTCCGTCTCGATCTTGGTCTCACCGGGACCGCGGGTGGCGAGGCCGCCGCCCTTGCCGCCGCCCATCTGCCTCGACAGCGACTGACCCCAGCCCCGCAGCCTCGGCAGCATGTACTGCATCTGCGCGAGCGCGACCTGCGCCTTGCCCTCTCGGGACTTGGCGTGCTGGGCGAAGATGTCGAGGATCAGGGCCGTACGGTCGATGACCTTGACCTTGACGACGTCCTCGAGGTGGATGAGCTGGCCCGGGCTGAGCTCACCGTCGCAGATGACGGTGTCCGCGCCCGTTTCGAGAACGATGTCCCGAAGCTCGTAGGCCTTGCCGGAGCCGATGTAGGTGGCCGCGTCGGGCTTGTCGCGGCGCTGGATCACGCCGTCGAGCACGAGCGCACCGGCCGTCTCCGCGAGGGCGGCGAGCTCCGCGAGGGAGTTCTCCGAGTCCTGCACGGTCCCCGTGGTCCAGACGCCGACGAGCACGACACGCTCCAGGCGGAGCTGGCGGTACTCGACCTCGGTGACGTCCTCGAGCTCGGTGGAGAGGCCCGCCACACGGCGCAGAGCCGCACGCTCGGAGCGGTCGAACTGGTCGCCGTCCCGCTCTCCGTCGATCTCGTGGCTCCAGGCGACGTCCTCTTCCATCAGGGCATCGGCCCGAAGCCGCTCGGGGTAGGTGTGCGCGAAGCGCTCAGTGTCCTGGGAAGGGGATGAAGAGGAGGTCATTGGGTCCTTACGTCGATGGGGATTCCGGTACGGCGATCGCGACAGCGGTCATTGTGTACAACGTACGAGTACCCCGGGAGATTCCCGCGACCCGTGCCGCGACGACCCGATGATGGTCGCACGGCACGGCCCGTCCGGTCATCGCCTTATTTCGCGGATTTCGCAGCCTTCGCGCCGGATGCCGCCGGCTTCCAGTCCGGGTGGCCGGGCATCGGCGGGGTCTTCTTGCCGTACAGCCAGCCTTCGAAGAAGCCGCTCAGGTCGCGTCCGGAGATCCGGGAGGCGAGTCGTTCGAAGTCGGCGGTGGTGGCGGTACCGTCACGGTGGAGGTTCACCCAGGACCGTTCCAGGTGCTCGAAGGCGGGGCGGCCGATCTCCTGGCGCAGGGCATAGAGCGCGAGCGCGGCGCCGTCGTAGACGTTCGGGCGGAAGATGCTGATCTTCTGACCGGGGTCGGGCGCCTTGGGCGCGGCCGGCGGCCCACCGGCGGCACGCCAGCCGTCGGAGGCGGCGTACGCGGCCTTCATGCGCGTCTCCATGGGCTTGTGTCCCACCTCCTCCGCGTACAGCGCCTCGTACCAGGTGGCGTGCCCTTCGTTGAGCCACAGGTCGGACCAGGTCTGCGGGCTGACGCTGTCGCCGAACCACTGGTGGGACAGCTCATGCACCATGATCGACTCGACGTACCACTTGGGGTAGGTGTGGCCGGTGAAGAGCTCGCTCTCGAAGAGAGAGAGCGTCTGGGTCTCGAGTTCGAAGCCGGTGGACGCCTCTGCCATGAGCAGGCCGTACGTCTCGAAGGGGTAGTGGCCGACCTTGCTCTCCATCCAGGCGATCTGGTCGGGGGTCTTGGCGAGCCACGGTTCGAGCGCTTTGACGTCCTTGGTGGGCACGACGTCGCGTACGGGCAGGTGGTGCGGTCCGGTGCGGTGCAGGACGGTGGAGCGGCCGATGGACACCTGGGTGAGCTCGGTGGCCATGGGGTGCCGGGTGCGATACGTCCAGGTGGTCGACTTGGCGCCGCGCTCCACGCCGGTCGGCAGGCCGTTGGCCACCGCTGTGTAGTCGTTGGGGGCGGTGATCCGGATGGTGAACAGCGCTTTGTCGGAGGGGTGGTCGTTGCACGGGAACACCAGGTGTGCGGCATCGGCCTGGTTGGCCATGGCGAGCCCGTCCTCGGTGCGTACCCAGCCGCCGTCCTGGTCCTTGGCGGCCACGGGGTCGCTGGTGTGCCGGACGGTGATCCGCGTCCAGGTGCCCCGGGGCAGTGGCCTGGCGGGCGTGACGACGAGGTCGTCACCCGCGCTGGTGAACGTGGCCGGCTCACCGTTGACCTGGACCGATTCGACCTTGCCGTGTGCGAAGTCGAGGTTCAGCCGGTCCAGGTCCGTGGTCGTCGAGGCGTTGATCGTGGTGACGGCCTGGAGGGGCTTGCTGTTGGTGCCGGGATAGGTGAACGAGAGGTTGTACGACTGCACGTCGTATCCGGGATTGCCGAGGTCCGGGTAGAGGCGGTCGCCGATGCCCAGGGGGGCCGGGGGCGAGCTCGCGGCCAGGAGGCAGACGGAGACGGCGGAGGCGAGCAGTGCGGTCGCCTTCAGGCGGCGCGGAGGGCGGCAGAAACGAGCCGCGAGGCCGGGACGCGGGCCGAGGGGTCGTGGGGCCTGGGAGCGCGGGGTGAGCAGCATGGATCACGGCTATCAGCGCGCGCGTGCCGGACGGCGACGACTCGCGTTCGGCCCACCCGAATGGGTAGGTCGGGTGCAGGTGTGCGGCTCTGGCGCCGTGGGGCGCGCGGTCCGGCGCTCACACCCCCGGCGTCTGCGCCCGGCTCACGTCGTAGACCCCCGGCACATTGCGCATCGCCCGCATCAGCGCGGGCAGATGGGCCGCGTCCGGGAGTTGGAGGGTGTAGGTGTGACGGACGCGCTGCTGGGTCGGGGGTTCGACCGTCGCGGACACGATCTCGGCGCCTTCGAGGGCCATCGCCTCCGTCAGGTCCGCCAGCAGATGAGGGCGGACGAACGATTCGGCGAGCAGCGTGACCCGGCACTCGGTGGTGTCCCCCCAGCGCACATCGACCTCCGCGCGCCCCCCGCTCTTCATGCGCTCCACGGCGGCGCACTCGACGCGGTGGACGGTTACCACACCGCCCCGTACGGCGAAGCCGGTCACCTCGTCGGGCGGTACGGGCGTACAGCAGCCGGCGAGGCGTACGGTCGCGCCGGGCTGGTCGACCGTGATGTCGGCGGTGGTGGGACGTGAGGTCGGTCCCTCCGCGACGGGCCGGAGAACGGCCGAGGGCTCCCCGTCGGTCTCCTGCGCTGCCTCCTGCCCCTCCTCGTGCGTCGGATGGGCCGCCAGCCATCGCTGGATGGCGATTCGCGCGGCAGGCGTGTGGGCGTGCTCCAGCCACTCCCTGGAGGGCTCGGAGGCCGGGTCCTGGCCCATGAGGAGCTGGACGGTGTCGCCGTCCCGCAGGACCGTGCTCAGCGTCGCCAGGCGGCCGTTGACGCGGGCGCCGATGCACGCGTGCGCGTCCTCGCCGTACTGGGCGTACGCGGCGTCCACACACGTGGCGCCCTCGGGCAGACCGAGCGTGCCGCCGTCGGGACGGAAGACGGTGATCTCACGGTCCTGGGCGAGGTCCTCGCGGAGCGTGGACCAGAACGTGTCCGGGTCGGGCGCGGCCTCCTGCCAGTCGAGGAGGCGGGAGAGCCAGCCCGGGCGGGTGGGGTCGACGCGCTCGCCGTCGGCCGGAGCCTGCTCCTCGGGAGGCGAAGCATAGGGATTGCCGAGCGCCACGACGCCGGCCTCGGCGGCCTTGTGCATCTGGTGGGTGCGGATGAGGACTTCGGCGACCTGACCGTCCGTGCGCGCGACCGCGGTGTGCAGGGACTGGTAGAGGTTGAACTTGGGGACGGCGATGAAGTCCTTGAACTCCGAGACCACGGGCGTCATACAGGTGTGCAGTTCACCGAGGACGCCGTAGCAGTCCGCGTCCTCGTTCACCAGCACCAGCAGGCGGCCGAAGTCGCAGCCGCGCAGCTGGCCGCGCTTGCGGGCGACGCGGTGGACGGAGACGAAGTGCCGCGGCCGGATGACGACTTCGGCCGGGATGTCGGCCTCGCGCAGCACGCCTCGTACCTCGTCGGCGATCTCGGCGAGCGGGTCGTCGGCGCGGGAGGCGTTGTCGACGATCAACTCCCGTGTGTGCTCGTACTCTTCGGGGTGGAGAATCGCGAAGACCAGGTCCTCCAGCTCGGTCTTCAGCGCCTGGACGCCGAGCCGCTCGGCGAGCGGGATCAGAACGTCGCGGGTGACCTTGGCGATGCGTGCCTGTTTCTCGGGGCGCATGACGCCGAGGGTGCGCATGTTGTGCAGCCGGTCGGCGAGTTTGATCGACATCACGCGGACGTCGCTGCCGGTCGCGACGAGCATCTTGCGGAAGGTCTCGGGCTCCGCGGCGGCGCCGTAGTCGACCTTCTCCAACTTGGTGACGCCGTCGACGAGATAGCGGACCTCCGAGCCGAACTCCTCGCCGACCTGATCGAGGGTCACGTCCGTGTCCTCGACGGTGTCGTGGAGCAGAGAGGCCGTCAACGTCGTGGTCTCCGCGCCGAGTTCGGCGAGGATCAGCGTCACCGCGAGCGGGTGCGTGATGTACGGCTCGCCGCTCTTGCGCATCTGGCCGCGGTGCGAGGACTCGGCCAGCACGTAGGCGCGGCGCAGGGGTTCGAGGTCGGCGCTGGGGTAATGGGCGCGGTGAGCGTCGACGACATGACTGATGGCGCTGGGCAGCCGGTCACGGGTGGCGGGGCCGAGCAGGGCGGCACGGCCGAGGCGGCGCAGGTCGATCCGGGCCCGCCAGCGCGCCGCCGGGCCTGTTACCGGACCTGGGGTCGCGGGATTCGTGGCCTCCGCACTCATGGGCACCTCCGGCTGCGTGGACCGGCGGACGGGGTGCCCCATGGCGGACACGGCTCAGGGGATGGCAACGGTCCCCCGTCCGGGCCGGTGCTTGATGCTACCGAGCCCATCACGTGCGGCTGACCGCCTCTCGCCGAGCGTGAAACGGATCACCCATTCGAGCGACGGTCTGTAGGTTTACGGTTTCGCGCCACGCGACAGGGAGCCGCCCGTGATTTCGAACGCGCGGTCGTCGCCCCGGAGATACTCCTGTGCACCACTCGGCGCACAGGCCTCGGATCCCAAGTCACCGCCCTGTTCAGAGAACGAAGGATTCCAGCCACTCGGATGCGATCTCGCCCTCGGCGACGATCACTGCGGGGCCGGTCATCTCGATCTCGCCGTCGGGCTGTTCGGTGATGACCAGGGTCCCGCCGGGCACATCGACGGTGTACGTCGCCGGGTTCCCGGTGACGGCGGGGTCGGCGCCGTCCCGGCGGGCGGCGGCCACGGCGACGGCGCACGCGCCCGTGCCGCACGAGCGGGTCTCGCCGGCGCCGCGCTCGTGCACGCGCAGCGCGACGTGCCGGGGGCCGCGGTCGACCACGAACTCCACGTTCACGCCGTCGGGGTATGCGGAGGCCGGGCTGAACGGCGGCGGGGAGTACAGGGTGCCGGCGTGTGCGAGGTCGTCGACGAACGCGACCGCGTGCGGGTTGCCCATGTTCACGTTCCGCGCGGGCCAGCTGCGCTCGCCGACGGTCACCGTGACGTCCCCTTCGGGGAGGCGCGCCCTGCCCATGCCGACGGTGATGTCACCCGCGACGGAGCCGCTGTTGGATGCAGCCTTCGCGATGTGCACGCTCTTCACGCCCCCGCGGGTGGCCACCGCGAGGTCGCCCTCACCGACATACCCGGCGCGCTGGAGGTAGTGCGCGAACACCCGCACGCCGTTGCCGCACATCTCCGCGATCGAGCCGTCGCCGTTGCGGTAGTCCATGAACCACTCGGCCTCGGCCGCCATGTGCTGAGCCTCGGGGTGCGCGGCGGACCGCACCACGTGCAGCAGACCGTCACCGCCGATGCCCGCGCGGCGGTCGCACAGGGCGGCGACGGCGGTCGGAGGGAGGTCGATGGCGTTCTCGGGGTCCGGCACGATCACGAAGTCGTTCTCCGTGCCGTGGCCCTTGAGGAAGGCGATCCGCGTGCTCATTCCTCGATCGTACGGGAGCGATCCGCTGGGAGAACCGGGACGGGGTCGCGGGTATGTGCGGGTCCGTTGTGGCTGGTCGCGCCCACACAGTGGAGCCGCATGTCGACACAGCCCCGCGCCCCTCGCAGGGGCGCTTCAGCGGAGCCTTGCTACCCGCCACACGGCGAGCACGACAACCGCCGCGACCACCACGACGTACGCCAGCACGACCCGCCAGTCCGGTCGGCGGCCGGAACCCCTCGGTGGGAGCCCGGGGCCCGTGTAGCCCACCCGGCGGGCGGCCATCATGCCCCAGCCGGCCGCGCAGGAGCAGATCAGCAGGCCCAGCATGGCGATCACGGCGCCGCTGTCGCCGAAGTCGAAGGCGAGCGGGAAGGCGAACATCAGGGAGCCGACCGCGGCCAGGGCGACGATGGGGGCGAGCTGCCAGATGCGCAGGCGGCGCTGCGGGCGCAGCTCGACCTCGACCTCGGGGCCACCGGCGAACATCTCGTCCGGCTCGGGGCCGTCGGCGGTCACTCCGCCCTGCGTCTCGTCGGGCCCGTCGGGGCTCAGACGGTTCTCGTCCTGCTCCGGCTCACCGCTCTCGACGGTGAGGGGCTCGGTGCCTTGTGCGGTGTCGCGAGGGCCGGCCTCCATCGCCACGCGCCCTCCCAACTAGGACTCCACTTGGTCGATCGAAGCTCGATGATGGCACGGCGCCGGAGGCCCGAACGGCGGCCGGAGCGTCCCGATGCCATGACGTGATCAGGCTGTGACCGGTCGTTCGATCAACGCCAGGGCGCGGTGCGGAAGTTCTGTGAGATCCGCCGCAGCCCCGCTCAGCCAGTGCACCCGCGGGTCGCGCCGGAACCAGGAATCCTGACGGCGCGCGAAGCGCTTGGTGGCGCGCACGGTCTCGGCCCGCGCCTCCGCATCGGTGCACGCTCCAGCCAGCGCCGCGAGCACCTGCTGGTAGCCGAGCGCGCGGGCTGCCGTACGCCCCTCGCGCAGGCCCTGCGCCTCCAGGGCACGCACCTCGTCCACGAGCCCGGCGTCCCACATCCGGTCCACCCGGCGGGCGATGCGCTCGTCGAGTTCGGGGCGGGCGACGTCGACGCCGATCTGGACGGTGTCGTAGACCGAGTCATGGCCGGGCAGGTTGGCAGTGAAGGGCTGACCGGTGATCTCGATCACTTCGAGGGCCCGGACGATACGGCGGCC
>Ga0207647_10003319_pt1 | contig 12087 bp, 11 predicted proteins | sample KBSCornC2_FD_184295 | JGI IMG/M metagenome (GOLD analysis project Ga0207647, IMG submission 184295) | Corn rhizosphere microbial communities from Kellogg Biological Station, Michigan, USA - C2 (SPAdes) (version 2) | ecosystem: Host-associated > Plants > Roots > Rhizosphere ...
AGAGCAGTTTGAAGACGGCGCCGTATGGGCCGACGGGGAGCCCTTCCCCGAGGAGATTGTGCGCGGGTGAAGCTTACCGCCGCCATATCGCTGGGTGCGATGCTGCTTCTTGGAGCTCAGGAGCCTATTCAGCAGCGGCCGGGAGATATTCCAGTCGTACGCGTCAACACGCGTCTGGTCAACGTTGCTGTGAACGTGACCGATGAGCATGGAGCTCTAATCGGCGGCCTGGAGCAAGACCAGTTCCGTGTGCTGGAGGATGGCATGCCGCAGAAGATCGCCATCTTCGAGCGTGAGAGCGGCACTCCGCTCAGTATGGTTCTGGCGCTGGATACCAGTGAGAGCATGGTGCGCGACGACCGGCTTGCCCGGGATGCGGCGAAACAGTTCGCGCGGACGATGCTGCGCTCGCAGGATGAGCTGGCCGTGGAGGAGTTCTCGGACGCGGTGAGCGAGGTGGTGCCGTTTACCAATGAATTGAAACGGGTGGAACGCGGCCTGAACCATCTCGACTACGGTCCATCCACCGCGCTGTATGACGCGGTGTATCTCTCGGCGCAACGCCTGGAAGACGCAAAACGCGACGCTACGAGAAGGCGTGTCATTGTGCTGGTGACCGATGGTGGCGATACGGTAAAGGGGGCAACCTATACGCAGGCCATGGAGCAGGTGCAGCGCGCCGGCGCAATGGTGTACTGCCTGATCATTGTGCCGATTCGTGCCGACGCCGGCCGTAACGTAGGCGGCGAGCACGCCCTGATGCAGATGTCCGAAGACTCCGGCGGGCGCTACTACTATGTCGACGATCCCAAGGACCTGCAGAAGGCCCTGGATAAGGTCTCGGACGACCTGCGCTCGCAATATGCCATCGGCTACTACGCGCCTCCGGGCAAGCCGGGGGGCGAGAGGCTCCGGTCGATCCGTGTCGAGATGACCCAGCCGGAGCTGGCTGGGCGATACAAGCTGCGTTATAGGACCGGGTACTACCGCTGAAGAGGCCGGAAGCCGATTCAACATCCGATTCCGGACTGACAGGTAGTATGTAGGGTATGCCGTTCTCCAATGGAAAGCGTCGTCATAAGTCGCCCCCGCCGGGAGAGACCGGGCAGGAGGCGTTGTATCTGAAAAGCCTGAGCGAGCGCCAGGTGCCCGTTACGGTCAAACTGCGCGACGGGGAGCGCGTGAACGGTTGGATCGAGTACTTCGACGATACGATGATCCGCCTGACGCGCGAAGGAAAGCCGAATCTTTTCATCTACAAGCAGCAGATTCGCACCATAGCCGAAGAGCGCCGCAGCAAGCCGCGCAACGGCAACCGTGAGGTGGTGGAGTAATGGCTCTGGAAGTCGCGCAGAAGGCCGCTGAGATCGCCAAGGAGGCCGGGGCGCTGCTCCGGAGCTACTACGAGACTGGCATCGCCGCGGAATACAAGGGCGATGTGGATCTGGTGACGGTCGCCGACCGTGCCAGTGAGAAGCTGATCGGCGAGCGCCTGCGTCAGGTCTTCCCAGACCACGGCATCTACGGGGAAGAAGGCACGCGACAGGCTCTGGAGGCGGAGTTTCGCTGGTATGTCGATCCGCTGGACGGGACAACGAACTTTGCTCATGGATTTCCGTACTTCTGCGTCTCCATGGGTTTGGAGCGCCGCGCTCCGGAGCTGAAGCCCGAGGAGGACGGCGAACTGGTTGCCGGCGTGATCTACGAACCGCTGCGTGATGAATGCTTTGTCACCGGTAAGGGAGAGGGTGCCTGGCTGAACGGTCGCCGCATCTCGGTCTCGAAGACTCGGCTGCTGCAGGAGAGCCTGGTGGCAACCGGCTTTCCCAGCCATAAGCGCCACGAGAATCCGAATATCCACTTCTACCACCAGCTCACCCTGCGTTCGCACGGTGTGCGTCGCGCAGGAGCGGCGGCAATTGATCTGGCATATACGGCGTGCGGCCGCCTGGAGGCCTTCTGGGAGTTCAATCTGAACCCCTGGGATACGGCAGCCGGCGTGTTGCTTGTGCGCGAAGCCGGCGGTACGGTAACCGGCTTTGATGGCTCACCTTTCAAGCTGGATAGCCGTGAGGTACTGGCGACGAACGGTCGCATTTCGGCGGAGATGCAGGCGGTATTTACGGATATGTTTGCCGGGCGCGACTTGGAGCCGATTCCGACTCCGGAAGAGTTCCGGGAGCGGCGCGAGGCCGCAAAGTAAATGTCTGAGCGCTCATGGGGATGGTCGTTCTGGCTTGGAGCTGCTCTCCTGCTGATGGGAATTATGGGACTCTGGCGGCTGAAGGACATACAGGTCCGAGCGTCGGATAGCGTCCTCTGGACAGTTCTTTACATAGCCATGGTGCTACGGGGCGGATGGTTGACGTACCGTGGAATCTGGATCACAGGCAACCAGAATTAGTACTTCTTTAGTCCGATATAGAAATGCATTTCGCCTGTATTGGCGCGGGCGAGATGGCTGTTATGATGAACTCACGCGAGACAATCTGGAGGCATGAGTTAAGAGATGGCATACGTAATTGCAGAACCCTGCATCGGCACCAAGGACACGGCTTGTACGGACGCCTGTCCGGTGGATTGCATTCACCCGAAGAAGGATGAGACTGGTCACGCCGAGGCTGAGCAGCTCTTCATCGATCCGGTGGAGTGCATTGATTGCGGCGCCTGCGTTCCGGTCTGCCCGGTGTCGGCGATCTACGCCGGCGACGACCTGCCCGAGAACTTCGCCATTTTTGCTGATAAGGCGAAGACGCACTTCGGTCGCTAACCGGAGCATCCGGCGCATTTGCCGCATACCCCTCTAACTGCCGTTGAGGGACGGAGATTCAAGAGAAACGCGCAGCCCAGGGGCTGCGCGTTTGCTTTGTGTAAGACTTTTCCAGCGTGACCACATACCAGACAGAGGCGATTGTGTTGCGGACCTGGCCCTTTGAAGAGGCCGATCTGCTGGTCAGCCTCTTCACGCGTGAGCAGGGAGTGGTGAAGGGCGTGGCACGGCATGCCATGAGGTCACGCAAACGCTTCGGCGGAGCTCTGGAGCCGATGACCCACGTACGCGCTACCTATGCCGAAAAGCCGAAGCAGGACCTGGTGCGGTTGGACTCATTCGAGATCCTCTGGTCGCCGATGAGCGAGCCGGTGGACTACGGCCGGGTGACAGCTTTGCAGTTTGTGGCCGAGGTGCTGGGAGAGGCGCTGCCGGAGCGCGCGGTGGAGGATGACGTTTTTCGCCTGACCGTGGCAACGCTGGCTGAGGTAAAGGTCGGCCAGGTATGGATGCCGGTAACCTACTTCACGCTCTGGATGACGCGGCTGATGGGCTGGCTGCCGGAGTTAGGCGTGTGCATCGTCTGCGGTGAGGCACTGCGCGGACAGCCGGTCTGGTTCGCCTCAGGAGCCGATGGCGTGACCTGCGGCCCGCATAAGCGTCCAGGCTCGGTCGCTCTTGCGCCCGAGGCGGTGGCGCTGGCCGAGCGAATGCTGCGGCGTCCTTTGGCGGAGCTGTTGAAGGAGTCGTGGGGGAAGGCGGGACCTCTGACAATGGTGCGGCGGTTTGCCGTGGAGATTTTGGAGCGGCACTTGGAACGACAGATTCGGAGCGCCCGGGTGTTGGCAAGACTCTAGATATAAGCAAAATCCCGTTGCCCCATTCTTTCGCGAAGCGAAAGGGTGGGGTATCGAGCGAAGCGAGACCGCTCTTTCTGCTGTTCTACTCACGAACGATTTTCGTTGCGCAGCAGTCCATTCACAGAACTGACGCTATTGTGCCGATCGCATTTCCATCTCCAGCCTTTGGATGATGTAAGGAGCGAGCGAAGCCTGATCTTGGTTGAGCCGAATATGAGAGATGGACAGCATCGGGAGTATCACCAGTCAGGATGATGACACCCGTAACGGACTGCGTGTGCTTCTATCAGTTCGCGACAAAGGTTTTGAAGGGCGAAGATTTTCGTACGGCACCAAACATTGGAGCAGTATTTCATTGTGCAACAGCTCATGTGGCAACGTACGGCGCATCATGTCGCAACTAACCTCCCAGGGACGAATAGCGATTTCATCTACAAAAAGTCCCCGGAGTAAGTGAATGTCGAAGTCTGGCTGTTATGTCGCATGTGCGGCACTTTTATCCCTCGTGACGTTCTTTCTTATCGCTTGTGGAAGCGGATCAGGTTCCGGTTCCACCTCAGGAATGGGAATGGCTACCGTTTCCATCAGCGATCCAGCCACCTGTGCCGGCCCATCCGGACCTTTCCTGCATGTATACGTAACAGTTGTCGATGTGCAGGTGCACACCAGCGCCACGGCTTCGGCTACCGATTCCGGCTGGCAGGACCTCACCCCCAACCTCTCCTCCTCCCCCAAACAGATTGATCTTCTTGGCCAGGCAAATAACCAGTGTTTTCTGGCGACACTGGGAGATGCAAAACAACTACAGGCCGGTACGTATCAGCAGATCCGTGTGATTCTCGCGGACAATTCGGCGTCGATCTCCAACAATCAATGCAGCGCTGCCGGTACGGCGAACTGCGTGGTGCTGAGCGCAGACAGCAAAGCTTATGCGCTGCAGCTTTCGAGTGAAGCGAAGACCGGAATCAAGATTCCTTCGGGGCAGCTTGCCTCGGGAGGCTTCACCATTGGGGCGGGACAGACCAAGGATCTGAACATCGATTTCGACACCTGTGCCTCGATTGTGCAGACCGGAAACGGACAGTTCCGTCTGAAGCCGGTGCTCCATGCGGGTGAAGTGACGACCACGGCAACTTCCATCAACGGAACGGTTCTCGACAAGGTCTCCGGCAAGCCGGTCGCGGGGAACGTCCTGGTTGCTCTGGAGCAGAAAGATTCGACCGGCGTCGATCGCATTGTGATGTCCACTCTGGCGAATGCGGACGGCACGTTCGTCTTTTGCCCGCTGCCGACTGGTATATACGACGTCGTCGTGGTTGGCATCACGTCGACCGGCGGAGTCTATGCGCCTGCGATTGTGACCGGTGTCTCAAACGGTGAGACCACGGGCAAGATAGCCTTATCGGCGCCCTTGGCCGCGGGAGCGGATACCGCGACTCTTTCCGGAAAAGTAACCAGCCAGAATGCAGGCAACAGTGGAACGGTAACGGATGTCTCATTGAGTGCACTGGAGACCATCTCCGCTACGACCTACACCATACCCTTGGTCCCCAATGCGCAGCAGAACGCGGCAACGGCTACGGTGACAACGGCAGCCGGATCCAGTTGCCCGAACAACACTGACTGCGCCAGCTACTCGATGCTGCTGCCGGCGGCGGGAGCCTACATCGGCGCCTATTCAACCTCGGCAGCGACGTTGATGCAGTCGTCTCCTTATGCCACCTATGTTGTCGATGGCATTGCGTTTGTTCCTTCCTCCGGCGGTGCGCTGAACTGCACTCCGTCTGAAATGAAGAGTCAGGCATATGCCCTGACTGCCGGAGGGGCAACTATCTCCGTGACGTCGGCGCTGGCATTTGCTCAGTGTCAGTAGAGTAATCGCGGTAGACCACGGGCCCGATCTCTTGGGGAGTCGGGCCCGTTTTTTTTGAATTGTTGTTTGATCCACAGGACCGCGGGGCAACCCTGAGATGGGCCTCAATCTCTCATCGTGCACGCTGACAGGACAGGACAGGACCAGTCTGGCCGGCGACCGAGTCTCAAGGAGAAATGCGATGAGCTTGAAAGAAGTTCTGGTGGATGAGTTGAAGGATCTCTATAGCGCCGAAAGTCAGCTCGTGAAGGCGCTGCCGAAGATCGTCAAGGCGTGTGAGGACGAAGAGTTGGGTGAGTCGATTAACCAGCATCTGGAAGAGACCAAGGGCCATGTGGAGCGCCTGCAGCGTATCTTCGAACAGCTTGGTGAGAAGCCAACCGGAAAGCACTGCAAGGGCATGGAAGGTCTTCTGGAAGAGGGTAAAGAGGTCATCGAAGAAGGCGAAGAGGCTCCATTCGGGGATCTGATGATTACGAGTGCCGCCTCGCGGGTAGAGCATTACGAGATCGCCGGATATACGGCAGTCATCGAGATGGCTCGTGGGCTCGGTGAGGATGAGGTCGTCGATCTGTTGACTGAGACCCTGGAAGAAGAACAGGCTGCGAGCGAGAAGCTGGCTGAGAAGGCGAAGGAACTGATCGCCGAAGCCGCAGGCCAATCGGAAGACGAGGCCGAGCTGGAAGACGAAGATGTCGAGGCGGTCTCCGAAGAGGATGAAGCGGGAGAGGCGTCCATGACCCGCAAGCAGACGCAGCATACATCGAAGACGGCGCCGAAGAAGCCGTCGCGAGGGAAGTCCCGGGCCGCGTAATCTCCGAAAGAGAACCGGAGAGAGACACGAGTTGGATGACACGCCCTCGAACCTCTCTCCGGTTTCCTGTTTCGCCTCGGGTAGACTTGAGGCATGCCGTTTGTTGCGAATGGGAAAGAGGCGCTCACCTTTCAGGAGCTCCTGTTCCGGCTCCAGAGCTTCTGGGCGGAGCGTGGGTGTGTGCTGCAGCAGCCGTATGACGTGGAAGTCGGCGCGGGAACAATGTCGCCGGATACCTTCCTGCGGGTGTTAGGACCGAAGCCGGTGCGCATTGCTTATGCGCAGCCCTCGCGCCGCCCGGCCGACGGGCGCTATGGAGAAAATCCGAACCGTCTGTACAAGCACACTCAGTTTCAGGTGATCCTGAAGCCGCCGCCAGCCGATGTGCAGGAGGTCTACCTGGACAGTCTGCGCGCTATCGGAATCGACCTGAAAAAGCATGATCTGAAGTTCGAGGAGGACAACTGGGAGTGGCCTGTGGGCGGCGCCTGGGGCGTGGGCTGGCAGATGATGCTCGATGGCCAGGAGATCACGCAATTCACCTACTTCCAGCAGTGCGGCGGTCTTGATCTGGAGCCGATGTGCGGCGAGATTACGTACGGTCTGGAGCGTATCGCTCAGTTTCTGCAGGGCGTGGATTCGATCTATGACATTGTCTGGGCGATTGAGCCCGACACTGGCAAGCAGACCACCTATGGCGAGATCCGGCTGTACGAGGAAGAGCAGTACTCGACCTACAGCTTCGACTACGCCGATGTGAACAAGCTGTGGGAGCACCTGAATGCGTATGAGGCCGAGTGCCTGGCGTTGCTGGACGCCGCCAAGGGCATGCCGGAGCTGGAAAGTCTGAAGGCGCAGCGCCGTTTCCCCGTATTGGGAGCCTATGAGCTGGCGCTGAAGTGCTCGCATGTCTTCAATCTGCTGGATGCGCGCGGCGCAATCAGTGTGACCGAGCGCGTCGGTGTCATGGCTCGCATTCGTACCCTGGTCGTAGGTGTGGCAAAGGCGTATGCCCAGCAGCAGGAACTCACCGTGCCGGCGGAGGCGCTTCCCGCTTAACGCGGCGAGAGAGAACGATGGCTGATTTTCTATTTGAGATTGGATTGGAAGAGGTTCCGGCGCGGATGATCGCGTCCGCGCAGGCGGAATTGGCAACGCGTGTGGAGACTCTGTTGAGCCGTGAACGGCTGCTGGAGGAGGGCTCGTTAGTAACGAGCTACTCGACGCCCCGCCGTCTGGCCGTGTTGGTAACCGGTGTGCGTACACAGCAGCCGGACGCCGTGGAGGAGATGCTTGGTCCCTCGCTGAAGGTGGCATACAAGGACGGAGAGCCGACTCCGGCGGCTGCGGCCTTTGCAAAGAAGGCAGGCGTCAGCCTCAGTGATCTGAAGACGGTGACCAATGCCAAAGGCGAATATCTCGGCGCGACCGTGACACGTCCGGGCAAAGCCGCGGCTGAGGTCATCGCCGCCGAGCTGCCGAAGGAGATCGCCGCCATCTACTGGGCGAAGAACATGTACTGGCGCGCCGGGAAGCCGGAGCGTTTTGTCCGTCCGGTGAAGTGGATGATCGCGCTGCTGGGCGAGACCCTCGTTCCAGTCGAGTTCGCCGGTGTCTCTGCCGGCAATACGACCCGCGGTCATCGCATCCTGTTCGGAGCTGATGCCATCACGATTGCCCGTCCCTCGGATTATCTCGCGGCCCTGGGAAAGGCCTTTGTGCTCGCTGATGTCGCTGCGCGTCGGCAGAAGATTCGCAAGGCTCTGGATGCGGTAACGCGTACGGTTTCCGGCGCCTGCTGGCGCGAGGATCTGGAACTGGTTGAGACCGTCACACACCTGACCGAATGGCCGTATGTGGTGCTGGGTAGTTTTGAGACCGGGTACCTGGAGCTTCCGGAAGAGGTCCTGGTGACCGTGATGCGCGACCACCAGAAGTACTTCGCCGTCGAGGATGCAGGCGGCAAGCTGGCGGCACACTTCCTGACGGTGCTGAACATTGAGCCCGATGCCGAAGGGCTGGAGATCATCCGCACCGGCAATGAGCGTGTGCTGTCCGCACGGTTCAACGATGCGCGATTCTTCTGGGAGTTTGACCAGAAGACGACGCTGGTCAACCGCATGGAGAATCTGAAGCACGTCACCTTCCAGAAGGACCTCGGCAGCTACTTCGCCAAGGCGGAGCGGGTACGTAAGGTGGCCGCGGAGTTGGCGCGCTTGTGCGAGGAGCGGAAGACCGACGCCGACGCTGCGGCTCTGGATCAGGCGGCAACCATCGCCAAGACCGACCTGACCTGCGAGCTGGTGAAGGAGTTTACGGAACTACAGGGCATCGTCGGCGGCCTGTATGCCCGCGCTCAGGGGCTGAGCGAGACGGTCGCGCTGGCGGTCTATGACCAGTACCTGCCTGCATCGATGGAAGATGCCGTGCCGCGCACGGTAGAAGGTCTGCTGCTCTCCATCTCCGATAAGGCCGACACCATCGGCGGCATGTTCGGTCTGGGGCTGGAGCCCACCGGATCGAAAGATCCCTTCGGTCTGCGCCGCGCCGCCAATGGCATTGTGAAGATGCTGGCCGAGGCGAAGCTTCCGCTGCTGTTGAGCGAGATCGCCGGCCTTGGATCCGAGCATTCGGCAACGGCGACCAAGGTAGAACAGTTCTTTACGGAGCGCGTCGAGTTCTACCTGAAGGACGTGAAGGGCTATGCGTACGACGTCGTAAAGGCGGTTCAGGCTGCGGGTGCCGATGATGTGCCTGACGCCGTGGCGCGTGCGCAGGCGGTGACGGAGGTTCGCGGCTCGGAGGACTTCGCGGCAATCTCAGCGGCCTTCAAGCGCATGAAGAACATCCTGACGCAGGCTCGCGAGAAGGGTGAGAACGCCGCCTGGACGCCGGACTTCCTGATCGAACCGGCCGAGCGTACGCTGGCTGAGGAGAGCGGTCGTCTGGCTGCCTGGGTGGAAGGCCAGCGCCGCGAAAAGCAGTATGTCGAGGCGTTACAGACCATCGCGACACTGCGTCCCCATGTGGACGCTTTCTTCGACAAGGTGATGGTGATGGCTCCGGAAGAACGTCTGCGTGCTGCCCGCCTGGGACTGCTGAACCGCGTGCTGCAGGACTTCTCGCGTATCGCTGACTTCTCGGAGATCGTAACGGCGGGATAAATAAAATGGCCAGGAAAAGGGAAGCGACCAATCCGCAGGAGGCGAAGCCAAAGGCGATCAAGCCTCCCATGCTGCTGGAGAAGACGCAGGTGATTCTCAAGCAGTTGGAGGTGGCGCTCGACCAGCCGGTCATTACCTACTGGAACTCCAATAAGGGGTCGATCTGCCACAACGACGTCTCCGGCCTGTATGGCCTGTTGCAGAGTGTCGGCAAGGTGGACCGGCTCTGCTTGTTTATCAAGAGCGATGGCGGCAACGGTCAGGCCTCGTTGCGGATGGTGAATCTGCTGCGCCAGTACGTCAAAAAACTAACCGTATTGGCTCCTTTTGAGTGCCAGAGCGCCGCCACCATGCTGGCGCTGGGCGCGGACAACATCCTGATGGGGCCGCTGGCTCATCTCTCCGCTGCGGATACCTCGCTCACGCACGACCTGTCTCCGATCGACCGCGATAACGACCGCGTCAGCGTGAGCCAGGACGAGCTGCAGCGCGTCATCAATCTGTGGCGACGCCAGGCGAGAGGGGAAAAGAGCAATCCGTACGGAGCCCTGTTTCAGTACGTCCATCCGCTGGTGATCGGCGCCGTGGACCGGTCCAGTGCGCTTTCGACCAAGCTCTGCCTGGAGATTCTGTCGTATCACCTGAAAGATGCGCAGAAGGCAAAGAAGATCAGCAACGTGCTGAACTCGGGCTATCCCTCGCACAGCTATCCCATTACGCTGCGGGAGGCTCAGCGCATCGGCCTGCACGCGGAGTCGATGGAAGACAGCGTGAACCATCTGCTCTTCGAGTTGAACGCGGTGTATGCGGAGATGGGGCAGAACGCCTATATCGACTATGACGCCCGCAATGCCCACGACAACTCGATCTCGAACATCATGGAAGCCAACGGGCTTCAGATCTTCTTCCAACTCGATAAGGACTGGCACTATCGGGCGGAGGAGCGCCGCTGGGTGGCGCTGAACGATAAAAGCGGCTGGAAGAAGGCCCAGATCGCCGCCGGGAAGATCTCGGTGACGACCTTCCATATCAGATAAATCCGGACGCCGGGCTCAAATATTTGAGTTTTGGGGGTGGGGGGCGTACCATAATCGATAGCGACGCGTTGATCTTGCGCGGGACCGTGGATATGGCCGGCCGTTGGCGAGAGAGATGAGTGGGCGATGAGCCCACTTTTTATTTGCTCTGAAAACCGCCCTCCCACGGTGCAAAGAGGTTTGGCAATGGCATTACAGATGGACCAGATTCGGGCTGCGGCGGAGAGGGTGGCGGCCTCGCATCATCTGGACGTGGTGGATATCACCTTCCAGGGAGCGGGCAAGCACCGGGCTCTCGCCGTGTACCTGGAGAAGGACGCCGAGGGGCGCGCAAAGCTGGTGGCTGCGGCCAAAGCGGGGGAACTGGAAGACCTGCCGAGCGGTGTACCCGTGGAAGCTCTCTCGGGCATCACACATGAGGATTGCGAAGTCTTTGCACGTGACTTCGGAACGCTTCTGGATGTGGAAGATCTGATTCCCGGCGCGGAGTACACGCTGGAGGTGTCATCGCCGGGCCTGGAGCGTAAGCTGCGGGGTGCGGAGGATTATGAACGGTTTGCCGGCGGTCTGGTGAAGGTACAGACTTTCGAGCCGGTCAATAACAACCGGCACTGGACCGGACGGATGAGTTTTGCGGATGGTGTGGTGAAGCTTGATCTGTCGGCCGTGAAGCAGAAGGGGAAGGCGAAGAAAGCCTCCGCCGGGTTGGACATAGTGGAGATAGCGCTCTCGAATGTAGAAAAGGCGCAACTGGTGGCAGAGATTTAGCTTGTCTGAGGAAAGTAGTGTTTGAGGCAAGTAGTGTCTGGCGCAAGCAGTGAATGAGATTGAGGAAGTTGAGGTAAGCAGAAATGGCAAGTGCACTGTACGAGTCGATTCAGATTCTGAGCCGCGAAAAAGGTATCGATGCGGAGATTGTGGTCGCCGCCGTGGAAGACGCGATTGCGCTGGCGACACGCAAGTACTACCGCACGCAGGAGAACATGCGCGCTGAGTTGGATCGGGAGACGGGCGAGATTCGGGCCTATGTGTACAAGACCGTGGTGGAAGGTCCTGATCAGCTTGAGGACGAGTTGAACCAGCTCACGCTGGAACAGGCCCGTGAGCTTGCGCCTGAGGTCGAAGCCGGCGGTGAGCTCCGTTTCTACAAGGACACGAGCCCGCTGGGCCGCATCGCCGCGCAGATGGCGAAGCAGGTCATTTTCCAGAAGGTGCGCGAAGCAGAGCGCGATACGGTTTTCAATGAGTACAACCACCGCATCGGCGAGATCATAACGGCGATGGTGAAGCGTCTGGAGCCGATGGATGTGATCTTCGATATCGGCAAGGCTGAAGCCCGCATGCCGAAGCGTGAGCAGAGCCGGCTGGAGCAATTTGCTGTCGGTGAGCGCGTACGCGTGGTGTTGTTGCGTGTGGACCGCGCCGCTAAGGGACCGCAGGTAATCGTTAGCCGTGCTGCTCCGGCGCTGGTGCAGAGCTTGTTCCAGGCTGAGGTTCCGGAGATCTACGACAACACGGTGATGATCAAGGCCATTGCCCGTGAGGCCGGTGAGCGTACGAAGATCGCCG
>Ga0207647_10003320_pt1 | contig 12087 bp, 10 predicted proteins | sample KBSCornC2_FD_184295 | JGI IMG/M metagenome (GOLD analysis project Ga0207647, IMG submission 184295) | Corn rhizosphere microbial communities from Kellogg Biological Station, Michigan, USA - C2 (SPAdes) (version 2) | ecosystem: Host-associated > Plants > Roots > Rhizosphere ...
CATCCTGGTCGATCAGATTGAGACCGATGTTTCGCACGGCCTCACCAGGCGCGAGGCGATCGTTGAGGCGACCGTCCGCCGGGCCCGTCCGGTGGTGCTGACGGCGCTGGCCGCCATCCTGGCCATGATCCCGCTGACGCGCTCGGCGTTCTGGGGCCCGATGGCGATCACGATCATGGGCGGCCTGTTCGTGGCGACCTTCCTGACGCTCCTGTATCTGCCGGGCCTCTACGCCCTGTGGTTCAGGAAGAGCCTGGACGAGGCCGGCACCCCCGAGCAGCCTGCCGCGCCGCAGCATGGGAGCGATGACCCGCACGCAATTCCGCTTGCTGAAGCGGCTGAATAAGTGAGAAGAAGTGCTGACTGACGAGTCCTGACAGATGACACTGGTTGCGGAACATATCGAAGGCGACACCCGGGATCGTATCCTCGAGGTGGCCGAGCGGCTGTTCCGCCAGATCGGCTACCAGAAGACCACGGTCGGCGACATCGCCAAGGAGCTCAGGATGAGCCCCGCCAACGTCTATCGCTTCTTCGAATCGAAGAAGGCGATTCACCAGGCGGTGGCTCGTTCGCTGATGGGCGAGGTCGAGATCGAAGCGCAGCGGATCGTGGCGAGGCCTGGTCCGGTGCTCCCGCGCTTCCGCGAGCTGCTCACCACCATCCATCGCATGAACACCGAGCGCTATGTCGGCGATAACAAGCTGCATGAGATGGTCGAGATCGCGATGCAGGAGGACTGGGACGTCTGCGTCGCCCATATGGAGTGCATTGCCGGGGTCATCGGCCAGATGATCGCTCAGGGCGCGGCCTCCGGCGAGTTCGAGGCCCCGGACCTGCAACTTGCCGCGCTGTGCTCCTGCACGGCGATGATGCGCTTCTTCCACCCCCAGATGATCGCCCAGTGCGCAACCAAGCCGGGCCCGACCATCGACCAGATGATCGATTTCGTCATCGCGGGTCTGTCGCCGCGTCACTGACGGGCACTGGAATTTCCCCTATAAGCAGGCCGACCGCCCTGGACTGACCGGCTGGTGGCGGGCGAGGACGGATCAACAAACTCCGTCATTGCGAGCGCAGCGAAGCAATCCAGACTGTCTCCGCGGCGGGATTCTGGATTGCTTCGCTGCGCTCGCAATGACGATCAGGGGAAAGCCAGCGTGACCGACAAAGACCTGTACTTCTACGAGCCCTCCAAGGGCCACGGCCTCAAGCACGATCCCTTCAACGCCATCATCGCGCCGCGGCCGATCGGTTGGATCTCCTCCCGCGACACCAGGGGCCACGTCAATCTCGCGCCCTACAGCTTCTTCAACGCCTTTTGCTACGTGCCGCCGATCATCGGCTTCTCCTCCACCAACTGGAAGGACACGGTCTCGAACATGGAGCAGACCGGCGAGTTCGTCTGGAATCTCGCCACGATGGATCTTGCCAGGCAGATGAACGCGACCGCAGCGCATGTCGCGCCTGAGGTCGACGAGTTCGAGATCGCCGGCCTCACCGCCGTGCCCGGCAAGCTCGTCAACGTGCCGCGGGTGGCTGAGAGCCCCGTCGCCTTCGAGTGCAAGGTCTCCGACATCGTCCGCCTCAAGGGCGCCGACGGCAAGGAGGCCGATGCCTGGCTGACGCTGGGCGAGGTCGTCGCCGTCCATATCGACAAGGCCATGATCAAGGACGGCGTCTACCAGACCGCCGCCGCCCGCCCCATCGTCCGCGCCGGCCGCCGCGGCGACTATTTCGAGATCAAGCCGGAAAACATGTTCGAGATGGTCCGGCCGGATTAGGCCGGCGCTGCTCTCTTCACCGTCATTCCGGGGCGCGCCGTCAGGCGCGAACCCGGAATCCATACTCCCGATGGTGGTTATGGATTCCGGGCTCGACGCTTGCGCGTCGCCCCGGAATGACGATGGGGCCTTCAGCCCGATTCCCCTCCGCGGAACTGCCCCCACGCCCCGGCCGTTATGGCCCCCGGGGCGGCCGCCCGGCCGCGTCAATTCGCTTCTTTTTGCGCGCGAAGTGTTCACTTACCCCGGCCACTTTCCGCTAAAATGTCGGTCACCCGCGCTGATCCATGAGGTTTTGCCATGAGCTTCCGCCGCGACACCATCACAAAACCGATCTTCTCCTGGGCGCGCGGCGTGCTGCCGGCGATGTCCGACACCGAGCGCGAGGCGCTGGAGGCCGGGGACGTCTGGTGGGACGCCGATCTGTTCACCGGCAACCCTGATTGGGCGAAGCTGCTGAAGGTCCCGCAGGCAACCCTGACCGACGAGGAGCAGGCCTTTCTCAACGGCCCGGTCGACGAGCTCTGCGCCATGCTCGACGAGTGGAAGATTTTTTGGGAATGGCGCGACTTGCCGCCGGATGTCTGGCACTTCGTCAAGCGCGAGAAATTCTTCGGCATGATCATCCCGAAGGAGTTTGGCGGCCTCGGCTTCTCGCCCTACGCCCATTCGGAAGTCGTGCGCAAGATCTCGACCCGCTCGATCGCTGCCGCCGTCACGGTGATGGTGCCGAACTCCCTCGGCCCCGGCGAACTCCTCATGCGCTTCGGCACGAAGGAGCAGCAGGCGCGCTGGTTGCCGCGGCTCGCCGACGGCCGCGACATTCCCTGCTTCGGCCTCACCAGCCCTGAAGCCGGCTCCGACGCGGCCTCGATGGTGGACACCGGCATCATCTGCAAGGGCACCTTCGAAGGCCGCGAGGTCGTAGGCCTCAGGCTCAACTGGCACAAGCGCTACATCACGCTCGGCCCCGTCGCGACGCTGCTCGGCCTCGCCTTCAAGGCCTATGATCCCGACCACCTCGTGGGCCAGCAGGAAGAGCTCGGCATCACCGTGGCACTGATCCCGACCAATCTGCCCGGCGTCGAGATCGGCCACCGCCATCTGCCGTCGATGCAGGTGTTCCAGAATGGCCCGAACTGGGGCCGCGACGTCTTCATCCCGCTCGACTACGTCATCGGCGGCAAGGAGAGGCTCGGGCAGGGCTGGAAGATGCTGATGACGGCGCTAGCCGCCGGCCGCGGCATCTCGCTGCCGTCGCTGTCGGCGGCCGGCGCCGCCTACGCCGCGCGCACCACCGGCGCCTATGCCCGTATCCGTGAGCAGTTCGGCATCTCCATCTCCAAATTCGAGGGCGTCGAGGAGCCGCTCGCCCGCATCGTCGCCACCGCCTATCAGCTCGACGCGGCGCGCCGGCTCACCTGCGCGGCGCTCAATGCCGGCGTTCATCCGGCCGTCATCTCCGGCATCATGAAGCTGCACGCGACCGAGCGGATGCGCACCGCCATCGACGACGCCATGGACATTCACGGCGGCAAGGCCGTGATCGACGGTCCGCAAAACTATCTCGGCAATTTGCACCGCGCCGTCCCGGTCGGCATCACGGTCGAGGGCGCCAACATCCTGACCCGCAATCTCATCGTGTTCGGGCAGGGCGCGATCCGCGCCCATCCCTACCTGCTCGACGAGATGAACGCGCTCGCCGACACCGACCGCGCGCGCGGGCTCACGGCCTTCGACACCGCGTTCTGGAAACATGTCGGCCACAGCTTCCAGACGCTCTTCCGTGCCTTCGGCCGGAGCTGGACCTTCGGCGCGTTCGCGCCGGCGCCGGATGCGGGCGAGGCCACGCCATTCTATCGCCAGCTCTCGCGCTATTCGGCGGCGTTTGCGCTCTGCGCCGACATGGCGCTGCTCACGCTCGGCGGCGCGCTCAAGCGCAAGGAGATGCTCTCGGCGCGCTTCGGCGACATTCTGTCCGAGCTCTATCTGCTCTCGGCCGCGCTGAAACGCTGGCAGGACGAGGGCCGGCAGACGGAGGACTTTGCCGCGCTGGAATGGTGCATGGCGACCGGCTTCAAGACCATTGAAAATCGGCTCGCGGAAATTCTCGCCAATCTGCCGAACCGCTTCGTCGCCGGTTTCCTCAAGCTCGTGGTCCAGCCTTTCGGCGCCCGTGTGCTCGGCCCGTCCGACCGGGTCGTGCACCGATGCGCAAGCCTCGTGCTGGAGCCGTCGGCGGCACGCGACCGCCTCACGCCCGACCTTGCTTATGTCGACGACGACGGCGGCTTTGCCCGGCTGGAGCGCGCCTTCAAGCTGGTCGCGGGCACCGACGCGATCGCCAAGCGTATCCGCGCCGCGCATATCAGCGAGTTGAAGGAGGCGGTGGCCAAGGGCGTGATCACGCAGGCCGAGGGCGAGCAGCTTGCCGCGGCCCGCGAAGCCGTCACGAAGGTGATCGAGGTCGACGATTTTGCGCCGGAGGCGCTGTCGCCGATTTACAAGAAAACCGGAGATGTGCATCAGTTCTTCCAGGAACTCGGTGAACAGAGGGCGGCGAGCTGATGGCACGACCGGTATTCATCGTCGACGGCAGCCGGACGCCGTTCTTGAAGGCGCGCTCGGGGCCCGGCCCGTTCACGCCCGTCGATCTCGCCGTGCAATGCGGACGGCCGCTCTTGGCGCGCCAGCCGTTTTCGCCGACAACTTTCGACCAGGTCATCCTCGGCTGCGTCAACGTCATCGCCGACGAGATGAATCCGGCTCGCGTCGCCGCGCTCCGGCTCGGCATGGGCGAGGACATGGTCGCCTTCACCGTGCAGATCAATTGCGGCTCCGGCATGCAGTCGATCGACACCGCCTACCGCTATATCCGAGAGGGCCATGCCGACATGATCCTGGCCGGCGGCACCGAGGCGCTGAGCCACGCGCCGCTGGTCTGGCCGAATTCCGGCGTGCGCTGGTTCGCCGGCCTTGCCACCGCCAAGGGCGTCGCCGCGAAATTGGCCGCCGCCTTCAAATTGCGGCCGCGCTATCTCAAGCCGATCATCGGCCTGGAGCGCGGGCTCACCGACCCCATCACAGACTTGAACATGGGGCAGACCGCCGAGGTCGTCGGCCATCTCTTCGGCATCACCCGCGCGCAGTCCGACGCCTACGCCGCCGAGAGCCATCGCCGGCTCGCCCATGCGCAGGCCGAGGGTTTTCTCAAGGGCGAGGTCGAGACAGCGTTCTCCCGCGACGGCAAGTTCTTCGACCATGACGACGGCGTGCGGCCGGACTCCTCGGCCGAGACGCTCGCAAAGCTGAGGCCGGTGTTCGAGCGCCCCTGGGGCCAGGTGACAGCCGGCAATTCCTCGCAGATCACCGACGGCGCCTCCTGGGTGATCCTCGCCTCCGACGCGGCAGTCGCAAAACACAAGCTGACGCCGAAGGCCGTCATCGTCGACAGCAACTGGGCCGCGCTCGATCCAGCTATCATGGGGCTCGGTCCCGTGATGTCGGCGACGCCGCTGCTCCAGCGCAACGACCTCACCGTCAAGGACGTCGAGACCTGGGAGCTGAACGAAGCTTTCGCGACGCAGGTGCTCGGTTGCCTCGCCGCCTGGAACGACGACACATTCTGCCGCGAGATTCTGGGGCTCGACGGCGCCGCCGGCGAGATCGACCGTGACAAGCTCAATGTCGATGGCGGCGCGATCTCGCTCGGCCATCCCGTCGGCACCTCCGGCAACCGCATCGTGCTGCATCTGGTCAATGCGATGAAGCGCCTCGGCACCCGGCGCGGCGTCGCCACCGAATGCATCGGCGGCGGGCTCGGCGGCGCCATGCTGATCGAGGCGGTGTGACCATGGATTCCAGGATCATGACCGCGCTCGGCGACCGCGTGCTGATGCTCGGGCCCCAGCCGGCGGCCGACGGCCCCTACAAGCATTTCAAGCTGACGCGCGATGCCGACGGCGTCGCCTGGCTGCTGTTCGACCGCGCCGGGACAAGCGCCAACACGCTGTCCTCCGACGTGATGGAGGAGTTCGACGCGGTGCTCGCTGCGATCGAGACCGAACGTCCCGCGGGCCTCGTGATCCGCTCGGCAAAGCCGTCCGGCTTCATCGCCGGCGCCGACGTCAACGAATTCCGCGGCGCCAGCGATCCCGAGATGGTGGAAACGCGCATCCGCGCCGCGCATGCCGTCGTCGATCATCTGGAGGCACTCAAGCTGCCGACGGTCGCGGTCATCCATGGCTTCTGTCTCGGCGGCGGCCTCGAGGTCGCGCTCGCCTGCCAGTCGCGCATCGCCATCGACGGCGCGCGCTTCGGTTTCCCCGAGGTGATGCTCGGCCTGCATCCCGGTCTCGGCGGCACCGCGCGCTTTACCGCACTGGTCAATCCGACCCAGTCGATGGCCTTGATGCTGACCGGCCGCACCATCGATGCACGCCGCGCCAAAGCGCTCGGCCTCGTCGATACCGTGACGCAGGAGCGCCACGTCCGTGGCGCGGTGAAGGACGTGCTGTTCGGCCGGCTGAAGCGGGCAAAGCCTGGCCTGCTCACGCGCGCGGCCAACCTCGGACCGGTGCGTGGACTGCTCGCCAAGCGCATGCGCTCGGAGGCTGCGAAGGCGGCACCGCGCGAGCACTATCCGGCGCCTTACGCGCTGATCGATCTCTGGGAGACGCATGGCGGCAGCAAGGCTGCGATGCTCGGGGCCGAGCAGGCGTCATTCGCCAAGCTGATGGTGACGCCGACGGCACAGAATCTGATCCGCGTCTTCTTCCTGCGCGAGCAGATGAAGAAGGCGGCAGGCTCCGGCAACACGGTGAAGCATGTCCATGTCATCGGCGCCGGCGCCATGGGCGGCGACATCGCGGCGTGGTGTGCGGGGCAGGGGCTGCGGGTCTCGCTCGCGGACATGAAGGCGGAGCCGATCGCGGGCGCGGTGAAGCGCGCGGCCGAGCTTTACGGCAAGATCATCCGCAAACCCACCGACGTGCGCGACGCCCTCGATCGCCTGCTTCCGGACATGGACGGGGAGGGCGTCCGCAACGCCGATCTCGTCATCGAGGCGGTGCCGGAAAAGCTCGAGCTGAAGCAGAAGGTCTATGCCGGCCTCGAGCCGAAGATGAAGCCGGGCGCGATTCTCGCGACCAACACGTCGAGCATTCCGCTTCAGGACCTGCGCACGACGCTGGCGCGGGCAGAGCGGCTGGTCGGGCTGCACTTCTTCAATCCGGTGTCGCGGCTGCAACTGGTCGAGGTCGTCAGCCATGACAGCAACGATCCGCAAGTGTTGAAAGAGGCGCTCGCCTTCGTCGGCGCGATCGACCGCCTGCCGCTCGCCGTGAAGAGCTCGCCCGGCTTCCTCGTCAACCGCGCGCTGACGCCCTACATGCTGGAGGCGATGGTGATGCTGGACGAGAAGACCGACCAGCGCCTGATCGACGCCGCGGCCGAGCAGTTCGGCATGCCGATGGGGCCGATCGAGCTTGCCGACCAGGTCGGGCTCGACATCTGCCTCGATGTCGGCGACATGCTGCGCACCAAGTTCGGCGATCTGTTGCCGCCGACACCGGCCTGGCTGCGCGAGAAGGTCGCCAAGGGCGAGCTCGGCCGCAAGACCGGCAGGGGCTTCTACACCTGGAAGGACGGCAAGGCGGAGAAGGCGCCGCTCCCCGAGACCGGCCCGCGTGTGACCGACCAGATGATCGACCGCCTGGTGCTGCCGATGTCCAACGTCTGCGTCGCGGCGCTTCGCGAAGGCATCGTCGACGATCCCGACGCGGTCGATGGCGCCATGATCTTCGGCACGGGGTATGCACCGTTCCGCGGCGGTCCGCTGAACTATGCGCGCTCCCGCGGCGTGGATAATGTCGTGTCCACCTTGCGTGAACTCGCCGAACGATTCGGCGGACGTTTCGCGCCCGACGCGGGCTGGGACAATTTCAAGTGAGCAATCTCAAGTGAGAGAGGCATGAACGAACAGGCGAATACCGGGCCGAACGGCGATCTCTGCATCCGCACGCTGGCGATGCCCGCCGACACCAACGCGAACGGCGACATTTTCGGCGGCTGGCTGCTCAGCCAGATGGACGTCGGCGGCGGCGTGTTCGCCTCGAAGGTCGCGAAGTCGCGCACCGTGACGGTTGCGATCGAGGCGATGAACTTTCGCAAAGCCGTCTATGTCGGCGATCTCGTCTCGGTCTATGCCAATCTCGTGCGTGTCGGGCGCACCTCGTTGACGGTGCATCTGGAGGCGTGGGCGCTGCGCCGCGGAGAGGAACATCCGTTCCTCGTCACCGATGGCAACTTCACCTACGTCTCGATCGACGAACACGGCCGCCCGCAGGCGGTTCGCCCGACCGACACGGCGATCGCGACGTAATCGCGCGCGGCGTATGACCGCGCGGCGCTTCATCCGCGATCGTCGCGTCTTCGCCAAGAACAAGTCATAAAACGGATGAGGTCCCGGCGTACTCAATTGCACGTCGATTCGGGGTGGAAACGGCCTCAAATGCCCAGGAACCTTTGGGCAGAAGTGTCGTTATTTGCCCGCACTTGAGGAATCCACGGGCCATGCCGGACAGCTACATCATCGAAGTCAATTCGCAGACCGCAGGTATCGTCGTTCGTTCTCAAGGAGGCTACTGTTTTTTCGCCTCATCCGACCGCTTCTACCGCCTCGAAGGCCAGTTCTTTCGCAACGCCCGCGAAGCCGAGCGCGCCGCGCGCAAGCTGGTTAACGGCGATGTGGAGGAAGCGGCGTAGTTTCGCCTGTCATTCCGGGGCGTGCGTAGCGCGAGCCCGGAATCTTTTGCCGAGTTCACCGCTGCCCTCCCTTCTCCCCTTGTGGGAGAAGGTGGCGCGAAGCGCCGGATGAGGGGTTCTATCGGCGAACTCAGCTGTGAGAGGTGTGCTCGCGGAGGCAACCCCTCACCCGTCTCGCCGCTTTGCGGCGAGCCACCCTCTCCCACAGGGGGAGAGGGTAAGAGGTGCCACTACAATTTCGTCGCCGCGCGTGACAGCAGCTTCCAGTCGTCGCCCTGCTTCTGCCAGTTCATCAGGATGTGAAGGTTGGTCGGCACTTTTTTCCCATCGGCCGCCATCTCCTGTTCCGCCACCCAATGGAAGCGCACGATCGCGGTCGGGCCGACGACCTTGATGGTCGGGTCCTTGTATTCGATCGACAGGAATTTCGATTTGCCGTCGGTGGCGTTGGTGATGAAGGTCGCCTTGTCCTCCACCTTGCCGCTGGAATGGCTGTAGCTCAGATCGTCCCAGCACAGCGCGCCGAGCGCCTTCGGGTCGGCCGCGATCTGGGCGAGGCGGAAGGCCTCCACCTTCTTCGCCACGGCCTCTTCGTCCGTCGAGGCGGCCAGTGCCGGCGTCGTGAGAGCGAGCGCGGCAAGAGCTGGAACGGCCAGGGTCGAGAGAGCCAGATCGCGTCGATTGATCGTCATCGTTTCCTCCTTTTTGATCTTGAAGAGAGTGTTGCAGCCGCGCGCGGCTTTGTCGAGTGGTCACGGCGTCGTCATGTGCATGCGTCATTGCGCGATCGCAGCCATATTGATACGTGTCGCGCATCGATGCGTCGTGCAATTGGGAAAGTACGGAAATGATCGAGGCCAAGGACAATGCGACGGGCAGGGCATTGCTGTTCGACATCGACGGTACGCTTGCCAATACCGACCCGCTGCACCTGAAGGCCTTCAACGAGGTGCTCGGCCCTCGCGGCCATGTCTTCGATCACGCGCGGTTCTCGAGGGAGCTGCAAGGGTTCGCCAATGTATCGATCGGGGAGCGCTTTCTGCCCGACGAGGCGCCGGAACGGCGCGCCTTGATCCTCGATGAGAAGGAGGAAGTCTTCCGCGCGCTCGTCGCCGGGCAGATCGAGCCGCTGCCGGGCCTGATGGCGCTGCTCGACCGGGCGGACGCGGCCGGCGTTCCCATGGTTGCCGTGACCAACGCGCCGCGTCTCAACGCCGAGCTGCTGCTCTCCGGCCTCGGCATCACGCACCGTTTCAAGGCGCTCGTGATCGGCGACGAGCTGCCGCACGGCAAGCCGCATCCGCTGCCCTATCAGGAAGGGCTGCGCTTCGTCGGCGCGAGGCCGGAAACCTCGGTCGCATTCGAGGACTCCCGCACCGGCGTGCAATCGGCCACGGCGGCCGGCATTCCGACCATCGGGATCCGGACCAGCCTCGGCCATGCTGACCTGATTGCAGCCGGCGCGGTCGCCTCCGCCGGCGCCTTCGACGATCCGGACCTGCTCGCGCCTCTGGCTGCCGCGATGGCGTGGTGAGAGGCCTCGTCCGTTAACCGTGATCGGGGCGCGCATTGACCGATCGCGCGAACCGCCGCACCATGCATCTTCCAGATTTGAGGCCATTGCCGTGACCGGATTGACCCATCGCCAAGCCGAAATCCTCAACATCGCGCGCGCCTCCGGCCGCGTCATGGTCGAGGAGCTCGCGCGCCGGTTCGAGGTCTCGGCGCAGACCATCCGCAAGGATCTCAACGACCTCTGCGAACGGCGCTCGCTGACCCGCATCCACGGCGGCGCCATCATTGCCTCGGGCGTGGAAAACCTCGCCTATGAGGCACGCCGCTTCGTCGCCGCCGAGGAGAAGAAGGCGATTGGGGCTGCGGCCGCCTCGCTTATCCCGAACGGATGCTCGCTCTTCATCAACATCGGCACCACGACGGAGGAGGTCGCGAGCGCGCTGACCTCGCACGAGGATCTTCTCGTCATCACCAACAACCTCAATGTCGCGATGCTGCTCTATCGCCATCCCCGCATCGAGGTGGTGGTTGCCGGCGGCACGGTGCGACGCGCCGACGGTGCGGTGGTCGGCTCGACCGCGACGCAGCTGATCGGCCAGTTCAAGGTCGATTACGCCATCATCGGCGCCTCCGCGATCGACGAGGAGGGCGCGCTGCTCGACTTCGACTATCGCGAGGTGCAGGTCGCGCAAGCCATCATCGCCAATGCCCGCAGTGTCATGCTGGTCGCCGATTCCACGAAGCTCCGCCGCAGCGCGCCGGTGCGCATCGCCCACATGACCCAGATCCAGACCTTCGTCACCGACCAGGAGCTGCCCGAACGCCTCGCCACCATCTGCCACAGCAAGGGCATCGAAGTGGTGGAGGCGATGCCGAAGGGGGCGGATATCGATGATGCGCAGGCCGAAGCGCCGGATGCCGCGCCCGAAGCCGCGCCGGTGGTCCGGCTGAGGTAGCGGCTGTCCTTCATCTTCCACGGCGGGGAAGCTGCCCAACCTGCTGGGCCTGCATGGTTCGAGACGCCCGCTTTGGCGGGCTCCTCACCATGAGGGTCTGAGATCTCGCGGCAAAACGCGACCTCATCCTGAGGGCCCGCCGCATGCGGGCGTCTCGAAGGATGGCCACAGGCGACCTGTCCGCCACGTTCTTCGTCATATGCAATCGTGCTCCCCCTCCAGGGGAGGGTAGCTCTGCCCCTGCCTACTCCTTCACCCCACTGCCCACAAAAAAAGTTCCTCTTTCACTTCCTTTCGCCTCTCTTTCATCTTGCTTTCGTTTTTCGGTGTGATCTAATCAAAAACGAAAGTAGTCGCTCGAAGGAACGAGCGAATCGCCGGGGGATGCGTCTGTTGGAGCGTATTTTCGACCTCGCCATTATCGGAGGCGGTGTTAACGGCTGCGGCATCGCGCGCGACGCGGTGGGCCGGGGCAACACGGTTTTCCTGTGCGAAATGAACGATCTGGCGAGCGGGACGTCGTCCTGGTCGACCAAGCTGGTGCATGGCGGCCTGCGCTATCTCGAATATTACGAGTTTCGCCTGGTCCGCGAGGCGCTGATCGAGCGCGAGATCCTTTGGGGCATCGCGCCCCATATCATCCGTCCCCTGCGTTTCGTTTTGCCGCATCATGCCGGCCTGCGCCCGGCCTGGCTGCTGCGCCTCGGCCTCTTCCTCTATGACCATATCGGCGGTCGGCACCTGCTGCCGGCGACGCGTTCGGTCGATCTCAGGCGCGACGAGGTTGGCCGTCCGCTGATCCCGAACCGCTACAGCCGCGCGTTCGAATATTCCGACTGCTTCGTCGACGACGCCCGTCTCGTCGTGCTCAACGCGCGCGATGCCGCGGACAAGGGCGCCGAGATCCGCACCCGCACCCGCGCGACGGATATCAAGCAGTCCGGCGGCATCTGGACCGTCAGCATGGTCAATACGCTGACCGGCGAGCGTTCGCAGGTCCAGGCCCGCGCGCTGGTCAATGCCGGCGGCCCCTGGGTCGAGGATGTGCTCGGCCGCGGCGCCGGCGT
>Ga0207647_10003324_pt1 | contig 12082 bp, 9 predicted proteins | sample KBSCornC2_FD_184295 | JGI IMG/M metagenome (GOLD analysis project Ga0207647, IMG submission 184295) | Corn rhizosphere microbial communities from Kellogg Biological Station, Michigan, USA - C2 (SPAdes) (version 2) | ecosystem: Host-associated > Plants > Roots > Rhizosphere ...
GAGCTGATGCGCGAGAACCTGTCCTACGTCTTCTTCAAGGAGCTGACCGGCCCCGGCCCGCCGGGAGCGCTCAACGTCCCGGTGACTCCAAGAGCCACCGTCGCAGCCGATCCCAATTACGTTCCGCTCGGCGCGCCGGTCTACATCCATGACGCCGACCGCCGGGAGGTCGTCGGAATCTGGGTAGCCCAGGACGTCGGCGGGGCGATCAAGGGCCCAAACCGCTTCGACACCTTCTGGGGTTCGGGTGCAGAGGCCGCGGCCATCGTCGGCGGCATGTCGGCCAACGGCCAGGCGCTGATCCTGGTGCCCAAGGGCGTTGCAGCCCGTGCGCTCCCTCAGCCCTGAGGAATCGGAGTTGTGGGCGCGTGTCGCGGCCACGATCCGGCCTTTGTCGAGGGAGCCTGTGAAGCCGTCCGAGGCACCGCCGGCTCCCGCACGTTCGCCTCCTGCAGCTCCGCCGGCTCCGGCCGTTCCGGCGGCGGCGCCGGTCCGCAAGCCCCCGATCCCGATTGGTCAGCGGACTCTCGATGGCAGCTGGGACAAGAGGCTTCGCAACGGCTCGGTCGAGCCCGATCGAATCCTGGATTTGCACGGCATGAACCTCGACCGGGCCTGGTCTGCGATCGATCGAGGCCTTGAGCAAGCGGTTGCCCGCGGCGACCGCGTGCTGCTGCTGATCACCGGTCATCATCGTCCCGGCGAGCCACCGGTCCAGCGGGGGAAGATTCGCGCCGCGGTTCACGACTGGCTCGCGGCCTCACGTCATGCCTCATCGATCGCTGCGGTCCGTGGCGCGCACCGCCGTCACGGGGGTGGGGGCAGCCTTTATCTAATATTGAAACGCTAGCGGCCGCGCCGCTGACGTTTTCTTAACCTCGATTCATTAACGCGGGTGGATAGGCGGGTGAATTCCGCCCCCGCGAGGCGCACCAGGCACGATGACCGCAGGCACGGCCCAAAAGATCAGCAACGCGATTTTGTCGTTCGTTGCCGGCTTCGCGTCCTTCCTCTTTTCGCTGGCCGCGCTGCTGTACCTGACGGAATTCGATCAGAAGATTCTTGCTGCGCTCACCGCCGGGACTTTCTGCCTGCTGGTCAGCTATATTGCCGCCGAACGGCCCAACAGCGAGAGCGCGCGGGCCCTGGCCGCGCTCAGTGATCGCCTGCTTGCCGTCGAGGACGGGGACTTGGTTTCACCGGCGCCGGCGCTTGTCCAGGAGTCGATGCCCAAGGTCGCGGCAGCGGTCGACAGTCTGTTCGCCGAGGTTCGAGCATCGATCGAGAATGCGCATGCGCTCGGTATGTACGACCCGGTCACCTCGCTTCCCAACCGCCTCCATTTCCGGTCTGAAGCCGACAAGCTGATGAGCGAGGTGCTGGAAGGGGAAAGCTCGGCGATGCTGTTCGTCGATCTCGACCGCTTCAAGCTGGTGAACGACAGCCTCGGCCATGCGCGCGGCGACCAGCTGCTGATCATGGTCGCCAACCGGCTGCGCGTCGTCGTCAATGCCGAGTTCACCGGCAGCGCCCGCACGCGCCCGCTGCTCGCCCGCCTTGCGGGCGACGAATTCACGATTTTCTTTCCCGAGATCGAATCAGTCGCGGAGATAGAGCGTGTCGCCCGCCGCATCGTGCTTGCGATAGCCGAACCGTTCGAGCTCTGCTCGCACAGCGTCGACATCGGCGCGTCGATCGGCATTGCGGTCTGCCCTGAGCACGGCTCGAGCATCGAGGCGCTGATGCGCGCCGCGGATATCGCCATGTATCGCGCCAAGGAGAGCGGCGGCGGTCAGTTCTGCCTGTTCGACAACGACCTCGCGGCCGAGCACCAGCAGAAGATCGAGACCGAGAAGGCGCTATCCGAAGCGGTTCTCCGCGACGAGTTCGTGCTGGTTTTCCAGCCGCAGATGAGCCTGGTCACCGGAGAAGTCGCTGGAGCCGAAGCGCTGCTCCGCTGGAACCATCCGCGCGACGGCTTGCGGTTCCCGGGCACTTTCATCCCAGTCGCCGAGCGAACGGGCCTCGTAGCCGAGATCGGCGAATGGGTGATCGACGAGGTCGCCTCGACGCTTGCTCAGTGGCGCCGCGACGGCTTTGACGGTCGCCTCGGCTTCAACATCAGTCCGCGGCAGGTCGAGCGGCCCGACTTCTTCGTGAAGCTGCGGCAGGCCTTCGGCGATGCTGATGTGCCCCTGTCGCTGATCGAGCTCGAGTTCACGGAGAGTGCCGCGATGGAAGTCGGGCCATCGGTGCTCGATGAAATCGCTGCCCTTCGCCGCGATGGCGCCCGGATCACGATCGATGATTTCGGTACCGGCTATTCGAACCTGGCCCGGCTTCGTGCCATGCCGCTCGACCGAGTGAAGCTCGACCCGTCGCTGATTGCCGACATCGAGGTCAACGAGAAGGCGCGGGTGATCGTCCAGGCCGTGATCCAGCTCATCAAGGGCGTGGAATGCGAAATCGTCGCGGAGGCGGTCGAGACGGTCGCTCAGGCGGACATGCTGCGGGCAATGGGCTGCGATACCGTGCAGGGCTACGTCTTCGCGCCGCCGATGATGGAAGAGGAATTCCTCAGCTGGACCGGCAGGGACCGCGGCGCGGTCGTCAAATCGGTCGCCTGATCTAGCGTTCCGCGGGACGCGCCGGTGGTGGCGCGGGCGGTACCGACGTCGGCCGAACCTCGAAGGTCTGCTCGCGCACCGCAGTCTGAACGGATCCGCCGACGTGATGGACGATGTGCGGCGTCACGATGATGTAGAGCTCGGTCTTGGCGCGGGTCTGCTTATCGGTCCGGAAGGCACGCCCCAGGAGCGGGATGTCGCCGAGCAGCGGGACCTTGCTCTTCGTTGACAGGTTTTCGTCCTGGATCAGCCCGCCGATCACGAACGAGTCGCCGTCTCGCACGGTAGCGGCGGTCTCTGCCTGCCGCTGGCTGATCGTGGGGTATCCCTGGCTGAACCCGGTCACGCTCGACACGACGCAATAGACGTGGCTGGAGACGAAGCCGTCGCTGCTGACCCTGGGTGCGATCTGCAGCGTGACGCCGACGTTCACATATTGCACCTGCTGCTGGACGCCGTTGACGCCCGACAAGGCGATCGAGGTCAGGATCGGAAGCGCGTCGCCGGTGATGATCTTGGCGGTGGATCCGCTTTGCGCAGCGATACGGGGCTTCGAGACGATGCGCCCATTGCCCTTGGTGATCTGGGCGTAGATGGCGGCCTGGAAGGCCGCGCTGGTCAGATGACCGGAGCAATTCGCTCCATCGAAATCGCAGCCCTGGGCCGGGATGCCCGGCAGGATCGCCTCGCCGGAATGGAAGCTGACGACGCCGATCTGGCCGGCGGAATTGGCGAAATCGATGCCGAGCGCCTTCGAGCCTGTTTCGTTGAGCTCAACCATCTGGGTTTCCAGGATCACGCTGTCGACCGGGATGTCGATCATCGCGATCATTTCCTTCATCCGGGCGATGTAGTCGGCCGAGCCGCGCAGCCACACCGCATTGAGCCTTCGATCGATCGACATCGAGGCGTCGACCGACTGGCCGAGCGGCTCGTCGCTGCTGCCGGGTGCCTGGCTGGCGGTCTGCGGTTGGTAATTGGTTCCCGTAAGGCTGTTCGATCCGAATTGGGGCTCGCGCGGGATGAAGACGTCGTTCGACTTGACCGCGGCTCCCTGCGACAGGAGTCCGACGACTTCCGAGACGTCGGCATATTTGAGCAGCACCAAAGCGTAGCCGTCCTGGCCGGGAAGGGGCGGCGGTGCAGGCGGGAGCGCGCCCGCATGGGACTCTTCCACCGACGACGGCGCACGCTCGGCGGCTCGGTCGATGGAGCCGATCGTGACCTCGATGGTCCGATCGTCGCTCGCCACCGCCGCCACCGTCGCGCCTTTGTCGACCCGGAAATGAAGCACGAGCACGCCCTCGGCCTGAACGAACTCCACGCCGCGCACGATTCCGTGCAGGTCGCGCGGCGTGACCGCCGACGGTGTGCGCGCGGTCAGCGCAAGCGCGATGGTCGGATCGCCCGGGTTGTTGCTGAGGGCCTGGAAACCGTTGATCCGAGGCTCCACGATGAGCTGCAGATGTGCTTCGCGGTCGGATTGGCTGACCAGGTTGATCCGCGTCAGCGCGACGGTTGCGGGCACGGGTGCCTGCGCCGCCCACGCGCCGCGGGTCGGGCCGAGCAGCGCGAGTGCCGACAGCAGAATCAGCAGTGAGATACGCTTCGCTAACGCCACAATGAAACTGGGCCAGTCTGAGAATTTATATGCAAAGTCAGTATGTTGCACAGCAACGCGGACTGCGCAATGGCAGCCCGCGCGCTTGTGCCTCGTTGCTTAGTTGCTGAACGCCCCCAGGCCGTTCGGCGTACCCAGACCGGTTGGGCCGTCGTATCCTGCTTGTGCGTTGCAGTAATAGGAAACCGGGCAAGTGCCGTTGCTTCCGCTAACCACGTCGTAGAGGCTACCCGTGTTCGAGTAGATCGACGAGGCAGCGTTGATGCTGCCGTTGCGAAGCGCGAACATGGCGCCAATCAGCGGCGCCGAGGCGCTGGTCCCGCCAAACACCATCCACTGCGAGGTAGTGCGGCTCGACGGACCATAAACCGCCACGCCCGTGTTTGGATCGGCGACGGCGGAAATATCCGCTTCCATCCTGCCACCACAGGCGTCGGTTACGCCGTTCTGCCAGCTCGGCTTCGAATGTCCGAGGCCGCAGCCGCTGCCGGCACCGTCCCAAACAGTCTCGGTCCAGCCGCGCGTGCCACCAGCGCGCAGGCTGGTGCCGCCGACCGCGATTGCTCCAGGAGCGGTCGCGGGCCACTGCGCGCCGTAGCCGTAGTCCCCGGTGCTTACGGTGATCGCGATGTTGTTCCCGGCATAGTGCGAATCATAGGCGGAGTAGGACGATGAGTCGGTGTTTCCGTAGCTGTTCGAGATCGCCCTCACGCCCTGGGTCTTGGCATAGTCGACGCCCGTCCACAGGTTCGAAAAGGACGCGGAGCTCGCCTGGACCAGCAGGATCTTGCAGGTCGGGCATGCTGCGCTGACCATATCGAGGTCCAGCGCCTGCTCCTGGTCCCAACCTACGTCGACGCGCGACGGCGGCTTGCCGCCAGTCTGGCCGACGATCCTAAGGCAGCCGTTGGCGGTCGTGCACGGCGGGAGGCCGTACTGCGCGCGATAAACGGCGAGGTCGGCCTCCGCATTGGGATAGCCATAAGCATCGACGATCGCGACTGTCGGTGAACCCGTGCCCGCTGGAATGTTATAGGCAGACTGCAGTTGGGCGGGGCCATAGCCCTGAGGCGTAGCGGCTGGAGTCGCCTTGCCATTGTGCGGGTTGCCGCGGGCGTCGGTGACGACATGGGCGAAGCAGCGCGCCGTGCCGGCGGGGGTACCGCGGGCGCAGACGGCGGCGTGGAACGAATTCCCGCTCCGCTCAAGTTGCACCGACTGGGCGGCTGCCGGGCTTACGCCAACTGCACTCAACGCAACTCCGAGGCCAACAAGACCCCAAGAACGCAACATCATACTGATTTCCCTCCGTTACTCGCTCAAGTCCGAGCCGGGCGGATGCTGACAGCGATTCGCGCGATTGCAAGCCTCAATAATTATTAACGCACTTCTAACTGTGTTGTTTTTGAACGACTTACGGGGAACCGCGCCTCAAATGTCACGTTCCGCGCTGCGAAGGGGAAGTTCCATGAGATCCTTGGTCCTTGGCTTGCCGGCGCTGCTGCTCTGCGGCTGCGCGTCGAACGGCGTCGAGACCCTGAGGCCGCTCGAAATCATGACTGGCCCCTACATTTCGGTCGTGACGGCGATCCCGACGGGCTCCTTGTCCTACGAGCACGGATGCGTCCTGTTCAGCAGCGACGATGGCCGCCTGATCCTCGCGCCGATGTGGCCGGAAGGCACAGTCTTCAATGGGACCTCCGTGATTTTCCACAAGCCCGGCCGTGCCGAACAGCCGATCGTCATTAGCCAGGAGGTCGCCCTTGCCGGCCAGCCGCTAACCTGGCCGGCGGTGCCGGGGCCCCGCGCACCTCTCTTCGAACGTCAGTGCGGAGGCGTTCCCTTCGCCGTTGCGGAGGTCAGGCCCGCCAATTAGGCCATCACCTTCCGAACGATACGCTCGTAGATCCGGGAGAGCGTCCGAATGTCCTCGATTGCGGCGCATTCACCGACCTTGTGCATGGTTGCGTTCGGCAGGCCGAAATCGACTACCGGGCAAAGCTTGATCAGGAACCGGCCATCCGACGTGCCGCCGCTGGTCGACAGCTCGGGCGCCTGCCCGGTCTCTTCTTCGATGGCGGCAACGACGACATCGTAAAGTGGGCCCGGGGGCGTCAGGAAAGCTTCGCCAGAGATCCGTGCCTTGACGGTCGCTCCCGGCGCCTCGCGCTCGGCAATTTCCTCGACCAGCTTCACCAGGTCGGCGCCTCGCTGGAGATTGTTGAAGCGGATGTTGAGCTGCGCGGTCGCGCTTCCGGGAATCACGTTGCTCGCATTCGTCGGAGTCGAGACAGCCGTGAACTCGAGGTTCGAGGGCGGGAACTGGTCGGTGCCATTGTCGAGATGCAGCGCATCGAGCGCGGAAATGATTCGTGCGAGCGGCGGCACCGGGTTGGTGGTGCGGTGCGGATAAGCGACGTGACCCTGCACCCCCGGCACCTCGATCCACATGTTGACCGAGCCGCGCCGCCCGATCTTCACCGTGTCGCCCAGCCGATCGACCGAAGTGGGCTCGCCGATCAGGATCATGTCGGGTCGGATGTTACGCTCGTTCAGCCAATCGATGATCCGCGGCGTCCCGTAGGTCGCGTAGCCTTCCTCGTCGCCGGTGATCAGCAGCGACAGGGTGCCGCAGCCCTGCTCGATCCTCGAGACGGCCGCGACATAGGCCGCGATCGCGCTCTTCATGTCATTGGCGCCGCGGCCCACCAGCAAGCCCTCGACGATCTCGCCGGCGAACGGGTCGCCGTTCCAGCCTTCGCCGGCCGGCACGACGTCGACGTGGCCCGCGAAACCGAAATGCGGCCCGGCGTCGCCCCTGATCGCCACCATGTTTTCAGTGGGTCCGTCGGGCGGCTCGCCGAGCACCCAGCGATGAACCGTGAAGCCGAGCGGCTTCAGGGAGGCTTCGAGCACGTCGAAGACTTCGCGGCTCGCCGGGGTGACGCTGGGCACACGGATCAACTCGGCAGCGAAAGCGACGGGATCGATCGGTGAGGACATTCCGGCAGACCTAGCAAGCCTTGGCCGTTTGTCGATTCGGCGAACGGAGGGTTGTCAGTCTTGCACAAAGAATACACGCTACAAATGTAGCACTAAGACCGAGTGTACTGCGTGACAGGGGAATATTGATGACTGCGCTGCGTCCGATCCACGCGTTCCTGTTGACGACGGTTGCGTCGGTGATCGCCTCACCAGCAAATGCTCAGCCGCCTCCCCAAAGTACGGTTACGGCAGCCAAGCGCGTCTACACGCCGGCCGACTTCGCCCGCTTCGCTCCAAAGACCGCCTACGACATGCTGGTTCAGGTTCCGAGCTTCACCATCCGGAGCGCGGACACGACCGAGCGCGGCCTCGGTCAGGCATCGGAGAACGTGCTGATCAACGGTCAGCGGATCAACGACAAGTCGGGCGGCGCGATCGATCAGCTGAAGCGCACCTCGGCGGCGAACGTCGAGCGGATCGAGATCGTGGAAGCCGGAAGCCTCGGAATACCCGGGCTGGCGGGGCAGGTCGCAAATTTCATCCTGAAGGCTCAGACCAAGGGCAGCGGCCAGTTCAGCTGGAACCCGGGTTTCCGGGCACATTTCACCAAGCCGCAATATGACAATCTCACTGTCAGCTATTCGAATAAGACGGGCGCGCTGGACTATACGGTATCGGCGGCGGCGCTCTCGGGCCGCGGCGGCCTCGGCGGCCCCGTGCGGATCACCGACCGCAACCACAGTCTCATTGAAACCCGCGATGAGGTCTATCACAGCGAATATCACGAGTTCGTGTTCAAGACGAAGCTCGGCCTCGATGGCCCTGGCTCGTCGCTTGGCAACCTCTCGCTGAACTACAATCCCTACTGGAGCCCGCAATTCCTGGGTGACACGCGCGTGCTCGCAACGGGCGAACTTCGCAGCCGCACCAATCGGCAGGAGAGGCCCGGCTATAATGCCGACGTGAACGCCGATTACGAGTTCGCGCTGGGGCCCGGGCGCTTCAAGGCGATCGGCCTCTATCACCGCGAGCACGCGCCCAACACGACGACCCAGATCCTACGCTTCGACAGCACCGCCGCCACCTCGACCGGCACGCGCTTCTTCAGGGACGCGCGCTACCTCGAATATATCGGGCGCGGGGAATATCGCTGGAGGGGGGGGCAGAACGACTGGCAGGTCTCGTTCGAGCGCGCCTTCAATTCGCTCGACCAGCGAGGCGCGCTGTTCCAGCTCGATCCCCAAGGGCAATTCGTCGAGGTTCCTTTCCCCCAGGGTACAGGCAAGGTCACCGAGGTTCGGTACGAGGGAATCGCGTCACTCAGCCGGCCGCTTGCCTCGAACCTGGACCTGCAGGTTGCCGCCGGAGCGGAGACTTCGCAATTGGACCGCGTCGACGACGATCAGCCGGCACGGAAATTCTTCCGCCCGAAGGGCAGTGTCACCTTGGCATGGCGACCGGCCAAGGACTGGGACGTTAGCCTGAAGCTGCGCCGCCGCGTCGGGCAGATCGACTTCCTCGACTTCCTCGCCCAGCCGCAGCTCAGCCAGGATCGCGAGAATGCCGGTAATCCCGAGCTCGTTCCGCCGCAAAGCTGGGAGGTGGAAACCGAGTTCGCCCACGATCTCGGGCCGTGGGGCAAGACGCGGCTTAACCTCCATTATTACAAGGTCACGGACATCATCGACGTGATCCCGATCGGCACGAACGAGCAGGGGATCGGCAATCTCCCGAACGCGATCAAGGCGGGGGCAGAGACCACGAGCACCATCCTGCTCGAACCGATCGGCTTCCACGGCGCCAAGCTCGATCTCAACGCCGGCTTCGAATGGACCTCAGTCAAGGACCCGCTGACCGGCGTGCATCGTCCCATCAGCGGCAATTACGATCGCTGGGGAAGCGCGGAGCTGCGCCACGACGTGCCGAAGACGCCCTACGCCTGGGGCGTGAACGTCCAGTATAATCACTTTGCGAAGAACTACTTCCTGACAGAGATCATCCGGACGCTCGACATCCCGTTGGCGTTCGGCGCGTTCGTCGAGCACAAGAATGTCATGGGTCTGACGGTTCGCGCCAGCGTGTTCAACATCTTCGGTGGCCGCCATGGCCTCCATACCGTCGACCGCGTCGTCTATTCGGGCTTCCGCGACCGGGCGCCGATCGCCTTCTACGAGAAGCACGACGACCTCGTCGGGCCGCTATTCAACTTCTCGATCAAGGGCACCTTCTAGGCTCCGCAGTTGATCTGCTATCGGGGGCCCCATGCCCAAGATCGACCTAGGCTTGCTCGAACAGACCAATCGCACCGGCTATCCGCCGCCCTTCAACGAGCCGGTGCAAGGCCGCTGGCAGCGAAAAGTCGGCGAGGCCGCCGGGCTGACCGCCCTCGGTGCCCGGCAGGTCACGCTGGAGCCTGGCGCCTGGTCGAGTCAGCGTCACTGGCACGATACCGAGGATGAGCTCCTGGTGATGATTTCGGGGAGCGCGGTGCTCGTCGAGGACGACGGTGAGACTGAGCTGGTCCAAGGCGATATCACCGCGTGGCCGATGGGCGAGCGCAACGGCCATCACCTCATCAACCGCGGCAGCGAGCCCTGCACCTTCGTCTGCGTCAGTGCGGGCAGGCCGGGCGCCGGCGGCTACTCGGACATCGACATGATGTGGACCGACGACGGCCGCTTCGTTCACAAGGACGGAACGCCCTACGGAGACGCGCGGACCTTGTCCTCGTCCTAGGCGGCCTTTCCGGCCTCCCATTGCTCGATCACCCAGGGCTCGTCCTGGGCCTTGTCGATCCACTCGGCCACATGGGGGTGCGACAGCACGTGCTTCATATAGACGCCGGCGAAGTTGGGCACCGCGACGCCGTAGGTGACGAAGCGGGTGACGACGGGCGCGTACATGATGTCGGCCGCGCACCAGTTGCCGAACAGAAAGTCGCCGGTGCCGCCGAACCGGGCGCGGGCCTGCGCCCACAGTTGCAGGACCCGATCGATCTCGCTCCGCACCTCGTCGCCTAGTGCTATCGGGGGGAAGCTCTTTCGGACGTTCATCGGCAATTCGCGGCGCAGATTGGCGAAGCCCGAGTGCATTTCGGCCGACATCGAGCGTGCTACGGCGCGCGCGCCTTCGTCCTCCGGCCAATAGAGCGCAGTGCCGTAGCGGTCGGCCAGGAACTCAATGATCGCCAGGCTGTCCCATACGACGATCTCGCCGTCCCACAAGATCGGCACCTTGCCCAGCGAGGGCGCGAACTCGTCGCCTTCGCGGCGCTTCTCCCAATCGGCGTCGAACATCGGGACGACGAGCTCCTCGAACTCCTCGCCCGACTGTTTGCACGCCAGCCAGCCGCGCATCGACCAGCTCGAATAGGCTCGGTTGCCGATGATCAGCCTGAACAAATGCTTCTCCTAGGAGGTCGCGCCGTCGAGGATCGCGGTTCGTAACTCGGCGATCCCGCTACCCGTTTCGCTCGATGTGGTGAAGATGGCCGGGTGCGCGGCCGGATGCTTTGCCGCCTCGACCATCGTCGCTTCATAGATAGCGCCGAGCGCGGACGGCTTCACCTTGTCGCCCTTGGTGAGAACGATGTGATAGCTGACCGCCGCATCGTCGAGCATGCGCATCATCTCGCGGTCGACCTCTTTGAGACCGTGGCGCGAGTCGACCAGCACCAGTGCGCGCTTCAGCACTGCTCGGCCACGCAGATAGTCGTTCACCAGGAACCGCCAGCGCTTGACCATGTCCTTGGGCGCCTCGGCGAAGCCGTAGCCGGGCATGTCGACCAGGCGAAGCTGCATCGGGTCGCCCACGTCGAAGAAGTTGAGCTCCTGCGTCCGGCCCGGCGTGTTCGACGTGCGCGCGAGGCCGTTGCGGTTGGTGAGCGCGTTGAGGAGGGAACTCTTGCCGACGTTGGATCGGCCGGCAAAGGCGATCTCCGGTCCCTCGGGGTCCGGCAGGAACTGCAGGCCCGGGGCGGACTTCAGGAACGCGACGGGTCCGGCAAACAGCTTTCGGGCCCGCTCGGCCAATTCCAGATCCGCGACGTCGCTCATGTGTGGACTGGATGGGTGTCGCTGAAGTGCAGACCGTACTTGCGATACAGCCACCATTGCTGGGCGATGGTCAGCAGGTTGTTGGTCATCCAGTAGAGCTGCAGCCCGGCCGCGAACGGGGCCATGATGAACACTAGGAACCAGGGCATGATCGCAAAGACCTGCGCCTGAGCCGGGTCCATCGGCTGCGGGTTGAGCTTCATTGACAGCCACTGCGTCGCACCGACCATGATTGGCAGGACGCCGATGGCGAGGAATGTTGGCAGCGTCCAAGGGGCATATCCGAAGAGATTGAGCGGCGACAGCGGGTCGGGCGCGGAAAGATCCTTGATCCACAGGATGAACGGCTGGTGCCGCATTTCGACGCTGACCAGGAGCACCTTGTAGAGTGCGTAGAAGACCGGGATCTGGAGCAGGATCGGCAGGCAGCCGGCAGCCGGGTTGATCTTCTCGGCCTGATAAAGCTTCAGGATCTCCTGCTGCTGGCGCTGCTTGTCGTCCTTGAAGCGCTCCTGCAGCGCCTTCATCTTCGGCTGGATCTTGCGCATCGCCGCCATCGACTGGAACTGCTTCTGGGCGATCGGGAACATGATCGCGCGGACAATCAACGTTAGGCAGATGATCGCGACTCCGAAATTGCCTGTGGCATGGAACAGGAACAGGAGCAGGCTGAAGATCGGTCGCATGAACCATTCGAACCAGCCCCAGTCGATCGATTTGGAGAGCTTTGGGATGCCGGCTTCCTCGTAACGGTCGAGCCAGGACTTTTCCTTCGCCCCAGCGAACAGGCGGGT
>Ga0207647_10003326_pt1 | contig 12077 bp, 12 predicted proteins | sample KBSCornC2_FD_184295 | JGI IMG/M metagenome (GOLD analysis project Ga0207647, IMG submission 184295) | Corn rhizosphere microbial communities from Kellogg Biological Station, Michigan, USA - C2 (SPAdes) (version 2) | ecosystem: Host-associated > Plants > Roots > Rhizosphere ...
TTGACCGGTAGATGATATTGCTTCGCAAACTCGAAATCGCGCTGATCGTGACCCGGAACGCCGAAGATCGCCCCCGTGCCATAGTCCATCAGCACGAAGTTCGCGATGTACAGGGGCAGGCGCCACTCAGGGTCGAGCGGGTGAACCGCTTCGACGCCCGTCCGGAAGCCTTTCTTCTCGGCCGTCTCGACCTCGGCCGCGCTGGTCCCGCCGGCCTTGCATTCGGCCACGAACCGCGCCGCCTCGGGATCGGACGCCGCTACTGCCTGGGCGATCGGGTGGTCGGCGGCGACCGCCACGAAGCTGGCGCCGAAGATCGTGTCGGGCCGCGTGGTGAACACCTCGACCGATTCGATCGACCCGATGGATTCGGCCAGCCGGAAGCGGAACTCGAGGCCCTTGCTCTTGCCGATCCAATTCTCCTGCATCAGCCGGACCTTGTCCGGCCACTGGTCGAGGCCTTTAAGGCCCTCGAGCAGGTCGTCGGCGAAGTCGGTGATCTTCAGGAACCATTGGGCGAGCTTGCGCCGCTCGACCGTCGCGCCCGAGCGCCAGCCCTTGCCGTCGATCACCTGCTCGTTGGCGAGCACGGTCATGTCGACCGGGTCCCAATTGACCTCGCTCTCCTTGCGATAGACGAGGCCGGCGTCGAACAGGTCGAGGAACAACGCCTGCTCGTGGCCATAATAAGCGGGATCGCAGGTGGCGAGTTCACGCGACCAGTCGAGGGCGAAGCCGATCCCCTTCAGCTGCTCCCGCATCGCGCGGATGTTCGCCCAGGTCCATTCGCCCGGATGGACCTTGCGCTCCATCGCCGCATTCTCGGCCGGCATGCCGAATGCGTCCCAGCCCATCGGGTGGAGCACTTCCATGCCCTGCATTCGCCGGTAGCGCGCAAGCACGTCGCCCATCGTGTAGTTGCGGACGTGGCCCATGTGGATGCGCCCCGACGGATAGGGGAACATCTCCAGCACGTAGGCCTTGGGCTTGTTGCTGTCGCTGTCCGCGCGAAAGCATTGCGCGTCGTCCCACCGCGCCTGCCAGCGGCGGTCGGCCTCAGCCGCGTTGAACCGGCTGCTCATGAGCTCCGGGTTTACCTGCGTCGGCCGCGCTTGCGGGTGTCGGGCGCAATCGTGCCTCGGCGAAGATCGCGGGCACGGGTCAGGATGATGTCCTCAAGCTTCTGGACGGTGGCAGCGGTGACGGGCGCGTCATTCCACGCGCCGTTCTGATAGACCTGCTTGGCCGCCGAGACGCGGATGGCGTCGGCGCGGAGATCCGGGTCGAGCACGGCGACGGTCAGCTTGACGCGCTCGGTCGGGACGCGCGGGTTGCGATACCAATCGGTGATGATCACGCCGCTGTTCGGGTTCGCTTGGAGCAGGGGTGCGAACGACACGGTGTCGATCGCCGCGCGCCACAGGTAGGAGTTGATCGCGAGCGTGGTCACCTGCGACGGGGCGAGCTGGTTCGGCAGCGTGCGGTTGCGCGAGCAGCCGGGGGTGGCGAGAGCCAGCACCATTACGGCGGCGGCGGTCGTGGAAAGGCGGTTCATTCGGGGTCCTCGAGCTTCGGGGAGCGGCTTCGCCGAGCGTTATAGAAGGTCAAGCCCCGCTCGCAAGCTTGTCCCTTGCAAGGAGCCGATTGTGTTGAGTCGGCAACAGCCGTGAACGGAATCGATTCCGTCCATGGAACCTTCACATGACTCCGACTATATGAATGACGACAGGGAGTTAATGGTGCTCAGAGTCGCGCAGCGTAAGGGATCCAAACTGGTTGCGGTTGCCGCCGCGGCCGGCCTTGTGCTGACTCCCGCAATCGCGACCGGCATGCCCGCCAAGAAGCGCGCGCCCGCGGTCGTGCTGAGCTTCGACCCGGTCTCCTCTTTCACGCCGGCCAATGCCGATCCCAAGCTTGCCGCCGCTCTGTCCGGCAAGGCGCTTGCGCTGACCGATTTCAAGTTCACCCCCGCCGCCGCCAAGAACCGGCCTTCGCAGGTCCGCGTCGCGATCCGGGCGCGTTCAGCGGCGCCGGTGCAGGTCGCTTCCGCAAGCTCGCTCAACCAGCTTGCGCCGACCGGCTACAACCTGGGCGTCGCGGTCGGCTGGAAGCGTTTCGCCGTGGCCGGCGACGTGGCCTCGGCCAAGAGCGCCGACGTGGCGCTTGGCGGCCGCGACAGTGCCATTATCGGAGTCAGCTATTCGCTCAGCAACCGGCTGAGCACGCGCGTCGCTGTCGGCGCCGAGCGGACATCGGGCAACCCGCTGCCGGCGCTTCGCCGCGGCGATAATGTCTCGCTCGACGCCGGCGCGTCTTATTCGCTGTCGCGCCGAATCGCGCTGACCGGCGGCGTCCGCTACAATATCGAGCGCGACCGCTTGTCCGCGCTGCAGGACCAGCGCCGCGACAGCCAGGCGGTCTACGTCGGAACTGCCTTCAAGTTCTGACCTCGGGGCGTAAATTCACGCATTTTGCGCCTGACCTCGTGAATTTAGGGAACTTAGGGGAAGCGGTGCCGCGATGAGCAGCGCCGCCGAACGGCTCCAACGTATCCGGGACGACATCGCCAAAGCGGCCGAGCTCGCGCGGCGGGATCCGGCCGGGGTCAATCTCATCGCCGTCACCAAGGGCCGCTCGGCCGAGGAGATCGAGCCGCTGATCGCCGCGGGGCATCGTGACTTCGGCGAAAGCCGCGTCCGGGAGGCACTTGGCAAACGGCCGCCGCTGCTCGCGACGCGGCCCGACTTGCGGCTTCACGGAATCGGCCGGCTCCAGTCGAACAAGGCCGCCGAGGCGGTGCAGCTGTTCGATGTGATCCATTCGCTCGACCGGTCGTCGTTGCTGGATGCGCTGGTGAAGGAAGCGGAAAAGGCTCAGCGCTTCCCCCAGGTCTTCGTCCAGGTGAATATCGGCGAGGAAGAGCAAAAGGGTGGCTGCCCGATCGGCGAGGTCGGGGCCCTGGTTGCGGCGGTGCGCGCGTCGCCCCTGCCGCTCGCCGGACTGATGGCAATCCCGCCCCTCGGGCTCGAGCCCGCGCCGTTCTTCGCGCTGCTGGCGGAGCTCGCCAGGCGTCATGACGTCACCGGCTTAAGCATGGGAATGTCCGGCGATTTCCGGGCCGCGGTGATGCTCGGCGCGACCGCGGTGCGCGTCGGGACGGCCCTGTTCGAGGACTAGGGCTTATTCCGTCCGGCTGCCGGTGCCATGCTCGGCGGCCTTCACATGGACCGTCTTGATGTTGACGAACTCGCGGATGCCGAACACGCCGCATTCGCGGCCATAGCCCGAATGCTTGACCCCGCCGAACGGGGTGCGCGGGTCGGACCGGACATTCTCGTTGACGAAGCTCATGCCCGCTTCGAGCTCCTCGGCCGCGATGCGGCGACCGCGGTCGATATCGCCGGTCAGCACGCCGGAGCCCAAGCCGAATTCGGATGCATTGGCGATCCGAATCGCGTCGGCCTCATCATCGGCGGCGATGATGGCGGCCACCGGTCCAAATACCTCTTCGTCATGCGCGGGCTGGCCCGGCCGCACGTCGCTCAGCACCGTCGCCGGATACCAGGCGCCAGGCCGGTTCGGCACCTTTCCGCCGATCAGCAGCTTCGCGCCCTTGGCGATGCTCTCCTCGACCTGTTTGTGGATGTCGTCGCGTGCCTTCACGCTCTGCATCGGCCCGAGCTTCGTGCCTTCTTGCGTCGGATCGCCGATCTCATAAGCGCGCATCGCGTCGACCAGCGCCTGCTCGAATGCCTCGAGCACCGCGCGGATCACGATGAACCGCTTGCCCGCGATGCAGCTTTGTCCGCCGTTCACCATCCGCGCCGTCGCCGCGATCTTCGCGGCCTGCGCGATGTCGGCATCCTCGAGCACGAGGTAGGCGTCGGCGCCGCCGAGCTCGAGCACGCATTTCTTGAGCACTGACCCAGCCGCCGTCGCGACGCTGCGGCCGGCCGGCACGCTGCCGGTCAGGGTGACCGCGGCGATATTGTCGTCTCTGATCAAGGCCTCGACGTCGCTGCTGGCCAACAACAGGGTGCGGAACAGGTTCTTAGGCACGCCCGCGTCGTGAAGCACCTGCTCGATCGCCAGCGCGCAGCCGGGGACGTTGCTCGCATGCTTCAGCAGCATGCCGTTGCCGGCCATCAGCGCGGGGGCGACGGCGCGGAACACCTGCCAGAATGGGAAATTCCACGGCATGACGGCGAGGACGATGCCGATTGGATTGAAGGTGACGAACGCCTCGCCGCCGCCGATGTCGGCCGGCTCGTTCGCCAGATAGCCCGCCGCATTGTCCGCGAACCAGTCGCAGTGGAAGGCGCATTTCTCGACTTCGGCGCGGCCATCGTCGAGCGTCTTGCCCATCTCCTCGGTCATCAGCCGCGCGAATTCGTCCTTGCGTGCGCGCAGGATCTCGGCCGCCTCGTGCAGCACCGCTCCGCGTTCCGCGAAACTGGTCCGGCGCCATTGGAGGAACGCCGCCCGCGCCGCCTTCGCCGCCGCCTTGGCGTCATCGATCGAGTGCGGGTCGTAGGCCTTGCCCGGCTCACCGGTCGCGGGGTTGACCGTTTGCAACTTGCCGCCGCTTGCCTTCGGTCGGTCCAGCTCAGCCTGTTCAGCCATGACGATTCTCCTCGGCGAGGCCCCTAGACCTGTGGGCCAACCGGGGCCAAGACCCCAGCAAAGGAGAGTGGGTTGCGGATTCGCCTTTACGGCCGACTTGCCGACGCGATTGCCCCAGAGATCGGCCTCGCAGCGGGATGCTCGGTCGGCGAGGTTCGCGAGCTGCTCGCTGCAGAGCATGCAGCGGTCGCCCGGTCGCTCAAAGCGTCGCGCGCGGTGATCGCCGATTCATTCGTCGGAGAGGAACGCATTGTCGGAGAATCGGAGAAGCTCGAATTCCTGCCGCCGGTGTCGGGCGGATGAGCGTGACCGCGCTCCTCGAACCCCAGGCGCTGGATCCACAGCTCGAGCTTGCCGAGCTCACTGAAGCCGCGCGGGGCGATGGCGCCATCGTCACCTTCGTGGGCCTGGCACGTCCCGAGTCGAGCAGCGGTGAGGCGGTAGATGCACTGGTGCTCGAGCATCACCCGACGCTCACGCGCCAATCGATCGAGGACATAGCGGTCGGCTGCGCCGAGCGCTTCGACGTCAGCCACGTCCGCGTCGTCCACCGCTGCGGCACCGTTCCCGCCGGCGAGCCAATCGTCTTCGCCGGCGCCGCCTCGATCCACCGCCGCGCCGCGTTCGACGCGGTCGATTACCTCATGGACCGGCTGAAGACCGAGGCGGTGCTCTGGAAGCGCGAGGTGGGCGACGACGGTACCAAGTGGATCGAGCCGACCGAAGGCGATCTCGTCGACCGCGAGCGGTGGGGCTGAGTTATGGCCGGCATCGACGACAGCCTGGAATTTCATCCGCTCAACATCGCCGTGCTGACGATTTCCGATACGCGCGATGAGGGCAGCGACCGATCGGGCGCGCTGCTGGTCGAGCGGCTAACGAGCGCCGGCCATCATCTCGCGGGGAAAGCGATCGTGCCGGACAATGTCGACGCGATCCGCGCTCAAGTCCTGGATTGGGCCAACGACCCAAAGGTCGACGTCATCGTCTCGACCGGCGGCACCGGCCTCGCGCCGCGTGACGTGACGCCCGAAGCGGTGAAGCCGCTGTGTACGCGCGAGATGGACGGGTTCGCGGTGCTGTTCCATCAGGCGAGCCACAGTACGGTCGGTCTCTCCACCCTTCAGTCGCGCGCCTTCGCCGGGCAGATCGGCGACACCTTCATCTTCTGCCTGCCGGGCTCGACCGGTGCGTGCCGCGACGGCTGGGACCTGGTGCTGCGGGACGAGCTCGACAGCCGCTACCGGCCGTGCTCCCTCGCAGGGCTGGTGCCGCGCCTCGGCGAACTGGTGCCGTCGTGACCGGCCTCAGCCATCTCGATGGCGAGGGTCGCGTGCGCATGGTCGACGTGTCGGGCAAGGATGCGACGCTCAGGACCGCGACGGCTCGCGGCATCCTGACGTGCAAGGCGGAAACGCTCGATCGAGTACGGGCGGGCACGACGCCGAAGGGCGCCGTCATCCAGACCGCCGAGCTCGCCGGGGTGATGGCCGCGAAGCGCACCGCCGAACTGATTCCGCTGTGCCATCCTTTGCCGCTGACCAAGATCGGGGTGCGGATTGAGATCGACGATTCGGCTGGCGGCTTCCGGATCGAAGCGGAGGTCCGGACCAAGGCCGAGACGGGTGTCGAGATGGAAGCGCTGACCGCCGTCGCGGTCGCCGGCCTGACGCTGTTCGACATGCTCAAGGCTGTCGACCGGACGATGGCCATCGGCGCGATCGAGGTGACGTCGAAGACTAAGTGAACAGCAGCTTCGCGCCCGCTACGACGAGCACCACGCCCAGGGTCCGCAGCAGCCACGGCCGGGGCAGCCGCTCCACCCCGAGCCAGGTGCCGAGCAGGGCACCGGCTGCGACCGCCGCCAGGAACAGCGGCAGCTGCACAGGCAGATGGCCGACCGACGCGACATTGCCAGCCAGCCCGGCGATCGAATTCAGCAGGATGAAGGCGGCGACCACGCCCGACGTGTGCCGCGGCTCCTCCCACGCATTGAGGATGATCAGTGGGCTCAGGAAGATGCCGCCGCCGGTCCCGGTCAGGCCGGCGAGCAGCCCGAGCGCGGCCCCGGCCGGAAGTGTGACCCACAGCGTCGGCGAATGCGTCTCGCGCTCGGCCAACGCCTTCGGCTGCCACAGCAGACGCGCAGCCGCGGCCCACAGCAAGAGGCCGACCAGCGGCTTGTAATAGATCGCCGCGAGATGGATGCCGCCGCCGATGAACGCGGCCGGCGTCGCGGTCAGCGCGAAGGCGGCAACAAGCCTCCAGTTGGTCAGGCCGCTTCGCGCATATCGCCAGGTGCCGAACCCCGCGACGAGCAGGTTGAGCGCGAGCGCGGTCGGCTTCATCACCTCCGGCGCGATCCCGAACAGCGCCATCGCCGCGATATAGGCCGAGGCGCCGCCGTGCCCGACGCTCGAGTATAGCGCCGCGCTGAGCGCGAACAGGACGCAGAGCGCGATGACGGTTGTTGCGTCCACGGCTCGCTAATGCCGTTTCGCATCTGTCGAAGGAAGACTGGAGCGGGCGAAGGGATTCGAACCAACCGCGCAGGGCTGTAGCCCGGAGCGGCAACAAAACCCGAGGGTTCGAAGGCATGACGGTTGGAAACTGGAGCGGGCGAAGGGATTCGAACCCTCGACCCCAACCTTGGCAAGGTTGTGCTCTACCCCTGAGCTACGCCCGCTCTGAGCTGACGCCGAAGCTGTGTCCGGCGGAGGTGAGGCGCGCGCCTAGCATGGTGATGCGCGCCCCCGCAAGGCGCTTGTGGCGACCTCGCGAGCCGCCCATATGGGCGCGACACGAAGGCTGTTGAAGGGAGTTTGACCGGAACCGTGGCGACGCTTGGCCTCACCGAAGCCGAACGCGAATCGATCGAGCGGTTCGAGCGCGACGTCATCCAGCCGTCGATGACCGCGCTGGTGATCCTCGACTTCTGGGCCGAATGGTGCGGGCCGTGCAAGCAACTCTCGCCGGTGCTCGACAAGGTCGCCGAGGATTATGCCGACAAGGGCGTGAAGCTCGCCAAGATCGACGTCGACCAGGAGAAATTGCTCGCATCGCAGTTTCGGATCCAGTCGATCCCCACCGTCTATGCGATCTACCGCGGACAGCCGGTGGCTGACCTCACCAACTATCGCAGCGAAGGGCAGCTCAAGAAGGCGCTGGACCAGCTGCTGACCCAGCTCAAGATCGAACCCGAGGGAGCAACGCCCAAGGCCGAGATCGAGCCGCTGACCGCAATGGGCGAGCAGGTGCTCGGCGAGGGCGATTCGGCCCGTGCCGTCAACATCTTCCGCCAGGTGCGCGAGATGGCGCCTGACGATGCCGAAGTCATCGGCGGGCTCGTCCGCTCGTTGGTCGCGGCAGGGGAGACGGAGGAAGCGCGCGGGATTCTCGACGGCCTCGCCGTCGAGCAGGCCGACAAGCCCGCAGTCGCGCGCGCGCGCGCCGCATTGGAGGTTGCGTCGGCGCCGGCGGTCGACACGGCGCCGCTCGAGGAGCGACTGGCGGCGAACCCGGACGACCATGAAGCGCGCTTGGAGCTTGCTTCGGCAAAGATGGCCGCGAACGACCGCGACGGCGCTGCCGACGAGCTGCTCGAAATCGTTCGCCGCGACCGCGAGTGGAACGATGGCGCGGCGCGGAAGAAGTTCCTCCAGCTGCTCGAAGCGCAGGGCCTCGAGGATCCCTGGTCCAGTGCCCAACGGCGCCGCCTGTCGGCCGTCCTGTTCACGTGAGCCGAATCCTGCGGATCCCGCTCTTCCCGCTGCCCGGGGCGATTCTCTTCCCGCGCTCTCAATTGCCTCTCCACATCTTCGAGACGCGCTACCGCGAGATGGTCCGTGACGTGATAGACGGCGCGGGCCGGATCGGGATGATCCAGCCGCACCGGCTCGATGACGACAACCAGGCGCCGCTCTATTCGGTCGGGTGCATCGGCGAGCTGGTCAACGTCGAGGAGCTCGAGGATGGCCGCTTCAACATCGTGCTGCTCGGCTCCAACCGCTTCCGGCTGGTTCGGGAAAGCGACATCGATGCCGCCTACCGCTGCGCCGAAGTCGACATCGAGGCGTTCAACGATGACGAACCGTCGCCGCTCGAGATGATCCAGCGGGCCGAGGTCGAGCGGGAGGCGAGGAAGCTCGGCGATGCGATGGGTCTCGCAGTGGACTGGGCCGCGGTCGCGCGACTCGACGATGAGATGCTCGTCAACGCCATTGCCCAGGTCGCGCCGTTCGACGTCGGCGCCAAGCAGGCGCTGCTGGAGGAAAGCAGCCTGCAGGGCCGGGCCGACCTGCTCGTCCAGCTGATGCAGTTCCAGCGGATGGCGGTGACGGGCGGGATCGAAATCGAGCCGACGCTTCAGTAATTAAATCGGCAGTCCCCGGAGCAGCAGCGGCAGCTCGCCGCTGGTCCCGCGCGCCTCGCTCATCAGCTTGTTCCTGAGAGGCGAAATCCGCCCAACTAGCCCCATGCCTAAGCGACGGACTGCGGACGCGGTCTTGCCGGGAATGCCGTAGATCCGCGTCAGGCTGTCGGTAGCGAACGCGACCGAGAGCGCGTCGAGCGACCGCCAGCGCTGGTAGCGATCGAGCAATTGCCGGTCACCGAGGTCCAGGCCCAGTCGCGCGCCCTCGACCAGCACTTCGGCGAGTGCGGCAACGTCGCGGAAGCCGAGGTTCAACCCTTGACCGGCAATCGGGTGGATCGCGTGGGCGGCGTCGCCGACCAGCGCGAGGCGCTTGCCGGTGATCTGGGCCGCATGGTGAAAGCCCAGCGGGAAGGACGAGCGCGGCGCGAGCATCTCGATCCGTCCGAGGAAGCCCCCCATCGCGGCCTCGGCTTCGGCGGCGAAATCCTCGTCGTTGAGGGACAGCCAGCCGGCTGCATCCTCATCCGGCACCGACCAGACGATCGCCGAGCGATGGCCGCCGGCATCGTCGTTCATCGGCAGCAGCGCGAATGGGCCGGTCGGATAGAAAATCTCATAGGCGACATGCTCATGCGGCCGTTCGTGGCGCAGTACCGAGACGATCGCCTGATGGTCGTATTTCCACCGCGCGATATTGATGCCGGCCGCCTCGCGCGTCTTCGAATTGCGGCCGTCAGCGGCGACCAGCAGCGGCGCGCTGAGCTTGCGGCCGTCCTCCATCGCAACCACTACGTGATGATCGCCGCGATCGACCGAGGCGATGCGCGAGTTCCACAGCAGCCAGACGTTCTTTCCCGCGTCCGCGCGCGCGTGAAGGGCGGCGCGCAGGTTGCGGTTTTCGTGCATGAAGCCGAGCGGCTCGCCGTCGTCCGGGTCGAAGTGCAGACCGCCAGGCTTCAATCCGTCGGCAACCGCGATGCGCCAGATCGGGCAGCCAGCCTCCGCGAGATGCCGGGCAACGCCAATCGTTTCCAGCATCCTCATCGAGCTCGACGAAACTGCGCTGGTGCGTCCGTCGAACCTGGCGTCGGTCCGCGGAGCCGGATCGGCCGGATCCACGACGATCGCCGAAAGGCCGCTCGAATCGAGTGCCGAGGCGAGGGCGAGGCCAACCAGCCCACCGCCGAAGATGATCACGTCCGCCCGGTCCATCGGAGGGCCCCTAACCCGTTCGTCGCAGCCGCGCCATGTCCTCGCTTGACCGGGGACTCCGCGTGGGGGATTCTACGCGTCGAGTTTTGAGGGTGGTGGGACATGGCAACCGTGGCGACGCGCGCACCGAAGCGCGACCTTGCGCCTGACTGGCGGGATGCGCTGCGCGAGTCCGTGCGGCGGTTCTTCGTGCGCAGCGGGGGGGTGGCGCTCGTCGCGCTGAGCCTCGCCGGCGCCGTGGCGCTCGCGACGCACGATACCAACGATCCTTCGTTGAGCACGGCGGCGGGCGGGCCGCCCACCAACTGGCTCGGCAGCTTCGGCGCTTATGCGAGCGACCTCTTGCTGATGGTGCTCGGCCTCGGCGCAATCTTCCTGTTGCCGGTCGTCGCCATCGCGGGCCAGCGCATGATCCGGCTCGAGCCGGCGGGCCGCATCGGCCGCGGCCTGATGCTTGCCGCAATCGGCGGCATCTTGCTTGGAATCGCACTTGGACTGACCAGCGCCTCTTCGGTGTCCGGGCTTCCGGCGGGCTGGGGCGGAGCAGTCGGCCTCGCCGCTGCCCACGGCGTCGATGCCGCTATCGGGCTTATCCCGAAGCCGCAGGTCGAGGGGCCGGTCCGCTTCGCGGCCTTGCTGCTGTTCGCGCTTGCCGGCCTCGCCGTGGCTTATTTCGCACTTGGCCTGACCGAGGACGAGCGCGGCTGGATTGGCGGCTTGCTCCGCCGCACCCCGCGTGAGCGCCGCGCTGCTCCGCGCCGGACCGAGATCGCCGAGGAGCGCGCGATCCCCGCCGCGCCGCCGCGCTCGCGGCCAGCGGTCGCGGTTGCCGAGCCGGCCAAAGGTGTCGCGCCGGCCAGCCGCGCAGCCGGCCGCAAGCCCTCGTCCTCGCAGCCGACGCTGGCGCTAGGCGACAGCTACCAGTTGCCGACTGTCGACCTGCTGGCCCCGCCGCCGAAGGAAACCCGTCAGCAGATCGACCGCGCGGGCCTCGAACGCAACGCGCGCCTGCTCGAGACCGTGCTCGAGGATTTCAACGTCCGCGGCGACATCGTCGAGGTGCGGCCGGGTCCCGTCGTCACCATGTACGAGCTTGAGCCGGCGAGCGGGATTAAGGCGAGCCGCGTCATCGCGCTTGCCGACGACATCGCGCGCAACATGTCGGCGCTGTCGGCGCGCGTCGCGACCATCCCCGGCCGAAGCGTGATCGGCATCGAGCTTCCCAATCCCAAGCGTGAGATGGTTTCCTTGTCGGAGCTGATCGCCAGCCAGGCATTCGACGATCAAAACATGTCGCTGCCGCTGATCCTGGGCAAGAATATCGCCGGCGATCCGGTCATCGCGGACCTCGCGCCGATGCCCCACCTGCTGGTTGCCGGCACGACCGGCTCGGGCAAGTCGGTCGGCCTCAACTGCATGATCCTGTCGCTGCTCTACCGGTACGGTCCGGACCAGTGCAAACTGATCATGATCGATCCGAAGATGCTCGAGCTGAGCATGTACGACGACATCCCGCACCTGCTGTCGCCGGTCGTGACCGAGCCGGGCAAGGCGATCCGCGCGCTTAAGTGGACCGTCGAGCAGATGGAGGAACGCTACCGGATGATGGCCAACCTCGGCGTGCGCGCGCTGCCGAGCTTCAACGCCAAGGTTCGGGAGGCGAAAGCCAAGGGCGCGCGACTCGGCCGCCGCGTGCAGACCGGCTACGACGCCGACACCGGCCAGCCGCTCTACGAGACCGAGCAGCTGGAATATGACGTGCTGCCGCAGATCGTCGTCGTGGTCGACGAGCTGGCCGATTTGATGATGACCGCCGGCAAGGAGGTCGAGTTCCTGATCCAGCGCCTCGCGCAGAAGGCGCGCGCGG
>Ga0207647_10003331_pt1 | contig 12066 bp, 10 predicted proteins | sample KBSCornC2_FD_184295 | JGI IMG/M metagenome (GOLD analysis project Ga0207647, IMG submission 184295) | Corn rhizosphere microbial communities from Kellogg Biological Station, Michigan, USA - C2 (SPAdes) (version 2) | ecosystem: Host-associated > Plants > Roots > Rhizosphere ...
CACCGCCGGAGAGTACCTTGCCGCTGGGCGGAACGATGGTGTTGTACGCACGTGCCAGACGGGTGATAGAGTCCAGCAGGATGACCACGTCGCGCTTGTGTTCGACCAGGCGCTTCGCCTTCTCGATCACCATCTCGGCGACCTGGACGTGGCGGGCAGCGGGCTCATCGAAGGTCGAGGAGATGACCTCGCCTTTGACGGAGCGCTGCATGTCGGTCACTTCTTCCGGGCGCTCGTCGATCAGCAGAACGATCAGCACGACCTCGGGATGGTTGGCAGTGATCGAGTTTGCGATCGACTGAAGCAGCATGGTCTTACCGGTACGCGGAGGAGCGACGATCAGGCCACGCTGGCCCTTGCCCATCGGCGTCAGCAGATCCATCACACGGCCCGAGATGTTATCGCGCACCGTCTCCATCTTCAGGCGTTCCTGCGGATAGAGCGGGGTCAGGTTGTCGAACAGGATCTTCGAGCGGGTCTCTTCCGGTGACTCGAAGTTGATGGCCTCAATCTTGACCAGGGCGAAGTACTTTTCGCCCTCATGCGGAGGGCGGACGTTGCCGCTGATAGTGTCGCCGGTCTTGAGATCAAACTTGCGGATCTGTGAAGGAGAGACGTAGATATCGTCCGGGCCGGGCAGGTAGTTGTAATCGGGAGAACGGAGAAATCCATAGCCGTCAGGCAGAATTTCAAGCACACCTTCGGCGAAGATGTGGCCTTCCTTCTCGCTTTGGGCCTGGAGAATCTTGAAGATAAGATCCTGCTTACGCAGTCCGCTGGTCCCAGGAATCTCAAGGCTGCGCGCAAGCTTGCCCAGCTCCTGGATATTCATTTCTTTGAGTTCTGAAATCGTCATTGTTGCCTTTTGTACGTAAATTGGGGAGTGTCTTGCTGCGGGCGGGAATGTCCACTGCGGAACGACTGACTGCGATTTGCTGAAGGGGATGTTGCAGAAGAGGTATTACGGTGGAACTACGAACCAAATGCAAGGAAGCGGCAAATGCCGCGGGGCCGATTAGGCCGCGCGGCGATTCTGCACGCGATCAGAGTGAGCCAGGCTGGCGGTGCCATGGACCGGCGACTCTGAGCGAAAACGACCAAGAACTTCGTTCGTGGTGTCCTGAACACGGGTGTTGGGCTTGTGGAGCTTACGCGTAGCCTTGGAAGCGAGCTGGCAAAGCTGGTAACGGTTCTTCACGTGCGTAAGTGCCCCAAAAATAAGATCTGAGCGCATACCTATTCCTCTCTATACCGGGGTGCAGTCCTCACCCGGCGCTGCTATCGACCGCAGACTTCGTCAGCTGCAAATCGTGTTTCTGTTTCAATAGACGGTGCGCCGGTACTCCAGGATGCACCTATCTTTTGTCCGTCCAGGCGCGCGCACATCTGCGCTCTCTGTCTACATCCACATCTGCCTTTGTGGAGATGGCGCCGTGACAGATCCCAGAAGGAACCTCCAAACGGAACTGACGCCATGATCGGGGTTCTATCGCCCCGTGTTTACATTTGAACTCGACTGGGTCACGCCTGGCCCGACGGGAAACCCTTGGCCACCGCAGCGAACCGGGAAACCAGCCCGCCAACCGCGACCTTCCAGAAGGTAACGCCTAATCAGGGGCAAGGTCAATACTTTTTTCGGTATTCGGCAGAATTCATTCCTTCCAAAAATGGAAGTTTTTTAGATTCATAAAATACAACCACTTACGGAGATACTGCCCTGAAAACAGGGCAACATCAGGACCAGTATTGCCGATCGAGTGTGCGATATTGGATCGCCTCGGCGATATGCGGCACGCCGATCTGTGCTTCACCTGACAGATCGGCTATTGTCCGGGCAACCTTGAGAATGCGGTCATGCGCACGCGCGCTAAGTCCCTGTTGCTGCATGGCGCGCTCCAGAAGACGTTCAGCGTCCGAGGCAAGCTCACAGTGCAGACGAATCTGCTGCGTCGACATCTGAGCATTGGCGAAGATCCTGCGGCCACGGCGGGCGCCTTCCGGTGTCAGCGCAAAGCGTTCATGCTGCCGCCGGCGCGCCTCCAGGACCCGAGTCCGGATCTCCTTTGAGCCTTCCGCCGCCGCTCCCGACCGCAGCTCCTTATATTGCACCGCCGGAACCTCGATGTGGATGTCGATACGGTCGAGCAGGGGCCCGGAGACCTTGGAGACATACCGCTGGATCATCGGAGGCGTACACATACATTCTCGGCTCTTGTCATTGAAGTAGCCGCAGGGACATGGATTCATCGCGGCGATTAACATGAACCGTGCCGGAAAGCTCAGGCTCATGGATGCGCGCGAGATGGTCACCGTGCCATCCTCGAGCGGTTGCCGCATCACCTCCAACACGTTCCGTGGAAACTCCGGCAACTCATCCAGGAAAAGAACGCCGTTATGCGCCAGAGATACCTCTCCGGGACGCGGCACAGCTCCACCACCGATCAGACCGGCGTCACTGACCGTGTGATGAGGAGAACGGAAGGGACGATGTGTCACGAGGCCGGTCTCGGCATTCAACACGCCGGCAACCGAATGGATCTTGGTCGTCTCCAATGCCTCTTCAAACATCAGCGGAGCCAGGACCGATGGGAACCGCTTTGCCAGCATCGTCTTGCCGCTGCCCGGAGGTCCAATCATCAGCACGTTGTGTCCGCCCGCGGCAGCAACCTCCAGAGCGCGCTTCGCCGTATGCTGACCGCGAACATCGGAGAAATCCGGCATTGCATCCTGAATCTCATCCAGCAGCGTGCTCTTATCCAGTTGCACTGGTGCGATACTCTCCTGCCCGGTGGCGATGCCGTTGATCAGTTCCCTTACCTCGATTAGGCTCCTCACCGGATACACCATGAGGCCATCAACGACGGCAGCCTCGCGTGCATTCACAGTTGGAACGACCAGCCGCTTCACACCTTTCTGCCGTGCAGCCACAGCTACAGGAAGAATGCCCTGCACGGCACGCACGGTGCCGTCTAACCCAAGCTCTCCGAGAAAGAGAAACTCAGTCAGATCAATCGGCTGCAATGCGCCATAGGCGCCCAGGATGCCAAGCGCGATCGGTAGATCGAACCCTGAACCTTCCTTACGGATATCCGCCGGAGCGAGGTTGATGGTGATGCGCACCGGCGGCATGTCGAAGCCTGAGTTGCGGATAGCGCTGCGCACACGATCGCGGCTCTCTTTCACAGCTGCATCAGGCAGGCCGACAGTTGAGAAGGTCTCCGCGTCTCGTACCACTGTGGAAAAGTCAACCTCAACGTCAATCAAATGTGCGTCGATACCGTAAACGGCAGCACTACGAGTTTTGAAGAGCATGTAAACCTGTGTTTGCGAAGGCAGTAAATTCTTCCGACTATAGCATCCAACCCAGCAGTAGAACGCTGCAGGATTCTTCCCGCTGCAAGCGCCGGAAAGACAAACATGAAGGTTTACACCTCTCCTTTGCGTCGGTCGCTGCATCTTCTTGCCTGGGTCGGCGGACTGATTGTCTTATTTCTCTGTCTTCACGCGGTTGCACCTGCGGAGATGCGACGTTCCGCAGAGGATGCGACCCCCGAACCGCCGAAGGCGACACCCGCACAGATCAATTCGGATGCCTGGAACATTCTGGACAAGGAGGCATCCGAGAAGAAGACCGAGACGCTCGTTATCGTTGTCGCGGCTCTTGGAGATCTTGGAGGAGAACCGAAGGCACAGAAGATGCTGCTGGAAGCAATCGACAGCTCCGACCAGGACGTACGCATAGCTGCCATCGCCGCCATGGGGCAGACCAAAAATCCCATGTTCGTACCAACGTTACGCAAACTACTGGACGATCCCAAGCCGCAGGTCGCCTTTGCCTCCGCAAGCACGCTCTGGAGTATGGGAGATCACTCAGGACAAGATCTTCTCTTCGCTGTCGTTGAAGGCGAACGCAAAGGAAACGCGGGCATGCTTGGCGGAGCAATACATCAGGCCGGCAAGGATATGCACTCCCCTGCCGAAATCGCAAAGATGACTGCGCCGTTCGTCCTTGGCCCCTTCGGCATCGGCTTCGCGGCTTACAACTACGTGCACAAGGCCGGCGGAGACAGTCCGCGCGTGATTGCGGCTGAGCTGATCGCCCAGAATAAGACTCCGGAGGTCCGCAAGGAGTTAGTTGACGCACTCGAAGACAAGGACCAGGAGGTACGGTTGACTGCGGCGCGTATGCTTGGCGACTTCCAGGATCCGGACCTCGCGGAGAATCTCGTCCCTCTCTTTCTCGACAGCAAACCGGCGGTACGGATTACGGCTGCGGCAGCAGCCATTCGCCTGACCTCAGTGCGCACCTCCGCTCCGATTGTTCCGAAGCATAAGAGCAAGACAGTAAAGCATTAGGGTGCGTCATCAAACTCCTGTCGCCAGCGTTGCGAGCGCAAATTGGTCCAGACGAGGCGAAGGTCGAAGACTGTGGTGGGTCCACAGTCGAGGCCGACAACGAAGTATGGGCAAATTTGCGCCGCAACCCGAAGGGCCGGGGCAGATTTTCCCAATCTCTTTGTCACTCGTCGTTCCAGTGGACTGGCCACAGTTCTCTCCTCGTTCCTCGATCTCGTAAAAATCTGCTCCCGGCGCTGACGGCAGGAGTTTGATGACACACCCTCTGGAGTGTCATCCAATTCCTGACGACAGGAATTGATTTCACGGGCAGGGATGTATCCTGAAAGGCGGAGCCGGCGGCTCTGCCTTTCTGCATTGTGACAGCCGGTCAGTGAACGACCGTGAATACTTCCCTCTTTGAGCTCTTCAAGATCGGCATCGGCCCCTCCTCCTCACATACAGTCGGTCCCATGCGTGCGGCGCTGCAATTCACGCAGCATCTTCGGCAGGCTGGCCTGCTTCCGCAGACCAGCCGGGTCTCCGTGGAGCTCTTCGGTTCCCTGGCGCTTACCGGACATGGACACGGCAGCGATAAGGCGATTGTGCTTGGTCTCTCCGGCGAGGCTCCAGATCAGGTAACACCCTCGACCATCGAACGTATCCTCGCCGACTGGCAAACAGATGGCCACATCCAGCTGGCGACGGATCATGCAGTGACACTGCGTGAAGGAGTTGAGCTTCTCTTCCACCGCAACCAGATGTATCCCGATCCAGCAGCTCCCTCTCATCCGAATGGCATGCGGTTCACGGCATTTGATGCGGAAGGCAATACGCTGCACCAGGAGACGATCTTCTCCGTCGGCGGCGGCTTTGTAGTGCAGGCAGAGGACTTCGGACGGCAAAGCGCTGTTGCCACGCGTAACGTACCGTATGCTTTTCACTCGGCTGCTGAACTGCTGCAGATTACCGCGCAGCATGGCCTGACGATTGCACAAGCCGTCATGGCGAACGAGGTCGCACTCGCCGGCAGTGAAGCAGCGGTTCGGGAGCGTATCCTCGCCATCTGGAAGGTGATGCAGGAATGCACGGAGAAAGGTATCGCGACAGAAGGCATTCTTCCTGGCGGTCTTAATGTACGCCGGCGCGCTCATAGACTCGCGGCACGTCTACGCGCAGAGGGCAGTAAAGATCCGCTGGCGCCGATGGACTGGGTCACGGTCTATGCCATGGCGGTCAATGAAGAGAATGCCGCGGGAGGGCGTGTGGTCACCGCACCGACAAACGGAGCGGCGGGCATTATCCCTGCAGTCGCGCATTACTACCTGAACTTCATTCCGGATGCAGATGTTGAAGGCATCTTGCGTTACTTCCTTACCTCCGCCGCGATCGGTGTGCTGTACAAGGAGAATGCGTCCATCTCCGGAGCCGAAGTGGGATGCCAGGGCGAAGTAGGTGTTGCCTGCAGCATGGCTGCAGGCGGACTCGTCGCCGCATTGCATGGCAGCAACGATCAGGTAGAACACGCAGCGGAGATCGCCATGGAGCACAACCTCGGCATGACATGCGATCCCATCGGCGGCCTCGTACAGATCCCATGTATTGAACGCAATGCGATGGGAGCCGTAAAGGCAGTGAATGCTTCACGCATGGCAATGCATGAAACAGAGGGCCACAAAGTATCGCTCGATCAGGTGATCAAGACGATGTATCAGACAGGTCTCGACATGCAATCGCGCTATAAAGAGACCTCACTTGCAGGTCTTGCGTTGAATGTCATCGAGTGCTGAGACGAGTTCGCATTCGGGTCGTCGCAAACTTCGTTTACAACTTTCTTCACTTTTCTCTTGACACAGTTTTTTCAGACTTCTATACATTCCCTAGTTGCAAGTCAGCGTTGCTGTCTGCAACAGGGAGAATAGAGAGGCGACAAGAACGGCGAAAAAGTAGACCGCCGGGAATCAGCCTCCAACGTAAGGCAACAAACAAGGCAACACATGTGGGGAGCGCGACAGCGCTCCCCACAGTGTTTAAGCTGGATGTGATGACACGACGCCGCTGGATTGCCGATCGATGGAATGACGAACGAACCTCTGCTTCCCTGTTGGGAGAACAAGCGCAACACCTCGCGCGGGTCTTGCGTGCCGAGGTCGGTCAGACCTTTGACGTCGTTGCAGGCGGCTTTCTGCATCGCGCAACCGTAGCAAGCGTCGGCGAGGATGAGGTTCGTTTCGATCTGCACGAAGAACAGGAGATCGACCACGCACTTCCGGTTCATCTGCTGCTGGCGGTCTTCAAGTTCGACCGCATGGAGTGGGCCATTGAAAAAGCCACGGAGCTCGGCGTCGAGCGCATCACTCCCATTCTGGCTCGCCGCACGGAGAAGCATCTGGCACAAGCCGCGGCCAAACGCGTCGAGCGCTGGCGGCGCATTGCGCTCGAAGCCAGCAAGCAGTCGCGCCGCGCATCCGTGCCCGAGATCGGCGATCCCGAAACGTTGAAGGCTGCTCTCGGCAAAGAGACCTCAGCGATCAAAATCCTGCTCTCGGAGACGGAACAGCAAACGACCATCGCTTCCGCACTTCGCCAGACTGAGGCAACCGCACTCGCCATCGGTCCTGAAGGCGGATGGACACCTGAAGAGATGGCGATCTTCCAGCAGCACACCTGGACACCGGTAACCATCGGTCCCAGAATTCTGCGGGCAGAGACGGCTGCGATTGCCGCGCTGGCGATCGCCGGAGCTTTTCTGTAGAGCATTTCCCCTGTTGTTGGGTATCCCTAAACGGCATGCAGCGGCGTTTTCATCACGGAAAACGCCCATAGATGCGGAAGCCCTACATTACACCCACAGGGAAAATGCTCTAACGCTAAAGAGAAAGGCGCGGCTGACAGCCGCGCCTTCAATCCAAATCGAAGAGCTCTGCTCCCTAGAAGAGCTGTGCTCCCAGAAGAGCTGTGCTCCCTAACTGAAGATATCCTTCACCTTGTCGAAGATGCCCCGGCCATGCGGCGCATTTTCAATCGACATGCTCTCGCTGAGCTGTTCCAGAAGTTCACGCTGCTGCTTGCTGAGCTTGGTCGGTGTCTGCACGCGGATCTCCACCAGCAGATCGCCCTTCCCGCTGGCGTTCAGGTGGGGCACACCCTTGCCTTTGAGCTTGACGACTTTGCCGCTCTGTGTGCCTTCGGGGATCTTAACGGTCGCCGGACCTTCGAGCGTAGGTACTTCCAGTTCTGCGCCGAGAGCCGCCTGCGGGAACGAGATCGGTATGGAGCAGTGCAGGTCATCGCCGTCGCGCTCGAAGAACGCATGCGCCTTCACCGTAAGGACGACGTACAGATCACCCGACGGTCCGCCGAAACGGCCCGCCTCACCTTCGCCGCCATACCGGATGCGTGTACCGTCCTCGACGCCTGCAGGGACCTTCACCAGGATGACGTGATCGCGCTGCACACGGCTTTCGCCGCGGCAGGTTGGACACGGATCCACAATCAACGTTCCAGTACCCTGGCACGAGGTGCAGGCACGTGCGATGGAGAAGAACCCCTGCTGCATCCGTACCTGTCCACGACCGCCGCAGTGCGGGCATGTGATGGGCTGCTTGCCCTTCGCCGCGCCGCTGCCATGGCAGTCGTCGCAGATCTCCATACGGCGGATCTTGATCTCCTGCTCTTTGCCGAAGGCGGCATCTTCGAACTCGATCTTGAGGTCGTAACGAAGATCGCGTCCGCGCTGCTCGCGGGTCGGGCGGCTGCCGCCACGCCCTCCACCGAACATCTCGCCGAAGAGGTCGCCAAAGATATCGCCGAGGTCCTGCGCGTCGCCGAAGGGGCTGCCGGTAAATCCGCCTGCACCCGCTCCGTTGACGCCGGCATGTCCGAAGCGGTCATACGCGGCACGCTTGTTCGGGTCGCTAAGCACCTGGTATGCCTCACTGCAGGCCTTGAAGCGTTCTTCGGCGTCCGCATTATCCGGGTTGCGGTCGGGGTGAAATTTCAGCGCCATCTTGCGATAGGCTGCTTTGAGTTCGGTATCTGTCGCTGTCCGCGATACTTCCAGGACTTCGTAGTAATCAATCTTCACGTTAGCCGTCGCACTCATCCGTACTGCATCCCTGCAAGATTGCTAGTCATTTACCTGCGCATGATTAACGGCGATCTTTACCATCGCCGGGCGCAGCAGTTTGTCTTTGATGCGGTATCCGCGCCGCACTTCCTCAAGTACCTGATGATCGGGAAACTCGGAAGTTTCAACCGATCCCAAGGCCTCATGGAACCGCGGGTCGAACGGCGCTCCGACTGTCTCAACCGGGGTAACCCCCAGCGTCTTCAACGCCTCTTCCATCTGCTTCAGAATCAACTCGACACCGGAACGAAGCTGCTCCGCATTTCCCTGCGACTTCAGCGCAAGCTGGAAGTTGTCCAGCACCGGCAGAAAGTGTTCTACGGCGTTCGAGACGGCATAGTCCCGGAACTCTGAACGCTCTTTGGCTTCACGCTTACGGAAGTTATCGAACTCGGCCTGCAGCCGGGCAAGGCGATCCACCAGGCTGTCACGCTCAGCCTTCACTGTCTCCAGCTCAGCCGCCGTGGCGGCTTCGGTTCCTTCCACGGGAGCAGCGACCGCTTGCTCCTGCATCTCAGTTTCTTGACTCATATTCCTGAAAATCCTTCTCATCTATTCTCTCGCATCAGGGCAACTCTGTGGTGCCGCCGGTGTGGAGCAGCCGGTCGAAGAGATGCGCGACGTAGCTGACGGCGCCCATCGTCTGCTCGTAACGCATTCGTTGGGGTCCGATGACGGCCAGCGCTCCCCGGGTTTCCCCGGCTACCGATGCAGGAGCGGCTACCAGAACCAGGCCCTCCATGCCGGGAGCATGCTCTTCCAGATCGAAGATGACGCGAACGCTCTTCTGCTGCGCATCGATATAGGCGTTCAACAGATCGATCAACCGCTGTTTGGTCTCGAGCGCCTGCATCATGGCGCGTAGACGATCTCTATCCGCATGGCTGGCCACCAGATTGGCAACGCCATCCACGTATACGGTTTGCACCACGGTCTCGCCGGAAGGCAGTGCCTGCCCCCAGAGCTCGTTTACGCGGGCAAGAAGCTGGTGGTATTGGCTGCGCTCGGATTCAATGCGAACTCCCAGCTCTTCTCGAATGGCGTCGAGCGTCCATCCGCGAAAGTTTTCATTCAGATAGCTCGCCGCGATCTCCAGGTCGGCGACAGTAAGATCGTGACTTACTGTCAGCATGCGATCGCGCACCACGCCCGGCCGGGTTACGACGACGGCCATCACACGGCCGGAGCCCAGGCGCGAGAAATAGATGTGCTCCAACTGGTCACTGATGCGAGCGCTGGCAAACGCAATACCAACACCGCTGGAGAGTGCGGCGAGAACCCGGCTGGTACGTTCCAGAAAGTTCTGGGTATTACCGACTCCCTGCAACTGCTGATCGATCGCGACACGCGACTGCTCCAGCAAGGTAGCCTGACTGGAACGAATCCGCTCGACATAGACACGGAATCCAGACGCGGTAGGAATGCGCCCGGCGGATGTATGTGGCTGCTCGAGGAGACCATCGTCGGAGAGGTCGGCCATCAGATTGCGGATGGTCGCAGAGCTCAGCCCTGCGATCTCACCGATGGCATTCCGCACAACGGCCTGGGACGAGACCGGCTCGCCCGATGAGACATACTCTTCCACGATGGCCGTAAGTACGGCCAGCTTGCGCAGAGAGAGGTTTGCTGTCACACCCTGCCCCATACACCTATTGTGGACTATCCCGGAGAGATAGCTCCACCGGAAAAACTGTCCCGGTGGACCCACTCTCCGCAAAGCCTTTGCATGCTGTGGTTTGAGCAGCTCTGGAAGAGCCACGTGCTGGATGCCAAGCCGTATTGTCTACCCATCCCACCCATTGCCAGCCACCCCAGCGAACGTGTTCGTTGGGGACGCGATGCGCAATGGATGGGCACCCAGAGTATGGGCTCTTAGGTGATCTCCAGCACGTCGTCAGACTTGGAACTGACTTCGGCGGCGCGTGCAATGACGTTCCGTGCGATCTCATAGAAGCCCTTCGCACGTTCGGAGGTCTCACCTCCCAATGCCACGGGGAGGCCACGGTCGCCGCTGGAGCGAATCTCAGGATCGAGATCGACGCTACCCAGGAACGGCAGACCAAACTGGCGTGCGGTCTGCTCCGTTCCACCGGCGCCGAAGACGTCCAGCAGACTGCCATCAGGCATCCGCATCTGGCTCATGTTCTCCACCATTCCCAGCACTTCCACGTTGACCTGGTGGAACATCTCCAGTGCCTTACGCGCGTCCTGCAGTGCCACGCTGGAGCCGGTGGAGACCACCACGGCGCCGGTCAACGGTACCGTCTGCACCAGCGAGATCACCACATCGCCGGTTCCCGGAGGCAGATCGACTACCAGGTAATCCAGCTCTCCCCACTCCACCTGCTGCAGGAACTGACGGATGATCTGGTGCAGCATCGGTCCGCGCATCACCATCGGCTTGTCGCCGGGCGAGATGAGACCGATGGAGATGAACTTAACCCCGTGCGCCTGGATAGGCTCAATGCGGTTCTCACCGACGACGTTTGGCTGGCGCTGCGTTCCCAGCATGATGGGCACATTCGGACCATAGATATCGGCATCCACCAGGCCGACACGATACCCGAGCTTCGCAAGCGCGATAGCCAGGTTCACGCTGGTTGTGGTTTTTCCTACGCCACCCTTACCGCTTCCGATGGCAATGACGTTAGCAATTCCAGGCAATCTTTGCGGGCCCTGAGGCGCGCCATGTCCCATGTGTCCCATATGGTCGACTCCCAAATCTCTTTCGGTTACGGCGGTTAGAGATACCAGCCGGTTTCAAGACTTTTGCGGACGCGCTTCTTTCGCTCCGTTTCGCCGCTGCGCGCCTCGCGCCTCTTCAGGGCATCCTCATAACGGCGTTTCTGATGTTCCGTCTCAGGAAGGATGCAGTCCACCGCGACGGGATGCCCCGTATCGTCCACCGCCACGTAGGTGAGGTACGCCGAGGAGACGTGACGGAGCTCGCCGGTCTTCGGATCTTCCACCATCGCTTTGACACCAACCTCCATGGAGGTACGGAAGGCACGGTTGACGCTCGCCCTCAGAATCAGCACCTCGCCTACGTGGACAGGCGCGACAAAATCGAGCGAGTCCATACTTGCGGTGACGACTGTTGTCGCTCGCGCGTGCCGATAGGCGGCAACCGCGCCTACCAGGTCAATAAACTGCATCAGACGTCCGCCGAAGAGGTTGCCGAGACCATTTGCATCGGCGGGAAAGATCCCTTCGCTGCGCTCGGCCTGACTCTCGACGACCAGACGCTGTCGCTTCTCTTGCATACCAATAGTTTACCGCCGTAGCCGGTTTCGTTTTCTTTTGTCCCAAACGCTCTCTGGATGCATCAAGCTAGATATATGAAATCCGCACTCGTCACGTCGTACACCCAGTTGCCAGCTTTCGACGACTTTCAGGATCCAGTTCCTTCTGAGAACGAGACCCTGATCAAGGTAACGGCAGCCGGAATTCATCCCATCGTGAAAGCACTTGCAAACGGAACGCACTATGGCAGTACCGGCAAGTTTCCGTTTATTCCGGGTGTAGACGGCGTGGGTACAACACCCGATGGCAGACGCGTCTTCTTCGGCATTGCTCGCCCACCCTTCGGATCGATGGCTCAG
>Ga0207647_10003332_pt1 | contig 12058 bp, 6 predicted proteins | sample KBSCornC2_FD_184295 | JGI IMG/M metagenome (GOLD analysis project Ga0207647, IMG submission 184295) | Corn rhizosphere microbial communities from Kellogg Biological Station, Michigan, USA - C2 (SPAdes) (version 2) | ecosystem: Host-associated > Plants > Roots > Rhizosphere ...
TGCTCGACGTCTTCGGCATGAGCCTGCTGGTCACCGGTATGGCGCTGTCGGGCTACATGACGCCGGTGATCGCGCTGTCGATGCTCGCCGCCTACCTGCTCGTGTCCGCCGAGGTCTACCTCGCCACGACGGTGAGCGGCACGTTCCGCATGGCGTTCCTCAAAGTGGGCCCGACCGAGCTGCGCATCCTGCTGGCCGTTGGCGCGTTGATGCTCTTCACGAGACCTGCTGGTGTCGACGCCTCAGGCGGTACACTCAGACAGTTAACTGATACAAAGGATGCGATTCTCGGCCTTGGTTTCATTTTTCAAACTAACCCGTCTTTATCGTCCAACGGATCCATAGTGTCTTTCATGTCGAGCGCGAACAGCTTCAACATGAATGCCGCAACTCCGCTCACGTACAGCAACCCTGACACCAATGCAGAAGTTTTTTACGGCGAACTGAGCGGCACCCCGGCGGTATTTCATCAGGTTACGCGTACGCTCAACGTGTCGACTACAAATCTGCTCAGCCCGGGCCGCAGGTTAAGTCGGGATGGAAAACTCATCGTCTTCGAATCGAAGGCGACTGATCCGAAGGCGAATACCGCTCCGACTACTCAAGTCTTCGGAACCTTCGTCTACACGATCGCAGCCGACACATTTAACGAAGTCGGCACCCGATCTCCAGATACCGACATCATTCGTTTTCCAACCTTTACGGACTACAACGGTGCCCTGGCTCCATCGACCATCGTTTTCTCGTCGTTCCTGAATTTCAGACCCGATGGGACATTCCCGGCGACGACGGCGGCTAGTGAGGGTTTGAACCCAGATAGATCCGCAGACCTGTTTTTGACACAGGTTCCGGTTACGTCTTCAAACACGTTTGTTCGTATTACCAGAATAAACAGTCTCACTGGCGGCACCCGAGGAATCGCCAGTGCGACTCACAAACGCCTGGCTTTCTCAATCGGCGGCATAGAGTTGGGCGGCGGCAATACGGATGGATCGACTGAACTCTTCTATCTGATTACGCCGATCGTCACAACCGAGTCGTCTGCGCCTCTCTCGTTCTTTACGGGCGCGAGCGAAATGCCCGTTGCGGCTGCGACACCGCTGCCGAGTCCGCTTCCTTCTCCGACGCCAACACCCAGCCCAGTGCCGGGACAGCCATTTGCTGTTTCGCCGGGCGAGTTGACTATCGTTCGCTCTACGGTTCCGCTTGCGCCGTCGGATGCAGCCACTACGGGGAATGTGGCCGAGACTGCGAGGACTCCGGCTTTACCAGTGGAACTGAACGGCGTTTCGGTCTCCATTAATGGTCATGCTGCGGGTCTGTATCGGGTCTTTCATGACGATAGACAGATCAATTTTGTCGTTCCGATAGGTAGCAATCAAACTCCGGCGCCGGTTGCTATCAACATCCTGGATGCGGGTGCAAACACTGACACGCTGATTCGTGGTCTATTGCAGTTGACCTTCTCGCAACCCGATATTTTCACTTTCCCCGGCAACAGAGCCGCTGCGTTTACTAACCCAGGCCACCTTGCAGAGCCGTTTGATGTCACTACGGCAGGTAATCCGACAGTCATCTCGTTGATGGTGACTGGCGTTCGCCTTGCCGCTGCGGGTGAAGTCACGGTAACTGTGGGAACCACCGCCATCACTGGCACCGGGATTGTAGCGGTTAAACCTGACCCGAATAATCCCGGCTTTGACATTATTGACTTCATCTTACCGGCTTCGCTTGCCGGAGCCGGAGATGTGCCAGTGCAGGTACAGGTAGCGAAAACGCAAGCCACTACGGTCAGCCGGCCACCCGACACCGCGCCACACATAACGATTAACTAATCTCGGCCACAAAAAGCGCTTTTTGTGCCTTTTGTGGCGCTTTTTGTGGCCAAACCGTGGTACCATGCCTCGGCTGTAACTCGACCTCGCCAGGAACTCTAAAATGCAGTATTTGGTCGCTATCATTGCGAGTGTGGCAATGTTTTTGACTCTCGGTCCGAGAGAGCGACTGGAGATCCGCGACTCATTCGAGTTCGAACCAACGACCCAAACTGCGCGCAAGATCAAATGGCCCAGGAAGACTATCCAGGTCGCCTTCTCGACATCGCTGCAGTCTCCGGGCGCAAACATAAAACCAGAGAGCGACGTCGTCGGCGCCGCACGCCGCGCACTTACTCGCTGGTCCAATCTGTCCAACATAAACTTCGTGGTCACATGGTCGTCTGCGACTTCCATCAGTCCGGCCGACGCCGGCGACGGCATCAGCCTCATCACGATCGCGACCACACCCGAAAACGAGTCGTTCAACTCCGCTGCGACCACTGGACGCACACGCGTCTTCTTCGATCCGGAAACAGGCAACATCGCCGAAGCAGACATCAGCATCAACCCACGACCCAGAGCCGAAGACGGCACTGAGCTACAGTTTTCAACTGACGGCACGCCCGGTACCTACGATCTCGAAGCTACCTTCACGCACGAAATTGGACACCTGCTCGGTTTGGACCACTCCGCAGTTTTGTCGTCAACCATGCAGGCCCGGCAGGCTTACAACGGAACGTTCGGTTTGCCGGCTATGACTGAACGCACCTTGAGTGAAGACGATCGTCAGAAAGTTCTCAGCTTGTATGGTACGAGATTGAGAACGGGACGGATTGAAGGGCGACTCATCGATAACCGCACGCCCGGTGCGTTGACTGCGCTGAACGGCGTGAATATCTGGGCTGAGAATGTTGTTAATGGTCGAGTGATTGCCAGCGATGTCACGGCGGACGACGGCACCTATCGGCTGGAGGGTCTTGCGCCCGGCCAGTATCGAGTGATTGTTTCAGCGCCGGCCGATGGCACTTCACAGAAAGTTCGTAGTTTCGAGCTCTCTAATCAGGCGCTGGTCAAAGCTGATACGGCGACACCCCTGAACTCCAGCCTCGTATCGCAACAGACGTCTGCACTCAATCCAAGAGTTGTCGGACTCAACGCTGAGCTTTCGACTGTGGCATTGCCCCTCGCGCCTGGCAGGCGTGTGAAGATTTATTTCGGCGGTGAGGGAGTAGATCAAGTGCCGGGTACGAGCATCAGCGTCAACTCACCTTACTTCACCGTCGATCCGGCGACGCTCGCGCGTGAACAGATCGCGGCGCCATATCCGATCGTGAGCGTTGAGCTGACAGTGGCGCCCAATGCGCCCTTTGGCGATTACACTCTGCGACTCCAGTCAAACTCCGGCGAGACGGCGTATGTGCCCGGTGCGATCACGATCGATCCGGGCGTGGCGTTGTCGGTCGCAAACCCGGTGGATGATTCTCGTTTCTTCATCACGCAGCAATACGCAGATTTGATTGGCCATGAACCGGATCAAACGACTGTCGAGCGGCTCATGGGACAGCTAAACGCGTGCAACTCTCGTAGCGATTGCTTGCGCGTGCGGCGAGTCGAAATCTCGGCCAGTCTGCTGCTCGAGAATGAACTGCCCGCAACGGGCGTGTTTCTTTACGGGTTGTATTCCAGTGCATTTGGCCGTTTGCCGCGCTTCATGGAGCTGGAGACGGATCGAGCTGTGATGATGAATCAGAAGGGTGAGCTTGAAGCGGTTCGCCTCGCCCTCGCGAGTGCGTTTGTGGAACGAGCGGAGTTCAAGCGAAAGTTTCCGGCGACAATGAAGCCTGCAGAGTTTGTCGATTCGCTGGTTACTACGTTGGCCCAGACCTCGGGCGTCGATTTCAGTTCCGATCGAAGTTTATTGATAAGCCTGCTTGACGATGCGGCGAATGGCCGCGCGACGGTGTTGATGCGGCTCGCATCGGATCAGCGCGTGATTGATGCGAACTACAACCAGGCGCTCGTGCTCTTCCAGTATTTCACCTACCTGCGTCGCAGCCCGGATGAAGCGGGATATAACGCATGGGTTAACATGCTCAAGAACAAACCACTCCGCGACCCTGACGCCGCGCGTTCGTTAGTCTGCAATTTCCTCCAATCCGCCGAGTATCAAAACCGCTTCGGCATGATTGCGACTCGCAACAGCCGCGAATGTAACTAGTGCCACAAAAGGCACAAAAAGCACATAGAAGAACCGGCTGAATCCGAATCAACTGGCACACTGGACATCGATGGTTTCATTTTGTGCTTTTTGTGCCTTTTGTGCCTTTTGTGCTTTTTGTGGCCATTGCTATAGTGGCTGTGCTTGAAGAAGAGTCTACTCGCGTATCTCATCTGTCCATCGTGTGCAGAATCTCTCGATCTCTCAGCTGCCAAGACCGAAGCTGAAGAGATCATGGAGGGTGAGCTGCGTTGTTTATCCTGCTCGTCTTCGTTTCCGGTAACTTCCGGCATTCCGCGTTTCGCCAACCTCGAGCACGTTGAGAGCGATAAACGCGAAACAGCGACGAACTTTGGCTGGCAGTGGCAGCACTTCACACAGGAAGACGCGCGATACGCGGAACAGTTTCTCGGCTGGATCACGCCCGTCACTCCTGAGTTTTTTCGCGACAAGGTTGTACTCGAAGGCGGTTGCGGTAAAGGCCGGCACACGCAACTCGCGGCTCGCTGGGGCGCTCGCGATATTATCGGCATCGACCTGAGTGCCGCGGTTGAGACTGCCTTCGCTGCTACCCGGTCGCTGCCGAACGCACACATCGTTCAGGCTGACATCTATCACCTGCCTTTTGCGCGAAAATTTGACTTCGCTTTTTCAGTCGGCGTGTTGCACCATCTGCCGGATCCGCGCGGTGGTTTCATGTCATTAGCTTCGAAGGTGCAACCCGATGGACATATATCAGCATGGATCTACGGAGCAGAGAACAACGAGTGGATCACGCGTTTTGTAAATCCAGTGCGTGAGCGAGTCACGTCCCGGATAGATCAACGTGTGCTTTTGCAATTGTCAAAACTGCCGGCGGCGTGTATGTATCTCGCGACGAAGTTAGTTTATGGACCACTTAACAGGAGCGGTTCTTCGCTCGCGAAACATCTTTTTTACAACGATTACCTGAATTCGCTCTCCAGCTTCGGCTGGCGCGAGCAGCACACAATCGTTTTCGACCATCTCGTGGCGCCGACCGCGTTCTACATCTCGCGTGAAGAATTCGACACTTGGTGGCGCGACATCGGCGCGCGCGAAGTCGAGATTGCGTGGCACAATAAGAACAGTTGGTGCGGGCGGGGCAGGATCCAGTGAATAGTTCAGTGATGCAATCACCAGGTCATCGCAACGTTTGGCAGCCGCTGTGGCAATTGCCGTCGCGTGCGGAGCTGATCTTCTCATTTGCGAAGCGAGAGTTGTTGGCTCGTTACAAAGGCTCCGCTCTCGGTATCGCGTGGGCAGTGCTCACGCCGGTAGTGATGATTGCCATTTTCACGTTTATCTTCGCAGGCATCTTCGGCGCACGCTTCGGAGCAAACGATTCACACTGGGATTACGCTCTCTATCTCTTTTGCGGTCTGCTACCCTGGACGATGTTTCAGGAGTCGATGCAGCAATCGGCGAACACGATCGTGGCCCACTCGAATCTCGTCAAGAGAGTCGTCTTTCCGCTAGAGGCATTGCCGGCGGCGCAGGTGCTGGCGGCATTGGGCACTCAACTGTTCGCGACAATCGCATTGCTGATCGCAACGATTATCATCCGGCAGCGTTTGGAACTGACCGGACTCTGGCTTCCAGTCCTGCTCATCCCGCAACTGCTGTTTGTGCTCGGTTCCGCATGGCTCATTGCGTCGCTTGGTGTCTTCCTCCGTGACATCACACAGGGAATCACGCTGTTGTTGATGGCGTGGATGTATCTGACACCCATAATCTATCCCGAATCGATTGTCCCGGAACGTTTCCGTACCTACATCAACCTGAACCCCTTCACCTCGCTGATCCGCAGCTATCGTCGCATCTTTCTGGACGGCGCCGCCCCCGACTGGCGCGGCCTAGCCTATTTCACCGCCTTCGCCCTCGTCATTTTCATCCTCGGCTACTGGTGGTTCGCCCGCACCCGCAAAAGCTTCGCCGACGTCGTCTGAGCCACAAAAATTAGCCACAAAAAGGCACATAAGGCACAAAAAGCACAAAGAGAGCTTCTCAGAGCCTTTTGTATGAAGGCCTTTCTTTTGTGGTTTTTGTGCTTTTTGTGCCTTTTTGTGGCATGATCTTCCCCCTGTCTTTGAAGAGGTATCATGAATAATGCGAGATTAATAAGTGGCTTATTCGTCCTGCTCTTTGTGGCGACAGCCGGTGCCGATGCGCAGGAGTGGACGCAGTGGCGCGGGCCGGCTCGCGATGGGTCGGTGGTGAGCAAGTATGCGCCGGCGACGTGGCCCGAGTCGCTGAAACAGACGTGGCGTGTGGAGATTGGAGAGGGCTATTCGTCGCCCGTAGTCGCCGATGGAAAGGTATTCGTGCACGGTCGCCGCGATCCCGAAGAGATTGTGGCGAGCATCAATCTCGCGGACGGCAAGGTGTTGTGGCAGCAGAAATATCAGGCTGAATTCAAGAAGAACCAGTACGCAGTCGAGATGGCGAAGGGTCCAAACGCAACGCCGCTCGTCGTTGGCAATCGGCTCTTCACACTCGGCGTAACCGGAGTTCTCAACGCGTGGGACACCGCAACCGGCAAACAGCTCTGGACCAGAGACTTTTCCAAGTCGATCGATACCTCGAAACTGTTCTGTGGCACAGCGGCTTCACCACTGGTCGTCAACGGCCGTCTCGTGGTCCAGATCGGCAGCGACATTCACGGCGGACAGGTGCTGGCACTCAACCCCGCAACGGGGGCGACTGAATGGGAATGGCGCGGACTCGGACCAGGCTATGCTTCGCCGGTGCTGATCGATCTCGCCGGCAACCAGCATATTGTTACGATGACCGAAGGTTCAATCATCGGTCTCGACGGAAAAACAGGCCGCGAGCTGTGGTCAGTGCCGTTTCCCGACGAATGGCACGAGAACATTTCCACGCCACTCTGGACCGGAACCCAACTCATTGTTTCCGGAGCACGACAGGGAACGCACGCTTACACGTTGGCCCAAGCCGGCGGCAAGTGGCAGGCGACGGAGATCTGGAAGAACCCCGACATCGCGATGTATATGAGCTCGCCCGTTTTTGGTGACGGCTTGATCTATGGCCATTCTTCGAAGCGGAAGGGCCAGTTCTTTGCGATCGACGCGAAGACAGGCGCAGTGCGCTGGGCGACCGAAGGTAGGGAAGGCGAGCACGCTTCTTTGTTGCTCACGCCCGCACACATAATCTTTTTGACTAACAACGCCGACTTGATCGTCGCGAAGCGTGGCACGGCGGCGTTTACAGTCGAACGGCGTTATGAAGATGTGGCGCAGGGAACAACCTTCGCCAGTCCGGTGATACTTGGTACGAACATACTGGTGCGCGACGCGACCAGCTTGATGTTACTCACGTTTGGAACGTAAATCACAGATTCACACCAATCTGTCGCTCCCAAAACTTGGAACACAACTCCGCACAACTTCTCGAGCGAATGATCGACGCCAGCGTCGATGGCATGTTCGCGTTCGATCGCGACTGCCGGCTCATTGCCTGGAACCGGGCGATGCAGCGCATCTCCGGCTTCAGTCGCGCTGAAGTGCTGGGCAAGCGTGTCGTCGATGTGTTTCCGTTTTTGCGTGATGGGGACAGTGGGAATTGCTTTTCCGCAGCCCTCGCGGGACAAGAAGTAGTTTTGGAGACTCATCCTTACGCTGAGACGGGAGTTTTCGAGAGTAGTTATTCGCCACTCCTGGACGAGCAGAACAACGTCGTCGGTGTTATCGCCGTCATCGGCGACATCAGTGCCCGCAAGCAAGCTGAAGAAGCAACGAGACGTCTCGAATTTCATGTGGAGAGTTCGCCCCTCGCAGTTGTCGAATGGGACAGCGACTTCCGCGTCTCTCGCTGGTCTGCGTCTGCCGAACACCTGTTCGGTTGGAAAGCCGAAGACGTTCTCGGGAAACACGTCAACGAGTGGCGCTTTGTTTTTGCAGACGACGTCGATGCTGTGGCGCTGGTGACCAACCGTCAACGCGAGGGCGTTGAAGTTCAGGGAGTGCAACACAATCGTAACTACACGCGCGAGGGCTCTATTCTTTACTGCGAATGGTACAACTCGGTGTTGCGCGACGAGCGCGGGAAACTGGTTTCCGTTCTCTCGCTCGTCCTCGACGTGACCGCGCGGCAAAGTGCTGAAGACGAGCGAGCGGCGTCGCTGGTTCGCGAGCGCGACGCGCGCAAACACGCTGAAGAAGCAGATCGACTCAAGGATGAATTTCTCGCGACGCTCTCGCACGAGCTGCGCACGCCTCTGACGTCGATACTGGGCTGGGCGTCGATGATCCGCACGGGTGAGGTCGAAGGTTCGAACGCGACGCGCGCGATCGAAACGATTGAGCGTAACGCCCGTTCGCAGGCGCGGTTGATCGACGATCTCCTCGATGTCTCGAGGATCATCACCGGTAATCTCAGGCTCGACATGCATCCACTCAATCTCGCGCCGATTGTCGAAGCGGCCCTCGATGCATTGCGGCCCACAGCCGATGTAAAGGGTATAAAGCTACAAACACGATTTGTCCCGGCACAGTGCCTGGTGAAAGGCGATCCGAACCGTCTGCGACAGGTGATCTGGAATCTGCTCTCGAACGCGATTAAGTTCACGCCCCGAAATGGTAGCGTGAGTATCGATCTGACCTGTGTGGAATCGACAGCGCGACTGACAGTCGGCGATACTGGTGATGGAATCTCTCCGGAATTTCTCCCATACGTGTTCGATCGCTTCCGGCAAGCGGAGGGTTCGATTTCCAGAAAGCAGGGCGGTCTCGGTCTGGGACTCGCTGTCGCCCGGCATCTGGTCGAGTTGCACGGCGGAACGATTCGTGCCGAGAGCGATGGACTCGGGACGGGCGCAGTTTTCACAGTCGATCTTCCGCTCGCGCAGGAGCGCAGGGACCCTGCACGTGCCGAAGAGCGCAGAAGGGAAGTCGAGCGGCGCCGGAATCGGCTTGGCGCAGTCAGACTCGATGGCGTGCACGTGTTGTTGGTCGAGGACGACGACGATTCGCGCAAACTGCTGGGGGCGATGCTCAAGCGTTACGGCGCGCGTATCACGTCTACTAAATCGGCGGCCGAGGCGCTGAGGGTGTTTGAAGGTGAGTTGCCGGATGTGCTGGTCAGCGACATCGGAATGCCTGACCAGGATGGTTACGAATTGGTAAGGAAGTTGCGGGCGTTGCCGCCGGAAAAGGGTGGTAATACGCCGGCGATAGCGTTGACCGGCTACGCCTCGCGCAAAGACAAGGAGCGCGCGCTCAGTTCCGGTTACCAGCAGCACATGGCCAAGCCGATCGAGCAGGCGGATATAGTAAAAGCCATCGCCGCGCTCGTTGGACGCGACGATTAGTTCACAGGATTTAGAAGATTTTCAGAATTGACAAGATTCATCTTGTTATCTTGATAATCCTGAAATCCTGTAAAAAATGACGCAGAGGTTTAATGATGAGACGACGAATTCAACTACTTCCAATATTTCTTCTCTTAATCCTCCCCGTATTCGCGCAACAGCAATCAGATCCGTCACTGCTCACGGTTGATTCGATTTTTAGTTACCGCACCAGATCGCTGGGTCCGGTTCAGTGGCAAAACGATGGCAGTGGCTATCTCGCACTCGAGCCGTCGCCAACCAAAAAGAACTTTCTCGACATCGTCCGTTACGACGTCGCCACCGGCGATCGCACGATCAAAGTATCAGCCGAAAAACTCACTCCTGCGGGCGCCGCAGAACCGCTCACGGTCGAAGAGTTTTCAATGACTGGCGATGAACAGAAGATCTTGATCTTTACTGAGTCGGCACGTGTATGGCGCAGCAACACGCGCGGCGATTTCTGGGTGCTCGATCTCAAAACGAATACGTTGAAGAAACTAGGCGGCGCTGACGCAAAACCTTCGAGCCTGATGTTCGCGAAGTTCTCGCCTGATGGCCAACGCGTCGGCTACGTTCGTGAAAACAACGTCTACGTCGAAAACCTTTCCGGCGACTCGAAGATCACAAAACTCACCACTGACGGCTCGCGCTACATCGTCAACGGCACGTTCGATTGGGTTTACGAGGAAGAGCTCTTCTGTCGTGACGGCTTCCGCTGGAGTCCCGACAGCAAACACATCGCTTACTGGCAACTCAACTCCGAAGGCGTGAAAGAGATGACGCTGATCAACAACACCTCGGCGTTGTATCCTGTCGTCACGACCTTCCCATATCCGAAAGCCGGTGAGACGAATTCAGGCGCTCGTGTCGGCGTCGTTGATGCGAATGGTGGTCCAACGCGCTGGATCGAGATCCCCGGTGATCCGCGAAATAACTATCTGCCGCGAATGGAGTGGGCCGAGAGCTCCAACGAAGTCGTGATTCAGCAACTCAATCGTCGCCAGGACACAAACGTCGTGATGCTTGCCGATGCGGCGACTGGCAAGTCTCATCCGGTTCTGACTGAAAAAGACGAAGCATGGGTCGACACGGCGTGGGGCGACATCGATTGGGACAAAACCGGACTCGCACGCGGCGACGTTGAATGGATCGACGGCGGCAAACGATTTCTTTGGGCCAGCGAACGTGATGGCTGGCGACATATCTATTCCGTGTCGCGTGACGGCAGCAATGTAAAAAACATCACGCCGGGTAATTACGATGTGATCAGCGTCGAGCGAGTCGATGCTCAGAACGGCTGGCTCTACTTCCTCGCCTCACCTGAAAACGCGACGCAACGTTACCTGTATCGTGTGCGCATCGACGGCGCAGGCAAGGAAGAAAGACTGACGCCTGCGAATGTGCCGGGCGTGCATAGTTACAACATCTCGCCGCGTGGCGACTTTGCGATTCATTCCTATTCGACCTTCAATCATGTTCCTGTAACTGAGATCGTGCGTCTGCCGCAGCACGCAGTTGCGCGCACGCTCATTGACAACAAACAGACTCAAGATCGCCTGGCACAGTTGAAACAAACTCCTTCAGAGTTTTTCAAAGTCGATATTGGTGACGGCGTTCAGCTCGATGGTTGGATGATGAAGCCGCACGACTTCGATCCGCAGAAGCGTTATCCAGTGCTGTTCTATGTTTATGGTGAGCCCTGGGGACAGACTGTGATGGACAGTTGGCGTAGTGGGAATCGGCTGTGGCACCAGATGCTCGCGCAGCAGGGTTACATCGTCATGAGTGTCGACAACCGTGGTACGCCCGCGCCACGTGGTCGTGCGTGGCGCAAGATCATCTATCGCAAGATGGGAATCGTGAATTCGGGTGATCAGGCAGCGGCTGCTCGTGCGGTTGCGAAGTGGCCTTTCGTCGATCCAGCACGCATCGGCATCTGGGGTTGGAGCGGCGGCGGCTCCTCGACGCTGAACGCGATGTTTCGTTTTCCGGACGTGTATGCCACCGGCGTCTCGGTCGCGCCTGTGCCCGACCTGCGTTACTACGACACGATTTACCAGGAACGTTACTGCGGTCTTCCGCAGGACCATCCCGAAGAGTACAAGCAGAGCTCACCGATCACCTTTGCAGGACAGTTGAAAGGCAATCTCTTCGTCATTCATGGAACGGGCGACGACAACGTTCACTACCAGGGCACAGAGGCGCTAATCAACGCACTGGTCGCAGCGAACAAGCAGTTTTCGATGTTTTCGTATCCTAACAGGTCACACGGCATCTACGAGGGACCCGGCACGCAACTCCACTTGTATGGAATGATGACGCGTTATCTCCACGACAAGCTGCCGGCTGGTCCCGCACCCGCGACGACTAGCTCTGTTCGCTAACGAACACTCATCCACAGATTACGCAGATAATCTGTGTAATCTGTGGATAAAGTGATTGAATCCTCTACTCAACTCTGTTAGCCTAGTCGTGCGGTTGACGGCCAACCCGCTTGCCCAAAACTCACCTCTCCGAATTCAAGCGCAATACCCAAGGTTTATGGAAACCAAAGTCGATGCAGCCCTGCGGCATTTGGTCGCGACCAATCTTGTCGCCGTCCTATTCACCAATCTGGCCGGAAACATTCTGGAAGCCGATGACAGTTTCCTGAAT
>Ga0207647_10003333_pt1 | contig 12057 bp, 10 predicted proteins | sample KBSCornC2_FD_184295 | JGI IMG/M metagenome (GOLD analysis project Ga0207647, IMG submission 184295) | Corn rhizosphere microbial communities from Kellogg Biological Station, Michigan, USA - C2 (SPAdes) (version 2) | ecosystem: Host-associated > Plants > Roots > Rhizosphere ...
GGCCGCGAACGACCGCTTCGGTCACCAGGCGGGCGACCGGGTGCTGGCGCAGTTCGCCGAGATGCTCCGGCGCGAGCAGCGCGCGGTGGACACCGTCGCCCGCTACGGCGGGGAGGAATTCGTCGTGCTGCTCCCCGATACGCCCGAGACGGGCGCCGCCCAGATCGCCGAGCGAATTCGCGCGGCGATCGACGAGCTGGCGCTCGAGCACGCCGGCAGCGAACACGGGCACGTGACCGCCAGTATCGGCCTCGCGAGCTGGACGCCCGACGACGACGTGGAGGCCGGCAGCGTGATCAAGGCCGCCGACGAGGCGCTGTACTACGCGAAGGCGACGGGCCGCAACAAGGTCGCCGCGTTTCAGCCGCCGGCGTGACGCATCGCAGCATTGCCGCCTGAATGTCCGTCTCGTCTGGGGAGGCAAACGAGTTCGCCGCAACGGCGGCCGCCGCGCTACAGTTGACGTCAACCGCAGTCGAACGGCGCGCGACGAGAGGGTCCAACCATGCAACTTCAAACCGGCAACCTGTTCAGCACCGAAGCGGCGCGCGGCGACGACGAACGGATCGACATACTCGTCGCGGGGCCGCGCCTGAACGTCGAGCGCATCGTGTCGATGGGGCACGCGAGTCCCGACGGATTCTGGTATGACGATCCCCGGGCCGAATGGGTCGTGCTGCTGTCAGGCGCGGCCGTGCTCGAATTCGAAGCGGACGCGACGCTGCACGACATGCGCCCCGGCGACCATGTGCTGATCGAACCGCATTGCCGGCATCGCGTCGCGTGGACCCATCCGGAAGAACCGTCGGTCTGGCTCGCGATCTATCACGATCGATGAATTGCGCGGCGGCTTATCGGCTTAGCGGCCTTAGCGGCTTGGCCGGAACCGGCTGAAGCGCTGCTCGATGACGTGGGTTCCCCATTGCGCACCCTCCGATTCGCTGGTCAGCGTAAAGCCGAACGATTCGTACAAGTGACGTGCCGAATCCAGGCCCTTGAACGTCCATAGATAGGTCTCGTCGAACTGCTGCTCGTCGACGAACTGCATCGCGCGCGTGATCAGTTGTCGCCCGATACCGGCGCCGCGCAATGCGTCGTCGACGATGAACCATCGCAGGTGTGCGATTCCCGTGGCCTTGTTCCCGTCTATTGCGACAGACGCGAGCGCGCGGCCGTTTTCGACATGGAGCCACAGAGCCTTGCCTTCGGCGGGCAGCGTGCCGGCAAATTCCGCAAGCTCGGTCGCCACTTTTTTCTCGAAGAAGGCGCCGAATCCCCAGTGTTCCAAATAGAACCGCGCGTGAAGGCTTGCTATGTCGCCGATACAGCCGGGTTGGTAGCCGTCGACAATGTGCCCGGCGTCCGGCTTCGGTGCGGGTGGTGCCTCGGCACCGTTGTCTTGCGCGAGCGCATCGCTATACAGCGCGAGCGCGCGGACGAGGCTTTGCTGGTCCGCCGGAACCATCCGGCGTAACGCATTCGACACCTGACGTGTCGCAAACTGGTCGATCTTCTTGCGAAGCTTTTGCCCGTCGGCAGTCAGGTACAACTCGGTCGCACGCGCATCGTCGGGCGAGATGCGGCGCGTCACGAAGCCGGCCGTTTCGAGCCGGGAAAGCTGCCTGCTCGTATTCGATTTGTCCAGCCGCAGAATGCTGCCCAGATCCTTCGCGCTGATGCCGGGCGCCATTCCGATTTCAAGAACCGCGTGAACCGCGGAGGGCGCCAGATCGCTGTCGGCCAATGTCGCGCGCATGAAACCCAGTTCGCGAACCAGCTTGCGGGAAAAATCGCGCAGCTCGAGGATCGTCGCGTCGCGAGGCTTTGCCGGAATATCAATGAGGTCCATGAGCAGTCAGCAAAAAGTTGCGAGTCGCAAGCAATATTAGTTGCGGATCGCAACTTGTCAAGGACGATTTACGTTTCGACGGAGCGTCGGGCAGCATGACCGGCAGCGCCGGCCGGCGGGCCGAAGCAGCTCGCGGCGACCGACTTATCCGCGCCCCACGAACGGCATCGTGGTCGCCATGATCGTCATGTTCAGGATGTTCGTATCCAGCGGAAGGCTTGCCATCTGAACGACCGCGTTCGCGACATGCGTGACGTCCATGCGCGCCTCCGGCGCCATGCGTCCGTCGGCCTGCAGCACGCCGTCCGTCATCCGGTCGGTGAGCGAGGTCGCCGCGTTGCCGATGTCGATCTGACTGCACGCGATGTTGTACGCACGGCCGTCGAGCGCGAGCGACTTGGTGATGCCGGCCACCGCATGCTTGGTGGCCGTGTAGGCGATCGTGTTCGGGCGCGGCGTATAGGCGGAGATCGAGCCGTTGTTGATGATCCGGCCACCCTGCGGCGTTTGCGCCTTCATCAGGCGCCATGCTGCCCGCGCGCACAGGAAGACGCCCGTCAGGTTCGTCGCGACGACGTCGTTCCACACGTCGAGTTCGTATTCGTCGAGCGGAACGGCCGGCGCGTTGCGGCCGGCGTTGTTGAAGAGGACATCCAGCCGGCCGAACTCGCGCGAAATCCGCGAGAACGCGTGCTCGACCGACGCTTCGTCGGTGACGTCGGCCGGCAACGCATATGCGTCGCCATGCCCGGCGGCGATCGTCTCCTTCGTTTCACGCAACGACGCTTCGTTGCGTCCGATCAGCGCGACGGTAAATCCGGCGTTCGCGAGTGCGATGGCGGCGGCACGACCGATGCCGGATCCCGCGCCCGTGATGGCGGCGAACTTCTTCGAGGCAGACATGGCTTGATTCCTGCGGGTTGAGGTGAGGAAAAGAGGCGACATCGTGCGCCGGGTGAAGCGCCATCGTACCGCGCACCGCGGGTTTCGCCCCTCGCCCCGCTATTTTCCGCGGGCCGGCGCGGCCTTTCGCGCGCGTGTGCCGGTGTCCGCGAACAGGCTCACCACGACCTCCCGTAGCCACCGGTTGCCTTCGTCCTGATTCACGCGCGCATGCCACAGCATGTGAATCGGCGCGCCCGGCAGCGTGACAGGCAACGCCCGCCAGCCGAGCGAAAACGGTGTGGCCAGTTGCAGCGCAAGATGTTCCGGCACGGTCGCGATCAGGTCGGTGCGCTGCAGGATATAGCCGACGCTCATGAAATGCGGCACCGTCAGCCGCACGCGGCGCTTCACGCGGCGCCGCTTCAGCCAGTCGTCCACCTGCCCGTGACCGGTGCCGGCCGACACCACGACCAGATGCTCGGCATCCCGCCATGCGTCGACCGTCAGCGGCGCGTCTTCGAGCGGATGCCCGCGCCGGAACAGGCACACGTAGCGCTGATCGAACAGCCGGCGCTGATAGAACCCGCCCTGCAGTTGCGGCAGCAGCCCGATCGCGAGGTCGACGCGGCCGTCGGCCATCTCGTCGCTGAGGTTGATGCTCGTGTTGCGCACCGTGTTGAGCGCGATGCCCGGCGCCGTGCGCGCCAGATGTTCGAGCAACGCGGGCAGGAACACGACTTCGCCGATATCGGTCATGCCGATCGTCATCGTGCGCGACGCGCGTAGCGGATCGAAACCAGTCTCCGGATTGAGCGCGGCATGCAGCGTCGACAGCGCCTGCGCAACCGGTTCGGCCAGGCGCAATGCGAAGGGTGTCGGGACCACGCCGCCCGGCCCGCGCACGAACAGCGGATCGCCGAGCCGGCGGCGCAGCTTCGCGAGCGCGTTGCTGACGCCCGGCTGGCTCATGTTCATCTGCTCGGCGACGGTCGACACGCGCCGCTCCTGCATCAACCGCTGAAACAGCAACAGCAGGTTGAGGTCGATCTCGCTCAGTTCCATGGTTCGGCGTTGTCTCCGATCATTGCGTTCAGTGATGAAGCAGATTCCCGGCATTTTATTGTGGGATAAGGGTGCGCTGCTGAAAATACCGACACGGCGCCTGCGTTCGACCGGCGCGCCGGGCAGGTCACGCGCGCCGCGGCCTCGACCACTCATCATTTGAATATCGGAGACACCTTCATCATGCAGACGAACTTGAGGATCGCGATCGTCGGTGCCGGCATCGGCGGCCTGACACTGGCGCTCGCGTTGCGCGAGCAGGGCATCGACGCGCAGCTGTACGAGCAGACCGACGTGCTGCGCGAGGTGGGGGCGGCCGTCGCGCTGTCGGCCAACGCGACGCGCTTCTACGAACGGATGGGATTGCGTCCGGCTTTCGATGCGGTGTGCGCGGAGATTCCGGGCCTCGTCTATCGCGACGGGCGCAGCGGCGCGGTGATCGGCCATCATCGCGGCGAGCCCGACTATCGCCGGCAGTTCGGCGGCTCGTACTGGGGCGTGCACCGCGCGGACCTGCAGGCGATCCTGTCGAAGGCGGTCGGGGTCGAGCAGATTCATCTCGGCCATCGGCTGGTCGAACTCGCGCAGGATCCGGATCGCGTCACGCTGACCTTCGAGAACGGCGAGCGCGTCGACGCCGATCTCGTGATCGGCGCGGACGGCGCGCGTTCGCTCACGCGGCGCTGGATGCTCGGCTACGACGACGTGCTGTATTCGGGTTGCTCGGGCTTTCGCGGCGTGGTGCCGGCCGAGCGGATGAACCTGCTGCCCGATCCCGAGACCATTCAGTTCTGGGTCGGGCCGCACGGGCATCTGCTGCACTATCCGATCGGCGACAACGGCGACCAGAACTTCCTGCTGGTCGAGCGTCATCCGTCGCCGTGGCCGTCACGCGACTGGGTCATGCCGGCGCAGGAGGGCGAGCAGCTGCGCCTGTTCGGGGACTGGCATCCGGCGGTGGTGCAGATGATCACGGCAGTGCCGATCAGCCAGCGCTGGGGGCTGTTTCACCGGCCGCCGCTCGGCCGCTGGAGCCGCGGGCGCGTGACGCTGATCGGTGATGCCGCGCATGCGCTCGTGCCGCATCACGGTCAGGGCGCGAATCAGTCGATCGAGGATGCGGTGGTGCTGGCCGCGCAACTGGCGAAGGCCGGGCCCGGCAACTGGCGCGAGGCGCAGGAAGCGTACGAGCGGCTGCGGCGCGGCCGCACGCGCAAGGTGCAGTACGCGTCGATCTCAGCGGCCGACGTGCTGCATCTGCCCGACGGGCCGGCCGCGCAGGCGCGCAATGCGCGGCTCGGCGAGCGCGACAGCGTGCTGCATCACCTGGACTGGATTCACGATTTCGACGCGCTCGCCGATGAACCGGATGAGCGGCAGGGCGGGACGTGGCTTTGAGTTGAAAGATGCGGTGCGATTGGCGGTCGTGTTGGGTGACCGGGCGGGGTGGCAGGCGCTCGGTCGTTCGTCGGGAATGTCGGCCTCCGTGCGGGCCGGCCACCTCGTGTCGCGCTCACGGGTGGTCGGCCACCCGTTCCGCGTCGCGCTTGACCTGTGCGATGTCGCGAACCCGCGCGGCGGATGCGCGCACGCATACGCTGCACGATCCGGTGCGGTAGAGGTATCTGCCTCCGTTACTTCACGCACTCCAACGCATACTTCAACCCCTGCCCGAGCAACCCGCGCCACACCTCCCACGTATGCCCGCCGTCGACGATGCGCAGCTCGGCCGCGTTCTGCGCGCGGCGCAGGTGCGTGTACAGCACGCTCGACTCGGCCTGGATCGTCAGGTCGTCGTCGCCGGCCGCGATGAACATCGGCACGCGCCAGTTGCGCGCGAAATAGCCGCGCATCAGCGCCGGATAGTTGAGCTCGTGCCATACGCGCGGATCGAACTGCCGGTCGCCGAACACACCGACATAGCGCGCGGCGGAATTGAGCGGCGGCTCGTTTGCGTAGATCGCGGGGCTCAGCAGCATCGCGCCGCAGAACAGGCCCGGTTCGAGCAGCGAGAAACGCAGCGCGCCGAAGCCGCCCATCGATACGCCGCCGATCGCGCGGCCCGCGCGCTGGTTCGACACCGCGAAGTGCGCTTCGACTTCCGGCAACAGGTCGTTCAGGAACGCGCTCTGCATCTTCTCCTTGCGGTCGACGTACCAGTCGGTGCCGCCTTGCGGCATCACGATCACGACGGGCGGGATCTCGTGGCGCTCGATCAGCGTGTCGGCCGTGGCCTGCAGCCGGCCCTGCGTGATCCAGTCGTTCGCATTGCCGGCATTGCCGTGCAGCAGATACATGACCGGATAGCGCGCGCCTTCCGGGTTGTAGCCGGGCGGCAGATAGACCGTGTACGACCAGTCGCGCTTGAGCGACGCCGAGCGGAACGCGCGCAGCACCACGCTGCTGCCGGGGTTGAGCGGCGGCTCCTGGGTGGCCGGCCCGACGGTTGCAGGCGGGACGATCGCGCCCGCGGGCGCGGACGACCCGGGCGAAACCGCGGGCCCGCCCGGCGTGGCGTGGGCGGTGGCGAGGCAGCCGGCGAGCAGGGCGACGGCGAACGGAAGGGCGAGTCGGCGCATGGCGAAACGTTTCAGGAAAGGCGCCCGCTATCGTAGCAGCGGCGCATGACGGCGCGGCGCGTCATGGCCGCGAACGGAACGGGAACGGCAGCCGCGACACCAGCGGCCCGTAGAGTTTTGCGACGAGATACAGCAACCCTGTCGCGACGACGTCGGCGGTCAGGCCGAGCGGCACGTTCAGATAGCCTTCGGTCGCCTGGTAAAGCAACGAGTCGACGGCGAGCGAGATGCCGGTGCCGGCGACGAAGCACAGCAGCCCCTGGCGGCCGATCGTGCCGATCCACGGCATCGCATGCGCGACCTTCTTCATCCACCCGAGGTGCACGAGCTTGGCCGCGAGCCACGCGATCGCGAGAAAGTTCGCGAGCCGCAGCGCGCCGAGGTTCTGCTTGATCGACGGATCGGTCGGGAACGGCTCGATGCGCAGCCGGTAGTACGCGCCGGCCACGACGATCGCGAGCGACGCGGCCGTCAGCAGCCAGCCCTGCGGCTTCGGCGCGAGCGTCTGGTAGACGGGCTGGCAGCGCGCGATCACGCCGAGCACGAACAGGAACTGCCACGCGAACGGGTTGAAGTCCCACGGTGCGCCCTCGACGGTCGGCAGGAAGCGCGCGACGTGCGGCGCCGCGTACCAGAGCGAGCCGCTGAACGCGAGCATCAACCACGGCTGCGTGCGCGCGAGCGGCAGTGCGAGCGGGACGAGCAGCGCGAAGAACGCATACATCGGCAGCACCGACGCGAGATACGGCTGGCGGCGGAACAGCAGGATGTCGCGCAGCGCGGCGAGCGGCTTGTGAAGGAGGCCGTCGAGATCGTTGGTCGGCATGTTCGGACCGTCGATCGAGAACGCGTTGAGCACGGCGGTGATCAGCAGCATCAGGCCGGCCGTCACGAGAAAGGCACGGTAGATCTCGAACGCGCGGCGGATGAAACGCTGACGCGCGGCGGCCTCGTCGTGGCGCTCGGCGAGCGAGTTGTACGCGATGGCGGTGGCGAAGCCGCCGAGGAACACGAACACCTCGGCCGCATCGCACAGCGCGTATGCATGCAGCGTCACGCGCGACAGGATGCTGCCGCCGATGTGGTCGACGACGATCACGAGCAGCACGAGGCCGCGGAAGAAATCGAGCTCGGCGTAGCGGCCGGCCCGGGCTGCGGCGGTCATCGGGCCGCCTGCCGGCGCGTGCCGCGTGCGCGCCCGGCACCGGCCGCGCATGAATCGGGGTGAAGCATGACTTCGTGAAGAAATGACGAATGGATGCGCATTGTGCCACCGATGCGACGCCGTCCGGGTTTACGCGGATGGCGGGCCGATCTGCCGCTGCCGGGAAGCCCGATCGGGGAGCGTGCGGAACGGGGCAGTTGGACGAGCGCAACGCTTTGTGCGTCGCGCCCACGCCCCGATGGACGGGTGGTTTCCGACGTGACACCATTTTGTCCTCGCGGCCGCACACCGCGCAGTCCGCCCTGCGGGCCACCTCTATAAAACAGACGAAACAAGCGCCGGGCGCAACGCCTGCCCGGCAACGGCTCCGGAGAATCCGTCATGAAGAAGCACGTCATTTTTGCCGCCGCGCTGGCAGCGTTCGCCGCGCCGGCCTTCGCGCAGGACAGCGTGACGCTGTACGGCCTGATCGACGAAGGCTTCAACTACACGAACAACGTGAATGTGCATGGAGTCGGAAAAACGGATTACCAGCTGGCGAGCGGCTATGCGCAGGGCAGCCGCTGGGGCCTGAAGGGCAGCGAGGAACTGGGCGGCGGGCTGAAGGCGATCTTCACGCTGGAAAACGGCTTCGACGTGAACAACGGCCGGTTCAACCAGGGCGGCCGGATGTTCGGCCGCCAGGCGTTCGTCGGGCTGAGCGCGTCGCGTTTCGGCACGCTGACCTTCGGCCGCCAGTACGATTCCGTTGTCGACTATCTCGCGCCGCTGACCGCGAACGGCAACTGGGGCGGCACGCTGTTCTCGCACCCGTTCGACAACGACAACACGGACAACTCGTTCCGTGTCAACAACACGGTCAAGTACGCGAGCCCCGACTGGAACGGGCTGTCGTTCGGCGGCACCTACAGCTTCAGCAACAGCACGGGTTTCTCGACCAACCGCCAGTACAGCCTCGGCGCGCAGTATTCGCTCGCCGGATTGCAGGTCGCGGCCGCGTATCTGCAGGCGAACAGCCCGGGCGTCGGCAACGCGGGCGCGATCGCGGCCGACGACGCGAATTTCGTCGCCGACCGCCTGCGCATCTTCGGCGGCGGCATCAACTATACGTTCGGCCCGGCGACGGTCGGCTTCGTCTATACGAAGACCGACGTGAAGAACCCGGTGTCGACCGTCTACCTGCCGGCGTCGACGTTCTCGGGCCTCGGGCTGACCGCGACCAAGTTCGAGAACTTCGAGATCAACGGCAAGTACCAGCTCACGTCCGATTTCTATCTCGGCGCGCAGTACGTGTACACGGACGGCAAGTTCGACGCCGCGACCGGCTCGTTCAAGCCGAAATACCATACCGTCGGGCTGATGGCCGACTACAGCCTGTCCAAGCGCACCGACGTCTATCTGCAGGGCGCGTGGCAGAAAGTCGCCGGCGACAAGACGGGCACCGCGGCCGACGGCGGCTACGTGGTCGGGACGGACGGCCCGTCGTCGTCGTCGAACCAGTTCGCGGTGCGCGCCGCGATCCGCCACAAGTTCTGAGCGCGCGACACCGGGCCGGCGGCTGATCGCCCCGGCGCCGGCTGCCGTCATTCGTCCCGGGGCATGTCGCCGAGCGTGTCCGCGAGCCAGTCGACGAAGATCCGCACCCGCGGCGCCAGATGCCGGCTGTTGGGGAACACGACCGACACCGGCAGCGGCTCGGCATGCCATTCCGGCAGCACCTCGACCAGCGAGCCGTCCTCGAGCAGCGGTGCGAGCCCCTCGCGCGGCGCCTGGATCATCCCGAGGCCCGCGAGACAGCACGCGAGATACGCCTGCGAGCTGTTCACCGCGACGACGCTGCGCATCTTCACGGTCTGCAGCGCACCCGTATCCATGTCCGCATATTCCCAGTCCAGCTCGCGGCCCGTGCGGCTCGAGAAATAGCCGACCGCGACGTGGTCGGGCAGATCGTCCGGCGAGCGCGGCGTGCCGTGCCGCGCGAGATACGCGGGCGACGCGCAGTTGATCTGCGAGAGCTCGCCGATGCGCCGTGCGACCAGCGACGTGTCCGACAGCACGCCGACCCGCACCGCGCAGTCGATGCCGTCGGCGACGAGGTCGACGAAGCGGTCGGTCGTGCTGAGCACCACGCGCAGGTCGGGATAGCGTGCGTGGAAATCCTGCAGCGCCGGAATCACCTTGTTCAGCGCGAAGCGCTCGGGCAGGTCGACGCGGATCGCGCCGCGCGGCGCCGCACCGGCGTCGTCGAACAGCGTCTCGGCATCGTCGAGATCGGCCAGCAGCCGCGTACAGCGCTCGTAGTACGTGGCGCCCTCGGCGGTCAGCGCGACGCGCCGGGTGGTCCGTTGCAGCAGCCGCACGCGCAGGTGCTTCTCCAGATACTGGACGGCATTGCTGACCGTCGGGCGCGGCAATTGCAGCTGCTCGGCCGCTTTCGTGAAGCTGCCGAGGTGGGCGACGCGCGCAAAGATGCGCATTGCATGCAGATGGTCCATGCGGGATGGGTACGGAGGGGAAATAGCCTCCATTGTTAATCAGCGTCGAATGATTTGGTTGCGGGTTTCGCGTTTATCACGCGCCGCAATGCGCCGAGAATCCGGTTCATTCACTCACCACCGCAAGGAAACGGACATGGACAAGCGTCAACTGGGCCGCACGGGCCCGCGGGTTTCGGCGATCGCACTCGGCTGCATGGGGATGTCGGATTTCTACGGGCCGGCCGATCGCGACGAAAGCATCGCGACGCTGCACGCGGCGCTCGACCACGGGATCACGTTGCTCGATACCGGCGACTTCTACGGGATGGGCGACAACGAGATGCTGATTCGCGACGCGCTGCGCGGCCGTACGCGCGACCAGGTGCTGATCAGCGTGAAGTTCGGCGCGCTGCGCGATCCGGCCGGCGCGTTCGCCGGCTACGACGCGCGGCCGGAGGCGATCCGGAACTTCGTCGCGTATTCGCTGAAGCGGCTCGGCACCGACCATATCGACATCTACCGGCCGGCGCGCGTCGATCCGGCGGTGCCGATCGAGGAGACGGTCGGCGCGATCGCCGATCTCGTGAAGGCTGGCTATGTGCGCCATATCGGCCTGTCGGAGCTCGGCGCCGACACGATCCGCCGCGCGGCGGCCGTCGCGCCGATCGCCGACCTGCAGATCGAATACTCGCTGCTGTCGCGCGGAATCGAGGCGGACATCCTGCCCGTGTGCCGCGAACTCGGGATCGGCGTGACGGCGTACGGCGTGCTGTCGCGCGGGCTGCTCGGCGGCGGCTGGAGCGCGGCACGGCAGGGCGAGCGCGATTTCCGCGCGGCCAGCCCGCGTTTCCAGGGCGAGAACCTCGCGCACAATCTCGCGCTGGTCGACGCACTGCGCGCGATCGCGAACGAGAAGGGCAGCAATCCGGCGCAGGTCGCCATCGCATGGGTGCTGTCGCGCGGCGACGACATCGTGCCGCTGGTCGGCGCGCGCAAGCGCACCCAGCTTCAGGACGCAGTGCGCGCCACTGAGTTGCAACTAACGGTCGATGATCTCGCTCGCATCGAAGCGGCGGTTCCCGCCGGGGCGGCTGCCGGCGAGCGTTATCCGGCCTCGCAGATGGCGCACCTCGACAGCGAGCAGGGACGGGGGCCGGCCCACGGCGCGTGAGCGCCCGGGCGGCGCGCATGGCGGGGTCAGGGCGAACGGGCCCGGCTGGACGGGCCCGAGCCAGCCTCAGGCAAAACCAGATGGCGGGCGGCGCGACGGTGGTTCACCATCGGCGCCGTATTCGACCGGACGGAACGCCTTCCATGCAAATTCATACGCTGACGATCATCGTGCTGGTCTTTCTGCTGGCCGGCGCGGTCAAGGGCATGATCGGCCTCGGGTTGCCGACGATCGCGATGGGGCTGCTGACGCTCGCGATGCCGCCATCGGCCGCCGCGAGCCTGCTGCTCGTGCCGTCGTTCATCACCAATGTGTGGCAGTTGTGGCTCGGCCCGTCGTTCGGGCCGTTGCTGCGACGTCTGTGGCCGCTGCTCGCCGGCCTGACGATCGGCACGCTGACGGGCGGGCTGCCCGCGCTCGCGGTCGGCAGCACGTGGACGCACGCGGCGCTCGGCATCGTGCTGGTCGCATACGGCTGCTGGGGGCTTGCCGCCGCGCGGCTGCCTGCGCCGGGGCGTCACGAGAAGTGGTTGTCGGCCGTGGTCGGCTACCTGACGGGCGTCGTGACGGCCGCGACCGGCGTGTTCGTCGTGCCGGCCGTGCCGTACCTGCAGGCGCTGCGCCTGTCGAAGGACGACCTGATCCAGGCGCTCGGGCTGTCGTTTACCGCGTCGACGATCGCGCTCGGCCTGCAGTTGCGCGTGACGGGCGCGCTGCAGACCGTCGATCTCGGCGTATCGGCGCTGGCGCTCGTGCCGGCGCTCGCGGGGATGGTCGGCGGGCAATACGCGCGGCGCGTGATGAGCGAACAGGCGTTCAAGCGCTGCTTCTTCGTCGGGATGATCGCGCTAGGTGCTTACATGGCCGCG
>Ga0207647_10003335_pt1 | contig 12056 bp, 11 predicted proteins | sample KBSCornC2_FD_184295 | JGI IMG/M metagenome (GOLD analysis project Ga0207647, IMG submission 184295) | Corn rhizosphere microbial communities from Kellogg Biological Station, Michigan, USA - C2 (SPAdes) (version 2) | ecosystem: Host-associated > Plants > Roots > Rhizosphere ...
CCGTGTTCCGCGCCCTACAATCTGCTTAAACTCTACCATGCTGCCGACGTTGCGCATCAACACGATGTATCGCACATTACGCGCATCTACGCCGGTCGAGAGCTTGCGACTCGTTGTAACGATTGTTGGCACTTGCTTTTCATTATCACGAAAATCTTCGAGGTATTCGTCGCCAATTTTGCCTTCAGTTGCGGTTACGCGGACGCAATAATTTCGATGGTCGCCTAATGTCCCGGCTGGTTTGTGTTTGTTGATGTAGTCGCGCATCATTGCAGCATGCTTTTCATCATTACAAAATACAATTGTTTTTTGATTTGGATTAATTTGCTCGAGCATAATTTGCGCCATCCGCTCTTCGCGCTCTGGCAAGTAAATTGCACGGTTGAAGTCGTTTAGTGTATATTCGCGAGATTCATCCACTTCACCGCTCTCTACATAATCGGTCGGATTGAAAACGTAACGGTCCATTGTTGTGGTAATTCGCTTCACTTTAAACGGTGTTAAGAATCCATCTTCGATGCCTTGCTTAAGTGAGTAGGTATATTTTGGATTACCAAAATACTCGTAGGTGTCTACGTTATCATCACGCTTTGGTGTAGCGGTTAGCCCTAAGTGCGTCGCGCCAGAGAAATGGTCAAGCACTGCACGCCAGCTGCTTTCGTTTCCCGCGCCACCACGGTGACACTCGTCAATAATAACCAGATCAAAGAAGTCTTGCGGGTAATCCATAAAGTAAGGCTTATTAGGTTGATCTTTCGGCGCTCCAGCAATCGCTTGATAGATACTAAAGAAGATATTTCCGTTTGTTGGAATCTTGCCTTTTGTGCGAATAGCTTCACCATTGACTCGTACGATTTCATTTTCGAGTGGTTCAAAATCGCCCATCGCCTGCTCGATCAAAATATTACGATCGGCGATAAAAAGTATTCGTGGTCGTCGTCCATCGCTACGCTTGTTCCAGCGTGATTGAAAAAGTTTCCAGGCAATTTGAAACGCAATTGCTGTTTTACCCGTGCCTGTTGCCAGGGTTAGCAGCACACGATCCTCTCCGCCAGAAATAGCTGTTACTGCGGCATTAATGGCGTTTTCTTGGTAGTACCGTGGGCGATGTTTAATGATTTGGTATGGTTCGGTCAGTGCGGCTTCTTGCGGCTGCTGCATGTCTTCGAATGTCATGCTAAATAGCTCGTCTGGCGTGTGGTAGTCGGCTACTTCTTGTCCACGGCCGGCCTGCATGTCAAAAAAGTAGATACCATGGCCGTTGGTGCTGTATACAAAGCGAATATTTAGCGTTTCAGCGTACGCCTTTACCTGCTCAAGGCCGTCGGTGACTTCTTTATCTTCTGCTTTTGCTTCAACTATGGCGAGCTTTTGATTTTTGTAAGCTAATATGTAGTCGGCTTTCTTTTGTTTGCCACGTTGCCCGGCGCCAATCAGACGCCCGTCAGTGAAGATGTACTCGGCAACTACTTCCGATCCAATCGTTTCGTTTCGTCCCCATCTGCATTCTTTCAGCTTAGGGTCGATTAGCTCGCGGCGCGTGGTTGCTTCGTTCATGGCTGCTTTGATTATACCTTATCTGTTGTTGAAAATGCCTGTTGAAGAAGCGATTGGCGCAGTGCTTTTAGAAGATCAAATTTCTTACGGTAGAGAATCTGAAGCTTTTGAGTTTGTTCGGTAAGTCTGTCAAGCTCCTGTGCGATCTCTTTTTGTTCTTGAACTGAAGGTTCGAAAATCTTTATCTTTTTAAGCACGCTTGCCTTTATCCCTTTTACCGTAGTTCCGGTGCCATTGAATAGAATGTCCGCTCGAACTGGATTGGTCATGATCATATACTTTAGGAAGCTTGGATCTAGGAAAGATCTATCTGGCCGCAGGATTATGCATCTTTGGGCGAATACGACTTGCTCATCTGTATCTAGTTGTGCAACATTTGCAAGCGGAGCCTCGGTAGTAAAAAGAACGTCGCCTTTATTCGGTATACCTCGAGTCATCCATTGGCTGTAAATAACTGGATCAACATATTCATATGGCTCATCTTGTAAATATCCTAGCTTGATATTTTTTGCTGTTATCAGTCTTATCCCTGAGTCTGTCTTTTTAGGCGTTCTACCTCTATAATCGATGAACTTTACATGGTCGGCTAGTTCGCATATTGGCCATGAGTTATCATTAAAAATTCCAGACATTTTGGAACTATGAAGCGACTGACTATTCTGTAGATTCTTTTCGGTCAGCTCAATCGATCGCTCAATCTTTTCAAAAGCCGCATCTAACTGCGCTACAATCCGTCGCTGCTCTTCGAGCGTCGGTAGCGGCACTTCAAGCCCCTTCAGAAATGGTAAAGTAACCCCCCTTACCGTCGCTCCTACTCCTGCTTCTTTGATTTTTCCTGCTGCTGATCGCAGCCACCAAAAAAGGTATGCTTTATCTATATGCTTTGCGTCTTTCGGTATAATGGCTCGTAAGTCCTGGTTTATGGCCGTATTGTTTTGCAGCCAACAGACTTTTCCAAGTCCGACGCGACTTGCGATAATTACATTATTCTTGGGGATCAAATTTGTCGAGGAGTTCTTTAGCCCTTTTTCGGTAATGGTGAATTCCGTCGTTTTGATAATTGGGTTTTTCATATCTCTGACGCTTGCCCACGGAATATCACCATCCCAAAAAATAGGATTTCCTTTTGAAGGGGTGCCACCACCTATGATGTCGCAAACGTCGCCAAGCTTTACTGTTTTCATTTATTAGTACCTAGGAGATGTATAAACATTATCGAGAAATGAAGTACAAATCCCGCCTCTTCATGAGTTGGCGCTCTTCCTGTGCCTGTCTTGTGATTGCCGCGGATTTTTGAAAAGTCTTTCATGATATCGAGCATCACTTCTGCGTTATAGATGGTTGAGGCAGGTAGCCGAAATTTTTTCGGATCCTGTTTTATTTTTTGTAGTATGGTCCCAAGTTGAGAGCGTTTTTCATTAGGAAAATATTTGTCGCGCAAAGTTCCTGCTAGTGCATCAGTACATCGCGTCACAGTCTTTTCGTCATCTGGACTGATTCCATAGTATGCATCCCAGGCTTCTGCGAGCAGCGTATGAGTTCCGGATATATTTTGAGCTTGTTTTTTGACTATCGACGATACTCTATAGGTAAGTTTTGAGCCGGAGATTTTTAATATAGGCGCCCCTTTTATTGACATTATGCCAGATGCGGGAGATTTCGTGTCGTAAATAAACTCGACCTGATATGCTGAAGATCCTTCTTTTAAAATTTTTTCGAGCTCATGAGCTTCATATGTAGTGGCAACTGTTTGTAATATATACGATAAGACATTCCTCAGTAGAGACTTTGTGCTAGCTATCTCACTAAAGAAGGGTGCGCTACTTTGCGCAAGCGTGGTCCTTAACACTCTATTAAGTGGATGTAGAAAGCCATTTAGAACCATGCCATTGTTCATTTGTCCGTAGAACATAGAGTGCGCAGAAAGGACGCTATGAATCCAGGCATTTACACTTGGAAGTAGATAATCGGGAAAATCTTCAGTCAATACATCTTTATCAAATGAATACAGGTCATCAAATGGTTCGAAAGTCATAATTGAATGCTCTCCAGAATTTCAACAATCTCTCTATCGATCCTTCTTATGTCTTCTAAAATTTTCATTGGCGATTTTAACTCTTCTTCTAAGTTGTGTGGGTTTTTGACGCCAAGGTCGAGGCTGGTTTGGTCGATATTCTCAACTTTGACTATCCATGAATTTTCGCTGACTTCTCGAGTTTTGTATTTTGCTAAAAAGTCGTCAAAGTCGTGAATGTTGAGCGGGTTTGTTTTACCTAAATTGCGACCTGGGCTTAGTTGGTAATACCAGATTTCACGCGTTGGCTCACCTTTGCGAAAGAATAGAACAACGGTTTTAACTCCTGTAGAGCCTGTTGCGCTAAATACGCCGCCCGGTAGGTCGAGGATAGTGTGTAGATTGCATCCTTCTAGTAATTCCTTGCGGATTTTTCCAGTTGCCCCATTCGGCTCGTTGGTTAGGAAGGTATTTTTAATAACAACAGCCGCTTCGCCGCCAGCGTGGAGCTTTTTCATAAAATGCTGCATGAAGAGATTGGCAGTTTCACGAGTTTGGATTTTGAAATTGTGCTGTACTTCAGGACGCTCGCTGCCACCAAATGGTGGATTTGCTAGGATGTAGTCATAGCGATCCTTTTCTTCGATATTGCGTGTATCTTCGTTGAGCGTATTGCCATGCGCCATATTTGGCGATTCTATGCCGTGTAGAATCATATTCATCGTACCGAGAAGATATGGCTCTGGCTTCTTGTTTTTGCCGAAGAACGTATCTTCTTTTAGTGCTTTGAGCTCGTTTGATTTAGTGACTTTTTTTCTTAAATATGTGTAGGTTTCGGTTAAAAACCCAGCTGATCCGGCGGCTCCATCGTAAACTGTTTTGAAGATTTTAGGGTCAACTGCCTGAACCATAGCCTGAATTAGTGGACGTGGCGTGTAGTATTCGCCGCTACGACCAGCACCGCCCATAAGCTTAAGTCGATCCTCGTATAGTATTGAAAGCTGATCTAGCTCGTCTTGTGTTTGGAAATGCAGCTCGTCAATAATATCAATGACATCTCGAAGGTTCCGCCCGCTATTGATCTTGTTCGATACTTCGCCGAATATTTCCCCAATTTTGTACGTGAGTGATTTTGGATTGTTTGTTGTACTCTTGAATGATTTGAGGTACGGGAATAACTTTTGATTCACAAATTCGATGAGATCATCACCCGTCATTTGTGCAGACATGTCTGGCTTGTCGTTTGCGAGCCTTGGTGCAGCCCAGTTTCTCCACTGGAACTCCTGTTTAAATAGTGGCTCATATCGCTCGTCGTGGAATGTCGCCTCGGCCTTACGTGTCTCTTCGAGGTCATCTAGATATTTTAGAAATAAGATCCATGACATCTGAGCCATGTAGTCGCCGGCGCCATTTGTACCTGCGTCCTCAAGAAGGATATTATCAATGCGTTTAAATTCGGTGCGTATATCAGGCATAGATTCCCCTCTGGCTTTAATCGTGATTTTGATTATACCAGATCACCTCTGTTGTTGGCAGTCGTTAGTTAAAATGTCTAAAGATTATTTTATAAATGGCATGAGTATGCTGGTTCGCTTTTTGTAAGCTTGATATTTTGCATTGCTTCCCCATCGCTTGTCTGCGGATTTTTCGAGGATTGGGATGCCGCTGATGAATAATAGCAAGATGACAATGAATGCTGGGCTGACGAGGCCGATGATTGCCGGGAGCAGCGGTAAGTCTGCGAGCGTGTAAACGTATACGCCGACCCATACGAGGATTTCACCGAAGTAGTTTGGGTGGCGTGAATAGTGCCAAATGCCGGTGTCGATCCATTTGTCTTTGTTGGCTGGGTTGTTGCTGAATGCCATTTTTTGCAAATCGGCGATGGTTTCGCATACGAGCCCAATTGCCCATACGGCTACGCCGATTGGCACGAGCCAGTTGCGCGAAGGGTTGGCGTTAAATGCAAATACGCTCGGGATCATCATCACCCAAACCGTAATTGCCTGCCCTAGCCAGAATTTGCCAAACTTTGTGAAGCTTTCGCGCATGCCATCGAAACGAGCGTCTTTACCCTTTTTGATAACGCGGTAGAGCAAGAATCCGCCGAGGCGAGTTGCCCATACTACGACAAGCGCCATGAGTAGCGCATGGTACCATTCCCTGCTTGAAGTAACGAATGACCAAATTGCGATAGTCGCAAAGGTTACGGCGTAAGAAATATCCGTAAGTTTGTCTGATCTGCGCCAGAATGCGACGAGAAACATAGAAAGATTAATAGCGAGTGATACAACAAGCGTGACAATAAGTTGGCTAACGATTGATGAACTATCCATATCTTTAGTGTAGCATTAAGGTATGGCATTTAATCACTATGCGAAGATCAAACGGATACTTGAGCAAGAGCCTGATGGCTGGTATATTCGCCGTATTGATGAGCCGACTGAGGCGAAGAACTTTAAGGGCGAGACGGTGGCGTATGATCACTATTACCGAATTTATTCTGCCGATGGGCAGCCGATAAAATACTGTAAATTCCAGAAGATAGATAAGCTCGCGAGTATTTTAGAGCGCGATGTTGCAGAACTACCGATTGTTACCTAATGCTACTCAGATAATTTCTTCTTGATATGACTCAGCCCCGGTCCGCGCACTGCGCGCGGACCGGGGCTGTTGAGGCGTCAGATCGGCAGAATCGTGGCGCCATTCAGCACCGATTCTTTGTTCAGTACGATGCAGCCGACGAAGGCTGTCTCGTACTGCCCGACCGTAGGGCCGTGGTCGAACATGTTCGACAGGACGAGCACCTTCGCGCGCGGTTGTGTCGCGCTGAGGTGTCGCAGGAAGGACAGCGTGACCCGGATGTCACCGGGACTCTTTCCATCCTGCATGGCGCCCTGCACCACGAAGGTGTCGAAGGGCCCTGCCTCGTCCATGCACTCTTCGGCGTCGACGATGTCTTCGGCACCGATGGCGTCGACCGTCTCGGGGAGGACCCCGAGGAGGTCTTCGCGTGCACGGCGGTTGCTCTCGATGACAAGGATGCTTGTCACGGGCTTCATCTCCTCTTTCGGAACCTGACTTTTTTATTATATCATAAAACGTAAGTAATATCAATCGCCAGCTGTGCGTTTAGGCATTCCATTGCGTATAAAAATGGGGTGTATAATAAAAGCAGTAGCATCGTTAAGCGAAAGGAGGCTCCCATGCCGTACGAATCAATTAACGAACTCCCCGAGAGCGTGAGGAATGTTTTACCTGAGCACGCGCTGAATGTATATAAAGAGGCATTCAATAGCGCGTATGATGAGTACGCAAAGCCGAGTGAACGGCGTGGTGACGCGGACCGCGAAGAGACTGCGCATAAGGTTGCGTGGGCGGCTGTGAAGAAAGCTGGCTACGAGAAATCTGAAGGTGGCGGATGGTTGAAGAAGTAAAAGAAAGAGTCGGCAACCCGGCTCTTTTGTTTTGCTGCTGTTGACCATAAGCGTTGTTGTATGGTATAATATATTTATCTGCATCTGAGCAGAAGTTCCGAGTTGGAGTTGATATGTCTCAGCGTACGCGCAGCAACGGCGTAATCGCGCTCACTGTCGTGGTGATGTTCGTTGCCCTGGTGCTGGCCGCTTTGGTGTCGTGGATGGGCGTAACGACCCTCAAGGATGGTCTGTCTCCCGACGACGCCATCAGCACTACGCAGGGCATGGACATCGCGAATGTCATCATGGGCACCCTCTTCTTGATTGGGGGAACTCTGGGGTTCGTGGGTGTTGGCTGGCTGGCGCACGATGCGCTTCGAGAGCCTCGCCGCCATGGCAACTGAGCAAGCTCTTCACTGGTCCAGGCGACCCGTCCCCGCGGTAATCCGTAGGGGCCGGGTCGCCGTTTTCGTGCGAGGGACTTATAGGTAATTAAACTCTTGTACTTGTGCTGACTCGATATCTTTTGCTATATCAACACTCTGCAAGAATTTCGGCAAAACTACTGTTTTGCTTGGGTCGACAAATCCGTACTCGGCAACCTCAATCTCACCGTGCGTAGTGCTTGCAAGGTCGATGGTTTCGTAATCTTCGACATTAGTAATGTGGTAAAAGAACTCGAGGTATTCGCGCCCGGTATCTTCGCGGTATTGCTGTATGTAGAGTAATCTGCCGATTTCTGGCGATACGCCTGTTTCTTCGATCATTTCACGGACCAATCCCGCCTGCAGTGATTCATGTGGATCGAGTCCGCCGCCTGGCGTGCACCAGTAATCTGTTGTCCCCTCGCCTCGCTTGAGCTTTTGCGCAAAGATTTTACCGTTTTTATAGATAATGCCACGTGTTGTAATACGTCGGTCCATTAATGCCTCCTTTAGATTATTTAGTTCTTTAGAAGCGTCAGCGGTTTGGCCGTCCAAACATTCAGCGCATAGTGGATCCCGCGGGATCATAATATATGTAGTATACACACGTTTTTGTTGTCGCAGCAAGCCTTAGGCTATACTTGTTTTAGATATGGATATACTAATGACAGCACAAGCAGCACAGCGTGAACTTCGCGCATTTTCGCGACCTGAGCGAGTGGAATCGACCGCCAAATTTTTTAAGGCTTACCCTGGCGGGTACTCTGAGGGCGATTTCTTTTTGGCGTGCGGCGTACCGGCAACGCGTGGTGTCGCTAAGCAGTTTGCGAAGCTGTCACTTGCCGAGCTCGACAAGCTCATTACCAGCAAGTGGCATGATGATCGATTGCTGGCGTTGTTTATTTTGGTGGGACAGTACAAGAAAGGCTCCCCGCAAGAGCGTGCTGCGATTTATGATTTCTATATTGCCCATAAGGCACATGTGAATAACTGGGATTTGGTTGATAGTAGCGCGGGATATATTGTAGGGCAAGAGCTTGTACAGCGTGCGGATAGGCTTGATGTTTTAACGTCACTTGCACATTCAGAAAACCTATGGGATCGGCGTATCGCGATGATTGCCACTTTTGCCTACATTATGCAAGGCAAAGCCGACGATGCACTGGTGATTGCTGAAATATTGCTGCACGATAACCATGATTTGATTCAAAAAGCTGTTGGCTGGATGCTGCGTGAGATTGGCAAGCGTGTGAGTCGCAATACCCTGCTGCAGTTTTTAGACCTCCATGCCGCGACAATGCCGCGCACTACCCTGCGCTATGCGATTGAGCATCTGCCACAGGAACAGCGGGCGCATTATATGGCCGCCCGAAGTCTGTTACGATAGATATATGAAACTCTTAGGCCTTCGCACACTCATCTATCCATCGAATGATTTAGCAACCGATAAAAAATGGTGGGCAGACGTGCTCGGCATAGAGCCGTACTTTGACCAGCCGTTTTATGTTGGGTTTAACGTTGGTGGGTATGAGCTTGGCCTTGACCCGAATGGTGATATGAATGATGGTCCGCGCACGTACTTTGGCGTGGATGATGTGCATGCTGCGGTCGACCATTTCGTTGAGGCTGGCTGTACGGTGTATGAGCAAGCAATGGAAACCGGTGACGACATTGTTGTTGCGACCGTGAAAAAACCGAACGGCCAACTACTTGGATTAATTTATAACCCTCATTTTAAGGAAGTTTAACGAATGACAGAACATACCCATGGCTTTATTGAAATTGTTGGCGCACGTGAGAATAACCTCAAAAATGTGAGCCTGCAGATCCCAAAACATAAGATTACTATTTTTACCGGGGTGTCGGGATCGGGTAAAAGCTCAATTGTATTTGATACGGTTGCGGCTGAAGGTCAGCGATTACTCAACGAAAATTTTAGCGCATTTGTGCGCAACTTTTTGCCAAAAGTGAAACAGCCAGAGGCGGACAGTATTGCAAACCTGAACATGCCAATTATTGTAGACCAGCGCAAACTTGGCGGTGGCTCCACCTCGACTGTAGGTACGGTGACCGATATTGCGCCGCTGATCCGTCGCCTGTTTTCGCGCATTGGCCAGCCAAATGTACCACAAGTGTATATGTTTTCGTTTAACAACGCGGCGGGTATGTGCCCGGAATGTAAGGGCCTAGGTAGTAACATGGGGCTTGATATCGAAGCTGCGCTTGATACTTCCCTGTCGCTTAACGAAGGTGCCATTAAATTGCCAGATTATAACGTTGATGGCTGGTACTGGAAACAGGTTGTTGCGGCAACTGGTATTGACCCAGATAAGAAGCTGAACGATTACACCAAGGCTGAGATGGATGAATTGCTGTACGGCGAAACGCGCAAGGTGAAGCTCGAAGGCGTTGGGATTAATATGACCTATGAGGGTATTGCTCGCCGCTTTACAACGAAATATGTGACGCGCGATCTTTCGGCGATGTCGGCACGAACGCAAAAGATTGTGAAGCCGTTTATGGCGATGGCGCCCTGCCCGCTTTGTCATGGCGCGCGGCTAAATCAAACGGCACTTGCGAGCAAGATTAACGGCCATAACATTGCCGATTACAACGCGATGCAGATTGATGATTTGCTTGATGCGCTGGATGCAATTAAGGACTCATCAGTTGCGAAGCTTATTGCAATGCTGCGGGATCGCTTGAACCACTTGAACGAGATCGGACTCAACTACCTGAGCCTTGATCGCACGACCGATTCGCTATCTGGTGGTGAGTCGCAGCGCGTGAAGCTTGTGAAATACCTTAATGGGACACTGAGCGATGTAATGTACATTTTTGATGAGCCAAGTGTTGGGCTACACCCACGTGACGTGCACCGATTAAACGAGCTGCTGAAAAAGCTGCGCGATAATGGCAACACGGTGATTGTGGTTGAACACGACCCCGATGTCATTAAAGTTGCTGACCACGTAATTGATGTCGGCCCTGGCGCTGGGTCGCGCGGTGGTGAGATTATGTTTGAAGGCACGTACGAAGGTTTGTTGAAATCCGACACGCTGACTGGTAAGGCGCTGAGTGAGCACTTAGAATTAAAAGCTGATGTGCGCACGCCGACAGGCGAGATTCGTATTGAGAACGCGCATGCTAATAACCTGCATAATGTCGATGTCTCTATCCCAACCGGTATTCTTACTGCTGTGACAGGGGTGGCTGGATCGGGTAAAAGCTCGTTGATTAACCAGACATTTGTAAAACAGCACCCTGATTCGATTGTGATTGATCAGTCCCCTGTAGCGGCAAATAGCCGCTCGAACGTACTTACCTACACGGGTGTGATGGACGAAATCCGCAAGAGTTTTGCGAAAGAGAATAATGTTGATGCGAGCTTGTTTAGCTTTAACTCGAAGGGTGCGTGTGAAAACTGCCAAGGTACGGGCTATGTTGCCGTTGAGGCCGCGTACGTAGAAGAAGCCAAAACGATTTGTGAAATTTGCGAGGGTAAACGCTATAAAGAAGCGGTGCTGAAATACCAGTGGCATGGCAAGAATATTGTAGAGGTGCTTGACCTGACGATCGCCGATGCGGTGAGCTTTTTCGAGAACCCTACTGTCACTAAGCAGCTGCAGGCATTGTTTGATGTTGGGCTTGATTACCTCACGCTCGGCCAGCCGCTGAGTACGCTTTCTGGTGGTGAATGTCAGCGCGTGAAGCTGGCGAGTGAGCTGCACAAATCCGGGAGCATGTATGTGTTAGATGAGCCGACGACTGGTTTGCATATGTCGGACATTGCTCGCCTACTCGCAATTCTTAATCGGCTTGTTGATAGTGGTAACACAGTGATTGCGATCGAGCATAACTTAGATGTGATTCGCCAGGCAGATTGGATTATTGATGTGGGCCCTGAGGCTGGACAAGCTGGTGGGCGTATTGTGTTTGCTGGTGCACCAAAAGATTTGCATACGGCGAAGGAATCGATTACGCGAGAATTCATCTAATTCTATAGAGGTGGGCACTTGTAATTAAACGATAAATATTGTATCGTAGATTTTGTGACCCCGGCCGTTTACGGACTCGGGGTTTATCGCTGGTAAATCGTCCCCACCAGGAGAAGTGATGACACGCACCTTAAGGAAACGGCCCCCCTTGCCCAAGTGGCACGGGATGCCCCCGGACCTCGTCGATCAGTACCTGGCGTTCGTGCGCAGGCATCAGGCCAAATCGGTGGCGGAGCGTATCCGCCGGCTTGATGCGCGTATCCGAGAAATCGGGTACTCGCGCAGCGACGCGATGGGCGGCATCAAGAGCTACCGCCGCGAAGTGGCCGAGAGTGTTGAGTGGGTTGCGCAATGCGAGCGTAAGCTTGCGGAGCTTTCCGATGTCAGCATGTACGAAGAGGGTCTGCTCGAACTGATGTACGAGCCCTCCCTTCTCGGCATTCGCGTCAACAGCGCGGGTCGACTGGTGCTTCACCTCCGTGCCCACAAGCAGGAGGACGGGGAGTCCCGCTATGTCGGTGACTTCGAGTTCAACCTCGACAACCTCATGGGCCACTACCTCTACTTCATCCAGACGGACATCTCGACCGAGCGGCACATCGCCACGCAGGCGGATCGTCTTGTCGAGACAAAAGAAGGGGTG
>Ga0207647_10003340_pt1 | contig 12043 bp, 10 predicted proteins | sample KBSCornC2_FD_184295 | JGI IMG/M metagenome (GOLD analysis project Ga0207647, IMG submission 184295) | Corn rhizosphere microbial communities from Kellogg Biological Station, Michigan, USA - C2 (SPAdes) (version 2) | ecosystem: Host-associated > Plants > Roots > Rhizosphere ...
GTTCAGTGGCGCCTCGTCGACGGCACGGATGGTCATCTGAACTCCGGGAATCGGGGACGGGGGACTGTCGCGAGTGTTGCGCTCATGCGAACGCGTTTCTTCCTACGCAACGGAACATCGATAGCGTGTCGACGTCAAGACAAGTCACAGAAGCCCTTGCCGACTCTTGACGGCGCCTCGGCGCCCACTCAAGATGTTGCACATAGCGAAGCGTGTTTTGCATAGAGAGACAATGCCAGTCTCGCGACAGCCCAAGGGGAAGACCGTGACCATCAGCCTCAACGCCGGATCACTGGCCTCCGAGGAGCTCGAGGACAAGAAGGAGCTGGCCCCGCCCACGGCCACACCTCTGGGCGGCCCCATGCAGACCCGCAGCCGACGCATCTTCACCTCGGACGACGACAGGATCGTCAGCGGCACCTGGGAGTGCGAACCCGGCGAGTCGGCCTGGGACTTCTCCGATCGCGGGGAGGTCATTCACGTGCTGTCCGGGCGGATGACCTGCGAGGAGAAGGGCGGCAAGAAGACCGAGGTCGGCCCCGGAACCACCGCGGTGTTCCCGATCGGCTGGCAGGGCACGTGGACCATCCACGAGACGCTGCGCAAGGTCTTCGTCATCTACAAGTAGCCATCCACGGGGGCAGTCATGGATCCACGGGGGACAGTCATACAGCCGGAGTCGCCGGTGCAGTCGGTGGACCGGGCCGTGAGCATCCTCGAATACCTGGGGCGCCAGGAGGAGGCGGGCGTCACGGAGATCGCCGCCGAGCTGGGCGTCCACAAGTCGACCGCGTCACGGCTGGCCAGCGCCCTGGAGCTGCGCGGGCTCATCGAGCACAGGGAGGAGCGGGGCAAGTACCGTCTCGGTCTCGGCCTGGTCCGTCTGGCCGGCGCGGCGACGGTCCGGCTGGACCTCTCCCAACAGAGCCGTCCGGTGTGCGAACAGCTGGCCGCGCAGGTCGCGGAGACCATCAATCTGGCCATCCTCGACGGCGGCGCCGCCATCAACGTCGACCAGGTGCTGGGCCCTTCGGCCATCACCACGCACAACTGGCTGGGACGGCGTACGCCGTTGCACGCCACCTCCAGCGGCAAGGTCCTGCTGGCGCATCTGACCGGGCCCGAGCTCGACCGCAGACTGGCGGCGCCACTGGAGAGCTACACCCCGCACACCGTCACCGAACCCGGCGCTCTCCGGGCGCAGTTGACGAGCATCCGCTCGGACGGCTGCGCCTACAGCATCGAGGAGTTGGAGACGGGCCTGAACGCGGTGGCCGCACCGGTCTTCACCTTCAACGGGCAGGTGGTGGCCGCACTCAGCGCCTCGGGACCGTCCTACCGGCTGACCGAGCAGCGGCTGCCGGAGATCTCCGCCACGGTCCGGGCCGCGGCCGACCGGATCTCGGCCCGGCTCGGCCATCTGCGCCGGGACTGAGCCCCGCGCGCATCCGACAGCCCGAAACCCGGGCCGCACACGTACACACCAACCCCCTGGAGGATGTCAATGTCTCCTCGACCGCAGCCCGGCCACGAGTTCGTCCTCACCCTCTCCTGCCCCGACCAGGCCGGCCTGGTCCACGCGGTGACGACGTTTCTCGTGAGCCACTCCGGCAACATCCTGGAGAGCCGGCAGTTCGACGACCGGCTGCAGGACCGCTTCTTCATGCGGGTGCACTTCGACGTCTCGGACCCGGACGTCTCACTGGAAGTACTGCGGACCGGCTTCGGACCGGTCGCCGAGGCGTACCGGATCAGCTGGCAGCTGCACGACGCCGCCACCCCGACCCGCACCCTGATCATGGTGTCGAAGTTCGGCCACTGCCTGAACGACCTGCTCTTCCGCAAGTCCACGGGCGCGCTCAACATCGAGATCCCGGCGATCGTCTCCAACCACCGCGAGTTCGAGCCACTCGCCCAGAGCTACGGCATCCCCTTCCACCACATCCCGGTGACGAAGGAGACCAAGGCGGAGGCGGAGGCACACCTGCTGCGCCTCGTCGACGAACTCGACATCGACCTCGTGGTCCTCGCCCGCTACATGCAGATCCTCTCCGACGACCTGTGCAAGCAGCTCGACGGACGGGCCATCAACATCCACCATTCCTTCCTTCCCAGCTTCAAGGGGGCCCGGCCCTACGTCCAGGCGTACCGGCGCGGCGTCAAGCTCGTCGGGGCCACGGCTCACTACGTCACCTCCGACCTCGACGAAGGTCCGATCATCGAGCAGGACGTGGTCCGCGTGGACCACTCGCGCGACCCGGACGACCTCGTCACCATCGGCCGCGACGTCGAGGCGCAGGTGCTCGCCCGGGCCGTGCAGTGGCACAGCGAGAGCCGCGTCCTGGTCAACGGGCACTGCACCGTTGTCTTCCGCTGACGCCCGACCCGCTGCGTATAGTTGCGCCATGAGCAACCACACGGCAGACGGCGAAACAGCGGCTCCCGCGGTGAACGGGGTGCAGTCCGTCGACCGTGCCGTCAGCGTCCTGGAGATCCTCGCCCAGCGCGGCGAGGCGGGCGTCAGCGAGGTGGCCGGCGAGATCGACGTCCACAAGTCGACCGCGTTCCGCCTGCTCGGCGCGCTGGAGGCACGCGGTCTGGTGGAGCAGACGGCCGAGCGCGGCAAGTACCGGCTCGGCTTCGGGATCGTGCGGCTGGCCGGTGCGGTCACCGGCCGGCTCGACATCACCCAGCAGGGCCGACCGGTGTGCGAGCGGCTCAGCGAGGAGATCGGCGAGACCGTCAACATCGCGGTCCTGCAGGAGCATTACGCAGTCAACCTCTACCAGGTACGCGGCCCGGGCGCGGTCGGCACGCACAACTGGGTCGGGCAGCTCACCCCGGTGCACGCCACGTCCAGCGGCAAGGTCCTGCTGGCCCATCTGTCGCCTCAGGAGCGCGCCGACGTGCTCGCGACGTCCGGGCTGCAGAAGCTCACGCCCCACACGCTGACGGCGAGGGCGAAGCTGGATAAGGACCTCACCGCGGCCCGTGAGCGCGGATATGCGGTGACGCTGGAGGAGCTCGAGATCGGACTGCACGCCATGGCGGCGCCGATCCGCTCCCGTGACGGCGAGGTCATCGCCGCGCTCAGCGCCTCCGGCCCTGCGTACCGGTTCACCGAGGAGCGCATGCACGAGTTGGCGCCGGTGCTGCTCAAGGGGGCGGAGGAGATCAGCCATCGGATGGGGTACCTGGGCTGAGGCTTCGCTGCGCGGGTGTGCCGCGGAGTGCCGTCGGTCGTCTGCGGCATCGTCGTGGCTGGTCGCGCCCACGCGGCGGAGCCGCAAACCGACACGGCCCCGCGCCCCTGAAAGCCAGGCCGCTGCCGAACCCCCAGGACCTGCCGAGCCGGATGGCAGGTCCGGCTGATGTCAGGCAGGCGTCTCGGCGCCCCAGCGCGCCGTCACCCTTACCGCGTCGAGCGTCGACGCCACGTCGTGTACCCGTAGGCACCAGGCGCCCTGTGCGGCGGCGAGTACTGACACGGCCGTGGTTGCGGCGTCGCGCAGTGGTGCCGGGCGGGGCCGACCGGTCGCCGGATCTGCCAGCAGACGGCCCAGGAACGACTTGCGTGATGCGCCCACCAGGACGGGGTGCCCCAGGGCGTGGACTTCCCCGAGGCGGCCCAGCAGCTGCCAGTTGTGCTCCGCCTCCTTGGCGAAGCCCAGGCCGGGGTCGACGATCAGGCTGCCGGGCCGGATGCCCGCCTGCAGTGCGGCCTCGATCCTCCGGCGCAGTTCGTCGACCACATCGGTGACGACGTCGCCGTAGACCGCGTTCGCCTGCATTGCGGCGGCGTGGCCGCGCCAGTGCATCAGCACGTACGGCGCGTCCGCGCGGGCCATCGTCGGCAGCATCGCGGGGTCGGCCAGGCCGCCCGAGACGTCGTTGATCAGCCGTGCGCCCGCGTCGAGCGCGCGGGCGGCGACCTCGGCCCGCATGGTGTCGACGCTGACGACGGCGCCCGCCGCGGCGAGTTCTGCGACGACGGGCAGGACGCGCCGCAGCTCCTCCTCCACCGTCGGCCGCTGTGCGCCGGGACGGGTCGACTCCCCGCCCACGTCGACGATGTCCGCCCCCTCCGCGAGCAGCGCAAGTCCGTGCGCGACGGCCGCCTCCGGGGCGAACGACAGCCCACCGTCGGAGAACGAGTCAGGGGTGACGTTCACAACGCCCATGACCAGCGTCCGGCCGGGCCGCGGCAGCCCCTGCGGATGCAGTTCCGGCGTCCCCGGGCGCGCCGGGGCGGTCGCCTGGAACGTGGCGGTCACGAGGAGCCGGCCTTCCGCGCCGCCTCGGCGGCCGACGGCTCGCGCAGGCGCGGAAACGCCGGCTGCGCTACGGCAGCACCCTGAAAGGCACAGGCCTGTATCGATCTGCGGCTCCACCGCGCCGACGCAGCCAGCCAAGACTCCTCGACAGCGAACGAAGCCGACAGCGATACGACAGCACCCTCAAAGGCGCAGGTCTGTGTCGATACGCGGCCCCGCCGCGGGCCCGCGGACGATCGACGGCACTTCGCGGCCCTGCGGCGGAGCCGCACATCGGCCCAGCCCGCGGAGCGCTCGGCGGCCCCGACGTCCGGCCGCCTGTCGCCGGAGCGACAGGACTCATCGATGGCGGTCGCCACGGTCCTCACGCGGCCCCACCCGCGGGCTCGACTCCTCGGAGGCGGGCGGCGACGCACGTCGGGGGGAGGTTCGGCGGAGCGTCGGACAGCTCGACGTAGATCGTGCCGTCCTCGACGAGGACCTGGTGGGTGCGGACGGGCAGCCGGGCCGGTGGGGCGTCGACGGCACCGGTGCGCAGGTCGAACTTCGAGGCGTGCAGCGGGCATTCCACCTCGCAGCCCTCCAGCCAGCCATCGGAGAGCGAGGCGTCCTGGTGGGTGCAGGTGTCGTCGATCGCGTAGAGCTCGCCGTCCTCGGTGTGGAACACGGCGACCGCAGGGTCGGACTCGAGCCGGAACGCCTCGCCTCGCGGCAGATCGGCGAGACGGCACGCGGGAAGCTTCATGACCACCTCGGTGCGTATTACGGAACGGAATGCGCGACGCGCAACGCCAGTTTCGGGTCGCCCTCACCCCTTGTCAAGGAGTCGCCCGGTGGCAGCCGTCAAGGAGCAGTCCCGCAGCTGTCATGGAGTAGCCCGTGCCGGTGTCATGGAGTCGCCCGTGCCGGCAGGTCCCGCCGCACCGCGTCAGGGAATCTCCTGCTCGGCCCAGATGATCTTTCCGTCGGGCGTGTACCTGGCGCCCCAGCGATCGGTCAGCTGGGCGACCAGGAAGAGGCCGCGGCCGCCCTCGTCCGTGCTGCGGGCATGCCGCAGCCGGGGGGCCGTGCTGCTGGCGTCGGCGACCTCGCAGGTCAGGCGGGAGTCCCGGATGAGTCGTAGCCGGATGGGGGGTTCGGCGTAGCGGATCGCGTTGGTGACCAGTTCGCTCACGACGAGTTCCGTCGTCATGGCCAGGTCCTCCAGCCCCCAGACCGCCACCTGGCGGGTGGCGCGGGCACGGACGTCGGCGACGGCGGCCGGGTCCACCGGCACCTGCCAGGAGACGACGTGGTCGACGCCGAGGCCATGGGTGCGCGCCAGGAGGAGGGCGATGTCGTCGGGCTGCGGCACGGGCACGAGTTGCCGTACCGCGGAGGTGCACAGCACGTCGAGGTCGGTGTCGGAGCGGGCCAGCAGCTCGCCGAGCCGGGACATGCCCAGCTCCATGTCGCCGTCGGCGCCCTCGATGAGGCCGTCGGTGTAGAGGCCGATCAGGCTGTTCTCGGCGAGTTCGATCTCGGCGGCCTCGAACGCCATCCCGCCCAGTCCGAGCGGCGGTCCGGGCGGCGGCTCCGGGAAGGACACCTGGCCGTCGGGGCCCACGACGACCGGCGGCGGGTGCCCGGCACGGGCCATCGTGCACCGCCGGGTGACCGGGTCGTAGACGGCGTACAGGCAGGTCGCCCCGAGGAAGGCGGTGCTGCTGCGGTGGGCCGTCTCGTCGTCGGTCCGCTCGGCGCTGAGCCGCAGCACGAGGTCGTCGAGGTGGGCGAGCAGTTCGTCGGGCGGCAGTTCCATGTCGGCGAGGGTCTGCACCGCGGTGCGCAGCCGTCCCATGGTCGCCGCGGCGGTGATGCCGTGCCCCACCACGTCGCCGACCACGAGGCCGACCCGCCCCCCGGACAGCTGGATCACGTCGAACCAGTCGCCGCCCACACCGTCCGTCGGATCCGCCGGCAGATAGGCGGAGGCCACCTCCAGCGCGGTTCCGCCCGTCAGGGCATGCGGCAGCAGACTGCGCTGCAGGGTGACCGCCGCGGTGTGTTCCCGGGTGTAGCGGCGGGCGTTGTCGACGCACAGCGCCGCCCGCGCCACCAGCTCCCGGGCCAGCAGGACGTCGTCGGGCTGGAACTGGACGGGATTGAGCGACCGCATGAACGTGGTGATGCCCAGGACGGTGTTCCGTGCCCGCATCGGCACGGCGATCAAGGAGTGCAGCCCGAACTCCTTTATCTTTTCCGCTCGTTCGGGCTGTTCGGTGATCCATCGCTCGTCGGCTGGATCGAGGACCGGCAGCAGGATCGGCTCACCGTCGATGAGCAGGTTCACGTCGTGCGACGGCGGCAGGAAGCCGGCCCTGTCCCCGACCCGTGCCACGGCCTCCGGGCAGCCCTCGCGCACCGAGCTCATTCCGGCGCGGCGCATCACCGGTCCGACGGAGGCCGGCCCGGCGTCCGTCAGCCACGCGCCATGCCCTTCGGTGCTCAGCACGGGCTCCAGTAGGTCCACGATGACGAAGTCGGCGAAACGGGGTACGGCGAAGTCGGCGAGTTCCTGAGCCGTCCGCATCACGTCCAGGGTGGTGCCGACGCACGCCCCTGCCTCGTTGACCAGCGTCAGCAGCCGGCGGGCGGTCCACCGCTCGGTGACGTCCTGGACCATGTAGCAGACGCCGGTGACGGAGTCGTCGGCGTCCACCAGCGGGAAGAAGGACGTGGAGTAGGCGTGCTGGCGGTGCGGGTCGGCCCAGCTCCAGCCCAGGTACTCGTAGTCGGTGACCGGGACTCCGGTGTCCAGGACCTTGCGCATCAGTCCCTCGATGGCGGCCCCCTGCAGCCCGGGCAGCAGTTCGCTCAGCCGGCGGCCCAGCCGCTGCTCGCGGGGGACTCCGCCGAAGCGTTCCAGGGTGTCGTTGAGCCAGACGTAGCGCAGTTCCTGGTCCATCACGGCCATGCCGATCGGGGAACGGGTCAGGAACCCGTCGAGGACGGACTGGCCGACCGACCACTGCTGCCGCCGCTCCCGCGCCGACATCAGGAAGCACTCCTCCTCGCCGATACCGAAGGACGCGGAGACCCGCAGGTCGACGTCGAGGCTCCGGCCGTCGCGGTGCTGCACGGAGATGAGGCCGCTCCAGCCCATTCCGGCGCGGCACCGCTGCGCCACCGCGGCCACCCGGGCCGGGTCGGCGGGCATCGCCACCAGGCGCGCGGCGGAGCCGCCGACCACCTCGGACGCGGGGTGGCCGAGCAGTGCTTCGGCGCCCCGGGTCCAGCCGAGCACGACGCCCCCCGCGGACACGACCGCCGCCGCGTCGGTGGACGCGTCGAGGAGTTCGCGCGGCCCTGAGGGCGCCGGCCCTTCGGATGTTTCTCGCGCAGGATCCATGGGTGCCATCCGGGTGCCGTCCTCTACACGACCATGTTCCTGCTAGTCCGCCCGATGTGCACGGCCCTGGCGGGCGCCCTCGCCCGGCCCGCAGCGCTTCCGCCCTTCCCGGACCGGAGGGAGCATGGAAGTGCCGCTGGTCGGAACCCGGGTGGCGGCGATACCGGGCGGGGTCCGCGGATCCCGCCGAACGGTGGAGGTGGTTGCGGGATGACAGCCGAATCCTTCCGGTCCGACGGTGCTGCGGACGACTTCGAGCCGCCCCCGCCGACCGGTCTGCTGGATGTCCTGAGCGTGGCCGCGACGGTCGTCGACGCCGACGGACGCATCGTGTTCTGGACCCCGCAGGCCGAGGAGCTGTTCGGATACAGCGCACAGGAGGCGCTCGGCAAGTACGCGGCCCGGCTGTTCATCCACCCCGAGCATCTGAAGTCGGTGGTCAAGCTGTTCACGGAGGTGCTGGCGACCGGCCGGAGCTGGGCGGGTGCCTTCCCCATCCGGCACAAGGACGGCAGCACCCGTCTGATGGAGTTCCGCAACATGCGGCTCCAGGACGATCTCGGGGACGTGTACGCCCTCGGTATCGCCGCCGACCACAATCTGCTGCAGCGCGTCGAGACCGACCTGGCCCTGTGCGAGCGGCTGATCAACCAGTCCCCGATCGGCCTCGCCCTGCTGGACCCCGATCTGCGGTACCTCCTGGTCAACCCGGCGCTGGAGCGCATCGACGGCATCCCCGCCGAGGACCATGTGGGCCGCCGTCTGAGGGAGACGCTGCCGCTGCCCGACGTCGGCACCATCGAGAGCGCGCTGCTGCAGGTGCTCACCACCGGGACCCCGCTGCTCGACCAGTACCACGTGGGCCGCCCGCCGACCGACCCCGACCACGAACACGCCTGGTCGCTGTCCTTCTACCGACTGGAGGACCCGGGCGGGCGGGTGCTGGGCGCGGCCGCCTCGGTCGTCGACGTCACCGAACGGCACCGGGCGGCCGCCGAGGCCGACCGGGCCCGGCGCCGCCTCGCCCTCATCGCCGACGCCTCGGTACGCGTGGGCACCACGCTGGAGGTGGAGGAGACCGCCCGCGAACTGGCCGAGATCGCCGTGCCGCAGCTCGCCGACGTGGTAGCCGTGGACGTCCTCGACTCCGCGCTGGCCTGCCGCCGCTCACGCAGACCCGACGACGGCCCGGAGCTCTTCCGCGCCCTCGCGCTCAAGGCGGACCGGCCGACCGTGGCGCTGCGCGCCGCCGACCCGCCCGGCGGCCTCGCGGCCTACGACGGGGACCGCCTGGTCACCCTGTGCGTGCACACCGGCCGGCCGGTCCTGGTGCGGCACGTCGGCGACCGCGATCTGCCGCGCATCGCCCGGGACGCCGAGGCCGGCACGCTGCTGGCCCGGGCCGGCGTCCACTCCTACCTCGCGGTACCGCTGATCGCGCACGGCGAGATACTCGGTGCCCTGGACCTCAAGCGCACCACCAACCCGCTCCCCTTCGACGAGGACGACGTCGTCCTCGCGAGCGAGCTGGCCGGGCGCGCGGCCGTGGCCATCGACAACGCCCGCTGGTTCCAGAGCGTGCGCAACACCGCCCTCACCCTCCAGCGCAGCCTGCTCCCCGACCATCCGCCGCAGCACGCGGGGCTCGAACTCGCCTCCCGCTACCAGCCGGCCCAGGCCACCAGCGAGGTCGGCGGCGACTGGTACGACGTCATCCCCCTCGACGACGACCGGACCGCCCTGGTCGTCGGCGACGTCATGGGCAACGGCATCGACGCCGCCGCCACCATGGGCCGGCTGCGCACCGCCACCTGCGCCTACGCGGACCTCGACCTCGCCCCCGAAGCCGTGCTCCAGCACCTCGACAAGATCACCTGCGATCTGGAGCACTACATCGTCACCTGCCTCTACGCGGTGTACGACCCCCGCACACGGCTGTGCCAGTTCGCCAACGCCGGTCACATGCCGCCCGCCCTGGCCGGCCCCGGCCGCGCCCCCGAGCTGCTCGACCTGCCCGCAGGCGCCCCGCTCGGCGTCGGCGGCATCTCCTTCGAGACGACGACCGCCCGGCTCGACCCCGGTGACCTGCTGGTCCTGTACACCGACGGTCTCGTCGAGACCCGCCACCACTCCATCGACGACCGTCTCGACGTCCTGCTCGGCTTCCTCGACGAACCCCACCGCCCCCTGGAGGAGACCTGCGACCTCTTGCTCTACGGCCTGCGCCACCCCGACGACCACGACGACGTCGCCCTGCTCGTCGCCCGGGCCCTCTAGGCGGGCGCGGCAGGGAACGCGGGTGGCGGGAGAGGCGTTCTCATGGGTGAAAGGAACGGGGGCGACAAGATGAGTGACAAGGCACGGAAGCTGTTCGAGGCGCTGGACCTCGACCACAACGGAACACTGACCCGCGAAGAGGTGATCATCGCACTGCGGACCAAGGGCCCGACCCTGGCCGCGTCGGGGGACCTGCCGTTCTGGGCCCTGGGGGACGCCGACGCCTCCTCCGCCCTCTTCGACGCCGCCGACCAGAACGGCGACGCCGTACTGACCCTGGAGGAGTTCGCGACCCTGGTGGACCGCCGCTTCGGCTGGCACTGACACCGACAGGTGCAGCTCGGCGGACGGCCACGTCATCAGCAGGCAGACCTCTCCGCCGAGCTGGAGCGACGCGCCGTCGGCCGAGGTCAGTTGCTCTGCCGTCGGGCCTGTTTCACCTCGCGGTCGACGGCCCAGGCGTCGCCGACCGGGCCGAGGTGGCCGAGCTTGTCGGGGTTGATCACCGCGCGGATGGTCTGGATCCGGCCGTCGAGCAGCTCGAGGGCCATGGTCTGCAGGATCCGGCCGTCCCGGTCGCGGAAGATCGCGCCGGGCTGGCCGTTGACCTCGTGCAGTTCGAACGTCACGTCGATCCGGATCAGCCAGGGGAAGACCGTGCCCAGCAGCCGGGCCACGTTCTCGGCGCCCATGACCGCCCTGGCCAGCTGCGGGGCCTTGCCGCCGCCGTCCCCGACCAGCTGAACGTCGGCGGCCAGCAGGTTCTGCAACCGGCCCACATCGCCGTTCTTCAGCGCGTCGAAGAACCGTGTCGCCAGCTCCTCGCGGTCCTCACGGTCCGCCGCGAACCGGGGCCGTCCGGCCTGCATGTGCCGCCGCGCCCGTACCAGCAGCTGCCGGCATGCCGCCTCCGAACGCCCCACCGCCGCCGCGATGTCGTCGAACCCGAAGGCGAACACCTCGCGCAGCACGAACACCGCCCGCTCCAGCGGGCTCAGCCGCTCCAGCAGCACCAGCGCCGCCATCGACACCGAGTCGGCCAGCTCCACCGACCGGGCCGGATCCTGGTACGGATCGCTCAGCAGCGGCTCGGGAAACCACGGCCCGACGTACTCCTCCCGGCGCACCCGGGCAGAACGCAGCACATCGATCGAGATCCGGGTCACCACGGCCGACAGATACGCCTTGGTCGACGCGGGCCGGGTCGCCGAGCCGTCGAAGCGCAGCCACGCCTCCTGCACCGCGTCCTCGGCCTCACTCACACTGCCCAGGATCCGGTAGGCGATCGAGAACAGCAGCGGCCGCAGCTCCTCGAACTCCTCGACCTTGCTCACGCCGATCCCCTTCCCCCTGAGGTGCTCCCACGTCGCGCGTCCATGGTGTGCTCCTCTGCCGTCGTCGGTGGCCACACCCTCTGAGACGGGGTGGTCCGACCCCCTGTGACATGGCCGAATGTGACCTGCGTCTCCCCTGCGCGGAGGCGTCCTCGACGTGCCGCATTCACACCGTGTCCGGGGCAGGCCGAACCGTGCTGCGAGACCTCGGCCGCCGGCCCACCACCCACCCGAACACCACCACCGAGCACGCCGCCGCGAACGCGCACCAGGTCGAGACGAACTCCAGCCGCCACAGCGCCCAGCACACCAGCGCGCCCACCCCGGCCAGCACGCCGAGCGCCACCAGCCAGCGGTCGCCGGACAGCAGCAACGCGCCGACCGTGGCCAGCAGATAGCCCGCGATGACCACGCCCGCATGCGGCAGCCCGACGACGTAGCCGACGTTGTGCCCGCGGATCTCGGCCCGCACGGGACGGGTGGCGATGGCGTACGTCAGCACGCCCGCGGTCGCGACGCCGGACGCCACGGGAATCGACAGCCGGGCTGTGGCATCCCGCGCAACGGCGCACAGGACGGCCGCCGGCACCCACACCGCAAGCAGGGGCAGGGCGATCACGGCCCAGGCGACGGTGGCCGGTCCGGTGCCGCCCCCCACCTGCCAGACCCGCGCCTCGACCAGCTGATGGACGCCGAGCAGCAACGGCAGCGCCGCAAGAGGGAGATCGCCCATCCGGTGCACGCGCGCCACGCAGGCCACACCGACG
>Ga0207647_10003343_pt1 | contig 12032 bp, 10 predicted proteins | sample KBSCornC2_FD_184295 | JGI IMG/M metagenome (GOLD analysis project Ga0207647, IMG submission 184295) | Corn rhizosphere microbial communities from Kellogg Biological Station, Michigan, USA - C2 (SPAdes) (version 2) | ecosystem: Host-associated > Plants > Roots > Rhizosphere ...
CCGGCGGAATGAAGCGCCGCCTGAACATCGGCGCCGGGCTGTTGCACGAGCCGAAGCTGCTGGTCCTGGACGAGCCGACCGTCGGAGTCGATCCGCAGAGCCGGCACGCCGTGATGGAGAGCGTGCGGTCGTTCGGCGCGTCGGGTATGGCGGTGCTCTACACGACGCACTACATGGAGGAAGCCGAGCGGCTGTGCGACCGGGTCGGCATCATCGACCACGGCAGGTTGGTTGCCGAGGGCACCCGCCGTGAGCTGGTGGCCGAGCTCGGCGAACGGGACCGCATCACCTTGGCCGCCGCCGGCGACCTGGGTGTGCTGGCGAAGCGTCTTCGGGGTCTGGCCGGTGTGGACCGGGCGGACGTGAAGGACGGGGAGGTCCAGCTGCTGGCCGCTGACGGACGGCGGCTGCTGCCCGGCGTACTGGAAGCCGCCGAGCGGTCCGGGCTGTCCCTGCGATCCGTGGAGGTGGACGAGCCCGATCTCGAGGCCGTCTTCCTGCATCTGACCGGTACGGCGCTCCGGGAGTGATCATGTTCGGCGCCTTCGTCATCGCTGCCAAGGATCTGCGGCAACGCTTCCGCGACAGGTCGGCGCTGATCCTCGGCTTCGTGGCGCCCGTCGCGGTCGCGGCCCTGATGAGCTTCGCGTTCTCCGGCGTGGAGTCCTTCCACGCGAACATCGCACTGGTAGACAACGACCGCGGCCAGATCGCGTCCGCGTTGCGAGGTACGCTGACCGGTCCCGAGCTTTCCGACGTACTGACGATCCGGGAGGCGTCCGACGACGCGGCGGCGCGCAGGATGGTCGACGACGGGGACGCCGGCGCCGGCCTGATCATTCCTGCGGGATTCAGTGCTGCCGCGGTCGGTGACAGGCCCATCGGCCTGCGGGTGCTGGGCGATCCGGACGAGCCGCTGCAAGCGCAGGTCGCCCGTGCGGTGGCCGATGCGTATGTCGCTCAGCTCAACGCCGACCGGCTGGCGGTGCATACGGCTCTCGCCGCCGGGGTCCCCGAGAGCCGCGGTGCGGAGTTGGCCGCGGCGGTGGCGAAGCTTCAGTCGCCCGAGTCGGTGCAGGCACAGCCGACCGGCTATCGCCAGCTCCGGACCGCGAGCTACTACGCGCCCGCGATGGGGATCATGTTCGTGCTGTTCGCGATCGGCTTCACCGCGCGGAGCTACTTCGCCGAGCAGCGCACCGGCACGCTGGAGCGGATCGGCGCGGCCCCGTTGACGCGCGGCGTCGTCCTGCTCGGCAAGTCGCTCGCCGCCTTCGTCTACAGCGTCGTCAGCCTCAGCACGCTGGCGATCGTGTCGTCGCTCGCGTTCGGTGCCGAATGGGGGCCACCGGTTCCGGCGTTCGCGTTGATCCTCGCGATGTCGGCCGTGCTGGTGGCGTTGACGGCCCTGGTCGTCGCGACGGCACGCACCGAGCGTCAGGCCGAAGGGCTGGCGACGATCGTCACGTTCGTGCTGCTCCTGCTCGGCGGCAACTTCGTCCTACTCAGCCAGGCGCCGGAGACGCTGCGCAGACTCGCCCTGCTCACGCCGAACGGCTGGGCGCTGCGCGGGTTCACGGATCTCGCGACCGGGGCCGGCGCGACCAGCGCGATCGTCCCGGTCCTGGTCATGCTCGGTATGGCGGTGGTGCTGGGAGCGATCGCCGCGATCGTCGGCCGTGGGAGGCTCACATGAGGGCTGCGCTGGCTGTTGCGGGCGTCTCGCTGCGCCGGATGTTGCGGGACCGGACCGCGCTGTTCTTCATCGTGGTGCTGCCCGTCGTCATCATCACCGTCATCGGCACCGTCGTCCAGAACCCGGGCGGCTTCCGGATCGGTGTGCTCGCCGATCAGCTCTCAGGTCCGCAGCTGGCGACCAGTTTGGTCGACGAGCTGAAGTCGGTTGGGCCGCTGCACACGATGGCGGACGAGCCGGCCGCTCGGACGGCGTTGCGCCGGGGCGAGATCGACGCCGTCGTGCTGGTGCCGACCGGCCTGGACGCCGACCTGCTGAACGGGAAGGACGTGCGGATCCCGGTGCTCGCGGGAGGCGCCGAGTCGACGCAGAGCGCCGTACGGTCGGCCGTCGCCGCCGCGGTCGCCCGGCACGCCGAACGAGTCCAGGCGGCGGCTTTCGCGGCCCGGACGACGGGTACGACGACGGCGGAGCAGTTGCCCAGAGCAACTGCGCTGCAGCGGGTGACGCCGCGGATCGGCATCAGCACGGAGAACATCGCCACCGGGAGCGACTACCTTCCGTTGGGCTTCAGCTACAGCGCGCCGACGATGCTCGTCCTGTTCGTCTTCATCAACGCGCTGGCGGGCGGGGCGTCGATCATCCAGACCCGGCAGCTCGGCATCTACCAGCGGGCCCAGGCCGCGCCGATCCGCGTGCGGAGCCTGGTGCTGGGGGAGACCCTCTGCTACCTGGTCTTCGCGTTGCTGCAGTCGGTGCTGATCGTGGCGGTCGGTGCGCTGTTGTTCGGCGTGAGCTGGGGCAATCCGGCGGCGGCCGTCGCCCTGATCGGCACCTGGGCGCTGGTCGGCACCGGCGCCGGGATGCTCAGCGGGGCACTGTTCAAGACACCGGACCAGGCGTCCGCGATCGGCCCGGTGATCGGGATCGCGTTCGCCATGCTCGGCGGCTGCATGTGGCCGCTGGAGATCGTCCCGAACGCGGTACGGACGCTCGGCCACGTCACGCCGCACGCCTGGGCGGTCGACGCCTGGATCACCGTCCTGTCGCGGGACGGCGGCGTCGCCGACATCGCCGCCAACCTCGCCGTACTCGCCGCCTTCGCGGTGGCCATGCTCGGTCTCGCCTCGATCATCCACCAACGCAGGCTGACCAGCTGATTTCCCACTGCGGCCGGGATGCTTACACTTCAAGTAGGAGTGTGAGTTCCATGGTGGATGTGGCCGAGTGGGGGCCGTTCACCCCGCCGGCGGCGTTGCGCCGGCGTGAGGTGTTCGGGTGGCTCGGGTACGTCCAGGCCGTGGGGCCGCGGGTTCCGGCGGTGGACGCTCGGCGGTCCGCGCCCGTTCCGGTGCTGACGGTGCCCGGCTTCCTGGCCGGTGACTGGTCGATGATCCCGCTGGCGCGGCACCTGCGTCGCTCCGGGCACGCGACGTTCACGAGCGGTATGGCGCTGAACTCGGGCTGTACCGAGATGCATCTCGAGCTGCTCGAACGACGCCTTCAGCAGGTTGTCGACGAAGCGGGTCGTCCGGTCGCGCTGGTCGGACAGAGCCGGGGCGGCACGCTCTGCCGGATGCTGGCGGTTCGGCGGCCGGAGTTGCTGGCCGGCGTGGTCACACTGGCGTCGCCGCTGCTGCATCAGCTCGCGGCGACCCGGGCGCTGATCAGCCAGGTGAAACTCATGGCTCGGCTGAATGTCTGCGCCTGGCCGTGGTTGCTCTCCACCGACTGCCTGACCGGTGGCTGCGCGGAACGAACCAGCGCGTTGCTCGAATCGCCGTGGCCGACCGGGCTGCCGTTCGTGTCGATGTACTCGCGGCAGGACGGCGTCGTGGACTGGCGCTCGTGTCTGGATCCGGCCGCCGAGCACGTCGAGGTCGGCAGCACCCACAACGGGATGGGAACCGACCGGCACGTCCAGCGGCTGCTCGCGGCCAGACTCCGGACCTTCGATGCCGATCGCTCAGCGCCGACCGGATGGCCGGGCGAAGCCGACCAGTAGCTCGAGCTCCGCACCCATCCAGTCCGCGATCCGCTGCACGTCGGCGACCTGATCGCGGTCGGCGACGACGCCGACCGACAGGCGGTCGCGGTAGCTCAGCACGGTCACGTTCAGCCCCAGCCCGTCGGTGATACCGGCCAGCGGCACCATTGATTCCACCACCGCGCCGGCCAGGTACAGCGGCCGGCCGGGTCCGCGGATGTTCGAGATGTTCACGTTCATCGCCGGTGTCAGCGGCGCCCAGGTGTTCAGGTTGGTGAGCAGCTGGACGGTCCGAACGGTGAACGCCGGCGGGACCATGCGGATCGTGTCGACGAGCGCGTCCGGTGCCGTCGTACCGAGGTCGTGCAATGCGGTGAGCATCGCCCGGTGCGCGACCGCCAGCCGGGCGGCCGCGTCGTCCACATCGGTCGGGATCGGCACGACGACGGCGCTCAGCTGGTTGCCGAAGGATGTCGCGCCGGGATCCCGCAGCGCGACCGGCACGACCGCGGTGAGCGGGCGCTCCGGGAGCTCCGAGTGCTCGATGAGCCACCGGCGCAGTGCACCCGCCGAGATCGCCATCACCACGTCGTTCACACTCACCGCGAAGTGGTTCTTCACCGCCTTGACGTCGGTGAGCGCCAGCGTGGCGATGCCGATCCGGCGGTGCCGCGAGATCTGCCGGTTGAACGACGTACGCGGCGCTCTCGCGAGTCCGGTGTGCAGGCGCTGACCGCGGATCAGTGAGGTGGTGGCGCCGAGCAGTCGCGCGCCGGGCATAGTGCCGAAGACCGGTAGTTCGTCGACGCCGGACAAGGCCGCGGGTACGCCGGACAGCGCTCGCAACGGTTGCCGAACCACGCCCGCGAGGCCGCGCAGCAGCATCGGCAGTGCAGCGGGTGGCGATGGCGGCGGTTCCGGCGGTGCCGGAGCTCGGTGGGCGCTTCGTGGTCCGGTGTCCGTCAGGGCGGAGAGGATCTGGATCCCCGCGCGGCCGTCGGCGATCGCATGGTGCACTTTGGTGAGTACGGCGGCCCGGCCGCCGCTGAGGCCCTGGATCAGGTACATCTCCCACAGCGGCCACGCGCGATCGAGGGGACGGGCGAAGATCCGCGCGACCTGTTCGCGCAGCTGCCCGTCGTCGCCCGGTGGGGGCAGTGCGATCTCCCTGAGGTGGTAGTCGAGGTCGGGGTCCGTCTCCGTCCAGTACGGCCGATCCAGCCCGAGCGGTACGCCGGTGAGCCGCCGGCGGAACGCGGGCACCAGTTCCATCCGCTCGCGGACCAGCTCACGCAGCCGGCCGAGGGTGAGGGCGCGGCCGGGCAGCCTGGCCGGGTCGACGATCATGAGAATCGCCGTGTGCGTCCGGACCCGGTCGTTCTCCGCGGCGAGATACATCGCGCCGAGGTCGTCGACTTGTTGCATGGTCACAGCGCCTCCGCGGCGAGGTCACGGCGTGCGGCGTCCTCCGGCACGCCCAGGTGATCGAGGGGATCCTCCAGACGGCGACGCAGCAGCTCGGCCGAGCGAGCGGCGTACAGACCGTCCTCGATCCGCTCGTCGAACGTCCACCGCAGGGGGAGGATCGGCCGGATCCGGATCTGCCCGTCGTGGACGACGGGTGTCGGACGGACCCGGCCGACGACCAGGAACAGCGGGCAGTTGCCGTGCTCGTACAGGTGGTGGAAGGCGGCGTCGGTCTTGAGGCTGCCCAGATTCGACACGACGGCCGACGAGTACATCGGATCCGACCGGGTCAAGGTCGACGGCAGTACGCCACGCGCGTCCAGCCAGTGGAACACCGAGACGGCGAGGTCGAGCATCGGCGCCGGCAACGAGAGGAAGAGCCGCATCTCCTTGTCGACCTCGGCCACGCCGGACGTGCGGGCGTCGCGGACCGCGCCGTCGAGGTCGTTGATCACCGCCGCCAGGCCCTCGTGCGGCTCGAACCGGCGCTTGATCATCTCCAGCGGTGCGTTGTCCGCGAACTCCTTCATGGCGCCGAACGACAGGTGGACGCCGTCGCGCTGGTACAGCCGGCGGCCGGCCACGAAGCGGTTCATCCGCGGCCGGGCGTGCAGCATGCCGGCGACCTCGTGCAGCACCAGGACGAACAGGCTCAGGTGGGGTCCGCCGGCCGTGTTCCACCGCTGGATCCAGTCCTGCGCGGCGGCGATGTCGACGAGCTGCTCGAAGTACACCGTCGACTCGGTCCGGCGGCGCATGATGAACGGCATGATCGCCCGCTCGTCGGGAACGTCGGTGACGAGCCGGCCGTCACGGCGTCGCGCTCCGGGATGCAGTCTGCTCCGCATGGCGTCCTCCCTCGCTCCCGATGGTGAACAGCCGCGAAGTTCCCGAGTAGGGCCGAAGTACCTGCTGGTGTGCCTTTCCGTGGTGCCGGATGCGGTACTCGCCGGCGGCGTCGGCGGGTACGGTCCAGGTCACGACGGCGAGCTGTGCGGTCCGGGTCCGGCGCCAGCGGAACGTCGTGGACCAGTCGCCGTCGTCGGCCACGGTCTCCCAGCCGTCGGCGATGCGGCGCTGGACCTCCAGGTAGGTGCCGTTGCGCCGCAGGTCGTTGTTCGGGTACGCCGCCACGAAGATCGCGGTGACCAGGTCACCGGGCCGGTACCGGCGCCGCGGCTCGACCACCACGTCGCCGAACGCGTGGTCAGCCGGCGTACGGTCGTAGGGGATCTGTGGCCGCGCGAGTCGTTCCTGTCCGGTCAGGTCCGGTCCTTCGTCGCCGTAGCGGACCGGGCGGCCGTCCCGCATCGCCTCGGCGAGCTGTCCGGCCACCTGTTGCAGTGCGGGCAGCGTCCACCGGCCGAACAGGGTGCTGCCGCCTTCGTACTGCTGGGTGTCGTACTCCTCCGGCGTCGTGACGTAGTGCAGGTAGCCGTTGCTGTAGCCGACGACCAGCACGTCGGCGAGCTCCGCGCCGACGATCGAGGCGACCGTACGGCGCAGCCGCAGGCCGGCGACGACCGTGACCTCGGCCGGGATGCCGAGCAGATACAGCTGACCGATGCGCAGCAACTGGATCGGCGCGTTCCGTGCGACGTAGTGCCCCCGGAGACCGCCGACCACGAGTGCCTTGGGCGCCTGGACGTCGCGGAGGCGCGGATTGCGGCGGTAGAGCGTTCGCGACACCGTGTCCCACAACGGGTTCCGGCCCTCGTGGAAGCCGCGGAAGGCAGGGCCGTCCTCCTGGCTGCCCGCCAGCGCGGCGGCGCCGCCGACCGGAGCGCCCGTCCGGTGCTCGCGGCCGTCGCCGGTGAACTCCGGACGGACCACGGCCGCGCCCAGATCCACGTGTGTCAGCCGGTGGTCGACACCGCCGTCCAGGACGGATCCCGGCGCCGCCATGAGGCGGGCGGCGGCTTCGTACTGGCGCAGGCCGATGATCCGCGTGTTCTCCGTCTCGTCGGAGCTCGGGCCCTGACCGGGCCGCAGGTCGAGGTTCGGTGTCAGATCGCCGGCGTTGGTCTGCGCAAACGCCGCCACGAAGTCGTCCGGTCGGCGATCCAGGTAGTCGACACCGGCCACCAGGCGTTCCCAGTGATAGGCGGCGTACCCCTTGTTGTCGCCGCTGATCAAGGTGTTCGCGTTGGTCATGCTGGTGTTGTGCACCCCGAACCAGTTGATCGCTCCGAGCGGTCTCCCGGCGCGCTCGATCCGCAGCAGGGTGGTCTGTGGGTCGACGCCGTCCGGGAACCACTGCCGGTCGGCCGCCGGATTGTTGTCGAAGGCCACTTTCGACCGGTTGGCGCTCGCGTCCCGGAGCTCGCCGTGCGAGAGCGTGAGCGCGGCGGGGGACAGGTCGCCGTGCGCCCGGACGACGGCCTCGGTCATCCCGTCGACGATCGCGTCGAACGTCTTCGGGCGGAAGCCGCCGGTGTTCGACTGGTACAGGCGATGGTGCGAGTAGCCGCCGGGACCGCTGTGCGTGTGCGTGGCCGTGATCATGGTGTTGTGCTCGGTGTACAGCGTCCCGTACTCATGCCGCAGCCGGTCGAGCACAGCCCGGCAGACGTTGTCGAACACCATCGGCAGGTCGTTCACGACCAGCAGCACCCGTCGTCCGCTCGCGGGGTCCGCGATCACGAACGCGCGGGATCGCAACCGCAGGTGGATCCCGTCACTGCGTTGCCGGGACTTGCCGTACCCGAGCATGCCGGTGTCCGCCGCTTCGCCGGTGATGTCCGCGATCCCGCGACCACACAGGAACATCAGCGGGCCACCTAACCGGTCACCAGCGCCTTGAGGCTCTGCCAGACGAGCTGCTCGCGGTCGGCGATCTCGTGCAGCGGGGTCGTGGCCGGTTCCAGGAGGTCCGCCGGCTCGTCGAGTTCGGCGGCCGCGGCGAAGGTGGCCGCGACGCCTTCCCAGAGGTCGCCGATCGCGTTGAGTTCGCTGCCGAGCTCGCCCAGCCGGGACTCACCCGTGATGACGGTCGCCTCGCCGAGGAACCGCGCGTACAGGTACCGGAAGATGCCGCCTCCGGTGCCGCCGCGGCGGTCGATGAACAGTGCGGTCTCGAAGCAGGTACGACGCAGCGCGGCGGCGTCGAGGACGTCGGGCCACCGCAGCGTCTCCTGGAGAGCTTTGCGGATCCCACGGACGCCGAGGTTGCCGATCGGCGGCGTCAGCATGCCGTCACACACCTGGTCGATGGCCGCCCGGACGTCGTCCGCGTGCGGCTCGCGCGCGCCGGCGAAGTCGAAGGTGTACCAGGTGTGCCGCGGCGGGAACGGGCGGAACCTCGACCCGCGTGCCGCCTCGAGGACGTCCCAGTCGACCGGATGAAGTTCCCGGTCCCGATCCGCGATCAGTACCCGTCCGGTCGGCGGGTCATAGCCTGCCGCCACGACGACATGGCCGCCGAAGTGATAGTCCGGCGGGAGGTCGAAGTACGGCAGGAATCCCATGTCGACGTACAGCAGCGCGGGCTCGCCGGCCTCCAGGACCTTGCGGAGCTCGGCCTGCGCGACGCGGGTGCTGGATGTTGAGCGAGACGTGACCGCGACGCCGGTACGGCGACCCGCCGTCTTCTCCAGGCCCTCTTCCCGCGGGCTGGCGTTGTTGGCGCGGCCGCCGAAGAACGGATCGGTGCCCTTGAAGTGGAAGTACACGAACCCGAGACCCGCCCCGAGCCCGAACAGCAGCTCCTCGCTGATCGGATAGCCGTGGAAGTCGTACACGTGTTTCAACGACCCGGTGACACAGTGGTGCGTCGGATAGCTGCCGAAACCCGCGAAAGGCTTGAACCTCTCCGGCCCACTGACCGTGGTCGTCATCTCAGTACCTCCCGATCACCCGGTTGCCGCGATCCAGCCTGGTCCGGCGGGCTCGTCGGGCACAGGGCCGAAGGTCCTGTCGTGTGCGGCAGGCCGCCGCGCCCGGCCAGGTTCGGGACTTTCGCCCCTGGCTGCTCCGGGGGGCGGTGCAGAGCGTGAAAGTGAGCGGAGGGAGAAGCGCATGTCCAGAATCCGCACGGTCCTCGCGGCCACGACGATCCTCGCAGCCTTCGTCACGGCCGGCTGTGGTGGCGGCGGGAAGGCATCCGCGCCCCCGGCCGCGTCCAGCTCGGCGTCGGCCGGTGCGGCGACGCCGAGCACGCCGTACGTCACCGGGGTAGGTAAGCTGCCGGCCGCTGCGATCCTCGCCCGCGCCAAGGCTGCGCTGGCCGCCGCCGGCAGCGTCCGGGTGAAGGGCAGCGTCACCTCCGAGGACGGGAAGCCGACGACGATGGACCTGGCGCTGACCCGGACCGCCGGCAGGTCCACGATCGGCTTCTCCGGCGGGCGGCTGACGGTCATCGTGATCGGGCGCACGGCCTACTTCCAGGGCGACGACGCCTTCTGGAAGGCGAGCGCCACGGACGCCCGGCAAGGAGCGGCGTACGCCGCCATGTTCCGCGGCAAGTGGCTGAAGACGACCGCCGGGGACAAGCGGTTCGGCGACTTCTCCGACCTGGCGAACATGAAGGCCTTCGTGACGCAGCTGGAGACTCCGGGGACCGCGAAGAAGACCGGACCGCGGGTCGTCGACGGGGTCAACTGCATCGGCTTGATGGGCGACGACGGCTCGGTGCTGTGGATCGACCAGGTCACCGCCCGCCCCGTTCGGGGAACGAGTTCCGGTGCAGGCACCGGCCTCGCCTTCACCGACTACGACCGGGTACCGGCGCCGACGGCCCCGCCGCCCGACCTCGTGATCGACGCAGGCGCCCTGCACTGACCGGCGTGTACTCCCGATTCCCGGGACTTTGGGCCCTGGCCGGTGGCGATGGCCGGTCGGACGGTGAAGGTATGACGGAGTTGGTGCAGCACGTGGTGAGCGGTGCCTGGCCGGACTGGGGCGGCGACGAGCTCGGGCCGCGGTCGGTGACGATCTTCCGCCTGCCGGGGGAATTCCGGGCGGTGGTTGCCGTGGACAACGTGACGCTCGGACCGGCGATCGGCGGCGTCCGGATGCGGCCGGAGGTGACACCCGATGTCCTGAACCGGGCCACCGCCGCCCAGGTCCGGGCCTCGATCGTCCTCGAGGGAGCCAACATCCCCGCCACGCTCGAGGCCGAGCAGATGTTCGCCGCGCGCAACGTCCTGGTGGTTCCGGACATCATCGCGAACGCCGGCGGCGTGATCTGTGCCGCCGCCGAGTCCCGCGGTCTGACCGCGGCCCAGGCTTTCGCCGACATCACGGAGCGGCTGCGCGCCGCCATGACCGAATGGCTCGCACGCACCGAGTCAGGCGAGGCCCCACGCAACGCCGCGCGCACGATGGCGCAGGAACGACTCCAGGCCGCCACGGCATACCGTCGTACGTTCTGACCGCGTCACACGGCGAATCCGCACCGAAGTCCGGGATGCAATCCTCTGGATCTTCGGGAGGTATCTCAGGTGAAGACCTCGACGAGCCGCAGTGCCTCCCGCGGGCCGCGGAGGCTGAGCTCGGCGACTTCACCGACTCCGCGGGCGTAGTACTTGGTGTCGAGGACGCCGGGCTCGAGAGCGGTCGTCTCTGTGGTGCGAAGCGCGTGGCGGAAGGTGCCGAAGGGGACCGTCACCCGGGCTGAGCGGTCGACGACTTGGAAGATGTCTTCGGCGTGCCCGCGGTACCACTCCTGCCGGAAGCGCCGGCCGAGCTGCGGGTGCGCTTGCATGACGACACCAGGCTGTGCGCCGTCGACGCCGGCATGGAACGATCCTTCGCGGCTGACGACGCGGCCCCGGGCATCCAGCTCCGCCGTGTCCTCACCGAAGTACCAGACGTTGCCGCACTCGTCCTGGGCGTAGTAGTCGCTCGTTCGCTCCGTCAGCACGTTGCTCAGATAGAGGCGATCCTCGACCACCCGAGTGCGGACGCCACGCACCAGCTTCGTGCGTGGGCTGACCTTGACGATGTCGAGGGCCGGTTCGCCGTCCTTCGTGCCGGTGTAGACCATGGTTCGTCCGACCGGGAGTGGGAACCACCGGTTGGTCACCGACGCGGTGAAGTCTTCGGTGTCGATCCGGGGCCGGTACGACGTACCCGGACCGAACACGGGCAGGTTGCACCGCGCAGCAACTGTCGAGTTCGTGGTGATCGACGCCCGTGCGCTTGAGTGTGCTGCGCCTGGACAGAGGAGCAGCGCTGCCGAGAGCAGGGCAGCCGAACGTCGAGTGTTCATGGTGGCCTCCTGGTTCCTGTCGAGCCAGACCAGGAGATCACCATCAACCTGAACGCAGGGTGAATGTCGCCGCGAGGACGCCGGCTCGTTGGAGGGATCGTGAACGCCCGCGACGCATCCTCGGCCCGAAGCGTGGCAGCGTCAGCAGCGGGTCGTCCTGCGCGTCAGGACCGCAGGCCACGCAGAGATCCGGGCAACGCAGGGCGCGCAGCTCGGGGCCCCTCCGGCCGTCCGGCCACTTGACGAACGCGCGCGTCCGGCCTGCCATCAGCCAGAGCCCGAGATCGGCCGGCGAGGTTTCCTCGGATCGGCCGCCGTCGGGGCGGCACCAGCGCACCGCGGTGATACCGCATACATCCTCTCGACCAGGCTCGAGCCGGATCGCCGTGACGAAGACAGTGTGTGAACTCGCCAAGCTCATTGAATTCTCCCGAAGGTCAAATCAATCAACTATCAGGCGACCAAGTGGGAGGCAAGAGTTTGCACCAGTCGGACAGTCTTTATCAGCGGAGCGAATCCGGCCATTCACAATGAGTTGCGTGAAACCGCTGGGTCTAGAAACAGCTTGGGAATTGCCAGGTTTGTCCGACACGGCTGCGGTGAAGAATTCGTGGAGAAACCTTGTCGGGCCCCAGCCTTGGAGCGCCGCTGTCAGATCGTGAACTCCAGCC
>Ga0207647_10003344_pt1 | contig 12028 bp, 6 predicted proteins | sample KBSCornC2_FD_184295 | JGI IMG/M metagenome (GOLD analysis project Ga0207647, IMG submission 184295) | Corn rhizosphere microbial communities from Kellogg Biological Station, Michigan, USA - C2 (SPAdes) (version 2) | ecosystem: Host-associated > Plants > Roots > Rhizosphere ...
CCCCACCGTCGACCCCACCGTCGACCCCACCGCCGACCACACCGCCGGCCCACACCGCCGGCCCACACCGCCGGCCCACACCGCCGGCCCACACCCGCCCGCCGGTAGAATGCAGGCTTCTTCCCGACCGCCGCCCGCCGCGCCCGCCTGCATGGAACTGAAATGGCTCGAAGACTTCGTCTCGCTCGCGGAAACGCGCAGCTTTAGCCGGTCCGCCGAACTGCGGCACGTGTCGCAGCCCGCGTTCTCGCGGCGCATCCAGGCGCTGGAAGCCTGGCTCGCGACCGAACTGATCGATCGTTCGGTCTATCCGACGCGGCTCACGCAGGCCGGCCAGATCTTCTACGAGCAGGCACTGACGATGCTGTCGCAGGCGCACGAGGCGCGCACGCTGCTGCGCGGCCACGTCGGCGCGCCGGTGCCGACGATCGAGTTCGCGGTGCCGCACACGCTGTCGCTCACGTATTTCCCGCGCTGGCTGCAGCGGATCGAGGCGAAGATGGGGCCGGTCCACACGCGGCTGCGCGCGCTGAACGTGCACGATGCCGTGCTGTCGCTCGTCGAGGGCGGCTGCGATCTCGTGATGGGCTACCACCACCCGAGCCACCCGGTCGCGCTCGACCCGGCGCGCTACGACATGCTGATCCTCGGCAGCGAGCCGATCAGCGCGTTCTCGGCGCCGGGTCGCGCCGGGCGGCCGCGCTACACGCTGCCGGGCACGGCCGATGCGCGCGTGCCGTACCTGTCGTATACGCCGAACGCGTATCTCGGCCGGATGACCGAAGTCATCGTTGCGAACGCACCGACGCGGCTGTTCCTCGATCGCGTCTACGAAACCGACATGGCCGAAGGGCTGAAGGCGATGGCGCTCGCGGGCCACGGCGTCGCGTTCCTGCCGCACAGCGCGGTCGAGGACGCGGTGGCCGGCGGCCGGCTGATCCGGCTCGACCGTTCCGCGCGCGGCGGCACGCACCCGTACACGCTGACGATGGAGATTCGCCTTTACTGCGACAAGCTCGCGCTGCAGGGCGACGATCCGCGCCAGAAGCTCGTGCGCGCGTTGTGGGAAGTCGTGCGCGACGAATTGCGCGACACGGCCGAATGATGGAGTCGAGCACGGCCGCGCGCGGCTGACGACGAGCTTGCCGCGCCTGTCGGACGGCTGCCCGGCGGGCGTCCGGCGTAATGCACCCACGATTTTTCGCACAACGCGATGCACGGCCGATCGCGGGCGTTCTTGCGCAAATCGACCATGGATTTGCGAAAAATCCCGATCATGCAAGAAACGCATAATCGAATAAGCAAACGGCATTGGATAAAAAAAATGGGTTTTTCGACAATGTGCGCAATCCGTTGAACGTTGGAGCATCCATGTCTTCGCAACTGCAGTCCATCCCGTCCTACCTGCACGCCGACGATCTCGGCCCGTGGGGCAACTACCTTCAGCAGGTCGATCGCGTCGCACCGTACCTCGGTTCGCTGTCGCGCTGGCTCGAAACGCTGAAGCGTCCGAAGCGCATCCTGATCGTCGACTGCCCCATCGAGCTCGACAACGGCACCGTCGCGCACTTCGAAGGCTATCGCGTGCAGCACAACGTGTCGCGCGGTCCGGGCAAGGGCGGCGTGCGTTACCACCAGGACGTGACGCTGTCGGAAGTGATGGCACTGTCGGCATGGATGTCGGTGAAGAACGCGGCCGTGAACGTGCCGTACGGCGGCGCGAAGGGCGGCATCCGCGTCGACCCGCGCAAGCTCTCGCGCGGTGAGCTCGAGCGCGTGACGCGTCGCTACACCAGCGAAATCGGCATCATCATCGGGCCGAACACCGACATTCCGGCGCCGGACGTCAACACCAACGAACAGGTGATGGCGTGGATGATGGATACCTACTCGATGAACCAGGGCCAGACGTCGACCGGCGTCGTGACCGGCAAGCCGATCTCGCTCGGCGGTTCGCTCGGCCGCAAGGAAGCGACGGGCCGCGGCGTGTTCGTCGTCGGCTGCGAAGCGGCGAAGAAGAAGGGCCTGGAAATCGAAGGCGCGCGCATCGCGGTGCAGGGCTTCGGCAACGTCGGCGGCATCGCGGCGAAGCTGTTCCAGGAAGCGGGTGCGAAGGTGATCGTGGTGCAGGATCACACGGGCACGATCTACCGTCCGGCCGGCCTCGATTCGAACAAGCTGCTCGACCACGTGGCACGCACGGGCGGCGTCGCGGGCTTCGAAGGCGCCGAGCCGATGCCGAACGACGAGTTCTGGACGGTCGAGACCGACATCCTGATCCCGGCGGCACTGGAAAACCAGATCACCGAGAAGAACGCATCGAAGATCCGCACGAAGATCATCGTCGAAGGCGCGAACGGCCCGACGACGACGGCGGCCGACGACATCCTGAGCGCGAACGGCGTGCTCGTGATCCCGGACGTGATCGCGAACGCGGGCGGCGTGACCGTGTCGTACTTCGAGTGGGTGCAGGACTTCTCGAGCTTCTTCTGGACGGAAGACGAGATCAACCACCGTCTCGAGCGCGTGATGCGCGAAGCGTTCGCCGGCGTGTGGGCGGTTTCGGAAGAGCACAAGGTGTCGGTGCGTACGGCGGCGTTCATCGTCGCGTGCAAGCGCATCCTGATGGCGCGCGAAATGCGCGGCCTGTACCCCTGATCGGGCGTCGCCGATCGGCCATTGCCGATCGGCGATCGGTTGACTACGATCACAGCGTGACGCAATCCACCGATTGCGTGCATGATCCCTCGCGGGCGGTGCCGAATCCGGCACCGCCCGCGCGTGCATTCATGCGTCACAAGCGCGCCCGAAGCCGGGAGGAAGGCTTCGTACAGGGCGATTCGTAGTGCGGTAAACAACCAGTTCTTTCAAAAATATTACTTTGATACACTGGCGCGGGTTTTAGCAAAGGAGATGACCAAAATGAAATACCACAAGGCAGTCCTGATGGTCGCGGCGCTCTGCGCGTTCGCGAGCGGCGCGCATGCACAGGAGACCGGCACGCTGAAGAAGATCAAGGACACGGGCGTGATCGCGCTGGGGCACCGCGAATCGTCGATCCCGTTCTCCTACTATGACCAGAACCAGCAGGTCGTCGGCTATTCGCGCGAATTCCAGATGAAGGTCGTGGACGCGGTGAAGAAGAAGCTGAGCCTGCCGAACCTGCAAGTCAAGAACATCCCGGTCACGTCGCAGAACCGCATCCCGCTCGTGCAGAACGGCACGGTCGACATCGAGTGCGGCTCGACGACCAACAACACCGAGCGTCAGCAGCAAGCCGCGTTCTCCGACACGATCTTCGTGATCGGCACGCGCCTGATGACGAAGAAGGATTCGGGCGTGAAGGACTTCGCCGACCTGAAGGGCAAGACGGTCGTGACCACCGCCGGCACGACGTCCGAGCGCCTGCTGCGCAAGATGAACAACGACAAGCAGCTCGGCATGAACATCATCAGCGCGAAGGACCACGGCGACTCGTTCAACACGCTCGAGTCGGGCCGCGCGGTCGCGTTCATGATGGACGACGCGCTGCTCGCGGGCGAGCGCGCGAAGGCCAAGCAGCCGGGCGAGTGGGTGATCGTCGGCACGCCGCAATCGGAAGAGGCTTACGGCTGCATGATGCGCAAGGGCGATACCGACTTCAAGAAGGTGGTCGACGACGCGATCTCGCAAGTCGAGAAGTCGGGCGAAGCCGCGAAGATCTACGCGAAGTGGTTCGAGAGCCCGATTCCGCCGAAGGGGCTGAACCTGAACTTCCCGCTGTCCGATTCGATGAAGAAGCTGTACGCGAACCCGAACGACAAGGCGCTCGACTGACCACACGGACGTTGACGCAGTAATGACGCTACTGAAACGGAAGAGGCCATGCTTCTTCCGTTTCTTTTTGCTGGAGTCTTGCCTATGTCTTACCACTGGAACTGGGGCATCTTCCTGAGCCCCGTCTCGACCGGCGAGCCGACGACTTATTTCGGATGGCTGATGTCGGGCTTCTGGGTGACGATCGAAGTGTCGCTCGTCGCCTGGGTCATCGCGCTGATCGTCGGTTCGCTGTTCGGCGTGCTGCGCACGGTGCCGAACAAATGGCTGTCCGCGATCAGCACCGTCTATGTGTCGATCTTCCGGAACATCCCGCTGATCGTGCAGTTCTTCATCTGGTACCTCGTCGTGCCCGAGCTGCTGCCTGCGTCGGTCGGCACCTGGATCAAGCAACTGCCGCCGACCACGCAGTTCTTCACCGCGTCGATCGTCTGTCTCGGCCTGTTCACCGGTGCGCGCGTGTGCGAACAGGTGCGCTCGGGCATCAACGCGCTGCCGAAGGGCCAGCGCGCGGCCGGCCTCGCGATGGGCTTCACGCAATGGCAGACGTACCGCTACGTGCTGCTGCCGGTGGCCTACCGGATCATCGTGCCGCCGCTCACGTCCGAGTTCCTGAACATCTTCAAGAACTCCGCCGTCGCGTCGACGATCGGCCTGCTCGACCTGTCCGCGCAGGCGCGCCAGCTCGTCGACTACACCGCGCAGACCTACGAGTCGTTCATCGCGGTGACGCTCGCGTACGTGGTCATCAACCTCGTCGTGATGTCGTTCATGCGCTGGATCGAAGGCCGTACGCGGCTGCCCGGCTACATCGGAGGCAAGTGATGCATCAGTTCGACTGGAGTAGTATTCCCGGCGCGATGCCGACGCTGTGGTCCGGCGCGATCGTCACGTTCAAGATCACGCTGATCGCGATCGTCGTCGGCATCGTCTGGGGCACGCTGCTGGCGCTGATGCGGCTGTCCGGCGTGAAGCCGCTCGCGTGGTTCGCGAAAGCGTACGTGACGGTGTTCCGCTCGATCCCGCTCGTGATGGTGCTGCTGTGGTTCTTCCTGATCGTGCCGCAGGTGCTGCAGGGCGTGCTCGGGCTGTCGCCGACGATCGACATCCGGCTTGCGTCGGCGATGGTCGCGTTCTCGCTGTTCGAAGCCGCGTATTATTCCGAGATCATCCGTGCCGGCATCCAGGCGGTGCCGCGCGGGCAGATGAACGCCGCGTTCGCGCTCGGCATGAACTACGCGCACGCGATGCGCCTCGTGATCCTCCCGCAGGCGTTCCGCGCGATGGTGCCGCTGCTGCTCACGCAGGCGATCGTCCTGTTCCAGGATACGTCGCTCGTGTACGTGATCAGTCTCGCGGACTTCTTCCGCACGGCCGCCAACGTCGGCGATCGCGACGGCACGACCGTCGAGATGGTCCTGTTCGCGGGTGCATGCTATTTCGTGATTTGCTCGGTGGCGTCTGCCCTCGTCAAAGGTCTCCAGAAAAAGGTCACAAGATGATTTCCATCAAGAACGTTTCGAAGTGGTACGGCCAGTTTCAGGTCCTCACCGATTGCACGACCGAGGTGAACAAGGGCGAAGTGGTCGTCGTGTGCGGTCCGTCGGGCTCGGGCAAGTCGACGCTGATCAAGACCGTCAACGGCCTCGAGCCGTTTCAGCAGGGCGAGATCCTCGTGAACGGCCAGTCGGTCGGCGACCGCAAGACGAACCTGTCGAAGCTGCGCTCGAAGGTCGGGATGGTGTTCCAGCATTTCGAGCTGTTCCCGCACCTGTCGATCACCGAGAACCTGACGCTCGCGCAGATCAAGGTGCTCGGCCGCGGCAAGGACGAAGCGAACGACAAGGGCATGAAGCTGCTCGATCGCGTCGGCCTGAAGGCGCATGCGCACAAGTTTCCGGGGCAACTGTCGGGCGGCCAGCAGCAGCGGGTCGCGATCGCGCGTGCGCTGTCGATGGACCCGATCGCGATGCTGTTCGACGAACCGACGTCCGCGCTCGATCCGGAGATGATCAACGAAGTGCTCGACGTGATGGTCGAGCTCGCGCAGGAAGGGATGACGATGATGGTCGTCACGCACGAAATGGGCTTCGCGAAGAAGGTCGCCCATCGCGTGATCTTCATGGACAAGGGCGCGATCGTCGAGGACGACCGCAAGGACGATTTCTTCTCGAATCCGCGGTCGGATCGCGCGAAGGACTTCCTCGCGAAAATCCTGCACTGAGCGTTCGTGCATCGCGCGCTTCGTGTGCGCGAATGCGGAAAACCGCCCGGCCGAACGCCGGGCGGTTTTTTTTCGTCGGCTGCGGACCGACGGACGGGCCCGCGTCGCGCGTTACCAGCTGTAGCGGTAACCGACCTGCCCGGTGACGCCGCGCCGGTAATCGCCACCCAGGTTGCGCGCATATTTCACGTTCGCGTACAGCTCGCCCGACTTGCCGAAGCCCGCGGTCACGCCGAGGCCCAGCTCGTACCAGGTGCGGCCGAGGTGCGTCGCGAACGGCGTGCCGCCGACGACCGTCTGGCCCGGCGACAGGAAGTCGTGCAGCACGTCGGCCGTGAAGTACGGCGTCGCGGCGCCGCCGCCCGCGTTCGCGTCGAGGTTCGGCCGGAAGATCCGCACGCCGACGCGCCCGCGCAACGCGTTCGTCGTCGTGCCCGATACGGCAGATACGTTGTCGTTGAAGCCGTTCAGTTTCAGGTACTGGTACATCAACTGCGCCTGCGGCTCGACCGCGATCGGCATGCCGCCGATCCCGAACGGCTTGCCGACTTCCTGCGACAGCGCGATGCCGAAGCCGTTCTGCGATGCGTCGTTGCCGTAGCTGTCGCGATAGCGGTTGCCGTAGTGCGTGACCTGGCCGACGCTGTCGAAGTAGGTGCCGTCGGCGAGATAGCGCGTCCAGTAGCCGCCGACGCTCTGCGCGTGCATCTCGACCGCGCCCGTCGACGTCGACAGGCCCGGTGTATCGGCACGCGCCATGTCGTCGAAGCTCGCGTTCGCGACGCCGATGCTCGCCGTCACGCCCGCGTGCGTGCTGCCGCCGGCCGCAGCCTGCTCGAGCGTCCAGTCCTTGCCGAACTGCGCGAAGAACGTGCGCTCGTCGGCCGCGAAGCGGCCCGCGTTCGCATCGAGGCTCTGTCCGCCAATGCGGCCCCACACGCCGTCGCGGTTGCCCGGCGCCTGCTTCTCGAGGTTGTCGATGTCGCCGACGCGTTCGTGCAGCTTGCCGAGCGTGGAGAAGCCATAGTCGGCGTTCAGCAGCGGCGTCATCGCATAGCCGGCGACGCCCGGGCGATACGCGAGATTGCCGCCGTTGCCGTTGCCATTGGCGTTCCCGTTGCCGTTTCCGGACGGATGAATCGAATCGTCAGGATCCGTCGGGTCGAGTTGCGAGCGCAGGTACCAGCCGTTCGCATCGCTCTGTCCGCCGCGATAGAGCCGGTATTCGTATGCGCCGGCCTGCACCGGCCCCGCGAGATGGAACGCCGACGCGGCGGTCGTGCCGCCGTTGGCCGTGACGACCACCGGAATCCCGTCGCCGGTCGTCTGCGCGCCGGTGCCGGCCGTGTTCGCGATCTTCAGGCCCGTCGTGCCGCTCGCGGTGCCGCCGTTCACGATCAGCCGGTCGGTCGGCGACGCATCCGCGCCGAGGTAGGTGTTCAGCGCGAGGGTGCCGCCGTAGCCGACGTAGCTGCCGGTCGTCAGCGTCCGGTAGCTGCCTGCCGCCGTCGGCGCGCCGGACGGTGCGGCGAATGCAACGAGGCCCGCGTTGTTCAGGCTGCTCAGCACGGAATTGCCGGTCATGCGCCACGTGCTCGTGCCGTCGACGGTCAGCGCGACCGGGTCGATCTTGCCGGTGAGCGTCGTGCCGTTCGCCAGGAGCACGTTGCCGGTGCTCGACGCGTCGGAGAGGATGTCGCCGCTCAGGTTGACCGCCGACGCGTTGAAGGTCGCGGTGCTGCCGTTCGCGAGGTCCAGCAGCGTGCCGTTGCCGGCCGTCACGACGGTGCCGTTGCGCACCGCGATGTCGACCGTACCGCCGCGTGCAGCGAACGCCGGCCCGGCGACGGACGCGACGCTGCCGCCGTCGACGAGCACCGCGCTCGTCGCGCCGGTCGCGCGCGTATCGGTGCTCAGCACGCCGGCGGTCGCGCCCTTGAGTGTCGTGCCGGTCAGCGCGAGCACGCCGCCGCCGTCGACGTTCGCGCCGCTGCCGGCCGCGCTCGCGATCGACGAACCCGTGTCGCCGATGCGGCCGCCGTTCCGCGCGACGAGGCCGTCGGCCGCCGCACCCGCCGTGGAAACCTTCGCGCCCGACAGCCACGCGCTCGCGCCGCTGCCCGCGACGATCGCGTGCGCGCCGGCGCCCGTCGTCGCGACGGTCGTGCCGTTGGCCGCGAGCGTCGAATCCGTGCCCGCCACCACGAGGCCGCGTGCGTTGTCGCCGGCGGTGCGCACGACGGTCGCCGCATCGGTCGCGATGCGCGCGCCGGCGCCCGTCGACGACAGCCCGTCGGCGCCATTGCCGGTCGTGCCGATCTGCGTGCCCGACAGCGCGATCGTCGTGTTCGTGCCGAGGTTGTCGATGCCCTTGCCGGCGCCGCCCACCACGATCGACGTCGCGCCGGCCGCGATCCCGCCGTCCGCGACGCTCGCATCGACCCGCACGCCGTCGGCGCTGCCGTTGGCGATTACCGTGCCCGCGCCCGACAGCGCGACCGACGCGCCCGCGCCGGTCAGGTGCACGCCCGCGACGCCGTCGTCGGCCTCGATCGTGCCCGCGTTGGCGAGCGTCGCCGACGCGCCCTGCACGAGCGCGCCGGTGCCGTTCGACACGCGGATCGCCGACGCGTTGTTCACCGTGCCGAGCGGGCCGATCACGACGCCCGTCGAGCCGGCGCCGGTCAGCAGCACCGAGCCGCGGTTCTCGAGCGTGCCGAGGTTGCGCGCGACGAAACCCGTCACGCCCGCGCTCGATGAGGTGACCGCGGCGGCGTTGGCCAGCGTCGTCGCGACCGGCGCGCCGGCATTCGCGCCGGCGAGGTCGTGCGCCTGGCCGTCGACGACGCCTGCCATCGCGCCGGCCGCATTCAGGTTGATCGTCGCGCCGGCGTCGATCGAGCCCTGCGCGCCACCTTCGACCGCCACCGCGATGCCGTTCGCGCCGTTGACGTTGTAGGTGGCGTTGCCGGTCGACAGCGTCGTGCCGGCGCCGGTCGCGAGCACGCCGCGCGCACGCTGGCCGGTCACGTCCGTCGTCAGCGTGCCGGCGGCCGATGCGCCCGTATAGGCCGCGCCGCCCGCGATCCGGAACAGCGTCGAATCGTCGGTATCGACGCTCAGGTGCTGCGCGGCGACGTTGATCCTCGAGCCCGCGCCATACGCATAGAAGCCGATCTGGTTCGTGCCCGACATGAAGCGGGGCACCGCGTTCGCGCCGACGTCGATGGTCGCGCCCGCGCGCGCATGGACGCCGATCGCGCCGTTGCCCGTCAGGTTGAGCGCGCCGTCGACCGTGGCCTGCGCGCGCGATCCTTCGGCCCACACGCCGTAGTTGCGCGTGTCCGAGGCCGGGTCGAGCCCGCCGGCCACGTTGATCGTGCCGGTCGACGTCGCGGCCGTCGCCGTCGAGGTGCCGACCACCATGATGCCGATCCCGTTCACGCCGTTCAGCGTGATCGTGCCGGTGTTGGTGACGGTCGCGGCCGTGTTGGCCGCGAGCATGCCGACGTTCGCGAGCGGCGTGCCGGGCGCCGCGCCGTTCACGACGATCGAGCCCGCGTTGCGCAGCGTGCCGGACGACGAGCCGACGCTCGCCATCCCCGCGCCGTTCTGCGTCTGCGAGCCGATCACGATCGAGCCGAGGTTGCTGGCGGTGCCCGACGCGCCGAGCAGGATCCCGTACGCGCGCGCGGACAGCGCGACGTCGTTCGCCGCTGCGCCCGGCGCGTACTGGGCCGCGCGGCCGAGCTGGATCGTGCCGCCGGCCTCGTTGGTGAAGGTGCCGCCGGCCGCGAAGCCGCCGATCACCTGGCTGTCGAGCGTCGTCGCGTTGACCCCGACGTTGATCGTGCCGGCGTTGGACGCGTTCGCGCCGCCCGTCACGCCCACCGCGTAGTTCTGCAGGTCGGGGCGGTTGCCGTCGAGCGTCCAGGCGCCGACGTTCATCACGCCGTTGTTCACGAACGTCGTGCCCGTGCCGCTTGCGTACACGCCGTTGCCCTCGGTGTACGCGTGGAACCCGAAGTTGTCGGGCGGCGTGCTGCTGCTCGTGTCGACGTTGTCGCCGGACGCGTAGCCGGCCGAGATCACGCCGTTGTTGACGCCGCTCGCGCCGCTGAGCAGGCGCACCAGCGTGAAGTCGCCGGACAGGCGGCCGTCGTTGACGAAGTGCGCGCCGTTTTCCGCGAGGACGGCCGAACTCGATTCGATCGTGTTGGTGCCGCGGAAGTCGATCTGGCCGTCCTTGCCGATCTGCAGCGTCGCGTTCGCGCCCGTGCCGTGCATCACCGACAGATGGTCGATCGGCAGCGTGTTCTTGTCGCCGGCCGACACGTTGTTCGCGTACTGGAAGGTTTCCTGCGTGAAGGTGACGGCCTGGCCGAACGCGGTGTCGTACGCGGCTTGCGAGCCGAGCGCGCCGCTGCGCACGGCGCGCGCGAGGAAGTCGTTGTACGCGGCGAGCGACGCGGCGTCGCTCACCGTCCAAGTGCTGCCGTCGAACGCGGTGAAGGTGCCCGCATAGGTCGGCACGTCGAGCTGGACCTGGCCGACGGCGCCGCCGCTCGCGAGATAGTCGCCGGTGCCGAGCCAGATCTGGTTGCGCGAATTCCAGTTGACGACGCTTTTTGCGGAGCCGGTGCCGTCCGCAAAGGTCAGGTCGGTCTGCTTCGGCGCGATCGAGATCGCGTTGCCGGCCGCGCCGGGCGCGTTCGCCGGATTGCCGATCGACACGTTCAGCGTGCCGCCGGTGCTGTCGACGGTGCCGAGCCGAAGGTTCACGTACTGGTTACCGTTCACGTCCTGGTAGACGGGCACGTTGGTCGCGCCGGCTGTCGACGCGGCGAACGCGGACGAGTCGTAGGTGGCGATCGACGTATGGGTGCCCGTGATCGAGTCGGGCGTGCTGACGCTCTGCGTCTTGCCGCCGAGCGACAGCAGCGGCTGGTTCGGGTTGCCCGACACGATCGACGTATTGCCGATCGGCGTGAGCGAATAGCCGGGGTCGCCGGCGGCGCTCGTCCATGCACCCGTCACGCCGACCGTGTCGCCGCCCGACACGGTCGTGGCGCCGGCCAGGTTGTCGTTCACGGTCGGGCTGTAGCTGCCGAGCGCGCAAGCGCCGCCGTTCGTGACCGCGGAGCCGTCGCCGCACGTCGATGCGTACGCGGAGCCGGCCGACAGCGCGGCCAGCGCGGCGCCGAGCGCGACGACACGCAGCGGCGAGCAACGGGCCGCGATGCGGCCGGCACGGCGGCTTGCGCCCGATTCGCTGCCCGAACGCTTGCCGCGCGCCCGGGCCGTTTCCGCGACCGCCACCCAGCAGCCGGCGGCTTCGCTCCATATCGATCGAAATGAGTGATTCACGACAAGCCCCTCTCTCTTTTTTGAAGTGGTGTCCACCGCGGTACGGTGAAAGCGCATTCCACGGCGGGAAAATGGCTCGAATGGGCGTGCGGCGGCCGTTGCCGCATTGCGGATGTCGCGCCAATCGTGATCCGTTACACCGGGGATGGGGCGAGTCTACTAATGGAGTTGGCGGTCGATTATCAAAAAATAACGAATGTGGCGATAATGCCGATTTTATTCGGTATTTTTAGGTTGTGTGGTTAGTCGAACTGAAAGCCTTGTGGAGTAAGGGTTTGGTGGATTTTAAGGGGCGGCATGTTTATGCCGTGTATCGGTAGCCTGCCGCACTGTTCGAGGAAAATTAACGCGATAAAATGGGGCTTCCGGATTATGTAATTGTGAGTGCGGATATTTATTTGTTTCGCGTATGTATTATTTTCGCTTGAATGTTAATAAAATCAAGTGAATGTTGGGCGAGGGCGGCTCGATGCGCGGAATTGTGGTTCGGATGAAACGAAAACCGGAGTGCGGATGGAAAAGCGGCGCGATTTTCCGCGAGAGTGCACGGGCCCGGATTCGGGCGCGGATAATCGGTCATGGCAAGCCGGCGTGACCGGCGATCACGCCGTCGCGTCGCGA
>Ga0207647_10003345_pt1 | contig 12026 bp, 10 predicted proteins | sample KBSCornC2_FD_184295 | JGI IMG/M metagenome (GOLD analysis project Ga0207647, IMG submission 184295) | Corn rhizosphere microbial communities from Kellogg Biological Station, Michigan, USA - C2 (SPAdes) (version 2) | ecosystem: Host-associated > Plants > Roots > Rhizosphere ...
CGACGGTGCTGCGGCTGCCGGGCGTCACGAGCGACAGGTTCTGTCCGAGCAGCACGGTGTTGATGGTCGTGTCGCCCACACGCTGGAGCGCGATGACGCCGCCATGGATGTTGGCCTTGAGCTCGCCGCCGGCCAGGCTCGTCACGCGCGAGAGATCGACCTCGCCGCGCTCCTCGAAATCCTGCAGCGTGCGGCCACCGACCGACAGTCCCTGTGCCGAGCCGATCTCGCTATAGCCGTCGAACCGGCCGGCGACGTAACGCAGCCGTGCCGTCGGCGTCAGCACATAACCGTTGCCGACCTCGAGCTTGTAGCCGTAGGCGACCTCGGGGCTGACGTACCAGCCGCTGTAGTTGGCCGTCGCCGTCTCCATGCCGCCGACCGCGGCGTTGTTCAGCACCAGGCGGCGCGATTTGTTGTCGGCATTGCCGCCCTGGATCGTGAAGTCGAAGAACTGCGCGGCCCATTCGAAGCGGCTGTAGGCGCCGCCGAACACGTAGTTGGTGTCGACCGACTGCGAGTTGAGAGCAACCGAGAGACCGCCCTGCCCGCCGCCAAGGAACGCGCCGACCAGCCAGTTCGGCTGCACCTTGCGATCGATGCCGACGGCTCCGCCCCACGCCGTCGAGGTCGCGCGCAAGGTCGAGGCCGTCTCGTCCTGGATGCGCTGGCCGCCAAAGCTGTTGACCCAGACCGTAATCGGCGCCGGATCGGTCCAGAGGCTGCGTGGCGCCTTGGTGAAGGGGCCGGCCTGTGCCGTCTCCGGCGCATAGGCCATCGCCATCATGTTGCTGCCGGCCGTGCCAGTGCCACCGTTCAGGCGCCCCTGCACCAGCGAGGAGACGCCGCTGGTAAAATCCATCAGCGTGCGGTCGGTCTGCGCAAGCGCGGTCGGATCGAGCGTCGCGAGAGTCGTGCCGGCGGCGACCGAAGGACCGTTGAAGGCGCCTCCCGACGTGATTGTATTGATGGTGCCCTCGAAGTTTCTGAAGGTCGGCAGACTGATCGTCGTCAACGACGACACCCTGCTGCTCGGCGCGAGATTGATGTTGACGACGTCGGCCCCGAAGCCGAAATCGACCACACCGTTGATCTTCGAGCCCGGCAGCAGCGTCAGCGTATCGGCCTTGTTGGAGAGCTGGATCGCCGTGCCGCTGGTGCCGGTGATGGTGCCGGAGTTCGTGATGTTCGATCCGTCGCTCGAAGAGATGCCGATCCTGGCGAGGATGGTGCCGGAGGCAAGATTGGTCAGGTTGACGTTCTGTCCCGATACGCCAAACGCGTGACCGGTGATGTCGCCGGCGTTTGCCACTGTCGCCAGACCGGAGGCCTGGATGGCACCTCCGCTTGCCGCGATCTGCGAGATGACACCGGAGCGATTATTGATGATGTTGAGGGTACCGCCGGTAATGCCGCTCGCATCTCCCGAGATCGTTCCGGTGTTCGAGGTCAGATTCACCGTGTCGCCATTGATTCCGACGGTGTCAGGACCCACTCCAGCGATCGTGCCGGAATTGGTCACGGTGACATTCCTGACCTCGATCCCGCTCCCGCGCCCGCCGGCCTCACTCTTGATCGTGCCTGCATTGTCGATCGTCGCGGAAGCCCCGGTAATGCCGTGGAAACCCACGATCGTGGCCCTGGCAAGATTGGAGACGGTCACACCGCTCCCCGACGCGATCCCGGCCGAAGTAGCTCCGTCGATCGTGCCGGCATTGATGAATACACCGCCGTCGCGACTCTTGATGCCAAACGCAAAACCGTGAACGTTGGCGCCAGCTTCGATCTTGTAGGTATTGTTGTCGTCAACGACCGTACCATAGCCGGTACGGCCGCCCTGCTGCGTGTCGACGTCGCCCGAACAGACAATCGTCGCGTTGCTGACAGGCGCCACCGGCGTGCAAGCGGCGACGGCCCGCTCGACCGTGAACAACGGCATAGCCAGCACGGCCGGCACCAAAAGGCGCGTCGACCTGCACGCCAGACGCCATCGTGCAATACCGCCCAGAGTCTTCACATTCATTGTCGTTCCTCGGTCGCCGCCGTCTCGCCCCATGGCGTCAGGCACGTTGTCGCCAGCCCCCTCCAAACGGAGGCGGCTGCCGCTGCGAATTGGATTCGCCGGGCGCTAAAGTAGAAACGTCCGTCGTATTGGACTTGGACGGAGGCGACCGGGTCGCGGCTCAGAACGAACCAAACGCGCATCGCCGGGAGGTGGTGCAGAGTTGTGACACCACCCGCGCCGCTTACACCTGGTCCCAGCCCGCCCTCTCCGCGCTCTCGGCCCACACCGCTGCGCGATAGATCTCGCGCCCGGTGTTGTCCCTGACGCGGATCCACGCATCGCGATCGCGCAGATCGTCGCGCCAGACGAAGAGATGCCGCGCCATCTCGTCGGCCACCACGAAAGTCGCCTTGGCATGTTCGAACACCATGCCGCCCGGGTCGATCTTCACGATATTGCCGACCAGGAGATCAAAGAAGAAACGGTGCATTCAACACTCCGGCCGCCGTTGCCGCACGCAACACTGGGTCATGATCTATTCCGCGCGCCAGAACACGTAGTCGGCCGAATACGGCACGCTGCGAAAGGTGCCCGCCTGGCTGCAGGGCCCTCTCACGACGCCCCCTTGCGTGTTGATGCGCTGGACGTGGGTCACGCCGTAGAGCAGGCCATTGCCGCTCTGGGTGATGACACCGAACTTCAGCCAGGGAAGATCGTCCTCCGTGCGGCCCGCGGCGCGCGCCACGATCCTGGCTTTGACCGAGCTGCCGTCCTTGTGCTCCCACACCAGCGTGCGCGCGTCGACCGCTTCCCAATGCAGGGCGGCGTAGTGGTGCCCCACCGAATTGTCGCCGTCCATGAGCGTGGCGGCAGGCTCGCGCGCCTGCCAGACGAGCCGGTTCGCGGCGTCGAGCTGGCACTCGTAGATCTGCGCGCCCTCGGCGTGGAGCGCGGCGCCGGGAATTTCGCCCGGGACCCCGATCTCGTCGGGCATTCCCGCCAGCGCGGACGATCCGTGCAGCACGCTTGCGAGAACGAGACTGCGGTACAACGCCCTTTTCATGGTCATGACTTTTCGATCAAGGATCATGTCAAATCCCTTTCGCCTGTTTGAAATGGCAGCTCTTTGAAATTCGGTCGGGGCCGGTTACAGCGCCTCGCCGCTCCTGACGTTGCTTGGCGTCGCGCCATAGGCCCGACGGAAGCAACGGTTGAAATAGGAGAGATCGCCGAAGCCGACGTCGTAGGCGATCGAACTCACCGGCCGCTCGGCGAAGTCAGGCTCGCGCAGCATGCGATGGGCACGCTTGAGGCGTTGCTCGGTCAGGAAGGACGAAAAGGTCTTGCCGTCGGCCTCGAACAATCGTTGGAGATAGCGCGGGGTCACGCCGAGTTCATGCGCAACATTTGCCACCGAAATATCCTGCTGCCAGCAATTGTTGACGATGAGAAATTTCGCCTTCTGGAGTCGCGCCGCCTTGATACCGCGCCGTCCGGTCGATTCCCGGGCGTGATCGGTGGCACCGAGAACGAGCGCCAGGAGATCATGCAGATGCGCGACGCCGAGCTGCCGCATCGCCGGTACCGCCAGCGCCTTTTCGTGCACCAGCGCCATCGCGTAGTCGACGAGCAGCCGAAGCCCGGTGGTGCGCTCCGGGATGACGCGCATCACCGCATCGTCGACATCCACGATCATCGGGGCCAGCACCCGTCGCGGCACGCGCAGCGAGAAGCCACTTCCCAGCGAGAGCCGCTCGAAGGTCGTGACGTCCTCCGCGCTGGTCAGGACCGCCTCTCCTGCCTGAAGCCTCAAATCGTGTCCGCGCTCGGATATGCCGAGAACGCCGGACCTGTTCACGATCAGGGCGAGACTGTCGTCGCCATCTGCAACCAGCTGCTTCGTGCGAATGACCCGCGCTCCGCACAGTCCCCCGATCAGCAACTGGGCTTCCGGCAGGACGTGGGACGTGAAGCTCGCCGCGGCCGGCTTTCCGTCCCTTGCCTCGACCTCCGCCTTCAGCACGCCGCGGCAGTAGAATTCGCGCAGGAGCGGCACGCGCTCGTCTTCGGGAATGTGGTCCGTTGAAACATTGAAAATGGAAAATTCATCCTTGCCGCTCACTGCAATCTCTCCAACCAACGAGCAGGCTCGACCACGCGCTGTTGTCTCCCGCACCCGCGTTCGGTGCCGGCGCGCATTGTTCCGTGGCGCACGCTGCCCTCCTCATTTCAAGTGACGGCCATATACGAAAGTATCAAATGACACGCGTCATACGTTCGGAGGACTCGCGCACCTTGCTCATCACAATGGATTGAGATTGCGCGTTCGCGCGCTTCGCGATGTGAATTGGATCACACCGTGTCGTCGCCGCCGGTCCGCTGGGCAAACGGTGCCGCAAATCCGGCGGCGATCTTGACGAGGTCGGCCTGCCTGCCGGCGCCGGTCTTTTCGAACAGCCGGCCGAGATGCGTCTTCACCGTCGTCTCGGCGATACCGAGCTTGGCCGCAATGTCGGGAACCCCGCCGATCTCGACAATCGCCATCAGAACGCGCAATTCTGACGGCGTCAGCCTGAACGCCGCCGCGATTGCATCGGGCACGAGCGATGACACCATCGTAGCCCTTTGAACGAACAGCACGGTGGCAGCTACATCACGCGGCAGATGGCGTTCCCGCCTCAAGAGAAAAGCGTGGAGCAGATAATGATGTCCGTCGGACGATGTCACGAGCTCGATCTGACGACGACCGGTTGAATGAATTCCTGTATCCGCGGAAATTTCGAACAGGCTGCGGAATATTTTATCCACCTGGGTGTTGCGGGCGACGAGTCTGTCGCCGACCATGGCGAGGAGATTGGCGTCGGCGAAGAGCTGACGGCACGCCGCATTGGCATGGACGACTCTCCCCTCCGCGTCGAGCAGGCAAATCGCCGTGCTCAGTCCGTCCAGGACATCGGCAAGATCGTCCACGGTATGCGAGCGCGCCCTGATCTGGCGACCCATGACCCGCGATCGCTGGATGTGGGGCGCGAGCAGGCACATACGCTCACGCATCGCGTCGTCGACGATCCCGCGGGACCGGTGACGCAACACCTGCAAGATCGTGGTGCGCGCGTCCGATTTTTCGAGCATGACGGTTGCGAGATCTATCGCTCCCTGCGGCTCCACCCATTCTCGATAGAAACTGGTCGCCACGAAGTCGGAGTGGGGCATGACGTCGGTCACGCCGACCGTCTGGCCTGCGGCGAGATCGAGATGACGATCGAGCAACGGATCAAGTTCTACATATCTGTCGCGATAGAGCTGGCGGAACCGGGTATCCGTGCCAAAATGCTCGTGGATCTCGATTGAAAGCCCGGCTGCATCCCTGGACAGGATGGTGGCGGCACATCCGCCGACGAAATTCGAAACCTGCTCCAATGCGGCGCCACGCAGCGCGGGATTGGCCGCCGCATCGTAGATCTCGCCGACGAGCGACGAGAACCGGTTTGCCTGGAGGATCGTCATCGGATGGACGACGGGATCTGCGTGTTACCCCGGTGGTGATAGGGGCGAGCGCGTCGGGAACTGAAGCAGGCAGGCCGGCCGATCGCCGCCTTGGACGGGGAAAAAATGCGACAGCGCAATGCTGGAATATCGAACATCGTCCTTGCGTAACGTCAAGCGCAGGATGCGGCTTGGACGTTTTCGCCAAAGACTAGGATTAATGCGAACAGCAGTCGGACGGTGTGCGAAGCGTCACGCGCCCACTCGCGACGATCGGCTGCTGTCGCCTGCCCGGCTTGCGGACCCGCCTCCGCGGCCTACTTCCGGTTCTCCTCGCAGAATTTCAGTGCAGCGAGCGCCTCGCCGGCGCGCGGGACCTGCATCTCGATGCTGTCGTCGTCATCGTCCTCGAAATCGAGCGTGAGGCGCTTGGCCTTCGAGAGGCGATCCATGATCGACTGGTCGAATTCGAAGATGCCGCGTACCGTGGTCTTGTCCATCACCTCCCACTTCGCCTTCTTCATGATATCGGCGTCATCGGTGGCGACGTCGGCCCGGAGGACCTCGCCGACCTTGTCCCACTCCCAGCCGTCGTAGATCATCACGATCACGATGGCCTTCTCGGAATAGGTGATGACGATGACGTAGTCGCGGTTCTCGTCCTCCTTGTCCTTGTAGCCGCGGCTCGCATTGCAATGCGTATCCTGCGTGCGCTTCTCGATGGTCCAGTCGCCGACCTTGGATTGTTGCGCTAGCGCGGGCCCGGCGCTCCAGGCGCCCGCGAGCATTCCGGCGACGAGAAGGAATCGTCTCATGTCAGCCTCCGGCGTATTCCCCGGAGCCGAGATGATCACCTCTGCCGGCGGCCCGCAAGAGCTTCAGGCCGCGGGCAAGGCAGCGGCAAGCGGCTGCCATCCTAACCCCGCCGCGGCACGATCGCGATCGGAGTGAAGGTGTAAACCTCCTCGCCGTTCTGGTTGAACATCGTCCATTTCACCAGCGCGATGCCCTGCGGCTTCGACTTCGACGGCGTCAGGCTCATAACCTCACCGACCAGATGCAGACGGTCATTGGGCCGCACCGGAATGGTCCAGCGCAACCCGTCGACGCCTGCGCCGATCAGCGGATGCGGGCCGAAAGGACGGGTCTGGATCGCGAGGTTCATGGCAATCGCGGCGGTGTGCCATCCTGACGCGGCGAGCCCATTGAACAGGGTCCCCTTGGCGGCTTCGTGGTCGAGGTGCATCGGCTGCGGATCGAACTCGGCCGCGAAGCGCTTGATGTCGGCTTCGGTGACCTGAACTTCGGGGGATTTGAACCGCATTCCGATGCTGAGATCGTCGAACCACTCGACCTGCGCCATGATTTTGCCTCGTCATGCAAGACCGCTTGCGAAGACGCGCGGCCAAAGAAATTGAGCTAAATGCGCGATGTAGCGGGTCCGCGGCGCACAAACCAGCCCAAGGGTTCCCCAAGAAACCCCTTTCCCGGTGCGACGAAACACGCCTGAAACAGTTGGCCGGTTATCTAGTTGTCAAAATCATACAGGGACGGCCACCATGCAATTCCTTCTTGATCTGATCCTGGATTATTCCTGCTGCCAAAACCTCGTCGCCCGGCCGCTGCGGGAGGATGAGCTATGATCGAGCTGATCTCCGCCATCCTCGCTCTTTGCAGCATCGGCGTCTTCGCGGCGCATGCGCTGGATGCCTATCGCACCACGCATTCCTGAGCGCCCTGCGCTCGTCGCGTTAGAACGGCCGCCGGTAAAAATGCTCCGAATGCGTTGCCGGCGGAAACCTGTTGGCTAGCGCCAGCGCGGACTTTTCGTCCGTCTCGAGCGCAATCTTCTGCGCGAGCATCACGTCGCCGGGTACCAGGAAGCCTGACGGGACGAAGCACCACCCCATCATTGCCATGCCGGCATCGTCGATTTCGTGGACATTGGCGGCCGTGCCGTAGTGGATGCGATACCTCTTGCCGGTATCGCAGCCGATCACGTCGAAATACCGGTACTGCTCGAACTGGGCGCGCTGCTCCGGTGTCAGCCACTCGGCCAGAAGCCGGCGACCGCGCGCATCCGGCGTATTCTCGCCGAAGAAGCGACGGTAGAGTTCGCGCAGCGCATGCAAGCGCGCACGCGCCGGCGCGCGGAACCTGAGTGCCGCGAACATGAGCAGCTCAGATCAGCCGCCGACCAGGCGGGGATAGAATAGCGTTTCCTGCGCGGTCGGGTCGAAGGACTTGATACGGGTTACTTCGCCGGGCCCGGTTCGGAAGGCGGCGGTAAAGCCGGCTCCGGTCAGCTCCCGAAAGCGCTGTTCGGCCCGCGCCAGCGCTTCGGCATTGTCGGGGTCAAACTCGTGGCGTGTGTCGCCAGTCTGGTCCATCACGATCTGGGTTGCCATGTTGAGTCTCCTCATGCCCAGCCCTGAATCTGATCAAAGCAAACCTCATGCCGTCGGTTCCTGATAGCAACAACTTTCTCGCGCGGGCGCATCACGCCTTGCTGAGCTGGTCAGCGTGAAGCGGCGGTCCCCCCTTCGTCGATCTGCCGTCCCATCAGCGCGATTGCCTTCTGATAGACGCCGGCCGCATTCCAGGCCTCGATCGCGGCGAAATTCGGCTCACCCGGCTGGTAACCGGCTCCCGCACGCCAGCCATGGGCCTTCAGGAAATTCGCGGTCGAGTTCAACGCATTGGCGGCAACCTCGAGATTGCCGGTGCCGTAGGCCAGGATGTTCTTGGGCATGAACTGGGTCTGGCCGACCTCGCCATGCATGGAGCCGCGGGTCGCTCCCGACAGGGTGCCGCGGTCGATCAGCTTCAGCGCCGCATAGAGCTGGTCGGTGAAGAACTCAGGGCGGCGGCAGTCATAGGCAAGGGTCGCGATCGACGACAGCATGTTCTGGTTGCCGCGCTGACTGCCGAAGCCGGTCTCCATGCCCCAGATCGCGATCAGCGGCCCGGGCGGGACGCCATAGCGCTGCTGGATCGAGGCGAACAAGGCCGCCTGCGACTGCTTGAGCTGCCGTCCCTTGGCGACGATGGTGGTGGCCCCGCGCTTGGCGAGGAACTGATCGAGCGACAGCGAGAAGCTGCGCTGGCCGCGGTCGGCTGCGATGGTCGCGCTGGCGTAATTCGTCTGCATCAGGGCGGAGATCGCGGTCTGGCCGATGCCCTTGCCCTGCGCCTCTGCACTGAACTCGCGCTTCCAGCCTTCGAACCCGGCCGGCGTGCTGCCGCATTGCGCCGCCTCGGCCGCGGGCAGAGAGAGAAGCAGCGCGGCCGCGCCGATCACCGCCGTCGCGACTGTCCTGCCCATGATCATTGCTCGTTCCTCTCCTTACGGCGCGACCGGCTCGCGCGAGCGCATGATCCTACGTCGGTTGCGATCGCTCAAGTCCCGACAGGTACAATCGATCCAAGCAAAGCTCTTGACACCGGCAAGTCGCGACGCCCGCAAGTCACGCAGCCCCCGTTCCCGCCAGGAAGTTCACCTTGATGCTCTGGTGCTGCTGGATCACGCCGCTCAAGCCGGGACGGGGCGCCGCCCGCCTCCGCGGCCGTCCCCTAAGTCAATTCCAATCCATCCAGGCTGCCCTCCTTGCGCCATTTGTCGAGCAGCCGCAGGAACGCCACCGGCCCGCGCCAGTACTGGCTGTTTCTTGCCGCAATCGGGTCGAACACACCTTCATTGTTGTAGTAGCCGGGCGTGCATTCGGCGAGATAGGTCTGGCGACCGAGCGCGGCCTTGACGACCTCGTCGACCCAGGCGCCCTCGGCAGCGAGCGTCGGCTCCAGCGTTCTGGCGCCACGCTTGCGCGCCTGATCGATGACATAGGCGATGTGCTGCGACTGCTCGTCGATGATGTGCGGGAAGTTGGCGCTCTGGCCGGCCTGCACCGTGACGATCAGGAAGCAGTTCGGGAAACCGCGGCTATAGAAGCCGTGCATCGTCTTGACGCCGTCGCGCCAGCGCTCGGACAGGCTCATGCCGTCGCGACCATAGACCTCAAAGCCCATGCGGCGGGCATAATCGGTGCCGACCTCGAAGCCGCTGGCATAGATCAGGCAGTCGAGCTCATAGGCCTTGCCATCGACGATCACGGCATTCTCCGTGATGCGCTCGACGCCCTGTCCCCTGGTGTCGACGAGATGCACGTTGGATTGATTAAAAGTGTCGAGATATTCGTCGTGGAAGCATGGCCGCTTGCAGAACGCCTTGTACCAGGGCTTGAGCGCGGCCGCGGCTGCCTCGTCCTTCACCACGGCATCGACGCGCGCGCGGATCTCCTCCATCTTGCGGTAGTCGGCCTGCTCGATGACCTTCAGCGCCTCCTCCAGCGAGGTCACCGGCTGCGGCTGGCGGCGCGGCGCCAGCAGGATCTCGCCAAGCAGGCCGGTCCAGCCGTCCTGCACCAGATCCTGCTCGAACGGCTCGCCCGAGATCACGGCGGTGAAATTGTCCATGCGCTCGCGTTGCCAGCCGGGCTTGAGGCTCTGCGCCCAGCTCTGATCCGTCGGCCGGTCGTCGCGCACGCCGATCGCCGACGGTGTGCGCTGGAAGACGTAGAGCTCCTTCGCCGAGCGGCCGAGATGCGGCACGCATTGCACGGCGGTGGCGCCGGTGCCGATGATGCCGACGCGCTTGTCGGCAAGGCCGGCGAGACCACCTTCAGCCGTACCGCCGGTGTAGGCGTAGTCCCAGCGGCTGGTGTGAAAGCTGTGTCCGGCAAAACTTTCGATGCCGGGAATGCCCGGCAGCTTCGGCCGGCTCAGCGGGCCGCCGGCCAGGATGACGAAGCGCGCGCGGATGCGATCGCCGCGATCGGTCTCGACCAGCCAACGCGCCTCCGGCTCCTGCCATTCCATCCGCGAGATGACGGTCTGAAACAGCGCGCGCTCGTAAAGTCCGAAGTGACGGCCGATACGGCGGGAATGTTCGTAGATCTCCGGCGCCCGCGCATATTTGCGCACCGGCATGTAGCCGGTCTCCTCCAGCAGCGGCAGATAGATGTAGCTCTCGGTATCGCAGGCCGCGCCGGGGTAGCGATTCCAGTACCAGGTGCCACCAAAATCGGCGGCCTTTTCCACGATGCGGAAATCCGCGATGCCGGCTTCGCGCAGGCGCGCGCTGCAGAGAAGGCCGCCAAAGCCGCCGCCGACGATGAGCACTTCGGTCTCTTCGCTGACAGCCTCGCGCGCAAATCCCGGATCGGCCCAGGGATCGTCGAGATAGCGGCCGAAATCGCCTGATACCTCGACATATTGCGCCTTGCCCTCGGCGCGCAGACGGCGATCGCGCTCGTCGCGATAGCGCGCGCGGAGTGCGGAAATGTCGATGGTAGATGTGCCGGCTGCGCCGGTCTTGTGTCTTTCCGCTGACATCCATTTCCTCCACGGCAGACGCTGCTTCGCCGGCAGCTCACCTCACGTTAGCCCTGAAAAAGTGACGCACGCAATCGCGTCCGCCGTTTTTTGCGTGAACGGCGCGTGACGTTCCGGTAACCTCGCGCGCAAATCACAAGCACCATGCAACGACATGGCCATCCGGAGGAAATGATGCAGGGATTGATGATGGACATGCCGCTGCTGATCAGCGGCCTGATCCAGTACGCCGCCGACTATCATGGCGAGGCGGAAATCGTCGCGCGCGAGATCGAGGGCGACATCCATCGCTGCACCTATGCGGATGCTCATCCGCGCATCAAGCGCATGGCGCTGGCCTTGAAGCGTCTCGGCATGACTCCTGGCGACCGTATCGGCACGCTGGCCTGGAATACCCACCGCCATTTCGAGATGTTCTACGCCGCGCCGGGCATGGGCTATGTGCTGCACACCGTCAATCCGCGGCTGTTTCCCGAGCAGCTCGTCTACATCATCAACCACGCCGAAGATCGCCTACTGTTCATCGACCGCGCCACGCTGCCGATCGTCGAGGCGATCGCGCCGCAATTGAAGACGATCGAGGCTTACGTCGTGATGTCCTCGCGCGAGCGGATGCCGGAGACGAAGCTTGCGAACGTCCATTGCTACGAGGAGCTTCTGGGACGGGAGAACGACGCCGGTTTCACCTGGCCGGAGTTCGACGAAAAATCCGCCTCCACCATCTGCTACACCTCGGGGACGACGGGAAATCCCAAGGGCGTGATCTATTCGCACCGCGCCGCGATCCTGCAGACCATGACCTGTTGCAATTTCGACTTCCTGCCGGGACACGCCGAAGGGGTGCGCGAGGTGATGATGCCGATGGCGCCGCTGTTCCACGGCAATGGCTGGAATATGCCGTTCACCGCGCCCTATACCGGCTCGAAACTGGTGCTGCCCGGCCGCAACTATGAGCCCGACAAGCTGTATGAACTGCTCGAAGGCGAGAAGGTGACGCTGTCGGCGGGGGTGCCGAGCTTCTGGCTGATCCTGCTCGACTGGCTGGGCCGCACCGGCAACAAATTCTCCACGTTGCGTGCAACGCTGTCGTCAGGCTCGGCCCCGCCGCGCGCCATGGTCGAGAAACTGAAGCGCGATTACAACA